>Ga0210387_10002092_pt1 | contig 15165 bp, 16 predicted proteins | sample IncBWC7OmetaG_FD_160108 | JGI IMG/M metagenome (GOLD analysis project Ga0210387, IMG submission 160108) | Forest soil microbial communities from Barre Woods Harvard Forest LTER site, Petersham, Massachusetts, United States - Inc-BW-C-7-O ...
ACGAGCGCCGGGACCACCTCTTTTTTGTAGGCGGCGTAGTCATAGCCCTGCGAAACCAGGGTTACGACGGCGGAGGCCACTAGAAACCCCAAGACAAATTTGGGAAATCGGTTCCAGATCTCCGCGGCGTTGGCTTTGCTGCTCACGCCGGTCCGTTCCCAGCGCAAGGTCGCAATCAAGGACAAGACGAAGGCCCACACGCCGATCCAAATATCTCGCCCGATCACTTTCATGAGCGTGAAGGCGCTCACGGCTGCATCCGGATTTCCTGCAATTCCGGGAACATTGCCGGCATAACCGCCGTAAGTTTGCGCCGCCGCAAGTCCCGCGGCGTCGGCAAACTCCGACGTGCCGATCCACGCACCGGCGACACCGGTGGACAACCCAAAGAATCTCGCCGCCAGCGGCAGGGCGAATATCATGACGATGGCCCAGATGACGACCAGCGAGATGGCGACCGACACCTCCTCTTTTCGCGCGCCCACCGCGCCGCCGACGGCGATGGCGCCGGAGACGCCGCACACCGCGCCGCCCGTGCCGAGCGTGGCCGCCAAGCGCCGGTCCAACCCCAAGCGAACCGCGGCGAAATAGATGACACCGAACGTGGCCAATGAAACGATGCCGGCTTGCACGATGGCGACCGGTCCCGCCCAGGCGATCAGCGTCAGCGGCAGACTCGCGCCCAACAAAACGATGCCCGTCTTGATGTAGAACTCAACGCGCAATCCCGGATCGAGCCAGCGAGGCACGCCGGCGGTATTTGAAATGAGCAGGCCCAGTCCCAGGGCAACCAGGGGAGGTTCCAAGTTGTAGCGCGGCGCTTGATCCCACAGCCCGAGAAAATAAATCGCCGCCGTGGCGACATAAACGACGAAGAACGCGGGAAGGAAGCGCGAAATCTTGATGCCGAGTGCGGTAGCGCCGATGCCGAAGGCCACGGACCAGAGTACGAATAGCGCGCCGTATTGAATAGCGTGCTGCTTGAGCTGCTGTCCCACCTCGCTCAAATGGCTCCACTTTTGCGGAGCCACGGCAATCCACTTGATGCTGCTGCCTCCGCTGAAGAGGGCAACGGCCACCCCGATCAATCCCAAGCCTATCCAAATCGCCCACCAGTCTTCCTGGCGAATCAAATTCGACCAGCCCGAGCGGCGCGCGACCGCGCCAGATCTAACAGATTCGGCGATCCCCGCCATAGCGAACTCCAGTTGTAAGGACGGTACGCTAGCCGCTACGCCTCAAAGCGTCGAATAGTAAGAAGGCATATCCAAGTTACCCGCGGTTATGAGGCCAAGCAGCGGCCCCCAGCGCCGTTTTCGGGCACAGGGGATCAAAGGTTGACGAAACCCATCCCGGTCTCATCGTAGCGAGCGCCGGCCGCGATACCGCTGGGTGCAACCGCCGCGATACGTGCAAGATCGCTCGCGCTCATGACGATATCCGCGGCGGCGATATTCTCCTCGAGGCGGCCCGCATTGGTCGTGCCGGGGATGGGCACGATGTGGGCGCCCTGCGCCAGCAGCCAAGCCAGAGCCAGTTGCGCGGGAGTGCAATGCTTTTCCGCGGCGATTTCCTCGACCTTCTCCACCGTCTCGAGATTCTTCGCGAAGTTGCCGCCTTGGAAGCGCGGCGAGTGGCGACGGTAATCGTTGATGTCGAGATCCTCGATGTTGCGAAATCGGCCGGTGAGAAAGCCGCGGCCGAGCGGGCTGTACGGGACGAAGCCGATGCCGAGCTCGCTGCAAACTTGCAGCACGCCGTCCTCAGGTTCGCGGCTCCATAGCGAATATTCCGATTGCACCGCGGTGATGGGGTGGACGCCATGCGCTCTGCGGATGGTGTCCGCGCTCGCCTCGGAAAGTCCTATGTACCGCACCTTGCCGCTTTTCACGAGTTCAGCCATGGCGGCGACGGTGTCTTCGATGGGCGTGGATTTGTCCACGCGGTGTTGATAGTACAAATCGATCCGCTCCACGTTGAGGCGCTTCAACGAGTGCTCGCACGATGCGCGCACATAGTCGGGTTTGCCGCTGATCCCGCGCCGCCGAGGATTGGCCGGATCGCGTTGTATCCCGAACTTGGTGGCGAGAAAAACCTGGTCGCGCCGCCCCGCGATGGCTTTGCCCACCAGCACTTCATTGGTGTAGGGGCCGTAGACGTCCGCGGTATCCAGAAAATTGAGTCCCGAGCCCAAGGCCTTTTGAATGACGCCGATGGCTTGTGAGTCGCTCGAAGCGCTGGATGTGTAGAACTCCGAGAAGCCCATGCAGCCAAGACCAATTGCCGAGACCCGCGGGCCGTCTGTACCCAGGTTGCGTAACTTCATTGCAGCTCTCCAATCGCCGAGCGGAATCGCCGTCCGATATAATGGCCGAGTTTTGGTTACGCGCGCTAGCGGTTGACTAGTGCGCGAGAATGGCGCTCAACTCGGTTGTACACGACGTGTAGCGCAATACGCCGTCATCCACGGAAGAGAATTTCAAATTCATGATGTCCCGGACATAGTTCTGGTGCAGTTTCCAGGGAGCTTTGGACCCTTGCTTCGGCATTTTGTCCGCGGCACGCTGAATATAGCCGGACGATAGATTCAGCCAGGGCTCATTCATGATGGAGGGATCGTCATTTTGCGGCACACAGACCCGATAGCTCTTCTTGTCCATGTAATTGAGAACCCGGCAGAGGTAATCGCAAGTCAATTCCGCTTTGAGCGTCCATGAGGCGTTGGTATAGCCGATCGTTGCGGCAAGGTTTGGAATCCCGCTGAACATCGTGCCCTTGTAGTTCAAGGTCTTGGCAGGATCGACGCGATGCCCATCCACACTGATTTCAACGCCGCCAAAAGCAACCATATTCAGTCCGGTCGCCGTGATGATGATGTCGGCGTCGAGTTGCGCGCCGCTGCGCAGTTTTACACCCGTCTCCGTAAAGGTTTCGATCTCGTCGGTTACAACCGCTGCCTTGCCGTGGCTGATGGCCTCGAACAAGTCGCCGTCAGGCACCAAACACATGCGCTGGTCCCAAGGATTGTAGCGGGGCGTGAAATGCTTGCCGACGTCGTAGTCGGGACCCAACGCGCTTTGTACGCCCTTGGCGATCAGTTTCTTCATGCGCTCGGGGCTGCGCCGTGACAACCGATAGATATACATGCCCACCAGGATGTTGCGCCATCTCACCAAATTGTAAGCGACCATCGACGGCAAATGGCGGCGCAGAAAAATCGCGATCTTATCGTGCGCCGGGCGCGCCACCACATAGGTGGGCGAACGCTGCAGCATGGTCACCTTTGCGGCCGTCTTGGCCATCGCAGGAACCAACGTGACCGCGGTTGCGCCGCTGCCGATAACGAGCACGCGCTTGCCGGCGTAAGCGAGATCGTCGGGCCATTTTTGCGGATGCACCCGCATGCCGGCAAAGCGTTCTGCGCCTGGAAATACCGGACTGTAGCCTTCGACATAACTGTAATAACCAGTGCAAACGAGTAGAAAGTTGCACGTGAGGCGCACGCCCGATTTGTCGGGGCCGAATTCGGCGTCCACGGTCCAGCACGCATCTTTGGACGACCATGACACGCGTTTGACGCTGTGCTTGAAACGGATGTGCTTAGCGACACCGAAATCTTCGGCGGTGTCCTTGATGTACTTGAGAATGGTGTGGCCGTCGGCGATGGCCTTGTCGTCCACCCACGGCCGGAATGAGTAACCCAAGGTGAACATATCCGAATCCGAACGAATGCCCGGATAGCGGAAAAGATCCCAAGTTCCTCCCATGGTCTCCCGCGCTTCCAAAATCGCGTAGCTCTTCTGCGGGCAATGCCTCTGCAGACTGCTGGCGGCACCTATCCCCGATAGACCCGCGCCGACGATCAAAACATCAAAATGGCTCACCGACACTGCGACGACTCCTGTGCGAGTTCTAGGCGGCGTTTCGCGCGCCGATTTGGCGGGCGAAGGCGGCCACGGTTTCAAAGGCCTCCCGAGCCTCCGGCAGTAGCCCGACGAAGACCGGCCATACATGCGGCAAGCGATCGCGGACGATCAATTGAACCTTGACGCCTGCGGCCGAGGCGCGTTCGGCGAGGCGCAGGGTATCGTCGCGTAAGATCTCATGACGACTGGCGAACAACAATATCGGCGGCAGTCCGGCGAAGTCTGCGTACAAGGGCGAGGCGCGTGGATCGCGAGCATTGGCGCCCGCGAGATAAAGCGCCGCGGCCTCGTGTACGCCGCGGGGCGTGAACATCGCACAGCTTCGGGCATTGGCTTCGACTGATGCGCCCGTGACAGCCAGGTCGGTGTAGGGCGAAAATGCCACGATGGCCGCGGGCGGGGTCGCGCCGCTGTCGCGAATGCCGAGCGCCGTCGCGATGGCCAGGCCCCCTCCGGCCGAGTCGCCGGCCAGCACGATGGGGATTCCCGGATGGCGCGTGAGCAGCCAACGATAGGCCGCTGCGGCGTCCTCCACCGCCGCCGGAAAGGGATGCTCCGGCGCCAAGCGGTAGTCCAAGCCGTATACCGGGGCCTCGAAGGCCTTGGCCATCGCCAAGATCACTTGACGGTGCGTTTTAGGAGAGCCGAACAAATACCCGCCGCCGTGCAGGTAAAGCACGATCGCGGCAGGGCGTGCCGCAGCTCCGGAAACATCGGCCACGTCAAAATGCAGCCCCTGATCGCTATGGACACTCACTACTCTGTAGCCCGGCGGCACAGCCAGCAGCCGGCGCGGCGTATTTCGTGTCATTGCCCTGAGCCGCTCCAAGTCCAAGGGCTTTTTTCCATGCCGCTTCATGGTGACGCGAAAGAAGCCATTCAAAACCCGCGCCTGCCAACTAGCCATCGTTTCTTCCCTTCCGTAGCCCGAGCTGGGTCCCGGGGAATTATGCGCCAGCTGCAAAAAGTGCGGAGCCGCGTGGCTTTTATGCCCACGGGATTGTGGATTACATCCCAACAAATCAAAAGGTTATACAATATCGTGAGATTGGCTCATCAATTGCCGCGAGGTATAAGCCCATGAAAAATGTCGCCGCGCCAGCAAAAGCACCCAAGCATTGGCATGCGGTCGGTGTCGTCGCCAAAAGCAGCGCCTGTGAAGCCGCCCGGGCCCTGCGAACAAAGCGTTTTTTGTCCGCCGAGGCGCCGCGCCTGCCTCTTCCGCAATGCACAAAATCCAAAGAGTGCCAGTGTGCCTACAAGCACTACGCCGACAGGCGCGCGGGTCCTCGGCGGCAGGATGAGGATGCGGGGATAGGGCGCAACACCAAGGTAACCGAGGAACGGCGCAGCCAACGCGACCGACGCGCTACGGAATCTTAAAGCCGGTGCACCCTGCACGCTCGCAGCGTGCGTATTCCTATTAAGACAATCAATGCGACTCGGCCAGTCAACGGCTCGAGCGCCTTAATAGGAGACATCAATGAAGATTCCCGTCCGTCGAATTGCACTGGCCTGCGCCCTGGTCCCGCTGTTGGCGTGCGCGCAAGATGGGAAATTGAGGATTCCCGACTTCAAGTCGCTTGGCAACAAGGCCACCGACTCGGTGAACATCAACATTAGCCCCTGGCTGTTGCGCATGGCGGGGGCATTCATCGATAAGGACGACCCGGATGCCGCGGCCACGAAACACATGCTGGGCGCGATCAAATCCATCCAAATTCGCAATTATGAGTTCGCCACCGATTCGGCCTATTCCGCCGCCGACATCGATGCCGTCCGCCAACAGTTGACGGGACCCGGTTGGAATCAAATCATGCAGGTTCACGACCGCGACAAGAATGAAGACGTGGATATGTACATCCTGGTGGAAAATGAACAAACGAAGGGTTTCGCCATGATCGCAAGCGAGCCGCGCCAGTTCACGATCATCAACATCGTCGGTTCGATCAACATCGACGATTTGCCTAAGCTGCAAAAGCAATTGCACTTGCCGAAAGCTGCCGCGGCGCAAACTCGCTTATTGATGTGACGATAGGATGGACCACTGCGCATGTGCCCACGTTGAATGAAGCGCCGCAGATTTTCTTGGAGGAGCAGCTGGCTCGAGCCCGATCGGGGGAGCCCGCTGCCCTCAAGTCGCTGATACAGGCGCATCGGCGCTTGGTCTACAGCCTCGCGCTGCGCATGTTGGGAACCCGCGATCTTGCGGAAGATTTGACGCAGGACGTCTTCATGCAACTGCATGCCAAATTGAAGACCATCGAGTCGCCGGGACACCTGACCTTTTGGCTGCGCAAGGTGACCACGCATCGAGCCATCGACCAACTGCGCCGGCGGACTCGAGTGCCAATGACTTCGTTGCAAGATGAACACGAGGGCAGCGCCGTGGAGGATGGCGGCGACCCGTTGTGGCAGCGGCATCTACGGTTGCTGTTGCTGGATCTCGCTGCGCCGGCGCGCGCGGTGGTACTGCTGCGATTTCAAGAGGATCTTGATCCCGGCGATATCGCACGAACGCTTGGCATGTCGGTCAATACGGTGAAGAGCCATTTGAAGCGATCGCTGGAAACTTTGCGTCAAAGGACAATTCGACCATGAGCCATGACATCGAATCCAAGCTCCGTACGGCACTGCGGCCGGTAACCCCAAGCGATGAATTCACGCAACGGCTGGTTGCGCAGATCACGGCGCAAGGGGCCGCGAGCGCCGCGGCACGGCGCCGGCCGTTGGCCGGAGCCCGGCGATACGGTTGGTGGGTGTCGGCCGGTCTCGCCGCATCACTGGTCATTGCCATCGGCGTGCAGCGCCACATTCAGGAAGATCGGGACCGGGAAAATGGCGCAGAGGCACGCCGCGAGGTCGTCGAGGCGTTGCGCATGACCAGTCAGAAGCTAGATCTCGCTTACGAAGCGGTTAAGAGTCAGTCGCCGGAAGCGGGCGCCGAACAGCCACGCGCCTAGCGCGACCGAGGAATTGATTATGAGAATCTTCAGTTTGCCCATCCTGGCTGCGCTGCTCGCGCCGGCTCTTGCATGGTCGGCTCCGAATCCCCGATTGGTGCTGCCTGAATTTTCCGGATTGGCGCAGAAGGCGAACGAGTCGGTGAATATCACATTGGACCCGGCGCTGCTCGCGCTTGCCGGACGCTTCCTCGACGCGGACGATCCCAATGACGCGGCCGCCAAAGAAGTCATCAAGGGACTTCAGGGAATCTACGTGCGTAGCTATACCTTCGATCACGACTTCGCCTATCAGCAAAGCGATATCGACGCGGTAAGAAAACAACTGGCCGCCCCGGGCTGGAATCGGCTGATGCAGACTCGCAGCCGCAAGACGCACGCCGATGTCGATATCTACATCATGCTGGATAACAACAAGGCCATCGGTCTGGCGCTGATCGCAAGCGAGGCGCGCCAGTTCACGATTGTGAATATCATCGGCGCCATTGATCTCGATAAATTGCACAAGCTCGAAGGGCAGTTCGGCGTTCCCAAGTTCGATATCGATACAGCGGTGCCTCCGGCCACGGCGCCTCAGGCTGTGGTGCCGCCAGCTAGAACCCCGCCGAAGTAGCTTTGTCGATGCCCTGGCGCCAATGCGGCGGCGTACTTGCTAGTGGGACTTACCGGGGTCGATGGGACCATTGGCTGCCAGCGCGTCCTTGGGGGCCTGTATCAAATCCTTGCACGCGCGCAACGCGGCGTTGTACGACAAGGTCTTGTCAGCCGACATACGCTTGGTCATGCAACCGGTCAACGCGCGTTTGTTGATGGCCGACTGGCTAGGCTCGGTTGCCGCCGCCTGCAAGCTCACCAGCATCAATAACGCAATTGCGCAGCTGGGAACCATGGCGGCGGGCGAGGAGTGCATGCTGCGCAGTATGGACCTGCGCACGGGCGCTGCAAGCGTCCGTTGCCTGCGTTTGTCTGTCAGCATTGCGCTTACACGTGCGGCGGTGCATCGCGGAACGCCAGCTCCTGCAGCAAGCGAGCATCAGCCCAGGCGGCGCCGCTCGCCGTGTTGTCGAAAATGCACCAGACTTGGCCGCATTTCGACTGCGCGGCGAGCTTCGACCGCAGCTCCTCGAGATACTCGGCCGAATACGCAGAGTAGTACATGCGCGGTGAGCCGTGCAGACGCATATAGGCGAATTCGCTGTTCCCGTCCGCGCGAACCTCACAGCCGCGCGGCACGGGATCGGCGTACACGCGAGTCACCGCCAATTCCTTGTATAACTCATCGACCTCGGGCTCGAACCAGCTGGGATTACGCGCCTCGCAGACGATTGCGACGGATGTTTGGCCTCTCAAGAACCGGAAAAATTGATGCGCCGCGGTCGCCTCGAACAAGGCACCCGGCGGCAACTGCACCAGCAAGGCGCCAAGTTTGCCACCGAGCCCGCACACATCGCTCATGAACGCCGCGATCGGGTCCTCGCAGCCGACAAGATGCTTCTCGTGAGTGATCAGTCTTGGGATTTTTACGGCGAAGCGAAAGTCGTCCGGTACAGAGGCGCTCCAGCGCTCATAGGTGGCGAGTCGATGGCGACGGTAAAAAGAACTGTTGATCTCGACCGCGCGAAAAATTTCTGCGTACTGCTCGAGCAGCGTCTTATCGCCGCACTCCGGCCGACGCAGCGGTTTGGGGACCGACCAACCCGCTACGCCCACCCGAACCCCTCGGGCATCCACGCTTGCCATCAGTTTCTAAGCACGGACGCCCTGCGGGTGCGCGGCCACATGCGCAACAGAACTGCATTGCGCAGGACGAAGTGATGCCAGAGTGCGGCCACGGCATGTATGCCGGCGAGCGCAAACAAGGCGTAGGCCAAATAGCCGTGCAGTTCTTCGGTGGGGTGAAAAATCGCACGATTGGAGCGCACGCCGAAATCCCATTGGAACAGTCCAAGGTTCAACACGCGGCCGTGAAATATAAAGGTGATGATGCCGACGATGGGTGTAACAAAGAGCAACACGTACAGCAGGGTGTGCATGATTCCGGCGAAGCGCCGCGCGAATCGGCCGAGGTCTGCCGGCGCCGCGGGCGGGGTGTGCGTCATGCGCCAAAAGAATCGGCCAAAAAGCGTCAACCACAGCAATAAGCCGAAAACGGCATGGATGTTGATCCAGAAGCGCTGGCTCTGTTTCGGCCACGAATCGTGCAACAGGCCGAGGATGCCGACGCCGATGACCAGCAGGAACATGAACCAATGAAACACCATGGCGCCGCGGCCGTATCGTTCGGAATCCGTTGTCATGAGTCGGTTTTCTCCTTGAGGTTCGTGGTGGCGGCGATGGCGTCGTGCAAGGTGCTGAAAATCCGCGCCGCGCCGATTGCAGCAGTAATGCCGTGACGGTCCAGATCGGCACGTAGATAGGAATTAACGCGGCCGAAAACAATATTGACGTTGTGCCGCGAAACTTCAGCGAGAAGCATGCGGATGGACTGGGCCGCCGAATAGTCCATATCGGTGATCGCGCCCGCATCCACGATGAACCAGCGCACAGGGGATGGCGCGCTTGCCAGCAGCTCGCGAACTTCCGTTACAAACCGTAGCCTGTTGGCATAAAAAAGATCGGCGCCGAATCGATACACGATGAGGCCCGGTGCGGTCTGTTTGCCGGGCGTGGCGGCGCCGGGCACCCACCGGCCCGCGGAGTCCGGCGCCAGCATGGTCGTATGCGGTCGGTAGCTATGTCGTACATGCATGAACAATGAGAGCGCAATGGCCAGCAAAATGCCTTGTTCGACACCCACGGCAACCACCGTGGCCGCGGTGGCGAGGGCGAGATTGAATTCGCCCGGACTCTCGCGTCGCATGTCGCGCAGGCACGCAACATCGATCATGCCGACGGCAATCGTGAACACAATGGATGCGAGTGCGCAACGCGGCAGATACTGCAGCGGTCCGGTCAGCGCCAGCAGCACAACCCCGACCACGGCCGCCAGGACCAATTGAGCAACCTGGCTGCGTGCCCCAAGCCGCACCGCCATCGCCGTTTGTGTCGGACTGCCGTTGACGACAAAAGCGCCGGAGAGCGCGGCCGCCGCGTTGGCGGCCGACAGAGCGAGAATATCGGCGTCCTCATCCACGATTTCCTCGAAGCGCGCGCCGAAGCCCTGCGATGTCGCGGCGCTCTGCGCCACGATGACCACAAAACAGGAAGCGGATACCGGCAGCAGGGCGAGGACTTCGGACCACGTCAGTCGCGGAACGGTAAAGGCGGGCAGGCCTCCGGGCACGGCGCTGATGACCGAAATACCGCGCTGCGCGAAGTGAAATGCGGCGCTTGCCGCGATCACTCCGATGACTGTCAGCAACGATAGCGGCCACTTCGGCGCAAAACGATTTCCAAGCAGGATGATGCCGGCCACCAGGGCCGAAAGAGCCATGGTCGGCAGGTTTGGCCGTGCCAAGCTGCCAAGCGCTTGCCATGCTTGCACCAGCGTGTACCGAGAGCTGACCGGCACGGCGAACATATCGTGAAGCATGGCGATGGCCACTTGCACCCCGACTCCGGCCAGAAAGCCGATCAACACCGTGCGGGATAGAAAATCAGCGAGAAATCCCAGATTGAAAATTCGCGCGATCAGCAATTGCGCCGCCGTGAGCAACGCGACCATGCCGGCAAGCGCCATGTAGTGTTCGCTGGCGGGAATCGCCATGTGCGACAAGGAACTGGAAAAAATCGCCGCCGTGGCCGAGTCCGCGGCCACCACCAAATGCCGCGAGGAGCCGAAAATCGCGAAGGCGATGATGGGCAGAAAAAGCGTGTATAGACCGGTAACGACGGGAGTGCCCGCGATGCGGGTGTAGCCCAGCACCTGCGGAATGTTCACTGAAGCAAGATTGATGCCCGCGAGCATGTCGCTCAGCATGCGGTTGCGCTGCAAGGGGCGTAGGCCTGCGAAAAAACGTAGCATGGCGGATGGTCCGCGAGGGATATAAGGGCGGGGATATTACCGGTAGAATTCGTCGGCGGCATCTCGGCGGGCGTATTTTCGTTCTAAGCAAGTATCGAGGGTTTGAAAATGAAGGCAGCATGGTGTTGGGCGTGCTTGGCGATAGGGGTCTCGTCAGCGGCGTATTGCCAATCGACGGCGCCTGAAATTGCATTCGATTCGACGCCTAATTTCTTCAAACTGCCTGCGGGCACGTATTTCGGCGAAGTCAGCGGCGTCGCGGTCAATTCCAAAAAGCATGTATTCGTGCTTTCGCGCGGCAATACCAGCGGCCCCGCCTATGGCGCCGCCGCCGCACAGCTTCTCGAGTTCGACGCGAATGGTAATTTCATACGTGAGATTGGCCGCAATCTCTACGCGTGGTCGTTCGCGCATGCCGTGCGAGTGGATCGCGACGACAACATCTGGGTGGCCGACAAGGGATCGGACGTTGTCGTGCGCTTCGACCCTGAGGGCCGGGTGGTCATGGTGTTTGGCCGTAAATCCGAAGCGTCAGATGAAAGCGCGCATCCGTTGGAGCATCCGAAACCGCCGTTGCCGCCGATCGATGGCTATTTTCGTCAAGTGACGGACATGGCCTGGGATTCCGACAACAATGTGTACATTACCGACGGCTATATCAATTCGCGTGTTGCGGAGTTCGATAGAAACGGCAATTGGGTGAAGACCTGGGGAGAGCCGGGCGCCGGTCCTGGGCAATTCAACACCTTGCATGCGGTGGTCATCGATCGCGAAAACCATATTTATGTGGCGGACCGGGGCAATGCCCGTATTCAAGTATTCGACACCGCCGGAAAACTCATTAAAACCTTTCGGATCGATGTGCCGGTGCCGGCGAGTGCGCCCACCGCCATCGGTAATCACCCCGCAGAAATCGGTCCGAACGACGGCACCCGCACTGGCACCAACCTGGCGCAGACGCCGGGTGCACCCTGGGCGTTGTGTATTACGCCGGGATCTCCCCAATATTTGTACGTTTCGGACGCATACCCGGGTCGAATCTACAAATTGACGACGGACGGCAAGGTTCTCGGCTGGCTGGGCGGTGCCGGCAAGACCCTCAAGAAGTTCGGCTGGGTGCATCAGCTGGCCTGCCCGTCGGAAAACGAGATCTACGCTGCCGAGGTGCTGAATTGGCGCGCGCAAAAATTGACGCTTCATCCTTGATAGGCTTCAGGTACCGGGTACTTGTACTCTAGGATTGGGGGCTTATATCAGAGTCACCGGTGGCGACTGCGGAGCGGCAAATGGCAACGGGCTGGGCAAAAGAGGGGGCAGTACAGGATCAGATCGACGCGACCGTCAAGGACGCGATCGAGCAGGCGCGTAGCCGCCTGCCTCAGGGTCCTGGTCTCATGCACTGCGCCGAGTGCGGAACTGAGATTCCGGAGGCGCGGCGGCGCGCCATCGCCAGCGTACGCTTCTGCCTGGCGTGCCAAGAGACACAGGATCGTGAGGTCGCGCAGTCTGCGCTCTACAACCGCCGCGGCAGCAAGGACAGCCAGCTGCGCTAACCAAGGTTTACCGCGTTAACCAAGGTTTACGGATTCTGAGTGAACCAGCCGGCGTAAGGCGTATCGACCGCTAATTGCCGGTTATAGTCGGGGGCGCCGTCATCCCACCACACATCGCCGCGTTCGCCCAGCGCGCGCTTTGCCGCGTCGGCTTGCAGCCTGGCGGCAATTCTCTGGATGGGATCGGTCGCCTCGAGAACGGCACGACGCGCCTCCAGCACCTCGTTCACCAGCCGTTGGTGCGTGGGCGGATCAAGCGAGGGATTGCTGAGCCGCCACAGCCGGCCGCGCACCACGAAGTAGCGCCGGTCCGGTGTTGGCGTGAAATCGGGGCGGGGAGAGTCCGAGGATCCTTGATAAGCCGGCTGTAGTCGTGGCATGTGTGGCTCCGAATGCGCAGGTGTAAAAAATGCGCGGAGATGATGATTTTATCCAAATGCGCCGACAAGCCTGTCGGCGCGGGCCGCCTTCAAGTGTGGGAACAACGGAGCAGATAAAGATAGACCTTCGCGCGCGCATGCGGGAGACTCGCATGCCTCGGCGTCGGCGAGGGACAGATGAAAATGGATGCGACTACGCTCTCGAGGATCCAATTCGCCTGGGTCATCGGCTGGCACATTCTTCTTCCTGCCTTCACCTTGGGTATCGCCTCGTACATCGCGCTTCTGGAAGGCTTGTACCTCAAGACTCGCCGGGCTGTTTATCTGCAAGTGTCGACCTTTTGGACTCACGTATTTGCCGTGGCGTTCGGCATGGGAGTCGTCACCGGCGTTGTGATGCCGTTTCAATTTGGGACCAATTGGAGCCGCTTCACCGATGTCGCCGGCAATGTCGTGGGGCCGCTCATGGCCTACGAGGGTCTGGTGGCATTCTTTCTAGAATCGGCATTTCTCGGAGTACTGCTGTTCGGCAGAAAACTGGTGCCGCCCGCAATGCATTTCGCGGCCGCAGTGCTGGTCGCTCTGGGAACGCTTTTCTCATCGTTCTGGATATTGGCCACCAATAGCTGGATGCAGACCCCCACGGGCCACCAACTTCATGAGGGCCGTATTTTCCCCGCAGACTGGCTGCAAATCATTTTCAGCCCATCGTTTCCTTATCGGCTGGCGCACACGGTTACCGGATTTTATGTGACCGCGGCTTTTGTCGTGTTGGGTGTGGGCGCCTATACGATTCGGCGCGCGCAATTTCCCGAAGCGGGGCGTGTCATGGTGAATACCGCACTGTCGCTTCTCATCGCGTTGGTGCCGCTGCAGGCATTCATCGGGGATCAACACGGACTCAACACGCGCGAGTACCAACCGGCAAAGCTGGCGGCGATCGAGGGCCGGTGGGAGACGGCATCGGCTGTGCCTTTGACGCTGTTTGCCCTCCCGGATCAGGCTCATGCGGAGAATCATTACTCGCTGGAAGTGCCGCGCCTGGGCAGTTTGATTTTGACTCATTCATTCGATGGAACCATTCGCGGGCTCAAGGATTTTCCTCCCGAGGATCGTCCGCCAGTCGCCCCCGTGTTTTTTGCGTTTCGCATCATGGTGGGATTGGCGATGATCATGCTCGCCGTCATCATCATCGGCGTATATCTGCGGTTTCGCGGACGCCTGTTTCAGAGCACTGCATTTCTGCGTCTTTGCCAGTACACCATACCGATCGGTTTCATCGCGGTACTGGCCGGTTGGACGACGACTGAAGTCGGGCGGCAACCCTGGACGGTGTACGGAATTTTGCGCACCGCGGACTCGGTCACGCCTTCCTTGAAAAGCGGTGACGTGGCGCTGTCGTTTACGCTCTATGCAATCGCGTACCTGCTCATTTACTCGACCGGTTTCTGGTACATGTTGAGGATCATTCAGCGCGGTCCCTCCCATCATGACAGCACGGCGCCCGTGGAGGCTCGTCAATCGGCGAATCCGATTCAAGCGCTGCCCGCACGCGCGGCATCGGAGGAGCCGCCGACATGAATGTTTCAATCAGCTTCGTGGGCGTGTGGACTACGTTGGTCGCCGTCGGCGTGTACATTTACGTGCTTCTCGATGGATTTGATCTGGGAATCGGCGTGCTTTACGGATTGTCGGCCGATCCAAAACATCGGGATTTGATGATGCGTTCCATCGCGCCCGTTTGGGATGGGAATGAAACCTGGCTGGTATTCTGCGGCCTGGCGTTGCTCGCGGCATTTCCCATCGCATTCTCCATCATCATCCCGGCCATCTACTTTCCGGTATTGATCATGCTGTTATCGCTGATCTTCCGCGGTGTGGCCTTTGAATATCGATTCACGGATCAGTTTCGCCGCCGCTTCTGGGATGGTGCTTTTCACTACGGGTCGATCATTGCCACTTTTGCTCAGGGCATGATTTTGGGTGCGTTCATCCAAGGTTTCCAGACCGACGGCCGCCATTACACCGGGAACTCCTGGGATTTTTTGACCTTCTTTACCATTCTCACCGGCGTGGCGCTGATTGGCGGCTACACATTGCTGGGCGCCGGCTGGCTCATCATCAAAACCGAGGGTGAACTGCAAGAATGGGCGCGTCGCATGGGCCGGGGGGCGCTGTTATTCGTCGTCGCGGGCATCGTTCTCGTGAGCATTTGGACGCCGCTCATTGAACCGCCAATCTACCAGCGTTGGTTTTCATGGCCGAATCTGGCATGGCTGTCACCTGTTCCCATTGCCACGGCGGGCGTGGCCTTCTGGGCATGGCACGCGCTGGCACGCGGCAAAGGTGCCTCGGCCATGGTGACCGGCGCGCTGCTGT
>Ga0210387_10002093_pt1 | contig 15161 bp, 15 predicted proteins | sample IncBWC7OmetaG_FD_160108 | JGI IMG/M metagenome (GOLD analysis project Ga0210387, IMG submission 160108) | Forest soil microbial communities from Barre Woods Harvard Forest LTER site, Petersham, Massachusetts, United States - Inc-BW-C-7-O ...
ATCCTCCCAGCTGTCCCAGAGCTGGCGCGCGACATCGATCAGCTCGGCGAGCCGGAGGGCCGCCTCCTTGTCGTCCGTCGGCAGATCGGGCCGCTGGACTCTCCCAGCAAGCTCGCCGCGACCGTCGAGGCCGGCGATCCAGCCAGTGCGCCCGCCGGCCAGATGGTCGAGCGTGGCGAACACGCGGGCGACGTGAAACGGCTCGGCCACATCGGCCGGCCAGTAGCCGCAGAGGCCGATGTGCCGCGTCGCACCGATCAGCAAACCGAGCAGCGGCAACGGATCGAGATAAAGGCCGTCGACCCGGCCCGCGGCGCGCACCGCCAGCGGTGCGGTCGGCAGGCCGAGCAGCACGGCGTCGAGGCCGCCGCGCTCGGCGGTTTGCGCCGCCGCCTTGAATGGTGCGGCGCCCGCAAAGTCCGCCCGGCCGGAAACGCGCCAGGCGGCGGGATGCCAGCCGTGCGCGGCAAGCGATGCCAGCAGATGCATATCAGGCGTCGCCCGTCACCATGCGTAAAAAGCTTCGGGTGCGTTCGTTGCGCGGGTTGCCCATCAATTCCTCCGGCCGGCCTTGCTCGATGATACGGCCTTCCTCCATGAACAGGATACGGTCTGCGGCCTTGCGCGCAAACTGGACCTCGTGAGTCACCACCACCATGGTCATGCCCTGCTCGGAGAGGTCCAGCATCACCTTCAGCACCTCGCCCACCATCTCCGGATCGAGCGCCGAGGTCGGCTCGTCGAACAGCATGACCGCGGGATGCATCGCCAGCGCCCGCGCGATCGCCACGCGCTGCTGCTGGCCGCCCGAGAGCTGCGCCGGATAGGACGTCTCCTTGTCGGCGAGGCCGACCAGCGCCAGCAGGCGTTTGGCGTCGGTTTCGGCCACCGCGCGCGGCGTCTTCAGCACCTGCACCGGCCCGCACATCACATTCTCGAGGGCCGTCATGTGGCTGAAGAGATTGAACTGCTGGAATACCATGCCGACCTGACGGCGCTGACGCGACAGGCCCGCGTCGGACAACGTCGTCCGTCGGCTGCCTTTTGGCGACACGCCCAGGGCGTCGCCGTTGATGCGGACCTCGCCCGCATCGGGACGGTCGAGATGGTTGATGGTACGCAGGAAGGTGCTCTTGCCTCCGCCCGACGGACCGATGATCACCACCACCTCGCCCTTGTACACGGTGAGGTCGACACCCTTCAGCACATGGTTCTGGCCGAAATGCTTGTGCACGCCGCGCGCCTCGACCACGGCGACGCGTTTGTCTGGCGCCAGCTGGGTCACGAAGACAGCACCGCGCTCTCGACGGCGGCCGTGAGCTTGGTGCGGCGCGTCGTGCGATCCTCCGCGACCGAGCGCGAGGCATAGGCTTCGAGCCAGCCCTGGATCACGCTCCACACCGTGGTGAGCACCAGATAGTAGAAGGCCGCCACCAGGAAGATTTCCAGAACCTTGAACTGCACCTGGACCAAAAGCTCGGTGCGCCGCAGCAGCTCCTCCAGGGAGATCACCGAGGCGAGCGAAGACGTCTTCATCAGACCGTTGAAGGCATTGCCGAGCGGCGGAATGATGATGCGCAGCGCCTGCGGCATGACCACGACGCGCATGGCCTTGGGCCAGGTCATGCCGATGGCGCGCGCCGCCTCGAACTGGCCCTTGGGCACCGCCAGGACGCCCGAACGGATGATCTCGGCGAGATAGGCGCCCTCGTTGAGGCCGAGCCCGATCAGCGCCGAGGCGACGACGCCCAGCTGGATGCCGAGCTGCGGCAGGCCGGTGTAGATGATGATGAGCTGCACCAGCACGGGCGTTCCGCGGAACAGCCAGACGTAGCCCGAGGCCGGCAGCCTGAGCCAGCGCCGTTCCGACATGCGCATCATCGCCGCGATGAGACCGAGGACCAGCCCGATCAGCATGGCGCCAACCGAAAGTCCCAGCGAGATCGCCGCGCCCGTCAGCAGGTACGGGCTATGGATGTAATGGAGGAAGCTCGCCCAATCCCACATTCCCGTCAGCCCCTCCCGAAGCCGTTCTTGCCGGCGCTTTTGCGCCGTGCGCCCGATAAAGCAAGCTGCATGCCGAACATCATGCCGTGGGCGGGTCCCAGACGAGCACGCGGACCGGCGTCGGATTGAAGCCGTTGCAGGGATTGTTGACCTGCGGACAGTTGGAAATGACGAAGATCACATCCATGTCGGCCGTGACGTCGACGTGGTTGCCGCCCGCGGAGATACCGTCGACGACGGTGAAGTTCCCGGAAGGATCGATCGGCACGTTCATGAAGAAGTTCAGGTTGGCGACGATGTCGCGCTTGGCCAGGCCGTATCTCGAAAGTTCGAGGATGAAGTTCTCGCGGCAGGCGTGCTGGTATTTCGTCGATTCGCCGAAACGCACCGCGTTGCTCTCGCAGGAACAGCACCCGGCCGAAGTGTCGTGCCGACCGCAGGTGTCGGCGGTGATGCGCGCCATGATCCTGCCCCGGTTGGACACCAGCCGCGTTCCCAGCTCGACATAGGCCGATCCCTGGACGCGCATCGTGTCCTGGGCGCTGTAGCGCTCGGACGGATCCTCGGCGCAATAGAGCAACGCATCGACAGCCTGCTGGCCCTCGATGTCGACGATGCGCATAGTCTGTCCGCGCTTCAGGGGACGCGTCCACGGCCGTTCGGCCGGCACCTCGTGGGCATAAACGGCGTCGGCGGGATCCGGTATCGACTGGTTGGACATCGCGTTCCCTCCTCAGGCGTAGAGTCGATCCGTGAACTGAAAAGCGCGGACGATCTCCGGCGACGTCGTGCGGCAGGGATCGTCGGCCGCGGCGGGCGGCGCGCGGTGCCGCACCAGCGTGATCGGGCCATTGGCGGCGGGCCGTGCCGGATCGAGCGGATGCGCGCAGTTCGACAGCACGAGCACGAGATCGGTCTCGGCACGCAAATCGACGAAATCGCCGGCCCGCTTGCGCGCGCCATTCCAGACGAAGCGGCCGGCCGCATCGACCGAGACCGGCGCGAAGAAGCTTACGCAAGGCGGGATGTCGCGCAGCCCCAGCCCCAGCTTGGAGGCGGCGGCGAGAAAATTCTCGTGGGTGTTGCGCGAGACCTCGCCGTAGGCGGCAAGGGCAGAGGCCGGCGTGGAACCACCCATCAGAAGATCGTGCGCGCCGCTGGTATCCTCGATCAGCGACAGGAAGACCCGTCCCATGTCCGACAGGATGATGCGGCCCTTGGACAAGGCGGCGCTCCATTGCACCTTGGCCGTGTCGGCGCAGTTGATGCGCTCCGAACGATCGTGCTCGCACCAGCCGATCAGCGCGACGCTCGAACCGCCCTGCGTGTCGATGACGCGGAGCGCCTCGCCGCGGCGCAACCGCACGGTGTCGTACCAGCCCGGGGGGACCTCCTCGCGGCTGATGACGGATTGCGGCGCGACCGGCGCGCCATCGAGTGCGGTCGGCGGCGGCAGGGCCTTCGGCGTCGCCTCCTGTCCCGCCGCGCGAAGCTCCTCATAGCGGCGGCGGTTGGCCGCGGAAATCTCCGCCTTCGTTCTTCCGACCATCGTATCCCTCACGGTCTCATGGCGATCATGTCGATCTCGACGATGCCGCCCCGGGCCAGCGCCGTCACGCCGACCGTGGTCCTGGCCGGACGCCGGTCGGCCGCGAAATAGGTCGCGTAGATCTCGTTCATCTTCGCGTAGTCGCCGTTGAAGTCCGTCAGGAAGATACGCACCTGGACGACATTGGCGAACGACAGGCCGCAGCCTTTCAGCACGCGCGCGAGATTGTCCATCACCTTGTGCGTCTGGGCCTCGATGCCGGGCGGAATGGGGAGCGCATCGTCGTCCGGATCGGTCGCGAGCTGTCCGGTGACAAAGAGGAAAGGCCCGGCCTCGACGGCATGGCTGTAGGGCGCGACCGGCTTGGGCGCGTCGGGCAAGAGATGATAGATCGTCTGCATCTAGCGGGTCCTTTCGCTGGAAGCGCCCTCGCCGGCATAGCGCTGCAGGAACTGCCGCGCCCGCTCGGTCTCCGGCCTGGAAAAGAAACGATCCGGCGCGCCGGTCTCGACCACCCGGCCGCGATCGAGGAACAGCACGCGGGTCGCCGCCTCGCGGGCAAATGCCATCTCGTGCGTCACGATCACCATGGTCATGCCTTCGCGGGCAAGGTCGCGCATCACCACCAGCACCTCGCCGACCAGCTCGGGATCGAGCGCGCTGGTCGGTTCGTCGAACAGCAGGAGATCGGGACGCATGGCGAGCGCGCGCGCGATCCCAACCCGCTGCTTCTGGCCGCCCGACAGTCGCGCCGGGAAAGCATCGCGCTTGTCCGAGAGCCCGACCTTCGCGAGCAAGCCCAACGCTTCGTCGCGGATTTCGGCCCTCGACCGCCGCTGCACCTGAACGGGCGCTTCCATGAGGTTTTGCAGCACGGTGAGGTGCGGCCACAGGGCGAAGTGCTGGAAGACCATGCCGATGCGCGTCCTGATGCGCGACAGCCGGCGATCATTCATGACGACTCCGCCGGAGGTGACGCCCACCGGTTCGCCGTTCAAGTGGATCTGGCCGACATCGGGCCGTTCCAGCCAGTTGATGCAGCGCAACAGGGTCGACTTGCCCGAGCCGGAGGGTCCCAGCACGCAAACCGTCTCGCCCTTGCCGACCTGGAAACTGACGTCGGACAGCACCTCGTTGTCGCCAAAGCTCTTGGAGACACCGACCACGCTCAGCACCGGATTGGAGGTCGTCACGGTCGGTCCTAGCGGCGGGCGTCGGCGAGCTGGCGCAGCACGTTCACGCCCGCCTCGACGATCAGGCAGAGTCCCCAGTAGAGGGCCACCGCGGTGATGAAGGCCGCGAAGGGAACGTAGTAGCGCGACTGGATGGAGCTGGCGGCATGGGTTAGTTCCGGCAGGGCGACGATGGTCAGGAAAGCGCTGTCCTTGATGATCTGAATCAGCTGGTTGCCGATCACCGGACCGGCCGACAGCACGAGTGGCGGCAGGATGATGCGGCGGAACAGGCGGAGCTCGGAAAAGCCGAAGGCGACGCCGGCCTCGATCTCGTCGCGCGGCAGCGCCATCCAGGCGCCGCGCAGGATCTCGGCCATGTAGGCCGCGTTGTAGAGCGTGAGCGCGAGCAGGCCCGCGCCCCAGTTGTCGAGGTTGATGCCGATCGACGGGAAGCCGTAATAGACGATGTAGGCGAAGAGCAGGAACGGGATACAGCGCATGCCGTCGACGAAGGCGCGCGCCGCGCGCGACACGGCGGGCTTTTTCGACATCAAGGCGGGCGTCAGCACGAAGCCCAGCAGGAGGGCGCCGACCACCGACACCAGCGACAGGATCGCGGTATTGGCGAGGCCATTCAGAAGCAGGCCGCGTTCGGTCCAGACGATGCCGAAATCGCGGATCATGCGGCGGCCTCCGCCGCGACCTGCCGCCGTTCGATCCAGCGCTGCAGGGAGACGAGGGCGAAGACGATCGGCGCATAGATCGCCACCGCCACCAGGAACGGCGGCAGCGGTTCGTAGGTCTCGGCGCCGATGCGGACGGCGGCGCGCGTGATGTCGACGACGCCCACCACCGCCAGCACCGGCGTCACCTTGATGAGAAGCGACATCTCGTTGACCAAAGCGGGCAAGCTGTTCCGCAGGATCTGCGGGAAGACGATGCGCCGGAAGCGCTGCCCGGCGCGCATGCCGACCGACTGGGCGGCCTCGTACTGGTCCCTGGGGAAATTCATCAGCGCCGCCCGCCAGATCTCGCAGTTGAAGGCCGATGTGTTCATGACCAGCGCCAGGATGGCGGCCGAATAAGGATCGATGGGCACGCCGATATTGGGCAGGGCGAAGAAGAGCAGCAGCAGCAGCGTGACCAGCGGCGTGGCGCGGAGCACGCTGACATAGAGGGCCACGACCCAGGCGGCGAGCGGAACGTTCGCCCATCGGATCAGAGCGAGGCTCAAGCCGATCGGCAGCCCGATCAGGATGCCCGCGAATGACAGCGTCACCGTCACCACGGCACCCTGGGCGAACGCCGCGATGTCGCCCGCGCTCATCGCCGGGAACTAGAATTCCGGCGCGAAGGCCACCGGCAGGTCCGGGAAGGCCTCGCCGAACCACTTCTTCTGCAGCTCGGCGAAGCGGCCGTTGGCCTTCTCCTTGGCGATGAAGTCGTTCAGGAAGGCCAACAGCGTCGTGTTGCCCTTGGCGACAGCCCATGCCGGGAAGGATTTGCCCGAGACCGCCTGGCCGAGCTCGAACACGGCGGGCTTCTCCGCCACCAGCGTCTTCAGGTTGATGATGGTGTTCACCACATAGTCGACGCGCTTGAGGGCGAGATCCTGGTAGGCCTCGGGATAGGAGGTGTATTCGACAACCTTGCCCAGGCTGCCGCCGTCCTTCTTCAAGGTGGCCTCGAGCTCGGGCAGACGGCCCAGCAGCGCGCTGCCGGCCTGGACGCCGCAGATCTTGCCGCTGAGGTCCTTGACCGAGTTGATACTCGTGTCGCCCTTGCGCTTCACATAGTAGTGCGTGGCGTCGGCGATCGGGCTGGTGAAGTCGAGCGACTTCGTACGTTCCTTGGTGATGATGGCGGCGGTCAAAGCGACGTCGTACTTGCCTGTGCTGACGCCGGCCAGCAGACCGGTCCAGGGAATGATCTCCTGCTTCACCTCGAATGGCGCGAACTTGCGCAGGTCTTCGAGCAGCTCGTTGTCGAAGCCGGTCGGCTTGCCGTCCTTGACGAACTCGAAGGGGCGGAAATCGTCCTCGGTGGCGACGATGAGATAGCCGCGCTTCTTGATCTCATCGAGCGTGGCCGCCAAGGCCACACGGCCGAGGGCGGAGACGGCAAACGGCACGGCCAGCAGGCCGAATGCGTGGCGACGGGAAAACCTGGTCGTCATTAAAATCTCCCTTTGTTTCTAGTCGAGCGTGAAGCCATGCGAACGCAGATAGGGCGGGAAGGCCGCGCCTTCGGCCTTGGCGGCCTGACGCGCCTTGTCCTCCGACCAGCCATAGAAGTCGGCCTTGCCGTACTCGGCGTTGGAGCGGTGCTGGTCGGCGGGAATACTGTGGCGCGCGTCGCGGCGCCGGTCGTAGTCGTCGATGCCCTCGGCGAGCCGGCTGTCGTCGTAGCCGTCGCGATGCGTCGTCACCCCGCGCGGCAGCCGCAAGCTGACGAAGCCTTCGCCCTGCGGATAGCCGAGACACAGCCCGGCCACCGGAAAGACCAGATCCGGCAGGCCGAGAATGGCGGCGACTGTGTCGATCTCGTTGCGGATGACGCTGATCGGGCAGACGCCAAGGCCAGCGGACTCCGCGCACAGGATCATGGTCTGCAGGGCAAGTGCGGCGTCGACGCTGGCATTGAAGAAGCCCTCGAGCGTGCCGTTGCGAACCGGCTTGCCGCGCAATTCGCCGATCCGTTGCAGCCGCCGGGCATCGCCCAGAAAGACGAAGAACACCGGCGAGACGCCGATCCAGGGCATGGCGGGAAAAAGCTTGCCGATCGCGGCGCGCTTCGCCGGATCGTCGACACGCAGGATCGAGGCTTGCTGGAAATCGGACTTGGCGGAAGCGCTGAGCGCTGCCGCGACCAGGAGGTCGAGCAAGCCCTGGTCCGGAACGACATCGGTGTAGCGACGGACCGTCTTGCGCGCGAGCACGCGGCGGATGAAGTCGTTGTCGCCCTCGCCGCCGGCCGGACCGCCGTCGCCAAAGCGCCGGTCTATCGCCTCTGCATAAAACGTCATTGCGCCGCCAACTCCCCCTACCGCCGCAGAGACCCTGGAATTGGCAAAAAACCCGAGCGCCAATTCCTGGCCACTGAGGTCTCCCGGGATTTTATCCCGCCGTGTCCTGTGCGGATTTCTCCCGCTCAGGTGGCAGCTCTTGGACCAGCTCTCGGAAACCGAGACGGAACCCTAGCCACCAACTCAATACTGATGGTTGAGCAAAGGGCGTGCCAAAGGATCGGGGATCTCTCCACGCGGCCCTTCGGGCCTTGGTCGAGATGACGGAAAGCGCAGAGGCGTCAGCGACCGGCGATCAGATAATCCCGTGCCGCAAGCGCGTGCACGCGCATGACATGATGGAACTCGGCGATGCTGACGCTTTCATCGACGCCGCCCATGCCGGCGGGCGAACAGCCGTAGACGAATGCCGGCACGCCCCTCATGCGCCAGAAGCGGGTATCGGTGCCGCCAAGGCTGATGATCGGTTGAGGCGGCGCGGCCGAGCCCGTGCCGGCATGGCGCAGGAGATGGCCCATCATCTCGTGCGTCGGCTCGGAGACGGTAGCTTCCGGGCCGCCGGGCAGCAGCTCCTCGACGCTGATGCCGGGATGGCGCGCGACGACCGCCGCGACCTTCGCCAGCACCGCGGCGCGGCTGATGCCGACGGGCAGGCGAAAATCGACCTCGAGCACGCACTCGGCCGGCAGCATGTTGATCTTAACGCCGCCTTGGATCGTGCCGATATTGACCGTCACGCGGCGCATCACCTCGGCCGCGCCGACGCCCAGCGACAGCTCGGCGGCCTTGCGCACCTCGGGCCGGTTGAGCGTGGCCCGCACCGTCGCGGGCTCCTCCGGCACCATCGCCTCGATCGCCTGCAGGTCCTGGATCAGCACGGCCGCCATCTTGTTGGCGCTGCCGCCGGTGTGCGGATAGGCGCTGTGGCCGCCCGTCACGGCGATCCTGAAGCGCAGCCACAGCATGCATTTCTCGCCGAACCGCACGGTCGCCACCCCACTCGGCTCGGTGTTGAGCACGCAGTCGCCCAGCACCTCTTCGGCGCAGTTCTCGATCAGCCAGGCCGTGCCCCATCTGCCGCCGGTCTCCTCGTCCGACACCACGGTGAGCGTGACCCGGCCCGGCAGCTCGGCGCGCAGGCGGTACAGGTAGGCGAAGACGAACAGCAGCGCCGTGGTGCCGCATTTCATGTCGACGGTGCCGCGGCCGTGCACCCTTCCGTCGGCGATCTCGCCGGACCACGGATCGCGCGCCCAGGCGGCGCGGTCGCCGACCGGAAACACGTCGAGATGGCCGTTCAGCACCAGATGACGACCGCTGCCAGCGCCGCCGGCGAAGGTGGCGATCAGGTTTGGATGGGCCGCCTGCGGCGCCTCGGTGCGATAGGCAATGCCCTCGCGGTCGAGGAAGGCGCGAAAGAAGTCGGCCGCCCGTCGCGTGTCGCCCGGCGGGTTGGCGGTGTCGATGCGGGTGAACTGCTGCAGGAAGTCGAGCTGGCGGTCGCGCTCGGAGTCGAGCCAGTGCAGCAGCCTGTCGGTGTCACTCATGGCCGGCCGAATTGCGGCGCCGGTGCTTCGTGGACGACGACACCGTCTTTGACGACGGCGAGGCACGCCGCGCCGCCGATCGCGTAGGCGATGCCGCGCGGATCGTCGGTGTCCCAGACCGCGAGGTCGGCCGCGCGGCCCGGGGCGATGCGCCCGGCCGTCTCGCCGAGGCCCAGGGCGCGCGCGCCGTTCACGGTGAAGCCGCGTAACGCCTCCTCAGGCGTCAGGCGGAACAGGTAACAGGCGAGATGCATCTGCGCCGCGGGCGATACGGTGGGCGAGCTCACCGGATTGGAATTGGTCGCCAACGCCATCGGCACGCCCAGCTCGCGGAACAGCGCGACCGGCGGCTTCTGCGTCTCGTGCAAAGTGAGATGCGCGCCCGCCAAAAGGGTTGCCACCGTGCCCGCCTCCGCCATCGCCCGCACCGTCGCCGGCGAGGCGAATTCCAGGTGATCGGCCGACAGGCCGCGATATCTGGCGACGACGGCGCCGGCGCCGAAATCGGTGTACTGGTCGGCGTGCAGCTTGACGGACAGTCCAAAGGACTGCGCCTTGTCGAACAGGCGGCCCATCTGAGCGTGGCTGAAACCCACCTCGTCGCAAAAGCCATCGACCTGATCGACCAGCCCCTGGCGCGCGGCCTCGGGCAGAACGCTGTCGCACATGAAGTCGACGTAGTCGTCGCGCCGGCCGGCATATTCGGGGGCGAGCCCATGGGCGCCGAGATAGGTCGACACCACGGTGACCGGCAGGTCGCGCCCCAAGGCGCGCGAGATCCGCATCAGGCGGAGCTCGGTGTCGCGGTCGAGGCCGGCGCCCGACTTGCTTTCCACCGTGGTGACGCCGTTGGCGATCAGGCGGCTCATGCGGGCCCGGCTGGCGGCGTAGATCGCCTCTTCCGAGAGCGCGCGGGTGCGCCTCACCAGGGCGCCGACGCCGCCACCCTTGGGCTCGAGATCCCAGCGCTGGCCACCCTGCGAGAGCACCTCGAAGTCTACAAGGCCTTCCTCGCCGTAGACGATGTGGGTGTGAGGATCGACCAAGCCCGGCGTGACGACCTTGCCGCCCAGATCGCGAACCGTCCCGGCTTCCCTGGGAGCCTGCGCGGCCGGCCCGACCCAGGCGATCTTGCCCCGAGCGATGCCGATCGCGCCGTCGCGCACCAGGCCGAAGGGAGATTCGTCGGCCATGGTGGCGACGATTGCGTTGGTGAGGAGCAGGTCGAGCATGCTCCCGCATCCCAGCATCACGCCGGCGAGTCAATATTGCGCCTGGCCATTTCTGGCCGCGCCGGATCAGTGATGGTGCCCGTGCCCGTGCAAGCGGAAACCGAAGAACGGGCGCGCGATGGGAGTGTAGACGGGAGACGGCGACGGCGTCGGATAAGAATTCGGATAAGACGTCGGCCGCGGATAGGTCGACGACGACGGTACGGTCGATGACGGCCCTACCGCGCCAGCGCTCGCCACGACCGGCGCACCGCCAGGCAGCGCGGCGTCGCGCGCGCTCTGCTCGTCCGCCCGGCTGTACCATTCCGCCGCCGCCTGCTTGTCCTGCGCGACCCATTCGCCGCGTTCGTACATGCGGGCGACATGGCGCTGCGCCTCGGGCGAGCCCTGCTCGGCCAGCGGCAGCCAGATCTTGAAGGCGGTGGCATAGTCGCCGCGCGCGTAAGCGGCTTCCGCATCGGGTTGCGGCAGCGCGAACGCGGTCCCCGACAGGGCAAGTCCAAGTGAAACGATGAGCAGGCTCAGCCAACGCATGGCGGCATCCTCCTCCCCGGGCGGAATTTGGCACAAATCGGCGGAGCCCGCGAGGGGGTATGCCGTCATGCTGACGTAAGGGCCGGCGCTGATGCTAAGCTGTCCGCTCCTCCCGGAGGCTTGCCTTGCTCACCATTCTACGGGCGATTGTTCTCGCCATGAGCTGCGTTTTGGCGCTGTCGGGGCCGGCGCCGGCCGACCAGTGGGACGACCTGGTGCAGAAATTCGTCGACCAGGAGCATGCACGCCTGGTTCGCCGAGCGGTGGACAAGGACGACGTCGTCATTGTCATGGAGCACAGGCTGGTCACGGAGCGGATCGTGCTGGTCGTTACGGACAACAAGCCCGCGATCTCCTTCCAGTTCAAGGCGGCGACGCTGCCCGGCAACGATGCCTTCAACCTCATGGCTCGGACCAGCAGCCTCGTCACCGGCAAGGACGCGGCCATCGCCATGCGCCTGCTCCGCCAATCCTGCACGGCCGCGCGCAAAAAGGACCCCGGCGTGGCAACCACCAGCGCCAATGGGATCTCCGCCACCTGCATCCTGCCGCGCGATGGCGGGGGCGTGAATTTCCTGGTCGCACCGGATTGAACGCCGCTTAGAATGCGGCAGCAATGTCAGCCACCTTAGCGCCGGGCGCCCCCGGTTCATTGCCGACCTGGACGTCGAGCGCCAAGGACATGGTGACGACGGCGCTCGGCACCAGCCGCGTCTGGGTGACGCTGGGCCACGGCATCATCAACGAGATCTACTGGCCGGCGACCGGGACGCCGCAGATCCGGGATCTCGGCTTCATCGTCTCGGGCCCGTTCGGCTGGGTCGAGATCAAGCGCGAAATGCTCTACAAGATCACCGTCCCGGCACCCTATGTGCCGCTGCCCCAGATCGTCCATGAGGGCAAAGGCTACCGGCTGGTGCTGGAGCTCGTGACCGATCCCATGCGCGACGTGGTGCTGGTCTCCTTCAATCTCACCGGCGAGGGCGTGCGGCTCTATGCCCTGCTGGCGCCGCATCTCGGCAACAGCGGCATGGACAACAATGCCCGCGCCGGCGAGGACCTTTTGGCCTGGAAAGGCGACAACGCGCTCTGCCTGACCAGCGATTGCGGCTTCTCGCGGTCGAGCGCGGGCTATGTCGGGGTGTCCGACGGATGGCACGACTTCTCCGAGAATGGACGGATGGCCTGGAGTTTCGCCGAGGCCACCTCGGGCAACATCGCCCTGTTCGGCGAGCTGCAGGCGAACGAGGGCACGCTGGCGCTGGGCTTCGCCGAAAGCCTGGAGGGCGCGCGCACGCTCGCGCGGTCGAGCCTGAGCGAAGGTTATGGCCTGATCCGGCAGCGCTTCATCGATTGCTGGGAGGCGTGGGGACAAAAGCTCGTCATTCCCGAGTGCCCGCCCGACATCGAACGAGAAGCCTATATCTCCTCCCTCGTCCTCAAGGTGCACGAGGACCGGACCTTTCCGGGATCGATCGTCGCCAGCCTGAGCGTGCCGTGGGGACAATCGAGCGACAGCTCGGGCGGCTACCACCTCGTGTGGGCGCGCGATTGCGTCGAAGCGGGGCTCGCCCTGGTGGCCGTGGGCCAGGTCGACGATGCGCGATGGATGCTGTCCTATCTGATCGCCACCCAGGCCGATGACGGACGCTGGAACCAGAACAGCTTCCCGGACGGCCGTCCCTACTGGACCGGAATCCAGCTCGACGAGGTGGGATTTCCCATCGTCCTCGCCAGCAAGCTCATGGAGGAGGACGCCCTGGCGGGCATGAGCGGCGTCGCCGCCATGATCCGCCGCGCCGTCCGCTATCTCGCTCACAACGGTCCGATCAGCGCGCAGGACCGATGGGAGGAAAACGCCGGCATCAGCCCCTTCACCCTGGGCATCGAGATCGTAGCGCTGATCGCCGCCGCCCGGTTCTTCGAGGATGAGGAGCGGGACTATTGCCTGTCCCTGGCGGACTACTGGAACGAGCGGATCGAGGACTGGACCTATTACGCGCATGGCCCCTTCGCCGCTCAATACGGCGTCGACGGCTACTACGTGCGCATCGGTCCCACGGGCACGGACGAGGCGCTGCGTGGACGGATCGAGATAAAGAACCGCGGCGGCGAGACGGTGGAGGCCGCGGCCCTGGTCGGCATGGAATATCTTTATCTCGTTCGCCTGGGCTTGCGCGACGCCAACGATCCCAGGATCCAGAACACGCTCAAGGTCGCCGAAGGGCTGCTCAAGGTGGAGACGCCGCTGGGCGTCGCCTATCGCCGCTACAACGGCGACGGCTATGGCGAGCACGAAGACGGCCACCCGTTCGACGGCATCGGGATCGGCCGGGCCTGGCCGCTGCTGGCCGGTGAGCGCGGCCATTTCGACCTGATGCTCGGGCGCGACCCGCTGCCTTATCTCCAAACGATGGCGCGCATGACAGGGCCTGGAGGACTCATTCCCGAACAGGTCTGGGACGGGCCAGCAATAGCGGCGCGCGGACTGGAACCGGGCAAGCCCACCGGCAGCGCCATGCCGCTGGTCTGGGCGCATGCCGAATTCCTGAAGCTGCTGGTCGCCCGGCAACGCAAGCGCCCGCTCGAGCTGCTGGGCTCGGTGGAAGAATATCTCCGCCTCAAGGCGACGAAGAACGGCCCCTGGCACTGGCGGCCTGACCTGCCCGTCGACGCCGTGCCCGCCGGCCGCGATATCCTGGTCGACATGCCGACGCCGTTTGTCCTGCATCTGGGATTTGACGGCTGGCAGGGTCTCGAGGACCGGCCGTCGACACCGCTGGCCTTCGGCCGGCACGGCGTGCGCCTGGCGGCGAAAGAGTTCGACGGCCACCGCGTCATCGATTTCACGTTCTATTTTGTCGACACGGCGCAATGGGAAGGCCGCGACTTTCACGTGCGGCTGGCGCAACCCGGTGCGTGATCGGGAAGCGTGATCAGAAGGCCAGCAGGTTGTCGCGAAACAGCTTGCAGGCAAAGCCGTCGCGGATCAGGCCGCGTCGCTTCAGGGCTGGCGCCAGGCCGTCGGTGATCTCGGCGATGCTGCGGCGGGTCACGTTCTCGGTGATCATGAAGCCGTCGCCGCCCATCTCCTGGGCCGCCGCGCCCATCTCTGCGGCGACACTGTCGGGCGTGCCGACGAAGTCGATGCCGCCGGTCGCGGGATCGGTCAGCATCTCGCGCAGCGTAGTCCGACCGGTGCCGCTGGTCATCAATGCGGTCTGGCCGCGCGAGGCATTGGTCTTGACCTCGGGCAGCGGCTCGTCGAGCGCGAACTTGGAAAAATCGACGCCGCTCAGGAAGGACAGCCTGGCCAAGCGGTACTCCAGGTTGCGGCTGAGCGCGGCGTCGGCCCGCGCCTTCCGGGCCTTGGCCTCTTCCAGCGTCTCGCCCAGCACAATGCCGACCGAGAACATCACCTTGCAATGGTCGGGATTGCGGCCGTGCCGCGCCATGCGCTGCCGCACGTCGTCGCGATAGCGCTTCGCCTCGGCCGCACCGCGGCACACGGCGACGATGGTATCGGCGTATTTCGAGGCGAACTCGCGGCCCGCGGGCGACATGCCGGCCTGGCAGATCACCGGGCGGCGCTGCGGGCCGGGCGGCATGTTGAGCGGTCCGCGCGAGCTGAAGTATTTGCCGACGAAGTTGATGGGATGGACCTTGCGGAAATCGGCGTACATGCCGGTCTCCGGATCGGCGACCACGGCGTCCGGCTCCCACGACTGCCATAGCCGATCGACGACCTGGATCCACTCGTCGGCGATCTCGTAGCGCAGGTCGTGCTCGTGGTGGCGCTCGAGGCCGAAATTCTGCGCCGTGCGGTCGTTGTGCGCCGTCACGAGATTGAGGCCGACGCGGCCCTGGGTGAGGTGGTCGAGAGTCGCCCCGAGGCGCGCCGCGAGGTAGGGCGGATAGAAGCCGGTGGTCATGGTGGCGACGATGCCGAGATGGCTGGAACCCTGCGTCAGCAGGGGGACCAGCGGCATCGGATCGTGCTTGGGCACGGTGTAGGCATTGTGCAGATACCATTCCGGCGTTCCGCCGTAGGCGTCGGGCACGAAGGAGCCATCCTCGATCATCACGTAGTCG
>Ga0210387_10002094_pt1 | contig 15159 bp, 11 predicted proteins | sample IncBWC7OmetaG_FD_160108 | JGI IMG/M metagenome (GOLD analysis project Ga0210387, IMG submission 160108) | Forest soil microbial communities from Barre Woods Harvard Forest LTER site, Petersham, Massachusetts, United States - Inc-BW-C-7-O ...
CTCGGCCCAGTGATACCGGCGGGTGTTGTGCGTGAAACGTGTTTTTCCTGCCTACGCTACGAGAGCATCGACCGATGATAGCCACTCGCAACTCGTCCTCCAGCACTGTGAGTTTGAGCGTCCGCCGTGAAAGGCCGAGGGGATAGAGAAGCGTCAAGGCCCTGCTCTTATGGGCCTTGACGCTTCTCTATCCCCCAGCCATTCGGGGCCGCTCAAATTCACAGTGCCGAGAAACTAAAAGGCGATCCTGACGAAGAATTCCGGACCCTTGGAATCGAAATTGAAGAACCCCGCTTGCTTGGCCTGCGCCGAGATGAGGCTGGCATGGAACACGGTGTAGCCCAAGGCGAAGGAAATGTTCGGACGCAGACGGTAAAGCGCATCCAACTCGTATATCCCCAGCGTTCCGTCGAGATCGTCGACCCGAACTTTCAAGTACTGCGCGCGCCCGTCGAGATAAAACCGTTTGCTCACGACATACGTGGCGTTCAATCCCACGGTTGGGACGGGACCGGCCTGATCCTCGCTCTGATCCACATGGCGTGCCTGAGTCTGAACGCGGGCGCGGGCCGAGATGTCGGTGTCGCTGATGCCGAGGGTCGCGGCGACTTCGTACTTGTCGCCGTGTAGAAACGAATAGCCGTAGGTGATGCCGAAGGTGCGAATCGAGAGGTCGGAATTCACCGGATCGCCGGGCTGCAGCACGACATCGCGAAACACAATGGGCTGGGTCATGGTCATCGAAGCCGAACGGTCCAACGAGAAATAATCGAACCAAAGCCGATGGCGCTCACCGACGCGCACCATGGCTTGGATCTTGGCTTCGTAGTCGCTCTTGTCCAGTCCGAACACATCCTCTGCATTGACCGCGGTGCCGGTGACACCCGCGCTGCTGTCGAGCTGAAGATTGGTATCGTTGGAGAGGTGCGCGACGCCCAGTGACAAGCGAACCCGCTCCTCGGTGGGGCTGAGATAGTCCTCTGCGTGTGCCAGCGTCGCGAACAGCGCCAGCATCGCCAGGACCACACCACTCTTGCTCATGTCGGTCTCCTCAAAATCAACAGATCCGTTTCGGCCCGCTTCACGGCGGCCGGCAAGGAGGGGCTGATACGCTGCATTACATGGGCCGCAGCGGCTCGCCACCCCGTCAGTTTGCCGCCATAGATGCATAGCACGCGCGGGCGTACGTCTCGATCCGTGGTGAATATGGTCTCGCGCGAGCGGTCGAAGGCTGCCTGAGTAGCCGCGGGCAGGACCCTTAGACCCGCAAAACGCTCGGTGATGTCTTCGCGGGTCAGGCTGCTCAAGGCCGGGAAATAGTGCCGAACCACCGCCAGCAGATATTCCTCCTCGGCAGGCAAAGGATGCACGTCGTCGGGGTCGCCGCGATACGGTGTTTCGGTGGTGCCGATCAGGGTCGCGCCGGCCCACGGCATGACGAACACCGCACGCCCGTCGGTGGGGCTCTCGACGTAATAGATGCCGGCGGTCAGTGGATGCGGGATGACGATGTGCGTGCCCTGCACCAAGTCCACGTCCGGTATGGGAATGGCGGGATCGATCGCACGTGCCGCTTGCATCGCCCAAGGCCCCGCTGCATTGACCAGCACTCGAGCTTTGCACTCAACGATCGCACCGTCTGCGGTGTAAGTTACGGTCACGCCGTCCTCGCTCAAGACAGCACGCGAATATCGCGCCGGCATCGCAAGTTCGGCCCCCAAATTTACCGCCGATTTCACCACGGCACGAGTCAAGAGAGCATCGTTGGTCTGAGCATCGTGATAGCGAATGACGGCATCAAGATCCTCGGTCTTCAATCCGTCGAGTTGCGGCCATTCGGATTTGGGCACGCTGCCGAAACGCGTGGCGGCATCAAAGCCGCCGAGCAGGGCGTAAATCCATAGCCCGATCTTTAACTGCCAGGGCCGCCGTCGGGTGTCGCGATATACCGGAATATAGAAGGGTTTGAGCGTCACCAACTCCGGGGCAATCCGCAGGTGAATGGCGCGCTCGCGCAGACTCTCGCGAACCAAGGAGAATTGCCCGGATTCCAAATAGCGCAGTCCGCCGTGAATGAGCTTGCTGGAGCGGCTCGAAGTGCCGGCGGCGAGCGCCTGACGCTCTATGAGCAGGGCGCTGTGTCCGGCCGCCACGGCCGCTTGCAGCACGCCGGCGCCATGAATGCCGCCGCCGATGATGACCACGTCATATTCTTTCATTTGTACCGGAGGCTGAATCGATGGCGCTTAGAATGCGTGATTACGCGCGAACACACCATCTTTGAATCTCTGTCGCCAATCGCGAACAGTCGCCGGCGGTTTCAGTCAACGCTGGTTTTACCGTCGCGCTTCTCTTCGAATTGCATCACCGGGGCGTCCGAGGTGACTTCTATTTCTCCATCGACGATCGCACCCTTGGCGATGGCGACGGTGCGTGCGCTGACCTTGCCGCGAATGACCGCCGTATAGCCGATCTCCAGCTTATCCTTGACGATCAGGCCGCCCAGAATGGTGCCCGCGACGATCGCCTGCTGCGCCCGGACCTGCCCGTGCCAGCTGCCGGATGCCGATAGATTCAGCGCTCCTTCCAGCTCGCCGTCGCCATGCACTTCGCCGGAAACCACGAATTGGCCCGTGCCGCGAATGTCGCCGACGAACACCGAATTTGCGCCGATGAAGGTGGGGGTGGCCGAATTGCTGTCCAAAAACCGGCGTTTTTCTTGGGTCATGACGCCTTCTTATCCTATCGGGGTAGCCGGTGGTGTGACGAGCTTGGCGTCGCCGCCAGGTGGCGAATCGAAGTAGAATGCACAATCCTCAAAACCCCCCGCAGAGTGTGAAAATGGTCATCAAACAAGTGTTTTTGGTCCTGTCCGTAACTCTCGCACTGGCCCTGTCCGGATGCAGCCGCCAGCAGAGCGACTGGGAGAAAACCCGGACCGCGAACACCACGGATGCCTATGAACTCTTCTTGAAGAAATATCCGAGCGGCGAATTTACCGCGCAGGCTCAGGCTCGCGTCAAAGAACTCTATGAGGAAAGGGATTGGCAAAAAGCGCGCGATACCGACACGCTCGACGCTTACCAGGGATTCTTGAAGCAATATCCGGAAGGCAAGTGGACCGAAGAGGCGCGAATTCGCGTCGAAAATTTCACGCTGGCCGCGGCGCCATCTACGCCGGCCGGCGCGGAATCCAAGCCGGAGGCTGCACCCTCGCCGACCGCACAACCGCCCGCCGCGCCGCCAAAAACCGCCGCGCCAAAAATCGCGTCGAGCCCGGCTGCGATGAAGGCGCCGGCTGGATCCAGCGCGCCTGGCGCGACGAAGCCGCAAGGATCCTATGGCGTTCAGCTCGGCGCGTTCAAATCCGGTTCCGACGCCGCCAACAAACGCTGGGCGAAGCTCGAAAAAGAATACCCCAAGGTTTTGTCAGGACTGTCGCCGAAAGTTTCGCCGAAGAAGGGCGCATCCGGCACGCTGTATCGCCTGCAGGTCGCGGGATTGACCGAAAAGCGCGCGAATGCGATTTGCAAGGCGCTGAAAGCGCACACCCAGGCCTGCGTGCTGATCCATACATAATCCCGCGCCGCGGCCGCGCGGAATATTCGGACAGGCACCTTACCTAAGCGTGTCAGCACCCGACAATTCGCGTCACCTGCGCGAAAGCCGCGCCCGCCTAACTAATTGATTTTTCTAGAGGTCCGGCCTGGCACGCTGCTTGCTTCGATCAAGGTATGCAGTCGAAAGTCATTGCGTTACTGGCCGCCGAGGGCAACCGCGAAGCCACGCTGCTGGTTCGCCGCGCCGATGGCCAGTTTGCCCTCGCGAGGATTGATGCGCGCGTGGCCTCTGCCGCGCGGCTTGCCGGGCGTTTCGGCCCTAGCTTCGCGTATCGCGCAGCGCAGGAGACCGGCGCCGAGAGATAGGTTTCAAGATTTTGGGTCACCCCCGAGGCGCCGCGGTTAAAGCTTCCCCCTCCCGCTCGCGGCGCCTTTTTTTTATCCCGCCAATTCGTTCAGCAGGAATGCGTACTCCATGGCGATTTCCCGATAGCGTTGGAATCGGCCGGATTTTCCGCCGTGACCCGCCGCCATCTCCACGTGCATGAGCAGGCGATTCTGATCGGACTTCGCGGCGCGAAGCTTGGCCACCCATTTGGCCGGCTCGTAGTACTGAACTTGGCTGTCCCAAAGACCGGTGGTGACGAACATCGCCGGATAGGCCTTGCGGCTGACATTGTCGTAGGGCGAGTACGACAGCATGTAATCGTAATATTCCCGTTCTTTGGGATCCCCCCATTCGTCGTATTCGTTGGTGGTGAGCGGGATGGTCTCATCGAGCATGGTGGTCACCACGTCCACAAACGGCACCTGCGCGACGATTGCGCGGTAATCTCCGTCGCTCATATTGGCGATGGCCCCCATCAGCAAACCTCCGGCGCTGCCCCCCATCGCAAAAACCTTGTCCTTGGCTGCATAGCCGCGCTCCACCAGCGCGCGCGTGACATCCAGGAAATCGTTGAAGGAATTTTTCTTGTGCAGTTTCCTTCCCAAGTCGTACCAGGCGCGGCCCATTTCTTGGCCGCCGCGCACATGGGCGATGGCGTAGACAAAGCCCCGATCGAGCAAGCTCAAGCGAGGCGAGGAAAAGCTAGGGTCCATGGACAGGCCATAGGCCCCGTAGCCGTATTGCAGCAGCGGATTTGCGCCGTTGCGCGCCACGCCTGCGCGGTACACGAGCGATACGGGAATCTGAGCTCCATCGCGCGCCGGCACGAAGAAAAATTCAGTGGCGTAGTCCTTGGGATCAAAACTGCCCAGCACCGGATCGCGTTTGAGCAGGACCTGTTTGCCCGTGCGGACGTCATAGTCGTAAAGCGTCGTGGGTGTGGTCAGCGACGAATAAGCGTAGCGCACGATGCTGGTGTTCAATTCCGGATTGACAGCGATCGATGTGGTGTACGCGGCTTCATCGCTGGCGATGAAGAACTCGGCGGCGCCGTCCAGCGGATGAATGCATATTTTGCGAAGACCCCCACTGCGCAGCGACACAGCAAGAAACTCATTGAAGACATCGAAGTCTTCAATGTAGGCATCATCCCGGTGCCCCATCACATCGACCCATTCGGCGCGGTTGCTGCCTGCGCCGATGGGCGCCCGCGCAAGCCGGAAGTTGCGGGCTCGCCAGTTGGAGCGGACGATGAACTCCTGTCCAAGATGCTCGATGTCATATTCATGATCGGCTTCTTCGGCCAGGAAAATCTCGAAGCGAAGCTCGGGATCGTCGGCGTGCGCGTAGCGCCATTCCGACGACAAGGTGCTTTCCATGTGCAGGAAAATGAACGCGTCGGATTTTGATTTGGAAACGCCGGTATAAAAGCGCCGGTCGGTTTGCTCGAAGACCAGCGCGTCGCGCTTCGGGTCCTCTCCCAGAACGTGCTTTTTGACGTACAGGCCGAGCAGGGTCTCGGGATCCTTCTCCACGTAGAGCAGGGTCCGATTGTCGTTGGCCCACGCCAGGTCAGGCTCGACGTCCGGAATGGCCACGGGAGGAATTTCCTGAGTGCGCAGATCCTTGAACTTGAGCGTGAATTGGCGCCTGCCGGTAGTGTCTTCGCAGAAGGCGAGCCATTGCGAATCCGGCGAGATTTCCAGGGCGCCGATGCGGTAATAGCCAAGTCCCTGGGCGTGCGCGTTGGCGTCCAGCAAGATCTCCTCGGGTGCCTCGAGGGAGTCCTTGCGCCGCACAAATATAGGGTGTTCCTTGCCAGGTTCGAAGCGCGTGCTGTACCAGTAGCCGTTTTTTCGATACGGCACCGTGGAGTCGTCCTGCTTCAGGCGGCCGTAGATTTCATCGTATAGGGCATCTTCCAGCGGCTTGGCGGCCGCCATGCTGCGCTCTCGAAACGCATTTTCGGCGTTGAGATAGGCCAAAACGTCCGGATTTTTGCGCTCGTCGTCGCGCAGCCAGTAATAGGGGTCGATACGCACGCCGAAGGGCGAATTCACAGGGTGCGGCTGCGCGGCGGCAATGGGAGGTTTGGGCTCGGATTCAGTCATTTATTTGGGTTGTCCTGGTACGAGGCGCGAGTATAGTCAAGAGACCATCAGAGCGTCGGATGGCGGCCAAAACGGGGGGACCTATGCAGACCGTGAGTCAACTGCTTCAGGCCAAGGGAAGCCAAATTTTCTCGGTTGCCCCGCAGGATTCCGTGCTGCGCGCGATCGAAATCATGGCGACGCGGCACGTCGGCGCACTGCTGGTGATGCACGAGGGCGCCTTGCTCGGGATCATTTCGGAACGCGACTATGCGCGCAAAGTGATTTTGAAGAATCGCTCATCGCATGACACGCCGGTGAGCGACATTATGAGTTCACCCGCGGTGAGCGTGACCCCGGACGATACGGTGCATCACTGCATGCAGCTGATGACCGACGGGCGATTCAGACATTTGCCCGTCGTGAAGTCCGGGCGCGTCGTGGGCATGTTGTCGATCGGCGATCTGGTCAAAGCCGTTATTCAAGAACAGAGCCAGCAGATCGAGCAGCTCGAGCGCTACATCGCCGGCTGACTCTTAAGTTCGCTGCGCGAATCAAGCTTGCCAATCGGGGCGGCATCCATATAAGGTAAACCCTACACAGGCGCGCTTCGCGGCGTTTGCCCCATCTGGCGCTTCAAATTTGAGTGCCAAGAACCGAGTTTAAGTTCTTGTTTTAAAAAGCTCCCTGCGTTCCCTGCGCAGGGCTTGGTTTGACCATGGGCGCGCGATATGACGATTAACGACACCGGCTCCTATTTCACCAGCTTGGGCGGCGCCGATCCGCGCCTCATGGATTGGGGCCTGTGCCGCGCCGCCTATGAAAAGGATTCCTGCGGCTTTGGTTTGATCGCGAGCCTCGATGACCGCGCCAGTCATTGGGTCTTGCAGACCGCGATTAGCTCGCTGAATCGGCTCACGCATCGCGGCGCGATCGCGACGGACGGCAAGACCGGCGATGGCTGCGGTTTGTTGATCAAACAGCCGACCGCTTTCTTGCGCGCCGTGGCCTCGGAGGCCGGCTTCGAGTTGGCGCCCCTGTTCGCGGCCGGTCTCGTGTTCTTGAATCGAGATGCCGCCAAGGCCGCGCACGCCCGCGAGGCGCTGACGGAACAGTTGCGGCTCGAGATGCTGGAAGTCGCGGGTTTCCGCTCGTTGCCTACGGACCCTGCGGCGTGCGGTTCCGAGGCGCTCAAGAGCCTGCCGCTCATCGAACAGGTATTCGTGAACGCGCCGTCCGGCATCGATGAATCGGCCTTCAACCGCAAATTGTTCATGGCGCGCCGCCGCTGCGAAAAAAAACTCGATGCAGTGGACCCAGTCTTCTATGTGCCGTCGCTGTCGGCCAGCACCATCGTCTACAAGGGCATGGTCATGCCGCAATTTCTTGCGCAGTTCTATCCCGACCTCAAAGATCCCCGGCTCGAGGCATCGGTGGTGGTGTTCCACCAGCGCTTTTCCACCAACACTTTGCCGCAGTGGCGGCTTGCGCATCCCTATCGATACCTGGCGCATAACGGCGAGATCAACACTGTGCAGGGCAACCGCAGCTGGGCGGTCGCGCGCGGACCACTGTTCCGCTCGCCGCTGTTACCGGACTTGAGCGACATTCTGCCGCTGGTGTCGCTCAGCGGCTCGGATTCGCAGTCGCTCGACAATATGCTGGAAGTGCTGCTGGTCGGCGGCCTCGATCCCATGCACGCCATGCGCATGCTGGTTCCTCCGGCATGGCAATCGGTGGACATGATCGATCCTGATTTGAAGGCATTTTACGAGTACTACGCGACTCACATGGAACCTTGGGATGGACCCGCCGGCATAGTGCTGACCGATGGCCGCTACGCCTGCTGCACGCTCGACCGCAATGGGCTGCGGCCCGCGCGCTGGGTCATCACCAAGAATCGGCACATCACCATTGCTTCGGAAGCGGGTGTCTGGGATTACCGGCCGGAGGATGTCATCGACAAGGGCAAGCTGGGACCCGGTGAGATGCTGGCGCTTGATCTTAAGACTGCCGAGCTCATGACGACCAAGCGGATCGATGATCTTCTCAAGAGCCGCCACCCTTACAAAGTTTGGCTGAAGAAAGGCGTGCGCTATCTGCAAACCGATCTCATCGATCCGCGGCTTGCGGCCGAGCCCTTCGATCGCGAGATCCTGGCTCAGTATCAGAAGATGTTCAACGTCTCGGCCGAAGAGCGCGACGAGATCATTCGAGTTCTGGCCGAAGATGAGAGCGAAGCAGTCGGCTCCATGGGCGATGACACGCCCATGCCCGTACTGTCGAAGAAAGTGCGATCTCTGTACGACTATTTTCGCCAGCAGTTCGCGCAGGTGACGAACCCTCCCATCGACAGCTTGCGCGAAAGCATAGTGATGTCGCTGCAGACGCAGATCGGCTCGGAAGCGAATATCTTCGTCCCGTCGCCTCAGCACGCAGAACAGATCGTGCTGAGTTCGCCGATTCTTTCGCAGCGCAAGCTGCGGCAAATCGTGGCGCTTGCCGAATCCGGCGTGCCGAACGAATTCATCGATCTGCAATACGACGAGCATCTTGACCTCAAGACTGCGCTGCTCCGAGTGTGCGACCACGCGGAAACCGCGGTGCGCCTAGGCAAGCTGGTGCTGCTTCTGTCCGATCGATACCTGGTGAAGGGCAAGCTGCCCATCCACGCGCTGCTAGCCACGGGCGCCGTGCATCATCGGCTGGTGGCGACGGGACTGCGCTGCAAGTGCAATATCCTGGTCGAGACCGGGACCGCGCGTGATGCGCATCATTTCGCCTGCCTGATCGGCTACGGCGCGACCGCCGTGTATCCCTATCTCGCCTATCAGACCTTGTTCGACATGATGCGCAAGGGTGTGCTCAAAATGGAGGCGATCGCGCGCCAGGAATTGGGCAGGAGCTACCGGCGCGGCATCCGCAAAGGTCTGTTCAAAATCATGTCCAAGATGGGGATCTGCACGGTTGCCAGTTATCGCAGCGCGCAGCTGTTCGAGATCGTCGGCTTGAGCGATGAGGTCGTGCGCCTAAGTTTCGACGGCACCGAGAGCCGTATTCAAGGCGCGGATTTCTCGGATCTTCAAGCCGATTCCGAATATCTGGCGAAGCGCGCCTGGAACAAGACCGAACCGGTCGAACAGGGCGGCTTGCTCAAGTACATGCACAATGGTGAATACCACATGTACAACCCGGACGTGGTGGCTACGCTGCAGTCGGCCGTCATGACCGGCAGCTACGAGCAATATCGGCAATTCGCCGGGTTGGTCAATGAGCGGCCCGTGTCCTGCATTCGCGATCTTCTGAAATTGAAGGCGATCGCGGCCCCGATCCCCATTGAGGAGGTGGAACCGATTGCCGCCATTCTTGCGCGCTTCGACAGCGCCGGCATGTCCTTGGGCGCCCTGTCTCCGGAAGCGCATGAGGCGCTTGGCATAGCGATGAATCGTTTGGGAGCTCGCTCGAATTCCGGCGAGGGCGGCGAGGATCCGGTGCGCTACGGCACCGAAAAGAATTCCAAGATCAAACAGGTTGCCTCGGGCCGCTTCGGCGTCACACCGGAATACCTGATCAACGCGGAGGTCCTGCAGATCAAGATCGCGCAGGGCGCCAAGCCCGGCGAGGGCGGTCAGCTTCCGGGCCACAAGGTCAACGAGATGATCGCGCGCTTGAGATTCGCGCGGCCCGGGGTGGGCCTGATCTCACCGCCGCCGCATCATGATATCTATTCCATCGAGGATCTGGCGCAGCTGATATTTGATTTGAAACAAATCAATCCCAAGGCGCTGGTGTCGGTCAAGTTGGTGGCCGAGCCGGGGGTCGGCACAGTGGCGGCGGGGGTTGCCAAGGCGTACGCGGATCTGATCACCATCAGCGGCTATGACGGCGGTACGGGGGCGAGTCCTCTGTCGTCGATAAAATATGCCGGGACACCCTGGGAATTGGGCCTTGCCGAGACGCACCAGACGCTGCGCGCCAACGAACTGCGCCATCGCGTGCGCCTGCAGACCGACGGCGGATTGAAGACCGGTCTGGATGTCATCAAGGCGGCATTGATCGGCGCCGAGAGTTTCGGTTTCGGCACCGCGCCCATGGTTGCCTTGGGGTGCAAGTATTTGCGGATCTGTCATTTGAACAATTGCGCCACAGGCGTCGCCACTCAGCACAACGTGCTGCGCAGCAAATATTTCATCGGTTTGCCGGAAATGGTGATCAACTATTTCAAATTCGTGGCGCAGGAATGCCGCGAAATCATGGCCTCCTTGGGCGTACGCACCCTGGCCGAGATGATCGGTCACACTGAGCTGCTGGAAATCCTGCCCGGCGAAACCTCGAAGCAGCGCAAACTGGATCTGTCGCCCGTGCTCGCGAATTCGGCGCTCGTGTCCGACAAGCCACAATACTGCCTTGATCCGCACAATGAGCCTTTCGACAAGGGCGTGCTCGCCGAGCAAATGCTGAACGACATGCGCGCCGCGATTGACTCGGGGTCCGGCGGGAAATTCCACTATGCCGTCAATAATTTCAACCGCTCAATCGGTGCGCGCATTTCCGGCGAGATCGCCCGCCGCTGGGGCAACGCCGGTATGAGCGCCGCGCCTTTAGAGGTCGACCTGAAAGGCTCCGCCGGACAAAGTTTCGGTGTCTGGAATGTCGGAGGCCTGCACCTCAATCTCGAGGGTGAGGCCAACGACTATGTCGGCAAGGGAATGGCCGGCGGTAAAATCGTCCTAAAGGCCCATGCTCGTTCGAATTTCGTCGCGCGCGACACCGTCATCATGGGCAACACCTGCTTGTACGGCGCCACCGGCGGCAAACTCTATGCCGCGGGTCGGGCAGGGGAAAGATTTGCCGTGCGCAATTCAGGGGCGCTCGCGGTCGTGGAAGGCACCGGCGATCATTGCTGCGAATACATGACGGGCGGGGTGGTCTGCGTTCTTGGCACCACGGGCGTGAATTTCGGCGCCGGCTTCACCGGCGGATTCGCCTACGTGCTCGACATGGAGCGGGATTTCGTCGATCGCTATAATCATGACCTGATCGACATTCACCGCGTCTCGCCGGAAGGCATGGGCACGCACGTGCAACATCTGCGCGGCCTCATCGAGCAGCATGTCGATGCCACCGGCAGCGAGTGGGGTGCGCAGCTGCTCAATGATTTCCGCACCTACATCGGCAGATTTTGGGTGGTCAAACCGAAGGCCTCCGCGATCGATTCATTGCTGGAAAATCTGCGCCGCGCCGCTTAAAGGGCGCGCAGCGAACCGCCATGCCCGATAAGCATATGCAATTCCTCGATATTCCACGCAAGGATCCGGAGAAGCTTGGCGTCGAGGTGCGCACCAAGCAGTTTCGTGAGATCTATGCGCAATACAGCGCAGAATCGGCGGCTCAGCAAGCAGGACGCTGCATTTCCTGCGGAAATCCCTTTTGCGAATGGAAATGCCCGGTCCATAACTACATTCCGAATTGGTTGACGCTGATCAACGACGGAAAATTGTTCGAAGCAGCGGAACTGTCGCATCAAACCAATTCGCTGCCCGAAATGTGCGGCCGCATTTGCCCGCAGGACCGGCTGTGCGAAGGCGCCTGCACCTTGAACGACGGTCTCGGCGCGGTGAGCATCGGCGCCATCGAAAAATACATTACGGACGAGGCGTTCCGCCTAGGCTGGAAGCCCGACATGTCGAATGTGGCCCGCACGAACAAGCGTGTGGCGGTCGTGGGTGCGGGACCTGCGGGCCTCGCCTGCGCCGACATCCTGGTGCGCAACGGCGTCACGCCGGTGGTCTTCGATCGTTATTCGAAGATCGGCGGATTGCTGACCTTCGGCATCCCGCCGTTCAAGCTGGAAAAAGACGTCGTGGAGAAGCGCCGCGAGATCATGGAAGGCATGGGCGTTGAATTTCGCTTGAACGTCGAGGTGGGCCGCGATATTGCGTTCGAGCAAATCGCCGCCGAGTTCGATGCGGTTTTTCTCGGCATGGGAACCTACACCTACGTCAAGGGCGGCTTCGACGGCGAAGATCTTCCGGGCGTTCATGAGGCATTGCCGTATCTCATCTCCAATATCAATCGAGAACTCGGGTTGGAGAGCGGCACGGATTTCATCGACATGAAGGGCAAGAATGTCGTGGTGCTCGGCGGCGGCGATACCGGTATGGACTGCAATCGAACCGCGATTCGTCAGGGGGCCGCAAGCGTTACCTGCACCTATCGGCGCGATGAGGACAACATGCCCGGTTCGCGACGCGACTATAAAAACAGCAAGGAAGAAGGCGTTACCTTTCTATTCAATCGTCAGCCGATAGAAATCGTCGGAGTCGATTGTGTGCAGGGGGTGAAGCTGGTGGAAACCCGCTTGGGTGCCCCAGGACCGCGCGGCCGGCGGGTGCCGGAAGTGGTGCCGGGAACGGAAGAAACCATCGCCGCGGACGCGGTGATCATCGCCTTCGGCTTCTTACCGAGCCCGCCCGATTGGTTCCAATCGCAACGCATCGAATTGCATGACAATGGCAGAGTGCGTGTGTCCGGCACGCCGCAATCCCGTTTTCAAACCACCAATCCAAAGATTTTCGCGGGCGGCGACATGGTGCGCGGTTCCGATCTGGTGGTGACTGCGGTGTTCGAAGGCCGCGAAGCCGCACAGGGGATATTGCAGCAATTGGGATTGCGCGAAGCTTGACAGCCGGCGCTTGCGGCGCTCAACTTTATCGACAGGAGCCCACTATGTCGACCCAAACCGCCGCCGATCTCGAGATGCTGCAAGCGCTTAACCGCGACTACATAGATTCTGTGCAAGCCGGCGATGTCAGCCGCTTCAACCAGCTGCTCGCCGAGGATTATTACTGTTCCAATCCCGACGGCTCGCTGGTCGATCGCCATGGTTTTCTCGAACAAACGGCAAAACCCGTAACCATAGCCAATTTGCGCGCCGAGAATGTGCTCATAAGGTTTTTCGGGGACATAGCCATCATTCATGGCCGCACTAGCTACGGCCTGCCTGACGGACGCGAAGCTCATGGACGCTACACCGACGTCTGGGCCCGTCAAGGCAATACTTGGAAGACGATTTCAGCTCATGTAACGCGCGGTTGACCAAAACGGAGAACTTTATGTGTGAGAAAGATGATCTCGATGAAATGTACGAAATATCCCGAGCTCGTGATTTATCGAGAAGGCAATTCGGCGCGCTGACCCTCGGCGTCGGCCTGTCCGCGGTGCTGCCCCGCCTGGCCGATGCGGCGGACACCAAAGAATCGGAAGTGGAGATCAAGACTCCCGACGGGACCTGCGATGCCTATCTCGTGCATCCTGTGAAAGGCAAATATCCTGCGGTACTGATCTGGCCGGATATCTTCGGTTTGCGTCCCACATTCAGACAGATGGGCAAGCGCCTGGCCGAATCCGGCTATACCGTGCTCGTGATCAATCCTTTTTATCGAACCAAAAAAGCTCCGACGGCGCCCGAACATCCCGATTTCAACGATCCGGCGACGCGTCAGGCGCTCATGAGTCTTGCCGGGACCTTGTCACCCGCAACAGCGCTCACCGATGCGACCGCATTCGTTGCCTATCTCGACAGCCAACCTAGCGTAGACAAAAAACGCAAAATGGGCACCACCGGGTATTGCATGGGCGGACCTTTTGTATTCAGAACTGCCGCGGCCTTTCCGGATCGAGTGGGCGCTGGGGCGACCTTTCATGGCGGCGGCCTGGCCACCGACAAGCCTGAAAGTCCGCATTTGCTGATACCCAAAATGAAAGCGCATTTTTTGATCGCGATTGCGGAAAATGACGACCAGCGCGAACCCGAGGTAAAAAATATTTTGCGTGAATCATTCGCCAAGGCAAATCTGCCGGCGGAAATCGAAGTGTATGCCGGCACCAAGCATGGTTGGTGCCCGCCGGATTCGGCTGTTTACAATGCCGAGCAAGCTGAAAAAGCTTGGGGCCGAATGATGGTGTTGTTCAAGGCGGCGTTAGCGTAGGGCGTTGATCAAGTCCCGGTGATGGAAGTCTAAAACGGGAGCGATATCGAGGTCCGAAAACGGCGAGTATTTGCCCAGGGAAGGGCTAAGATGGGGCCATGGAACTCGATTCAAATGCATGTTATCGCGCGGTCAGAGCACGCGATCGCCGCTTTGATGGCCGCTTTTATGTCGCCATCACCTCGACGCATATTTATTGCCGGCCGATTTGCACGGCACGTCCGGCCAAGCGAATAAATATGCGTTTTTATTCCAATGCGGCGGCGGCTGAAGGCGCAGGCTTCAGACCCTGCCTGCGTTGCCGTCCGGAAAGGGCGCCTGGATTGGCGCCTGTCGATGCCGTCAGCCGATTGGTCGGCGCCGCCATGGCCGGCATCGAAGAGCATGCGCTTTCCAGCGCGCGAGTCGGAGATCTTGCCGCTTCTTTGGGCGTGAGCGACCGGCATCTGCGCCGGGTCACGGAAGCCGAACTGGGCGTTTCGCCGATTGAATTGGCGCAGACGCAGCGGCTGTTGCTGGCCAAGCGGCTGTTGCACGAAACCGCGCTCGATCTCACGGACATCGCTTTTGCCAGCGGTTTCGGCAGCGTGCGGCGCTTCAATGCTTTGTTCAAATCCCGATACGGCCTGAGCCCCCGAGCGATTCGCGGCAAATCGATCGACACCGACACCTTGAGTGTGCAGCTGGAATTCAGGCCGCCGCTGGCCTGGAAAAGTCTGCTGGCTTATTTGCGATTGCGCGCCATTCCGGGAGTCGAGGCGGCGGATGACACGCATTATCGGCGCACGGTGGCGATCGGCGCTGCCAAGGGTTGGATTGCGGTGTCGATGCACGGCAGCGGCGGCGCGCTGAATCTCGAAATTTCGCCGACATTGACGCCGGTCATCGGCGCGGTCATCGGCAGGGTAAAGCAATTGTTCGATCTGGGCGCTGCGCCTGATTCGGTGAGCACGGTGCTGCGGCAGGATGACATCCTCGCGGCCACAGTGCGCCGATTGCCGGGGTTGCGCGTCGCGGGTGCATTCGACGGATATGAGCTCGCGGTACGCACCGTGCTGGGACAACAAGTCTCGGTCAAAGGCGCGAGCACAATATCCGGACGCTGGGCACAAGCCTTCGGCGAGCCGATC
>Ga0210387_10002097_pt1 | contig 15142 bp, 14 predicted proteins | sample IncBWC7OmetaG_FD_160108 | JGI IMG/M metagenome (GOLD analysis project Ga0210387, IMG submission 160108) | Forest soil microbial communities from Barre Woods Harvard Forest LTER site, Petersham, Massachusetts, United States - Inc-BW-C-7-O ...
AAATATCATTATCGGAGAAGCCTGCGCTTCTAAGCTTTCCGACGACGGCGTCGGCCTGAGCTTCTGTATCAACGAGACATAGTGCAGAACGTTTCATAATTTATAATCTTTCTTTCTTGATGCAAAAGGAGCGTCGTATAGAGGGAGCGTACCCTCACTTTTTCTCGGCTTTGACTTCAAGCTGGTTATCGACTTTGTCTTTGCCTGCAATCTCTCCAGCCTTAGCGCCGATCGTGTCCTTCTCCTGCTGGCTATCGACGGGCCCTTTCAAGGTTATTTTGCCATCTTGGGCGATGATCTTTGCGTTTTTCGCGTTCATCGACAGGGATCCGTCCTTCATGACGGCTTGTCGGATTTTCTGAGTCAGCGCCAGATCGTCTTTACTATTGGACTGCTTCTCCGCGGTTTCTGTATTCTTGTTTTGCTCAGAAGAGTTTCGCTTGGTGTTATCGGCCGCAGTTGCGTCCGAAGCAGTAGCAGGATCGCCCGGCGTAGGCGTTGCTTGCTGGGCTTGAGAGGAGTAAACCATCAGGAGAGAGGCAAAAAGGGGCAGAAGGAATTTGTTCATTCGATTTTACTTATTTTTATTTAATTGGGCGCATCTGATTGATGACGACGCGTTTAGGACGGTTCGCCTTTGGACCGAGTAAAAGACGCGAGCGGCATGAGATCGCACGCGGGAAGCAGAGCCCGATCAAGACTACAACGTTCTTCGCACAAATCGATCGGCGACTAATTGTACGATGTTTGAGTGTTTTTGGAGAGGTTAAGACCAATTACGCCCATCCGCCATTGTTTCAGCTGGTTTCATGGTTGGAAGACAGGCGTTGTGTTGCAGATTGCCTCGTTTTAATTCACTCATTCGCCGTCTATTCGTGTCAGGCAGCCACGTTGGTTGTATGAGCGCGGCTATTAGACTCTTGCGGTTCGGGGTGCTTCATCTAATTCGTTCGAAGACTGCGATAGTTATTCGCAAGCGTGCGAATCCTCACTGGCAACGATAATACCCTTATTTCCACAGCCTACGGCTGAAGACAAATCCAACGCCCAAAGCCATCAACACCGCCTTGGTTGGGTTTTGCTGAATATATGCTCCTATTTCCGTCTGCCACGTCTGCGCGCGAGATTGGGCATCAGACCATGTATCTTCTACTACAGTCTGAAATTGCGCGGCCTTTGCTTTCGATGCTGAGTGCAAATCGTCTACCGCCCCTTTAAGATGCTCTTTTGCACTCTGTACCCGGTCTTGAGAATGTGTTCCGTCCATATAATATAGATTGTTTAAGCCCAAACGGCATTCGTCGCTGAGTCGTGAGGTGGACTCACCGGCAGAGTCACAGTGAGCGATTCTCCCCATCGAGACGCTTTCTTCTCGGGAAGGTTGGTAAATGGACATTTCGCCGTCCCGAACTTCTTGATCATCGAGAAAATCTCGGCCTTCTTTAAGGATACGAACCCGTTTTTCACCTTTGCGACAAAGATCAGCCTCTCGCTTTCGTAGATGCCGACCAGCAGTGCGTCGAAGCCGTGCGCACCTGGGACGTACCCGCCGATGACGAATTCCTGTTCACGATTAGTTCGTTGCTTGATCCAAGCGCCGGATCGCTCACCTGCTTCGTATTTCGAATCGTTGCGCTTGCCGATAATACCTTCCAGCCGCAGCTTTCGCACCCTCAAGGACTTGGTCGACGGGAGCCTGACAGCAACGGCGACAAGCGTATCGGGTCGATCGACTCCGGCAACAGCTCACTTAGCCCTTCCCGGCGTCGCTCAATCGTCTGGGTATGCAGCGCTTCGCCGTCCCGAATGAGCAAGTCGATGACATACAAGTAAGCAGAGAGTGGATGCGCTCGGCCGTTCTGGAGCAGCTGAAATGAGGGCCTTCCTTGCTCATCGAGGGCAACGATTTCTCCATCCAGGACGAAATCGCCGTCCATTAATTTGCGCGCGTCGGCGACATTCGGGAAGCGAAATACTTTTTCCACATTGGAGATCGTCAGCTCTCGGCCTTCGAATTCGACGTGGTGCTTTTTTTGGGCATCTAAGCAGGAGCCTTGGCGCGGCAAGCCCGTCTTGAACTACCCACCACTCCCGCCAGGCTCTCGCGCGTGTCCACCCGAACGCCTTTTCACAACGTCCACTTGTGAACAACAAAAGCCATCAAATGCCGCGGGGACGGCCCTGAGCGCGATGCGGAGGTGGAAATGGGGTTTCCCTCAGGCGCCCCGATAAGTCGTTCAGGGGAGTCCGGCAGAACCTTTACCAGCAAATTGGCGCGAACCGTAAGTCTATGATTCAACGCTTCGATCAAATCGCCGTGGACCTGCCTGAGCCCAGTGGTCCAAACCCTGCCGCCGCTGCTGCTATTCAGGAACTGATGGGAGGGAAATTCGGCGAGATGTCAACACTGATGAACTACACGTTCCAGTCCTTCAATTTCCGTGGCAAGGAGAAATATCGACCCTTCTACGATCTTATCTGCAACATCGCGGCCGAGGAATACAGCCACATCGAGGCAGTAGCGGCGACGATCAACCTCCTGCTCAATGGCGCGGTGCCGCGCGCGGATCGGAACAAACCTTTCGGCGAAGACGCTGACTCGAAGAAAAAGAAGGCGGCGAACAGGAAGGACTTCGGAGACGCGAACCCGGCTCCTCTCTCCGACACGGCGATAACTGCTTTTTACCGCTATCACTTTGCCAACTCCGGTCAGGCGGCAGTGCCCTTCGACGGCATGGGCAACCCATGGAATGGCAGCTACGTCACCGCCACTGGCAATCTGAAGATGGATTTGCTCCACAACTTCTTCCTCGAATGCGGGGCGCGGGCTGGCAAATCACGTGTCTACGAGATGGCACCCGATCCTACGTCGAGGGCAATGTGCGGATACCTGCTGGTGCGGGGCGGCGTGCACATCGTGGCGTATGCCAAGGCGCTAGAGAAGTTGACCGGCACGTCCGTCGGTGGTCTCCTTCCCATCCCGGACGTGAGCAACAAAAAATTTCCGGAAGCGATGGCCCTTGAGGCGCAGGGACTGCACACGATCATGTGGAAGTGGTGCCCCTCGGATACTTACACACAACTCGGCGAAATCTGGAACGGACCGCATCCGGAGGACGGCATGGAGTTGGAAGTGCGCGATGAAATGCCTCCTGGCTTTCCGTGGCCGGAAATGCCCGATGAACCGCAAATCTGCGCGCCCGGCGAGATCGACCCCGAGATGTTGAACTACTACGCGAAGAAGCTCGGCTAGCGGTCGAACGGCGCGGGGCGCGGTCCCATTGGCGCCCCAGCTGCTGACCAATGTGCCCGCCCTCGGCACGATTATCGTAGGTGGCGGACCAGCGGGACTGAGTGCGGGCGCTGTTCTTGGGGCGTTTTCCCGCGAAAACGTAACTTCATGGTCCTGAGTGATTTCGTGTGCTCAAAATAGCGTGCGTTGGCGCGAGGACTCGAAAAATGATGGTTCATCCGCGCCTCCGGCAACTCTGATCGTGAACCACCCGATGACCTGCAATTTTGCGACCGTAATCCCCAATTGTCCGGCCACCGGAAGGTCGCCGTGTGCTCACGACACAATCAAGAGGATTTGAGTGTGACGCCAAAACTTCATCACAACGGCTTCACCCGGGGTGTCTTAGTTTCCGAGCGAACTGATCCTTTCATCCGTCCGACCGGGCATTTGCGCGCGAATTCGGAGCATGGAAAAATCGATTTGTTGTAGGGCGAGATGGATTGCATGTAAAGATCACGGTTTCAAACGAGGGTCCCGACTCTTCGCTTTAGTCAGAATTACCCGAGAATAAGACCGTTGAGAGATTACAGTTAAATGAGTGCGGGAGAAGAACCATCCTCGGCACGTTGTGACACGGGGACAAGCGGTCTCAATCATATTTTGGGTGGCGGCTTTCCGCCTAACGCACTCTATTTAGTTCAGGGTGAACCAGGGGTTGGGAAGACGACTCTGGCGCTGCAATTTCTGATGGCGGGCGCCCGAGCAGGCGAATCCTGTCTTTACGTTACATTTTCAGAAACGAGCGCAGAACTTTTTGCGGTTGCGCACTCACACGGTTGGTCGCTTGATGGCATTGATGTTTTGGAACTCTCGGACTTTGCACAGCAACTCACAGCAGAAGCGGAAAGCACACTTTTTGATCCCGCAGACATTGAGCTTCAAGATGTCACCAAAATCATTTTTGCTGAAGTTGAGCGTATCAAACCGACGAGGACCGTTTTCGATTCGGTGTCCGAGCTGCGACTACTTTCGCAGAGCGCCTTTCGATATCGGCGTCAGATTTTAAGCATTAAGCAATTCCTGGCCGCCCGAGCGTGTACAACTCTTTTATTGGATGACCTCACCTCTGCCGACTCGAGAGACGATCGGCAACTGGAGAGCGTTTGCCATGGGGTAATCGCTTTGCGTCGCGATGAGTCGGCCTACGGCGCTGAGCGTCGTCATATCCGCATCCGCAAAATTCGCGGCAGTAGTTTTTTGGGTGGCCCGCACGATTACGTGATCGAGACCGGGGGGGTCAAGGTGTTCCCGAGAATTGTACCGAAAGAACATCACCGCGATTTCGTGCGCGAGCCCGTATCTTGCGGTATCGAAGGGATGGATATTCTTTTGGGAGGCGGAATGGACAGAGGCACCAGTAATTTGCTGATGGGTCCCTCTGGCACCGGAAAGTCGAGCCTTGCCATTACCTACGCTCACAGTGCTGTCGCGCGAGGGGATCGAGCAGCACTTTTCACATTCGATGAAAATCTAGATCTTTATCTCGCCAAGGCGACAGCTTTTGGCATTGATCTGCGACCCTTCATTCGCGAGGGCGTCCTGCATGCCCAGCAGATCGATCCCGCCGAGCTGTCTCCTGGGCAGTTCGCTCATTTGTTGCTGAATTTCGTCGAACGCGAGAACGTTCGAATGGTGATCATCGATAGCCTGAATGGGTACAGCAAGGCGATGCAGGATGGCGAGATACTCGACCTGCAGCTGCACGACGTACTAACCTATCTCGGTCAACTTGGGGTTGTCACCATTATGGTCCTCGCTCAGTCTGGCTTCCTGAATGAGTTCCGCTCCCCAGTGGACCTTACCTATCTCGCCGACACAGTCATAAATCTGCGCCACTTCGAGGCACGAGGCGCTATCCGCCAAGCAATATCGGTAGCGAAGAAGCGCAGTGGTGGGCACGAGAGTACAATTCGCGAGTTCAAGGTGAGCGCAAAAGGATTGTGGGTTGGGGAACCGCTACTTCAATTCAGAGGTGTGTTGACGGGAGTGCCGGTGCTGGAATCAGAACCAGGAGTGCCGGAAAAACAAGAAACGGATGGCTCAGACAATTGATGCGAGCCGACACCAACGATGTCTGAAATCATTCTGATTTTAGCACCGGTGGGTAAGGATGCGGATGTAGCAGTTTCCGCTTTACGGAACGCAGGCGTCGATTCCCAACCATGTCAGAGTGTGTCCGAACTTTGTGAGCGCCTACGCGCGGATGGAAATTCCATCGGGGCCCTGGTGCTGACTGAAGAGTCTTTGGCCTCGCCGGTGGAATACTCAAGTTTGGCTAATTGGATCGAACATCAGGAACCGTGGGCTGAGTTGCCGATCATTCTTCTAACCCATCCCGGCCCGCCGACAAGAGTCACAGCGCAGCGCTCGCGACTTCTGAGCCTTCGAGGTGCGGTGACGGTGCTCGAACGGCCGATGCGCCCGGCTGCATTGGTTGGAGCGCTACGTGTCGCGCTGCAGTCGCGCCGGCGACAATATCAGCTTCGCGACCTATTGGAATCTCAGCGTAGTGTTGGCCTCGAACTGCAAAACGCTCGGCTTGAAGCCGAAGCTGCCAATCGAGCGAAGGACCATTTCCTGGCCACCCTTTCTCACGAGCTTCGTACTCCGCTCAACGCAATTTCGGGCTGGACCTATCTCATGAGGAATTCACGCAAAGATGAAACGCTGGTAGCGCAGGGACTCGACGTGCTCCAACGGAACACTAATTCCTTGATTGAACTGATCTCAGACCTCCTGGATACCTCGCGAATTGTGGCGGGTACTCTGACCATGGAGTTCAAAGAAGTAGATTTGAAACAGGTCGTTAGAGCGAGCGTTGAAACATTGCGCGTGCAAGCGGCCGAGAAAAGGATCGCCGTAGCGACTCTGGTGGAAATTCCAGAGGCAGTCCCGTGTACTGTTTTGGGAGACGAGGCACGGCTGCACCAGATCCTAGGTAATCTCCTGGGTAATTCCCTGAAATTTACTCCTGTCGAGGGCTCAGTGACCGTGCAGCTAAGAAAAACGCGCACAAACGCGATCATTGTGGTCAAGGATACTGGCAAAGGAATTTCACCAGAGTTCCTTCCCCATATTTTCGAGCGGTTCTCCCAGGATGGAGCGAGTCCAAGAGAAAACGGGGGAATGGGCCTAGGTTTGGCTATCTGTAAACATCTCGTCGAGTTGCACGGTGGTTCGATTAGCGTTGAGAGCGCGGGCCCAGGCCGCGGGGCCATGATCAAGGTCAAGTTGCGAACCATAGCCTCCAAATCCGATCCGAGCGCCGAACGTCCGGCAAAACGCGCCTTTAAAAAAGAAGAATGGATCCCGGATACTAGACTTAGAGACATCAAGGTAGTCGCAGTAGATGATAATGCAGACGCGCGAGAACTCCTCAAAGTCATTCTGGAACACAGCAGTGCCGAAACCGTCGTAGTGAGTTCGGGGCAAGAAGCGCTTAAGGCTATCAGAGCTCTTCATCCTGACGTGCTGCTTTGCGATCTGGCAATGCCTGAGATGGACGGCTACGACGTCCTGGAGAACGTACGGCGGCTAGAAGCTGAGCTTGGATTTTTGCCGGTGATTGCTTTTACAGCTGCAGCCCGTGATGAAGATCGCGATGCTGCCCTACTGGCTGGTTTCCAAGCACATCTGGCAAAACCGATTGAACCCGAAACATTAGTCAAGACAGTCTTGGAGCTTTTTAGCTGTAAAAACCGGGCTTGATCCACAAAATCTGACCTCACAAAGTGCCAGTGTCGCTATCCCCTTTAATAACTGGACAAAACGACTCTTCACGCTGCGCAATTCCTTCTCTTTGGCGCAGAGTCTCAACCTGTTTACAATTACAACAACGTTCTGAATTCCCGATTGCAATTCGCGCTCTTGAGACTTCACTGCCCACCCGCCCCTCGACTCATTCAAGGCCACCAGCAAGAACAACAGTAGTTGCTCCGATAGCGGAAGATTGGCCTTCGAAAAACCTGTATTTTGAGTCGATCGATCCCCTCCCCCAGTAAGTGTTGTTTCATATCGAGCTTACGCCTGAGAAGTGAGGCTTCATTTTGCACCTGAATTCTGAGTGTTGCTCCAAAGTTAACTGCCTTCGTTTATCGACTAGAATAACATTTGCCCAGACCCAAAAGCCTGGCTTGGGGCGAGACCTGAACCTTTAGTGTGCGTTTTGTAACAGGTTCGCTTCTGCTCGAAGTTCACGTTCTGCTTGTGCCCAATCCTCGTTTTCGTCCCCGCCGATCCCGGAGCTTTTCCGGCGTTCCCCGATAAAATACAAGGCATAATGCGGAACGTTTCATAATTGTCTGTCTTTCTGTCTTGGGTTTGAATGAGAGTGACCTCATCACTTATTGGCAGCCTTGATTTCAAGCTGGTTATCTACTTTGTTTTTGCCTGCAATCTCTCCAGCTGAAGTGGCGATTGTGTCCTTCTCCCGCTGACTATCGACAGGTCCCATCAAGCTTATCGTGCCGTCTCGAGCGATGATCTTCACGTTTTTAGCGCTCATCGACAGGGAACCGTCCTTCATCACGGCTTGGCGTATCTTCTGCGTCAGCGCAAGATCGTCTTTACTATTAGACTGCTTCTCCGCGGTATCTGTATTCTTGTTTTGCTCAGAAGAGTTGCGTTTAGTGTTGTCGGCCTTGGTCGAGGCCGAAGCAGCAGGATCGCGGGAGTGTCGGCTCGCCGGCTGTTCGGCTCAAACAGCCACGTTGGACGTGTGTCCACGCAATACTACATATTTTATGGTTCCGTGAGTCAGGCTGCTCGATAGTTCGTCAGGCGTTTGCGGTTTGTGGCACACATGCCTTCCGCCGACTCGACGACCGGATTGACTTGTTGCCCGCGAAGTGTCGCAGCGCCTTGAGATCAAAAGGTTGAAATTCTTCCGGTTCAGTGATCACCCGCTCTTGCTGTCGGTGAACGTTGTATGATGCGATTAACGCGAATATTAATATTTCCATTGTTTCTCTCAGCATCATGGATCAGCGGCCCTAAATCGGGATGCATTCCAAAATGCCCAGAGAATTCCTTGGAAACTTGAGCTCGAGGATATACGTGCCTACCAGGCCAGCCCACCGAGCTTATATATATAGTTGGATTGAGGGGCGTAGGCGATTGCACGAACCGCCGAGGAAAATCAATTCTGCCGACCAAAACTGGACGCGGGCCTTTGCGCTGTCTCGATTTGTGAGTCGAGTCCTGAATGGCTCACGGATCTCTTTAGACGTGATTCCGGTGCGGATCCATGTTGCTTAACCAGTTTATTGTACACATCCAAGATCAGGATTGTGGGAACCCATTGTCCGACAAAGAGCGCCTCATGGTGTCTGTCGAGTATTTTTAAGATCAACGAGGCCGCAATTGAAGCTCCCGCAACCCATAAGAATGCGTCAGAAGGAAGTTTGGCGGTTTGTTCTTCGATCGCCCGTGCTACCGGGCCTTCGCTGTGTTCATTGGAACTTGTCATTCAATGATACTACGAACACGCATTTCCATTGGATGCACTTTGGCAGTCTTCAGGATCTTGGTGCGACGGGCCCGATACCAGGAATTCTTGGAAAGACGAAGCCTTTTTAAGTCGGGCTTACCGGGGATCCTACACGAATTTCCTTATCCTTGCTATTATATGGTCTCCTGCTTTCGTGCGTGCGATGATTTTCGTTGTGTTTATATCCCGGTACAGGTGAGCGACCCCTAGTCCTTGGACGTGGGTCACGAACGCCGGCGTCCACTCCGGCCGCCGATGAACCGCAAAACGGCCTCGGACCTGCTGGTGCACACAACAGAGCAAAACTTGGCGGCAGTCCACCAAGGAGACATCGCAGCGCTCGCGCTCCTTTGGCCAGCCGAGGACGGCACCATCCCAATCCTCTGTTCCTTCGCCCTCGCCTCGGGCAAATCCAGGACCTGCACAAGTCCCGCCAAATTTAAATGCCTTCCGGTTGGTTCGTCCGAGCCAGAAAGCGCGGTTGCCCATAACATCAACCAACGGGTTCTAATCTAAAATAGCGGGCTGACCACCAAGTTCAGATTGCCGGTCCGCCCACTCTCCCCTTCCCTACCCCACTCTCAGGCGGTTCGGAAGACGCTTTCTTCGATTCATCCCTTTGACTTCCCGTTTGCAAAGAAGCTTTCTTCTGATTGCCGTCCGGCGCAGTTACTTGATCTGTGCTCCATGCTTGAAAGCTACGATTTCGACGACCTTTTTCTGTTCTTGGATCCGGTAATAAATCAGATAGTCCCCATGGATCAGTTTTAAGAGACCTCGGCGTTTTTTGACTCGGGAACCTCGATAGGGCAACGATTCGAGGCTCATCGCTTGATCGAGCAACTCGCCACCGAGCGTTTCCGCTGCACCGGGATTTTTGCTGCTTATATAGGCAACTATATTTCTGAGGTCTTCGTGCGCTTCCTCAAGAATCATGACACCGTACATGCCGATAACTACCGGCGAGCACGCGTGACGGTGTCTCTCACCATTTGCCGGGCCTCATCGAGCGAATAAGTCCGCGCACCCCGATCCGAAGCGCGAATGCGCGCATCCAGTTCTGCAAGGAATTCCGGGCTTTCTTCGCCTTCGTCAGCCAACTGCTGATCGAGTATATTCCAAAGCTGCCGTTTTTCGTCTTCGGTAAGCTTGGGCAAATGTTCAAGGATTTCGTTGAGACTCATCGCTGACTTGGACCTTATCCTTAACTCCCCTGCTCGGAAAGCAGTTTATGCTACGCTGCCAGTAGGGGGTCGTTTGACAAAGGGGAAATAAGTCCGCTGAGCCTGAAACGGGAACCTGAGTGGTCGGAAGCCGTCTCTCTCGACTCGTTTGCAGGCATTTGCTCCCTGCTCCGTCCTTACGCTAACCGGGCGATGTCAATTTAGGCGTGTCAAACGCTTGTCGGCGGCCACAATCGCACGGATAACCTCGTCAAGCTCGGGCGGCCGCTTCAGGACTCCAATGCTGCCAGAATGATTGTCTTGACGATACGGGCCGCAGTCCTTGCATCCGGTAGTGCATCACAAATTCGTTCGCAATCTTCTCGTGCCGCCTGAAGAGTTGCACTGAGGTTTTCCAGCGTTCTTCTCCCTTGTCGAGAATTTGGCGAACTAGTGGCCGACATTCGACCACCTTCGCAGTAAATCCGACCGTCTACTGGGTTGGCTTCATCATTTAATTAGTTAACGTAAGCAGCATGAAAGCTCCGTTCACGCTGGGGACAGTCGGCCATTTCGGATTGGCGGTTACCAGTCCAAAACGCAGCGCGAAATGGTTCGAGCGTGCGCTCGGCTTGTCCGTTGAATTCGAATATGAGGATGGTATCGCGGTTGGGAACAAGAACGTGACGATCGCTCTGTTCAAAGGGGAACCATCGCCGGAAACAATCGGTCACATGTCGTTTCACTTGCCTGGCATGACAACATTGCGAAAGGCACTCGACCACCTAAAGCGAACGGGGGTCGAGGTCGAAGATCCGGGCGACGAAATCGGGCCGGAAGCTCCCGGCTGTCCGAACATGGGTCTTTGGTTCCATGATCTTGATGGTTACCGTTGGGAGCTCTCGGTCCTCGGCGGCGCACGGGAAAAGCAGCGCCGTCAAGGTAAGTCCCGAAAGCAGTGAAATACTCTTAAACAGAAGGGAGTCGATGAGCAAGGCCAGCTTCAGTATCAGAAAAATGATGAACTGATTCGGAGCGAGCAGAATCTGGACGGCCTTTATCTGCTGCACACCGATCTCGCAGCGGCTCAATGCGTCAAAGAGCAGGTACTGGGCAATTGCAAGAACTTGCTGGCGGTCGAAGATGCTTTTCTGTTTCGGACTCCAAACACAAAATAAGGAGAACACATGAGCAAACTCACAGGTAAAGTCGCAGTCGTCACCGGCGCATCCAAAGGTATCGGAGCGGCCATCGCCAAGTCACTGGCCGCAGAAGGAGCATCCGTAGTCGTGAACTACGCTTCCAGCAAGGCTGGCGCGGACACTGTGGTCGCCGCCATCACCGCAGCCGGTGGCAAGGCAGTCGCCGTGGGGGGCGACGTCTCCAAAGCTGCTGAGGCGAACGGTATCATCGACGCCGCCATCAAAAACTACGGCCGCCTCGACATCCTCGTTAACAACTCCGGGGTATACGAGTTCACTCCGATCGAGGCCATCACCGAAGAACAATTCCACAAGGCATTTAACGTTAACGTGCTCGGTCTTCTGCTCACCACGCAGGCGGCCGTCAAGCACCTCAGCGAAGGCGCCAGCATCATCAACATCGGCTCCGTTGCCAGTCGCATCACACCTCCGAACAGCGTGGTTTACACCGGCACCAAGGGCGCGGTTGACGCCATCACCGGCGTGCTCTCCCGCGAGCTCGGCCCGAAGAAGATCCGGGTCAACACCATCAATCCCGGCGTGGTCGAGACTGAAGGCACCCACAGCGGTGGCGTCATCGGATCTGATTTCGAGAAGGCCGCCATCGCGCAGACTCCGCTTGGCCGCATCGGCCAACCTGGCGACATCGCCTCCATCGCTGTCTTTCTGGCGTCGGAAGACTCCGCCTGGCTCACCGGCGAGCAACTTCTCGCTACCGGTGGCCTTCGCTAATCCGTAAAACAACTGTTTGGTAGGAGGCTGCAACTTCCAGCGGCCGCGTACCAGAACATTGCGAATTACACGAGATATTTTGGAGTATAATTCCTAATAAAATTCAAAGCAGGAGATTGGGTGCGTAATACGGATTTCAGGCGGATTTCGTTCTCACTTGACCGATTCGCCAGCAATCAGGCCGGATAACATCATCCAAAGGGTTCTCATCTAAAATAGCGGCTGGCTCGCAAAGTTCGCCAAGCGCCTGGGTTTGGGAACCTGGATATCCCCATCAAAATCTTTTTTTTTGGCGCGAATCCGCAAAGGCCGCAATGTCCGTCTCGCCGGAACGTAAGAAATCCAGAAAGTCCAAGCCCTGGTAGTTGCATGTTTCGCAAATACTGAGAAGCACTAGGTAATCTCGCAATCCTGCTTCGGAAGTTACGCCTTTGATTACACGCCGAAGCGTGGCAAAAGCTTTAACCGCGTGCTCGGCACTATTGTTGTTCCACGGCACCCCGTCGTGCTCGAGAAATGTAAAAAGAGTGTCCCGATTCTTCTCGAATCGTTGCTTGGTTTTAGATGCCACCTCGCTTCGAGGAGTGAGTTTCGAAAGCCGCTGGTAAAATCTGTCCACCGATGCCAGATGTTGTTTGAGAAAACGGGACTGTAAGCCGTGGCGATCGATCGTCTCTACCATTGGTCTCAATAATTCAGCAAATGCCTTTGCAAGCCATTTAGTTTCTTCGTCAAATGGGTGTTTTAAAAGGTCGTCGTTTAAGTCTCGTATTAGATGAATCAAGCATTTCTGCTGCGAACACTGAATGCCCTCATACGCTGGGTAGAAATCGGATACCAGAACACCGGTAAAATCCTTGAGCAATGTGTGAAGAATGTTTGCGTCCCGCGTTTTGTTGTAGATGTACACAACCTGTTCCATGTTTGCGAACACCCAGACGAACCCGTTACCAGTCCTGAGGCTGATCTTTGTTTCGTCGGCGTGAAGGAGCAGACCACTGGTAAGCTCTTTGATCAATGTGTTGTAGGTAATCTGGTACGTCTCGGCGGCTTTCTCCTTGAATCTCTTTGTTGTGCCTAGGGCCACGGGCACTCCAAAGAGCTTTTTTATGCCGCGATCAACGGCCCCCTGTGGCAGTCGCAGTTCGATGTTTTGATACAATGCATACGCTATGATCTCGGAGCCGAACTTGCTCCGCATCCAATTCCTTTTTGGTGAATAAAACGTAGTATTGCAAATATGGCATTGGTATCTAAAAAATGTGTAGCGGACAACCCATCGCTTGACTCCATTCGGTGTAAACTTGAGATCAAAAACTGTCTTCTGGCCCTTTTCGTGTTGGTAGATTTTCGACGAGCCACAACTGGGGCAAGAATGAGGACGAGAACACTCAAGTATCTTGTTGGGACGCACGGATTTCTTCCGATGTGACGCAAATTTAAAAGCCCTCTTGACGCATCCATTCGACTTTACATAAACCTTCTCCCGTTGATAGTCCCAGTATGCCGCCTTGTTGATGGTATCGAGGGCCGTAAGTGTAAACTTGTTGCGGGCGAAGCCAAAGGGATGCTTCCATTTCAGCGAAGCTGTAAGAACGATATCGGGCGATTCTCCAGGATTCTGTGAAAACTGCTGTAGTTGGAGCAGCTTGTTGGCCACTACTTCGAGTGCCTCACAGTCATTGGCGTTATAGATAAGTAGAGATCGCTCCAGGGTTGTCGCTCCGGATGCTTCCCACTGCATACGCCAAATAATTGATTGCAGACCGGAGCCCGCTGGGTTTTCCCATTCGAATCCCAAATATCTCGCGATTTCTTTGATGCCGTTAGAAAACGTGGGAAAGTAAACTTTGGCGAATGTAACAGAGAGAAGGTTCACTGCAGAACTCATCGCTTCAGCGAGGCGAGAGCCTTCGACTGGCACTCCATACTTTTGATACATTCGTCTAAGGAAGGTTGTCTCGAAGCTGCCATAGTGAATCAGAACTGGCTTTTTGATTCCTGAAAGGACGCCAAGAAACGCCTTCCAGATACGCTTTTCATCATTTTCGTTGGCGGCCCAAAGACTATGTTGAATCACACGCCGATCAGTCCGGAGACGAAGGCCGATAAGATAGTAAAAATCGCGATCTGGAAGACCCTCGACATCTAAATAGACCGGCGTGCCTTCTATTTTAAACTCCGGGCTGCCGACGATGTGAATTTTACGCTCACGAATCGCGAGGGCCTTTAGTGAATGATGGTATTTCTCGCGCTTGCCAGCTATCTGCTTTGGCCTTCGACGTGGCCGGAAGGTGTAGGAGAGTTGGGTTACGCCAAAAATGCCTTTGCTGTTGAAATTTTTCCGCTCTTTGTACGTCATGCTGGATAGCAGACTAAGGTCATCTTTCTCTATGGCTTTCTGCCGGCACCGAGCTCGAAACTCACATTCGGCACAGTGCCGATTCAGAATGAGATCGGGAGGTGAGTCACTGGACAGCAACGAAGCGATTTTCCCGGTCACCTTCCGCACTTCGCTGGTCAGGGCAGAGGTCTTCACTTTCGACGTGGCGTGGTCGTCGCCGTGAATAATTTTGCCGAGGCTGATTTCGCGTCCCAGAGATCTCGAAAGCGCAAAAGCATCGAAGGCCAGTACCAGCTTGACGTCGTTCTCCAGTTTGTTGGTAAAGACGAAGCGAATAGGAATGAATTGGGCCGGCTTGCCCCGGCCCTCGGCAGGTACACGTTCCAGCGCGTGAAGTTCGGATTCCAAAACACAGGAATTCATCTGTGCTTGCACCGCCAAGCTGAAAGCCAACCGCCACTTGGCAGCTTTGAAATTCTTCATGTCCGGCGAGATCACGACCTCGTCATCCGGTGACTCGGCAACCAACCGCCGTGCCTCGCTCACCCGGTAAGAGTCATTCTGCGCCTTCACCCATTCTGGGTAGGTTCCACCGGCGGATGTTTCATTGGTTGCTCGCAGCCAACATTTGGTCGGACACTTCAGGTAGGCTTCAAACACATCGGGAGTGATTTTCATTTTTAACGAAAAAACTACCTCGATGGGATAAGCCGTCTTCTTGAAACCCTGTACGAGAAATCCGGGCCCTTGACAGGCGAGGATCGTGGTTTGCTCACTTTCCGGCCCTCGCACCACGGCATCGTGACGCAGCCCTCTTCTCGGGATCGTGTCCAAGCCGTCAACATATCGCGGATGCGGCGGAATCGTCCTTCGGCTGATCAACGAAATCACGGGTGCCGCTTGACTCTGATAAGGAAT
>Ga0210387_10002099_pt1 | contig 15136 bp, 10 predicted proteins | sample IncBWC7OmetaG_FD_160108 | JGI IMG/M metagenome (GOLD analysis project Ga0210387, IMG submission 160108) | Forest soil microbial communities from Barre Woods Harvard Forest LTER site, Petersham, Massachusetts, United States - Inc-BW-C-7-O ...
GATGTCGGCCCGAGCCTGGAACTCCTCGCAGATCGCGTCGAAGGCCGATTGCACGACGGCGGTGAGTTGTTGAGCCTGCGCGAAGGCATTTTGAGCCACATCAGCGACCGCAGCAAGGAAGACCGTTGGCCGATGACCCCTCAGCGCATTGTTCACGACGTCAGAGAGGTTATTCCAGAGGATGGAATCATCGCACTTGATAACGGCATGTATAAGATCTGGTTCGCGCGGAACTATCGGACCTACGTTGCCAACACGGTGTTGCTCGACAACGCACTGGCGACGATGGGTGCCGGTCTGCCGTCCGCGATGATGGCGTCGATCCTTTGCCCGGAACGGCGGGTAATGGCCGTCTGCGGCGACGGCGGCTTCATGATGAATTCGCAGGAGATGGAGACGGCGGTTCGCCTCAAGCTCGATCTGGTCATTCTCATTCTTGAGGACTACGCCTACGGCATGATCCGGTGGAAGCAAGCCGTCGACGGTTTCCCGGATTTTGGCTTGACCTTTGGTAATCCCGATTTCGTGAAATATGCAGAGAGCTATGGAGCCAAGGGATCTCGGGTCACCAAGTGCGGCGACCTCGCTCCGACGCTCGAAGCCGCCTTCAAAGGCGGCGGCGTCCATCTCGTCGTCGTGCCAATCGATTACTCGGAAAACAAGCGGGTTCTGGTCGACGAGCTCCGCACCAAAGTGAAACCTGTAGAGGAGGCTGCGGAATCGCGCTGAATGGAGGGTTCACGAACACAGCAGTTCCGAGGCGACGGCTTATCGTTTCAGCAACTCCGCTGTCCAAGACTTCGAGATAGGGGCGAACAAGATGAAAATCGGCTCGACTTTGCAGCGCCTACGCGACTCAGTCGTCAACTCAGCCGGCACGATCGTTTTCGGCATGGAAGACGGGACTGTTTCCATCTTCGGCTTGATCTTTGGCGTGGCGGCTACGACCACCAGCACAAAAACAGTGCTGATCGCTGGAGCCTCGGGTGCCGCAGCGGCAGCCGTCTCCATGATGGCGGGCGCGTATCTTGACGCGGAGACGACGCGAGACGAGACCAACGCAACCCTGTTGGCTGCAGATAATTCCGATATCTCCCTTTCGAGCCGTCTCGTCAACGCGGGCCTCACACCGCAGCAATCCAACGCGCTCGCCGCAGCCGTGCGAAACGACCGCAATGCTGCCGATGGGCTGCTGCTTGCTCTAAAAGGCGTGGCGAAGCAGCAACTCAATCCTCTCGAACAGGCGTTGTGGATGCTGTTTGCTGATTTCTTCGCGGCCGTGGTCCCGATCCTGCCATTCGTGTTCCTACCAATCGGTCGGGCAAGAATCGTTTCCGGGGTCGTCACAGTGGCCTTGCTCACAGCGCTTGGCATCGGGCGAGCGCTATTGGGAAGCCGCAACGCCATTCGCACAGTCGCCGAGACGGTTTCAATGGGCATCGGCGCCGCGATCGCGGGCGTCGCAATCGGCGTGTTGATCGATCATTCGTTCTCCTAACGCGCGACTCGTTCGGTGTCAGCGCACCTGAAGCCCGCACATCTCGCCGGCCTCGCGCCAAGCCTTCATCAGCGCGAAGAAGGCGTCCGACCCGGGGCCGTATAGGTTATCGAACAGGCCTTGGCCTTCCCCGGCGCGCCCTTCGCCATTGTAGTAGCCCGGGGTGCAGGCCTGTCGGAAAGCGAGGGTGTTGATTGCATTAGCGCGAATAGTTTCCAGCCAGCCAGATTCGGCCTCGACAGTAGGCTCCACCATCTGCACCTGCCGCTCCGACGCGGCCTTCACGATATGGGCAACGTGGCGCGCCTGTTCGTCCAGCATGTGCGGAAAGTTCGGCGTGAAAGTGTTTTGGGTAACTCCGAGGTAGAAACAGTTCGGGAAGCCATGGCTGTAAAAGCCGTGCAGCGTACGCGGGCCCGAGTGTGAACATGGCGTTGAAGTTGTCCATCCGCCGCTTCTGCCAGCCGGGCGTCAGTGTTTTTACCCATTCTGGGTCGGTGGGCTTATTGCCACGCACGTCGACCGAGGAGGGCGTCCTCTGGAAAACGTAAAGGTGCTTAGCATGGCGGCCCAAATGCGGGACACACTGGATGGCCGTTGCGCCGGTGCCAATGATCGCCACCTGTTTGTCGGCAAGCTTTGTTAGTTCGCCCTCGGTCGAGCCGCCAGTGTAACCGTAGTCCCAGCGACTGGTGTGGAAGCTATGGCCCTTGAAGGTCTTGATACCCGGGATGCCCGGCAGCTTCGGCCGGTTCAGTGGACCGCTGGAGATGACCACGAAGCGGGAGTGCATGGCGTCGCCGCGGTTGGTGGTGATCAGCCACCGGTTCTCATCCTGCAGCCAGCGCATCTCGCTGATCTCGGTCTGGAAGCAGGCCAGGCGATGGAGATCGAATTGCTCGCCAATCCGACGCGCATGCGCACGAATCTCGTCACCGAAACTGTATTTTTCCTTGGGGATGAAGCCGGTCTCTTCCAGCAGCGGCAGGTAGAGTAGCTTTCGATATCGCACTGTGCGCCTGGAAATCGATTCCAGTACCAGGTGCCGCCGAAGTCGCCGCCTTTCTCGATTGTGCGAATATCCTTGACCCCGGACTCGTGCAGGCGCGCCGCGGCCAACAGGCCGCCGAAGCCGCCGCCCACGATCACCACGTCGACCGCGTCGGTTAGCGGCTTGCGGGCAAAGCCGGGGTCGACGTGTGGATCGTCAATATAGTGCCGAAAGTCGGCGGCGACCTCGACGTACTGGTCGTTGCCGTCGGGCCGCAGCCGCCGGTCGCGCTCGTGACGGTACTTCTCGCGCAGCGCATTGGGATCAAAGTCGAGTGTCTCGCCCATATTCGCTCCCCTTAGCCGACAGCCACCAAGCTGCGCCTTCTTTGCGAAAGAATACGTCCACCGAGAGCCAGGCTCAAGCAAAGGGACTGGTACACACGGGCCCCCAAAGTGACCTGGCGGTTTAGCGTGTGCAAAATGTCGCGAAGGGCCGCGAACAGACATTCGCCGGTCCACGCTGGCAAGGCAGGCCCAGCGCAGCGGCGCTCAAACTGTCTTGCTGACCCCCCAGAAGAAGGGCAACGGTCCTTGGGTCACGCCAGCAAGATCCTTCGTCCAGGCAAAGTAGCGGAGATACCAGCCGAGTGGAGTGCACACCACCTCGCTTAGCGCCGCCTCGTTCAGCCGCTGAGCGGCCGACCTTTCTTCTTCAAGCGTCTTTGCATCGAACCATGCAGCGATCTCCGCTTCGACCGAGGGACTCTTCGCCCAGCCGTTGCTCACTACGGTGCCATTCGCCTGGACGAGCGTACTGGTCGGAAAGACCTCGTATATGCTCGTGTGATATATGTGCCAGCCGCCCCAGGAACCCAGTCACTGCGCACGAAGCGCATAGGTCCGCTGCCGATGTACTCACTGTTCTGCTTGAAAGGATCGGTCGCGGCGATCCGAGCCGGCATTACGAAGCAGCAGGGCGGCGTGATCTTGCCGAGAGCCAGCAGCAACTCTGGATACGGCTTCTTGAGCACCCAGCGGAACGTGCGAATTTTGGTTGGTCAAAGGGGAGGTCAGATTCGTTCTACAGGAACGGCGAACACATACCCCACGCCGCGTTCGGTCCGGATGACGCTCGGCGCGCTGGGGTCGCGTTCGAGCTTGCGTCGGAGGCGGAGAATCTGCACATCGATGCTGCGGTCGAAGACATCCTCGTGAACACGGGTTGCCTGCAACAAGTGCTCGCGGCTAAGCGGACGCTGCGGTGCCTCGAGGAAGGCTAGCAACATCGCATACTCGCCCTTGGTCAATGCTACTGGAGCGCCGGCAGGGTCAGTGAGCTGCCGGATCCTGCGGTCAAGCTGCCAGCCGGAAAATCGAAAGCGGCCGCGCTCGGGATCACGTGTCGGCGCGGCGCGTCCGACATCGAATCGCCGCAAAACTGCGCGGACACGAGCTAGCAATTCGCGCAGATTGAATGGCTTCGTCAGATAATCGTCAGCACCGAGCTCGAGACCAACCACCCGATCGATGTCATCGCGGCGGTGACCAGTAATGATGATCACGGGCACATCAGAGCTCAACCGCACCTCTCGCAGCAGATCCAAACCATCCTCCGAACCCAGCCGGAGATCGAGGATGACCAAATTCACCTCGGCATTACCAAGTTGATCGACCATTTCCTGACGATTATTCGCCACCAGCGTGCGGATGCTGTTCTCTCCGAAATAGTTTAAGATCATGCGCTGTAAGGCAGGATCATCCTCCACGACGAGTACGCACACTTGGCGATCAGTGCTTCCGCGAACTCCCGGGTCATTCAGTGATGAACCGCTCATTTCACCCAACCCCTTCGATGAAGCTGCTGGCTATAGCTACGGCCGTACGCAGATGCAGCACTGTGCACCTCTTACTGGCTGTCGTTTGCCTCAACGCGGCCGCGCCGGTGGCCGCTCAAACGCCAACCCGTGAGACCAGCGACGGCCGGGAGCCGATCACGCCGGTTCCTGCGCCGCGCGCCCAAGACCCGCAGCGCCTGTCGCTCGGGGAGCGATTGTTCAGCGATCGTCGCCTGTCTCACGGAAATACACACAGTTGTCTTTCTTGCCACGATATAGGATCCAACGGCGCCAGTGCCAACGCCCACGACACGCCTGAGGGGCGACCCGCGGCGCTCAACACGCCAACGGTCTTCAATGTAAGCCTGAATTTTCGCCTGAATTGGGAAGGGAGCATCCGTTCGCTGGAGGAGGGAATCGAGCGCAGCCTTAACAATCCTGCGATCATGGCGTCGAGTCTTGACGAAGCCGTGAAGAAACTGCGCGCCGACCCCGAAATGGTAAACCAGTTCCGCGCAGCCTATGGACAGCAGCCCAACGCCGCCGCCATCCTGGATGCGATTGCGACATTTGAACGATCCCTGGTTACGCCGGGCAGCCGCTTCGACCGATGGCTAATGGGCGAGGCCTACGCGATCACGCCGGAAGAGCTGTCCGGTTATCAGGTTTTCAAGTCGCTCGGCTGCATCACTTGCCATCAAGGCGTTAATGTCGGCGGCAATATGTTTCAGCGGCATGGCATTTTCCATCCACTGGGCTCACGGGAGCCAGTGGTGCTTCGCGTCCCCAGCTTGCGAAATGTGGCAACCACTGCGCCCTATTTCCACGACGGTAGCGCGGCGACGCTCTCGGAGGCAGTGAAGAGTATGGGCGTCGCCCAGCTCGATCGCGTGCTAACCGACCAGCAAATCTCCGCCATCGTTGCCTTCCTCAATACGCTGACCGGCACCTACAGGGATCAACCAGTGAGGCCAGCGGCACCGCGCGCAGGCATTGGGCGCCCATGAGGAATTTGCCAATTGTTCTCGGTGTTTCACTGCTGCTTGCGCTGCTGACTTGGCTGTTGCTGCGCGGGATCGATACCAACGCGCCCGCCTATGCGCTGGTGCTCCGGGCCTTCGACAATTACTCGCTCGCCGAGGCTTCTCTGCATCGCGACGTCCTGCAGGCGCGGACCGGTCTGCTGCGGGAGTACGACTCATTCAGCGCAACTGCCCGGGCGATGGAGGACGCAGTGATTCGGCTCCGTTCCTACGCTCAGGCCGAAGGCCTCGATCTAAGGCCGGTAGACAGGCTCGCAGCCTCGGTCGTCGAGCAGGAAGAGCTGATGGAGCGTTTCAAGACCGGCAACGCGCTCTTGCAGAACTCGCTGTCCTACGTTGGTCTCTTGAGTACAGGTGCGGCGTTCCGCGTCCAGGACCCGCAACTTGCGTCGGCAACGAGTGCGTTGGCGGCGGCGGTTCTCTATCTCGCGCGCGATAGGTCATCCGAATCTCTCAAGGAGCTCCGGGAGCGGATCAGCCAGTTTGCGGAACAGGCGCCCACGGTGGGGCCGGACGCGGAAGTAGCGCGGGCAATGCTGGCGCATACGCGGCTGCTGTATGACCAGCTGCCGGCGGTAGACGAAACGCTAAAAGCCTTCATCGCCATGCCCAGCGAGCAACCGCTCGAAGAGACTCGCGCGGTGTTCGCTCACCACCGGTCCTTGGTGGAAGCCGGGGAACAGCGCTATCGACTTTTGCTATATTTGGTTTCGCTGCTGTTGGTTATCATGCTCGTGTATCTCGGCCTCAGGCTGCGTGCCCGAGCCATTGCGCTAAGGCGGCGGGCGGCGTTTGAACATGTCATAGCCGAGAATTCGACACGTCTGATCAATTGCCCGCCGGCCGAAACCGAGGCGCGGCTTCAGGAAGTGCTGGGCGGACTAAGCCAAACGATCGGCGCTGACCGCGCGTATGTGGTGCTGGATGAGAAACCCATCCGAATCTACACGTGGTCCAGAGGCGGAAAGGCGTTCCCGCCGGGCTGGCCCAATCAGGCGCTGGCATTGTCGGAACAACTTGGCGTGGCTGGACCGGACAACGTCACCATTCCGGATGCGATCGCTTTGCCGCCTGGCCCGGTCAAGGACGCGCTGATAGCCGCCGGCATACGCGCCTGGGCCTGCGTGCCGTTGGTCCGACCGGGGCGGGTTCGGAGTATCATGGGTTTTGACCGTTTCCGGCCGATACGGAACAAAATTCAGCCTATCCCGATCGTGCGGCTTGCCGGGGATGCCGTCGCTAACGCCATCGAGCGTGAATTTCTTGAGCGGGAGAGGGCGAAACTCACGATGCGGCTGGAACGGGCGCGCCGCATGCAAATGGTCGGATCGCTGGCGAGCGGGATTGCGCATAACTTCAACAACATCATCGGCGCCATTCTTGGCTACTCGGAAATGATTGAACCGCAACTCGCGCGCGGAACCAAACCGGCACAGCATATCGACGAGATACGCCGGGCTGCGGAACGAGGCCGGGATCTGGTCGACAATATCCTCACATTCGGGCGGCGGACCGACGCGCGTGTCCGTATTGTGCAGGTACGAACTCTGCTTCAGGAGGCAGCCGCATTACTCAGCGCCTCCCTGCCTCCCGGTGTGGAGCTCGTCATTGAGGACGTTTCGAATGACGTCGTCGTGTCGGGCGAACCGGCGCAGCTCCAACAGGTCATTCTCAACCTTTGCACCAATGCCGCGCAAGCGATGGAGGGCAATGGCCATATCCGTGTGGCCGCGAGGTTGGAAGAGGTGATCGATTTCCGCCAAATCAGCGACGGCCAACTCTCGCCCGCTCGGTACGTCTGCATTGCCGTCACTGACGATGGGCGGGGCTTCGATGAGCGAGTTGCGCAACGACTGTTCGAGCCGTTTTTCACCACGCGCCTTGCCGGAACCGGCCTCGGTCTGGCAACCGTTCGCGAAATCGTCCGTGATCACGATGGAGCCATAAGCTCGCAAAGCAAGCCGGGGCAGGGAAGCCGTTTTGAGGTGTGGCTGCCGGCTACTGCTGGCGACGGCACCGCGACGGCAGAGCCGGCGTTGTTTTCTCTTGGGCGCGGCGAGACGGTGCTGCTCGTCGAAAGTGAGCGAGAACATCTGCTGCCTGACGAGGAAAAATTGGCGGCGCTTGGATACGAGCCCGTTGGTTTCGAACGCGCCAGCGATGCGCTTGCAGCGTGGCGTTCCGAACCCGATCGATTCGATATCGTTCTGGTTAGTTGCGGCTCGCACGTTCAAAACGGCCTGGATTTGGCGCGCGCTTTTCATGAGTTGGCTCCGTTGAAGCCGGTACTGCTCGCCGCGGCGTCCTCCATCGAGGTCAATGTCAATGCGTTGGCGGAAGCCGGAATTTCCGAAGTGCTGCGCTGGCCATTGACCAGCGACGAACTCGCCGCAGCGCTGGCGCGCTGCCGGCTCGCGCCCGGTTTGTTACGACCGTAACACGATTCCCGATAGCTGAAATGCTTCCGTAGCACGGGACCGCCATTTCTGGTGGCCCCGCAACCGCGCCTGTGCGCATCGGAACGACTGAGCAGCAGACCATGACGAGATTCTCCGGAACGACACTGTAACGAAATCATCGCTCCACATTTCGACCCACGCATATGAGCCGACCATCAAACTTCGAAAGGGCAACCACAATGGCTACCAACGCAACATTTTCCCCAAGCGCCGGCTTGCTGTCGGAGTTTGGCGACAATCAAGACAACACGATCATCACCAGCCGCGACGCAGCCGGGAATATTCTAATCAACGGCGGCGTCGTGCCTGTTACGGGCGGCCAGCCGACCCTCGCCAACACCGGGACGATCCAGGTATTCGGTGAGGACGGCAATGACTCGATCTCGCTCGACGAGACAAATGGTGCGCTTCCCGGCGCCCAGCTATTTGGCGGTGCGGGCAACGACACGCTGACCGGTGGGGCCGGCAACGATCAGCTGTTCGGCGGCGCGGGCAATGACACGCTGCTGGGTAAGGGCGGCAACGACACGTTGTTCGGCGGCGACGGCAACGACACGCTGATCGGCGGCGCCGGCAACGACCAGATGTTCGGCGGGGCCGGCAATGACCGCATGATCTGGAATCCGGGCGATGGCACCGACCTGATGGAAGGCGGCGACGGCATCGACACCGCCGAGGTCAATGGCGGCAACGGAGCCGAAATTTTCACGATTACTGCTAATGGCACCCGCGTGCGATTCGATCGGACCAGCCCCGCACCGTTCTCGCTCGATATCGGCACCACCGAGAACTTTGTACTTAACATGAACGACGGCTACGACGTCTTCATCGCCGGAAATGGTCTCGCTTCTCTCATCAATCTCACGATCGACGGTGGCGATGGCAACGACAGGATCACTGGCGGCGACGGAAATGACACGCTGATTGGCGGGAGCGGCAACGACGTCATCACTGGCGGCCGCGGCGCCGACACGCTGATTGGCGGAACCGGCGACGACACCTTCATCTGGAATCCCGGTGACGGCAGCGACACGGTCGACGGCGGCGACGGCACCGACACGCTGGTCTTCAACGGTTCCGACGCCAGCGAAAACATCAGCATCACCAACAACCACGGGCGGGTAAGCCTCACTCGCGACGTCGGCAATGTGACCATGGATCTGAACGGCATCGAGCGCATCGATTTCAACGCGTTCGGCGGCGCCGACAACATCAATGTCGGCGACCTTACCGGAACCGGCGTCACCCAGGTCGCGATCGATCTTGAGTCGGCGCCAGGCAGTGGCGTCGGCGACGGCGCGGCCGATAGCGTGACCGTCAACGGCACCGCCGGCAACGACACCGTTCAGGTGAGCGGCGTGGGAGGCTCGGTCACAGTCGCCGGCCTGCCGGCGACGGTGACCCTTGCCGGTGCCGAGGGCGCCAACGACCAACTCCTCGTCAACGGCGGTGCTGGCAACGACGTCATCAATGCGGCCGGCCTTACGGCCGGAAACGTGCAGCTGACCATCGACGGCGGTGCCGGCAACGACACCATCACCGGCAGCCAGGGCGACGACGTCCTGATCGGCGGCGACGGCAATGACACCGTCATCGGCGGTCGTGGCAACGACCAAGCCTTTCTCGGCAACGGCAACGACACCTTCACCTGGAATCCGGGTGACGGCAGCGACACGGTCGACGGCGGCGACGGCACCGATACGCTGGTCTTTAACGGCTCCAACGCCAACGAGAACATCGACATCTCCTCCAATGGCTCGCGGGTGAGGATGTCCCGTGACGTCGGCAACGTCGTCATGGACCTCAGTGGCATCGAGCACATCCAGCTCGCCGCGCTCGGCGGCGCCGACACTATCACGGTCAACGACCTCACTGGGACCGGCGTGAGCCAGGTCGCCATCGACCTGGCGGGGGCGCTGGGCGGCACCGTCGGCGACGGCGCGCCGGACACTGTGGTGGTCAACGGCACCGCCGGCGACGACCGCATCAGCGTCGCCAGCAGCGGCTCGTCGATTACCGTCAACGGACTGGCCACGCAAGTGTCGATCAACGACGCGGAGCCCGCCAACGACTCGCTTGTGATTAACGGAGGCACCGGCAACGATACTATCGACGCTTCCAGGTTGCATGCCGGCCAGGTCAACCTCACCATCAACGGCGGTGACGGGAATGACACCATTACCGGCAGCGCCGGCAATGACACTGTTATTGGCGGACGCGGCAATGATGTGGCCTCGCTCGGTGCAGGCAACGATACCTTCGTCTGGAGCCCCGGCGACGGCAGCGACACAGTCGACGGCGGTGCGGGCAACGACACGCTCGTGTTCAACGGCTCGAATCTCGACGAGAACATCGAGATCTCGGCCAACGGCAAGGGGGTGACGCTTACCCGCGACGTCGGCGTCGTCACGATGAACCTCGCCAACATCGAGAACATCGATGTCAACGCCTTGGGCGGCGCGGACACCATCACGGTGAACGACTTGTCCAAGACCAGCGTCAAGGACGTCGCCATCGACCTGGAATCGGCGCCGGGCAGCGGCGTCGGCGACGGCAAGGTGGATACAATCGTCATCAACGCGACCAACGGTAACGACACGATCAACGTCACTAACAATAACGGCGTAGTCACGGTGTCGGGTCTTTCCACGGACGTGACGATCACCGGCTTCGAGGCGGACGATCGTATCGTCATCAATGGTCTTGGCGGCGACGATGTCATCAATTCGTTCGGGCTTGGCGGAGCGATGCTATTCACCGCCAATGGGGGTGATGGCAATGACATCCTGATCGGCAGCCGCGGCAACGACACTCTGAGCGGCGGCGCAGGCGATGACATCCTGATCGGCAATGGCGGGCAGGACACCCTCGACGGCGGAACCGGCAGCAACTTCGTCAGCAACGCGCCCGTGGTCGCTGCCAATGTCGCGACGCCGGCCAGCGGCTCGCAAGCCGGGGGTGCGGCGCTGCTGGGCCAGTTCATGGCGTCGAGTTTTGTCTCGGCCGGCGAGGGGCACGGTGCGGTGCCGCTTGCCGATCCCTCGGCAAACCAGCATCCGCAACTTGCGCAGCCTCACTCTGCCTGACGCTAACAACCTCGCCCCGGAGAGTATCCATGAGGATCGAAACCAACGGCGCGAGACCGATCGATCCAGGTCTCGAGGTTCTCGTGACGCTGCTGCATTTGCAGGGCGTTGCGGCCGATGGCGCACAGATCGCGCATCGGCTGGGAACGGACAAGATCGGCGCACCGGAGATGCTCCGGTGCGCCAAGGATCTCGGGCTCAAGGCACGTGCCTGCCGAACCGATTGGTCACGGCTTGGCAGCACACCCTTGCCCGCCATCGCGTCCCTGCGCGACAGCGGGTTCCTGTTGGTGGCCAGGGCCGACGAGGAGAAAGTTTTGATTCAGTCACCTCTGGCGCCCAGGCCCGCTTTGATGACGCGGGAAGAGTTCGTCGCAGCTTGGGACGGCCGGCTGATCCTGATGACCCGCCGTGCCGGATTGTCAGACATCACGCGGCGGTTCGACATCACCTGGTTCATGGCGGCGATCCACAAATATCGCTATCTCCTGAGCGAGGTGCTGCTTGCGTCGTTCTTCCTGCAGCTGTTCGGCCTCGTTTCGCCGCTGTTCTTCCAGGTGGTGATCGACAAGGTGCTGGTGCACCGGTCGTTAAGCACCCTCGATGTTCTCGTTCTCGGACTGCTAACAATTTCGGTTTTTGAGACCGTACTGGGAATTCTCCGGACCTATCTGTTTGCGCACACCACCAACCGGATCGATGTCGAGCTTGGGGCGCGCCTGTTTCATCACCTGCTGGCTTTGCCTATGGCCTATTTCCAGGCGCGGCGCGTCGGCGACTCGGTGGCGCGGGTTAGGGAGCTGGAGAACATCCGCAATTTCCTCACCAGCTCTGCCCTGACGCTGCTCATCGACTTGCTCTTCACCTTCGTCTTCCTGGGCGTGATGTTCTTCTACTCGCCGCCCTTGAGCTGGATCGTGCTTGGCTCCTTCCCATTCTATATCGCGATATCGGCCGGGGTGACCCCCTTGTTCCGGCAGCGGCTGGACGAGAAATTCCGCCGCGGCGCCGAGAACCAGGCTTTTTTGGTCGAGAGTGTGACGGGGATCGAGACGCTGAAGGCCATGGCGGTCGAACCGCAGATGCAGCGCCGGTGGGAAGAGCAGCTTGCCGGCTATGTGGCCGCGAGCTTCCGCGTCCTGAGTCTTGGCAACAGCGCGAGCCAGACGGTGCAACTCGTCAGCAAGATAGTCACGGCAAGCGTCCTCTACTGCGGCGCCAGGCTCGTGATCGACGGCAGCCTGTCGGTCGGCGAGCTCGTTGCCTTCAATATCCTGGCCGGCAGGGTGAGCACCCCGGTGCTGCGCCTCGCGCAGATCTGGCAGGACTTTCACCAGGCGCGTCTGTCGATCGCGCGGCTCGGCGATATCCTCAACACCACCGCCGAGTCGACCTACTCGGCCGGCCGAGCGCGGCTGCCGGCAATCCGCGGCGATATCAAATTCGACCACGTCTCGTTTCGCTACCGTATCGACGGACAGGAAGTCCTGCACGATGTGAGCTTCGAGGTGCCGGCCGGCCAGACCGTGGGCATCGTCGGGCCCTCCGGGTCGGGCAAAAGCACGTTCGCCAAACTCGTCCAGCGCCTCTACGTCCCCGAGCGCGGCCGTGTGCTGGTGGATGGAATGGACATCGCCATGGCCGATCCCGCCTGGCTGCGCCGCCAGATCGGTGTCGTCATGCAGGAGAACATACTGTTCAATCGTTCAGTGCGCGACAATATCGCGCTCGCCGATCCGGCGATGCCGATGGAGCGCGTTATCGCGGCGGCCCGCCTTGCGGGAGCTCACGAGTTCATCCTCGAGCTTGCCGAAGGTTACGACACCTTGGTCGGCGAGCGCGGCTCGACGCTTTCCGGTGGCCAGCGGCAGCGCTTAGCCATTGCCCGCGCGCTCGTCACTAACCCGCGCATTCTGATCTTCGATGAAGCGACGAGTGCACTCGACTATGAGAGCGAACGCATCATCCAGCAGAACATGAAGGATATCGCCAGGGGTCGGACGGTACTGGTGATCGCGCACCGGCTCTCAACCGTGCGGACTGCGGATCGCATTGTCACGCTCGAGCGTGGCTGCATGGTCGAGGATGGCACGCATGACGCGCTGATCAAGACCGACGGCCGCTACGCCGCGTTGCACCGCATCCAGGGAGGGATCCATGTCAACTAAAGCCGCCATGTCCAAGAGGCAGGCCCGGGCTGTCGTCCCGTTCCGCCGTTCACCAGAGAGGCGCGGTGAAGAACTGGCGTTCCTCCCCGCGGCGCTGGAGATCGTGGAAACGCCGCCCTCGCCAGCCGGCCGCAGGATCGTGGCCACGATCATCGTGCTGTTCTGTGCGGCGCTGGTGTGGGCCTGGTGGGGCACGATCGACATCGTGGCATCGGCAACCGGCAAGATCGTGCCAAGCGGACGCACCAAGGTGATCCAGCCGTTCGAGACCGGGGTAGTTCGCTCTATCAGGGTGCAGGACGGGCAGGCCGTCAAGGCCGGCGACATCCTGATCGAACTTGATCCGACCGTTAACGCTGCAGAGCGTGATCATCTGCACAACGACGTTCTCGCCGAGCGGCTCAACATCGCCCGCTTGCGCGCAGCGCTTGCTGGCGGGGACGATCGTGTAGCCGGGTTCACGCCACCCAATGATGCCGACCCGATACTCATCGCCACCCAGCGTCAGCTCTTACTCAACCAGGTGGCCGAGCACCGGGCCAAGATCGCTGCACTTACCCGCCAGCAGGCACAGAAGGAAGCCGAGCGGGCCACGATCGCGGCCACTATCCATAAGCTTGAGGAATTGATCCCCGTGGTGCAACAGCGCGTCGACATCCGAAAGACACTGATGGAAAGGGAGCTTAGCTCAAAGCTCGGATATTTCGAGATCCTCCAGCAACTTGTCGAGCAACAGGAGGAGCTCAGTGTTCAGAAAAGCCATCTGCAGGAAGCGGAGGCGGCCGTGGCAGCGATTCGCGAGACGCGCGGACAAGCGATCGCCGAATACAGCCATGCAATTTCCGACGAACTTGCTAAATCCGAGCAAAAGGCCAGCGGGTTAGCCCAGGACCTGATTAAGGCCGAGCAGAGGACCAGGCTTCAGCAGCTAAGCGCGCCAGTGGACGGCGTAGTGCAACAGCTTGCGATCCATACGGTCGGCGGCGTCGTCACGCCTGCGCAGTCCCTGCTGGTCATCGTGCCGAGCGAAAGCCGGCTGGAAATCGAGGCCATGGTATCGAACCGCGACATCGGCTTTGTCCATCCCGGTCAGGAGGCCGAGATCAAGATCGACACTTTTAACTTCACCCGCTACGGACTGCTGCACGGCCAGGTACTCAGCGTCTCGCAGGACGCTATCATACGCGACCAGCAACAAGAGCGCGCAAACGACCGACGATTGGGACTGCAGAACGAAAGCAGCGAACCCAGGAGCCAGGAGCTGAACTACAGCGCGCGGGTTTCGCTCGACCGCACTCAAATGCGAATTGACGATCGGATGGTCAACCTGTCGCCGGGCATGGCGGTGACGGCAGAAATCAAGACCGGATCGCGGAAGATCATGAGTTATCTCCTGTCGCCGTTGCTGCGCTACCGGCAAGAGATGTTGCGCGAGCGATAGATAAATCGTCGCTCCAAACTCCAACGAGCCTCTTAAAGATTGAACCCACGAAGTCGCGAGGACCAATGAAATTCTTTTCGAAAGTTCTGCTCAACGTTGCCGTGCGCACGACCATCTTGTTGACCACTCAGGCAACAGCGCAAATGCCGCTGGCCATTGCGGGGAGTAACGGGACTCCAATCGCCACACTCCACGCTGAGGGCGCGCAGGTCTACGAGTGCAAACCTGATTCTGGCAAATCTCAATCAGAGGTGAGCGCGCTGACCTGGCAATTTCGGGAGCCGATTGCGACGCTCATGTTAGACGGAAAGTCCATCGGACGGCATTACGCTGGCCCAAATTGGGAGCACATCGACGGTAGTGCAGCGAAGGGTAAGGTAATCGCCAGCGCGCCCGGCGCTACTTCAGGCGATATTCCCTGGCTCGAACTGGAATTGGTAGAGCGTCGCAACGGCGGCATCTTCTCTACTGCAACAATCGTCCGGCGCATCAACACGAAGGGTGGGGTTGCGCAAGGACCCTGCGAAAGGGCGGGCGACTACCTCAGTGTCCCGTATTCCGCGGATTACGTGTTTCTGAACAGGGGCACGTGATGAGCCCTTTGGAGGAGCGA
>Ga0210387_10002100_pt1 | contig 15132 bp, 10 predicted proteins | sample IncBWC7OmetaG_FD_160108 | JGI IMG/M metagenome (GOLD analysis project Ga0210387, IMG submission 160108) | Forest soil microbial communities from Barre Woods Harvard Forest LTER site, Petersham, Massachusetts, United States - Inc-BW-C-7-O ...
GCCAGGAACGCGGACCATTCCTTCCCCCCCCGCGCCGCGTTTGGTCCCGGCTACGCGGCGTCGAAGACCGCCCTCAACGCGATGACGCTCGCGATGGCGATCGAGCTGGAATCGACCGGGATCAAGGTCAACGCCGTCTCTCCGGGGTTCACGAAGACCAACCTCAACGCCTACGAGGGCAGGGAGACGGTCGAGGAGGGCGCAGCCGAAGCGGTTCGCGTCGCCTTGCTCGGCCCGGATGGCCCGACGGGCACGTTCTCACACGCAAAGCTCGGGCAGTTGCCGTGGTGAGCGGCAAGCCGATCGGCTCGGTCATCGGACGCGGCAAGGCCGGGCACGGTGAATGCTGATTTTCCCCGACGGTGGTTCTGGGAGCAGGTTCCCAATAGCTGGGCAGATGTCTAGGTGCGACGGCCCGATCCTGCCGGCGAATCGGACCACCAACTTGGAGCCAGGTCCAGCTGCGTCCGGTCAGGAAGGGGTAAGACGACCAGATCGTTACGCAGAGCTGTTCAGGAATTCTCGCTCATTTAAGCCAGGAGGCCAGAGGCAAAAGGAATGAAATCACGGCTGCGAGTCCGGCGCCTATGACGCTGGCTGTATTGAGCGGATTTCCCTCTTGGATAAGAGAGAGCGCATTCCCGGGGACGGTTTCGACGACGCTTTGAAGAAGAGCAAGCTTAGCCCGATTCCATTCGCGGAGTCCCTTCCAGAGCGGTCCGGAGAGCAGTGCCCAGGTACTCGCCCAAAGAACATGCGCGAAGACAGCAGAGACCAGGTAGCGACGATCGCCAACGCCGCCCCCTCCGTTGACCTCAAGCCAGTAAAAGTAGGTCCAAGGGAGAAACGCCAACGCCAGAAGAATGGAATCCACCTGCCAAGCAGCGAATGCGTTGGTCAGAGATTCCGATCGTGCGATGACTTCATAGGGCAACGATGTGTCATTGCGCGCCATCAATTCGTAGTCGCTGACGGTTCGCGCCCGCTGCTCCCAAAGCAGAGCCACCAGGACCGTCATTGTCAACACGCGAGCCTCCTGGAGCAGGAAGGAGACTTTGTCGATATCCCAGTGAACGTAAGAGAATACCTTTCGGCCGTATGAAGGCGTATTGAGCCAGAAATTTCTTACCCAATTGGGCCACTCGTAGATGACGAAGAGGATTCCGCCGAGTTTTAACCCAGTTCCGAATCGTAAACGGTGGCCCCCCCAGAGAAGAAGTGCCGACATAGCGACGAAATGCACGAAGAAAATCGGCGTCGTTTGGTTGTCTTGAAACCCGGCGACCTGGAAATTCCGCGTCGGAGCCTTGGGTGGTCTCGCGACGATCGTGTAAAGACTATCGAAGTGTTTTGTTCCGTCCTTGGTAGCGAGTTCCGATTCCAGCGCGGCGGAGGCATTCCGGACGAGGTTTTGTGCCGTCCTCTCAAAAGTCCTGTGAGCCGCTAGATCATCCGCCACTTCACTGAAGTTTCGAACTGCGATGGCTTCGACCTGTGAATCGAAATAAACGCCGCGAGCACGGGCGACCACGCCCGGAAGGATTGCAGCCCATACGAGCCAGAGAATCGCAAAGAGAAAGAGGACGCGGAAGGGGCGTGACGAACCCACGTGAGGACTTTATCTTGTGTCGGCGCAATCTGTCACGTCGTGGTCTCCGAGCGTTCCTCTCAAGTGGAACAAGCCTCTCCCCGATATCTGCGCGTTTTGCGGGATAGCCCATTGCGATCGCAGAGGGCCTCTCAGTGTGCACGTCGTAAAAAAATGCAAGTCGTCGCCGTCTGGCCACGTGTTTGAATGGCTCGGATCCTCCCCGATTCGCGCATCACCGGACCTTAGACTCCGCCTAACGCGTGTCGGCCTTTACGAACAGGTGGTCCTTCACACCGACCACGCCAGTGACGTGCCTGGCCACGCTGACCGCCTTTTCTCTTTTGGCCGCCGAATCGACGGACCCGGAGAGCGTGACGACCTCGGCGTCGGTGTCGACGTGGATGTGGAGGGGGTCCAAGCCGTCGCTCGTCAGCGCGCTTTTGACCTTCGTCGTGATCCAGGCGTCTTGGCTGCCGGCGGCGGCTTTGTTGGTCGCGTCCTGAAGGCCGTTGCCCGCCTTATCGGCGAGGTCGACGGCGGCCTGGCCGATGTCTTTCGCCGTCTTCTCCGTCGTTTTGGCCACACCGCTCACGTCGTCGCGTACGACGCTCCCGGCTGTCCCTGCCACGCCAGGTGTCGAGCTTTCGGACGCGCGCGTGCATCCGAACAACGCCGAAGCGAGTAAGCAAGTGGCACCGATCAGACGTCTGTCAAATGCACGCATCACACAAGCCTGATCTCCACGCCCGAAAATGCAACCGCCCGTCTGTGCCCCGGGGATGATCACGGCGCCTTTCGCCCTGCGTGAAACAGGCGCACACCGTGCGCAGCCAACTCTCTTAGAGGTGGGACTTCATGGCCTCGCTGCGGGCGCCCCGCCAGATGCTCCAGAGGTTTCAACATATACGACGCAGGTCCCGGAGTAGACCCTGAAGCTCCGATTGGAATAGCTTGTCGAACTTGGGGGCGCTAGCACAACTGCGTCGCACCCATATTCAGCTGCCATTTGCCGAAGCATTCCGAGCAACTCGTCTGCTGTTCCTGGGCCGATTTCGCCCTCTGAGATTGTGATTACGCCGTAATCGACATGAGCTCGCGCAGGTGGTGAGCTCGAGAAAACCTCGACCTGTTGTGGAGATCGAGCGTACAGCGCCCGCGGCGGTTGATTGATTTGGGTGAAGGTTCCGCCGGTCGTGGTGCAAGCGCAGGTCAGCAATGTGATGACGGCGAAACGGGGCCAAGTCGACGGCATGTTTCCTAGGCCTAGCAAGAACCTCACCAGCAACAGGCGATACCACCCGCCCGTAACGGCCCTGGACGCCCAGGTTGCGAACCAACGCGGTCAAGTGGTTGATTTTACTGGGCCGTTACGGGCAGCGGCGCGCTATTTCCATTCACAGGCTGGAAGCCCCAGGTCCAGTCCCTACGGGACCCGGTCGTCGGTCTGCGGGACGCCCTCGAATGCGCCCGCTGCAGGAGGCGGATGGAGATCGTGGCGGCGTGATTCCGGGATGGGAGAACCGGCCCGGCGGCGCCGGCGACTGCAGCATGAAGGGACGGGGTTGCCTTTCGGGCGCGCTGCACCTAGCAAATAGTCACGCCGGTCAGGGGTCGCGCCGTGGGACTGCTGCTCGGACGAGCCGCCGAACGGTCCCTGCGTGACGTCCGGTTCGGGCTGCTACATCGTCGACGCGCTCGCCGAGGGAATCTGTGCCGCGGGTACGGACTGCAACAGCGGCCTGTCCTGCAGCTCGAAGTCGGCCACGACCGGCGGGACCTGCCAGTAAGAGCCTTGCCGGCTCCGGCGTTTCGATCCAGATCGGGCGCGCCGCGCCCGAGGCCCTCCGGGAGGTCGGCCAGCCTCTGAAATCGCACGGCACCGACACCGTTTTCTGAAAGAATCGTCGGCCAGGCCGTTCTGTTTTAGGGCTGCGGCCGATCGCCGGCGACTGGGCGGAGGGATTCATGGCGACACTTCTGGATCGAAAGAAAACGCATTTCGTTCTGTGGCGACCCGGCACGGCGGCAGTCCCTAACCTGATCATCGGTCAGTTCGATGCCGGCCCGCCGCCAACGCTGGCGGGATCCCGAACGCTGCCGATGTCGAGGTCGCCGCTCTCGGCGGCCGACGACCTGTGGGAAATCGCCGCCAGCGATTGTGGCCTGACAGACGGAAACGTCTACCACTATTGGTTTGAAGTCACGAACACCAACGTATGCCAGACGGCCGCGGCCGGCCTTCTTCGGTGTACCGATCCGACCGCCTATACCGTCGATTGGCGCCTGGTCTCGGTTATTCCGGCAGGCGACGTGGCGGACTACCCCGTTGCCGCCGCGGTGATTCGCTTCAGCCAAGGGCAGTTGGTCCCCACCGATCCCGCGGCGGCGCCGACCACCTTCGATTCCTCGCCCGACGCGCCCATGTCATCCCTGCCGACAAACAATCGGCTGGTCATCTATGAGCTTCCGACCGCCTGGACCAAGACCGGTGACCTGGTGACACTTACAAACGTGGGCGTCGGAACATTTCAAGACGTTTTGGCGCTCATCGAAGAAGAGGCGACTTCCCCCAGCTTTCCGACGATCGCCGCTCTGTCCACGGGATACTCCTACGCACAGGATCTGGGGATCAACGCGCTGGAGCTGCTACCGCCGGCCGATTCGTTTTACGATCGTACCGAATGGGGATATGGGACGAGCAATTATCTGGCGGCAGATTTCGACCTCGGCCGTCCCTTGTCGCAGCCGGCTCCCACCGCGACCACCGACCTTCTCAATTTGGTCCGCGCCTGTCACACCAATGGCATTCGATTCATCTGTGACTCGGTGATGGCCTTTTCCAATGAGGATCCGTATCGCAATATCAATTTCTTGGATTTTCACGTCAACAGCGCCGCAAATCCGCCCGATCCGGAGCTGGCTGGCCGCAACGGCTTTGGCGGCGATCTCTGGAAGTATGCCTATTCACCACGCTCCTTCGATCCGATCTCGGGCGCGACCGGCCAGTTCTACCCCGCCCGCCAGCACATGCTCTCGCACATGAACTGGTGGATGAGCTGCTATCACCTCGACGGATACCGTTTGGACAGCGTGAACAACGTCTACAACTACGACTTCGTGAACGAGTTCAGGACGGGCGCGCGGGCGGAATGGAACAAGCGGTGGGCGGCGGAGGGCAACGGAGCCGGCGCGGACGCTCGCTTTCTGGTGGTCGGCGAGGAGCTCTCCGTCCCGCTGCCGCTCTTGGGATACATCGACGGGCTTTGGAACGATCATTTCCGCAATCGAGTCCGGAACGCGATCGTTGGTCGCAATGGAGAGAATCAGCCGTCATTTGAATGGACCGTGCGCGAAATGATCGATTGCCGCAACTTGGGCTTCACGGACGGCTCGCAGGCCGTCAACTACATCGGCTCTCATGACACCGGCAACTTCGACGGAGACGGCACCAACAACGACCGTCTCTACAACTTTTTGGACCGATTCGGCGTCGTCTGGAAAGACGCTCCCATAAAGCTCGCTTTCGTGTGCCTCCTCACCGCCGTCGGCATCCCCATGATTTTCGCCGGAGACGAGTTCGCAGATCCGATGGACTACCTGCCCAGCTCCCCGCAATTCGATGGTCGAAAACAGAGCGACCCCGTGAACTACGATCTCGTGGACACCGACCCCTGGAGGAGCGGTGTCTTCGACTATGTCGCCCGACTCATAAAGTTTCGCACCTCCGCAGACGCTTTGTCCGTGAACGACACGACATTCATTCACGTCGACTTCGACGACGGCAAACGCGTCTTGGTCTGGCAACGCGGCGCCCCGGGTCAGGCGCCCGTCGTGGTGGTGGCCAATTTCTCTGCCTGGAGCAGCGACTTTTCAATTCCCGGAATCGACTACGTGGTCCAAGGCTGGCCGTCCACACCGCCGGGTGGACAGTGGAAAGAGATTACGCAAGCGAGAGTGGTGCCGTCCGCCTGGGTGGGCCGCGAACCGCTGTATCCGTGGCAAGCGATGGTCTATACGCTGGCCTGAGCTCGAGCTCTCCGACCCTCCCCCGGGTCGTCTACCAGTAACCGATGGCGGCGTCGCCTTTCAGCTTGCGGTTGGCGACCACGAAGACCGGGAGATCGAGCAGCAGTCCCACCGTCGCCAAAGGAAGGGACTTCAGCAGGTTGATCCCGCGTTTGTGTTTCAAACCGTCGAAGCGCCGCAAGAGCGTACCGCGTGGCAACACCCACCAACCGTGGTTGCGGATCGAGTTGGTCATCAGGTTCCGGTACCATTGCGGATCTTGGGCCGCGCGGTTCAAGATGAGAACGCCGGCGCCAGGACCGAGTGGATCGACCGCGTAGAGCAGAAAGTCCCAGGTCAGGTAGCAGTTCAGCGTCGTGCCGACGACGATGCGCAGCTCGTGCTGGAAGATCGAGCTCAGCGAAGTGAGCGTCTCGTAATAATGGCTGGCGTTTTCGGCTCGGATGACCCTGGCTTCATCGGGTGGAGAGCGGAAGCAATTGGTCACGATCATCGAGCGCAGGAACCCGTCCTCGACCGAAAGGCCTTCGGGCATCCAGATCGCGCGGAGCGCTTCGGCCCGGGCGCAGAAAAACTGTCCCGAGACTCCGGGAGAACCGGCGGCCGCGCCGGCGCGGGACGCGGCCAGGGAGATCCGCTCGAGCAGCGTCTTGCGGGGCTTGCGGACGGCATCCTTGAGCGGCAGGTCGACCGCCACCACCGCAGCGGGATCGGAGAGCAAGGCCTTGACGGTGTTCGCGATGGTCTTCGTTTCGCCGAACTCGATGTCCGCATCGAGCATGACGATCAACTCGGCATCGGGAGCCGAGAGCTCATGGACGTACTGGTTCCAGGCGTTGCTTTTTCCTGGCTTGTCCAACTCATGGACCGCCCAGGTGACATTCTGGAGTGGAGTCGCGTGTTCGGTCAGCGCCTTGCGAGCGCGGGCCGCCGTGTCGTCGGTGCACCCGTTGGGGACGATCACGATCTCCCACTTGGTGTCGGGGAGATCGCGGGCGGGACCGTGGAATGTGCTCTGCTCGAGCAGGGACTTGACCGTCGATTCGATGACGGCGGCCTCGTTCCAGGCCAAGATTCCGATCGAGATGATCATGATGAAGGGTCAGGAGTCCGTGGCTCCGGACAAGCGCAGCCTACACTAAGGTGTCCGCCCTGCGGCGCAACTTCAGAGAGACGCCTCGATGGGCGTCGACCTCGACCAGCGGCGCTCGAACCTACCGTCCAACCCTATCCTCGCGCGAGGGCGTCATGTTACTTTTGCAGTGTGAGCTGCATGAGAAGATGGATGGTGGCAAGTCTGGTCCTGACTTTTGGATGCAGCAGCACGCGGCAGGCCGGGGACGGCGGGGGCGGCAAGGGCGGCGCCGGGGGCGTCAAGGTCTCTGACACGGGCGGTTCCGGTGGGTCGGTCGTCCCGGACGCGAGCCAACCTCAAATCGACTTCGGGCAGCCGCCGCCGGACAGCGGTCCCGTCACCTGCCCGACGAGCCCACCCTACGACGAATCGGATCAGGCATTGCTCGCCGCGTGCACCCGACCGGTCGTGGTCGGCGTCGGCAACGGACTGCGCCGCACCTCCTCGTACGACGGACAGAGCTGGCAGTACGACGTCTGGTTTCCGAACAGCGACGCGGACCAGAACGAGAATTCTCACCGCGACGTGGCGATCGGCAACGGGCTGATCGTGATCGTGGGCGACGCTGGAATCCTGGTGAGCGCCGACGGCGGCGCCACCTACTCCAACCCGAACACGGCTCGGATGCACGTCTCGACGGTCACCTTTTTCAAGGGGGCCTTCTGGGTGGTCTCCTCGGAGGGCACGTTCTCCTCGTCTGACGGCGTGACCTGGATGGCGTGGGCCGACACGTCGCTCCCCGGGAACCTTCCGGGCGCCTACTCCGGCCGCGCCAGCGCGACCGACGGTCAACGACTCTTGGCCATCGATTCCATCGACAATTCCTATCGGGTGTTCGACGGAAGCAGCTGGGTCGAGCACGCGCTCAGCTCCAGCTACGGTTCGCTCGGGACAGTCGGGTACGGGGGCGGCCTCTTCGTCATGCTGGGCGACAACTGCTGCGACACCACGATGTACGCTGGGCTGCGCGCCGCCAGCCACGACGGCGGTCAAACCTTCACGCTCGTGACCAACGCTTCGCCGGGCGCGAGCGACCTCCGTTTCGGAGACGCCATCACCTGGACCGGCGCGGCCTTCTTCGCGACCGGCAGCGAATACGACACGCGCGGCTACGACTCGACCGACGGGCTCGTCTGGAGTCAGCACCAGATGAACGTCGCGATCGGCGCGCTGGCTGAATTTCAGGGGGCGATCATCGGCTCCAAGGGGAACGTGCTCTACCGCTCGACCGACGAGACGAACTGGACGGCCACCCACACGGCCGTCGGCGACGCCCAGTGGGGCTTCACCCGGATCGCGACCGGCCATGTGCTCCTGGCGCACTGATCCCCGTCGGAGCGGTGTCTCCGCGATCGCAGATGCTGGCCGGTCAAGAGCCGTGCACGCAGCCGGGCGGGGGTAGTAGACTCACCTGCAAAATGGCGGGGAAAAGGATGTTGGATCGCCGTAAATTCCTGGCGACGGCGACCGCGCTGGGGACCAGTCTGGCCTCGCTCTCTCCGGGGGCCTCGGAGAGTCGGTCCCGAAAGCCGCCCGTCGCGCGGCCTCGGTTCGGAATCAACCTGGCGGGCGCTTCCGACTTCGGGACGGAGCTGCCGTTTGTGGATGTGGCGCGGCTGGCGCGCGACTGGATCAGCCAGCGGGAGGGGGCGGGTTGGGCCGGCGGGCCGCCGCTGGCGCTCGACGCTGACGGGTGGGTGAAGCGCCTCGAGCCGGGGTGCAGCGCGGACACCTTGGTGCTGACCGACATCGGGGTTCACGTTCCGGCGGGCATCTACACCGTCCTTTACAAGGGCACCGGCAGGCTGGAGTTTCTGGGGTCTGACGCGCGGCCGGTGAAGACGGCTCCTGGGCGAATCGAGCTGCGGGTCCCGCCCACCGGCGGTTTTACCGTTCGTCTGGCCGAGACCGACCCCAACAACTACCTGCGCGAGCTGCGCATCATCCGGCCAGGGCACGAGCACAGCTACCGAGACAATCCGTGGGATCCCGGCTTTCTGGCCCGCTGGCACGGGGTGGCGGCGCTGCGTTTCACCTCCTTCCAAAACACCGGAGGGTCGAAGCTGCAGCGATGGTCCGATCGGCCACGGGTCGAGAGCGCGACCTTCGCCACCATGGGTGTCCCGGTCGAGCTGCTCGTGGACCTGGCCAACCGGCTGGGAGCCGATCCCTGGGTCAGCATGCCGCACCAGGCGGACGACGACTTCGTCCAGCAGTTTGCGACGCTGGTTCAGCGTCATTTGGACCCTGCGCGCTCGATCTGGTTGGAATATTCGAACGAGGTCTGGAACGAGATCTTCGATGAGCATCACTATGCGGCGGAGCAGGGCAAGCGGCTGGGGCTGGCCCTGCGGGCCTGGGAGGCGGCGAACGCCTACACGGCCTTGCGTTCGCTGGAGATCTTTCGAATCTGGGAGAAGGTGTTCGGAGGAAGCCAGCGCCTGGTGCGCGTGCTTCCGTCCCAGGCTGCAAATAGCAACGTTGCCGAGCAGATTGCGGCCTTTCGAGGGGCCGGTGATCGCGCCGACGCCCTGGCGATTGCGCCGTACGTTCATTTGATGGTGGGCCCCAACTCGAAGCCGACCGCCAGCGAGGTCGCCGGATGGAACCTGAACACGCTGTTCGACCACCTCGAGAAGACCGCCCTGGCGGAGACCGTGAGCTGGATCCGTGCCAACAAGGCGGTGGCCGATCGATACGGCCTTCGTCTGGTCGCCTACGAAGGGGGGCAGCATCTGGCGGCCTACGAGGGGGCCGAGAACAACGAATCGCTCAGCCGTTTATTCTTGGAAGCAAACGCCCATCCCCGAATGGGCGAGCTCTACCGACGCTACTATCGTGCCTGGTCGGAAGCGGGCGGTGATGTCTTCTTTCATTTCGACTCGGTGAGCCGGTGGGGCAAATGGGGAAGCTGGGGGCTGCTCCAGTACCACGACGACCTGCCGAAGACGTCCCCGAAGTACGTGGCCAGCGTCGAATGGGCCCACTCGCTGGGCCAACCGATGAGGATCTCCTCCTGATGAACGGCCTGGAGACCCCCGCCGGTGCGGCTTTTGATCGGCGGTCCCTGAATCTGGCGCTCTTCGTCGAGCAGGTCGTCACGCGGCCCTGGTGGTTGCCCGTTTGCGCCGCGCTGGGGACGATTCTCCGCTGGGGGCTGGTGGCCAAGGTCGGCGGCGCCATGGCGTTCTACGACGAAGGCGATTACGACCGAATCGGACAGGCTCTCGCTCACGGGCAGGGATTCATCAACGGCGGCACGATCACCGCGTTCCATCCGCCCGGCGAGCCGTTTTATCTGGCCGCCGTGTACTTGGTGTTCGGCCACCGGATCGTCCTCGCCGAGGCCTTGCAGGCCTTGATGCTGGCGGCCGTTCCGTTCGCGGTCGCTCGATTTGGCCGGCGACAGGGTCTGGGCCAGGCCTGGGCCAACGGAGCGGGCACGATGGCTGCCTTTCACCCGGGCTTGGCCTACGCCAGCGCGACGCTCTACCCCGCGGCCCTCACCGCGACAGCCCTGAGTTTGGGCCTCATGTGGTCTGGGGAGGCGATCGCCGCTGGGAAGGCGCGGTTGCAAGGTCTCCTCGGCGGACTTTTCCTGGGGATCGCCGGCGCCGCGACCACCACCTTCGTTCCCTTGGGAGCGCTGGCCGCGGTCATCGTGCTCAAGGCGCGGACGACGAAGGCCTGGCGCACGGGGCTGATTCTGGCGGCGGTCTCTCTCGTCCCCGCCTTGGCCTGGATCGCACGAAACGAAATCGCCCTTGGCGCGCCTGTCATCGCCACCAACGGATCCAACAACCTGGCGCTGGGTGCCAGCGATCAGGCGACGCCGCGCAGCGGGAACTGGGTGGAGCTGACTCTCCCTCCCAATGTCGGCCCGACCGAGATGGACCGGGACCATGCGTACCTCGGCCTCGCCCTCGGCTGGATTCGCGTCCATCCAGCCCGATACGCCATGCTGGTGGGCGGCCGGGCGCTGGCGACGTTCGACTCGGTCGGCAAACCCAAGACCCGGGGTGCCCACGATTCGCTGGCGGCCAAAGCCGTCGGATATCTGATGCTCCCCTGGATCTTGCTGTCGCTGGTGGGGCTGGTGATCGATCGCAGGAAGCCGACCACTTGGTTGGTGGCGGCCGCGATCGGTTGCGTCGTCTTGAGCAGCGCCTTGACCATCAGCAAGCCGCGATTTCGCTTCCCCTGCGATCCGATGCTGGCGGTGTTCGCAATGGTGGCGTGCCGACGCGCCTGGATCGCTCGGTCGTCACCTGCTCAACCGGGCGCCGAGCTGGCCTGACTCAGGGGCGGAGCGCCGGCGACGTTCCGAGATCGGGCGCTCACCAGCCGGTGGAACCCGGCGACGATCTTTCGGGCGTCCGATTGTGCTCGAGCGCCGTAGATCGGAACGATGGCTCGAAGACATCTCGCCCCGGCGGCGTCCGTGCGCCCGCCGTCCAAGAACAAGAAGAGGCGTTCCCGAGGGATCAAGCGCAACGCTCCGGCCTCTGCAGCGCGAGGCGGTGGCACGGAGTGGAGTGACCTCGAGCGGGCCTTCTTCGCGTCCGCTCCCCCGGATGAGCCCGAGACCGTGGCCGAGCCGGAGCGCTTCGATGATCTGCCGTCGCCCCTCCCTTGTGACGACGGGCGGGGACGGTTCGGGGCGCTGGGTCAAGCGGTGGTCGCGGCCTGGGGGGCGGTCCGGCGACTCCTTTTCGGCCCTTCTCGGCGTTCGCGACCGGCCTCGCCGCGTCAGCGGCGCGTTTGACGGGGCGCCGTCCGGGCGCGCATCATCGAGGGTCTTGAGCGCGAACCAGGGGGCATCGATGCAGTGTCCAAGATGCGGGCTCACCAACCCGGAGACGGCGATTCAGTGCGACTGTCGGTACGACTTCCAGGCAGGCGCGATCGCGGTGGGGACGCCGCGGGCCCTGGGGCTGCCGCGGGCGACGCTGGGCGAGCGGTGCGCGGCGCATTTCATCGATTCGGCGGTCTCGTGCGGTGGAATCGTTCTCGGCACGCACATCGGGACGTCGCTCGGCGTGGGGCCCGCGCCCGCGCTCATGATGTTCATCGGTTACCTGCTCTTCTCGGACGGCCTCGGCGAGGGGCAGAGCTTCGGCAAGAAGCTGGTCAAGATCGCCGTCGTCGATCAGAGCACCGGCGCGCCGTGCACGTACGGGGGCTCCCTGCTGCGAAACCTGGTCAGAATGCTGGGTGTCTTCGACTGGGCCTTCGTCTTCGGCGAGCGGCGCCAGCGGCTCGGCGACAAGGCGGCGAACACCATCGTCGTCAGGTTGCGCGCGTAGCGCGTCGCCCGCTTCGGCTCGCCCGGAGCCCCTTCCATCCGGCCGCCGCCAAGAGCAACCCGAACAGCAGGTGGGCGACGTGGTCCCCGGGTCGGTAGCGGAAGAGGCCGGCAGGGAAAATGCCGAACAGTCCGGCCGCGGCCTGGTAAAGGTCGATGAGGCCGAACGTCAGGTTGAAGGTGGCGATGACGCGCGCGTTTCTGGCCACCACCATCGTGGTGCCGAGCAGGCCGCATACGATGTGGAAAAGGTCGTACGGCGCGGCGCCGCTCATGAGCGCGAGGTGCGGCGGGACGAAAAATCCACTCAGGCCGGTCAGGATCAAGAGCGGGCCGAAGACTCCCAGGAGGCGGGCGTTCCAGCGGGTGGCGCTCGTTGTCACGCCGTCGAGGCGCGAAGGCGCCACCGCGGTGGTCGCTGAAATTGTCAGCTCGTTCACAGACATGGCCGTCATGTCCTCCCCTTGTCCGTGATAGGCCGGCCTTCACGATTCGGATCTCTCACGAACGTTGTGCTCGCAGGCGGCGGCTGTGCCAATATCCGGAAGCTCGCCCCACGAACGCGGATCGGGGATGTTTGTGCGGGGTGACGCGGGCGACGCTTTGACTGCGCGGCGCTGGTCTTCATGCGCTCGGCGCCACAAATGAGAGCTGCGCGCCACGAATGCGGAGATTTTTGCGACGACCCCTGAGACTGTCCGCCTGACTCGCGCGCAGAAGAGCGCCCGCGATTTGTCACTCCACCGTTTCTCCCTCAGGAGGCGTCGAAGATGATGTCGCGAATCTCGCTGATCGTATGTGCGCTCGCCCTGACCGCCGGCACTGCCCGTTCCGAAGAAGCTCCTCCGCCGCCCCCGCCGGATGCCGTACCGGCTGCGCCGCCGATGGCCGAACCTGCGCCGCCGATGGCGCCGCCACCCGCGCCGGCCTGGCCGCCGTCGGTCTCGTTCAAGAACGAGCCCTCCAGCGGCAACACGCTCAAGGTCGGACTGCTGTTGCAGCCGCAGTTCCAGGCGCTGGGCGCCACCAATCTCGACGGGACTTCCTACAACCTCTATATCCGCCGCACGCGCCTCATCGTCGCAGGAACCCTGTTCAGCAACTTCGAGTACTTCTTCGACACCGACTACCCGAACCTGTTCCTGGCGACGAACGAGGCGCCGACGGCCACGGCCAACGCGACCACCTCAAAGGCCACGCCGGGAATGAACGTCCAGGACGCCTTCGCCACCTGGAAGGCCTGGGGCGACATGATCAAGGTCGACGTCGGCTACATGCTGCCGCCGATGGCCCACAACGCGGTCCAGAGCGCGGCGTCGCTCTACTCCTGGGACTACTTCGCGTTCTCCTTCCTGAGCACCGCCAACACTCTCCTTGGCAGCACGGCCAGCCCGGTCGGGCGCGACGCGGGCGTTCAGCTTCGTGGATTGCTGCTCGACGGACACCTCGAGTACCGTCTCGGTCTGTTCCAGGGTCTGCGCGCCACCGAGGAGCCGGCGGCGATGGGGGGGATGGCGAACACCGTCGGCGCGAACAACTTTTTCCGCGCCACCGGCCGCCTGCAGGTCAACCTCCTCGATCCGGAGACCGGATTCTTCTACGCCGGGACCTACCTCGGGAAGAAGAAGATCCTCTCCATCGGCATCACGGGCGACACGCAGAGCAGCTACCACTACTACGGCGGCGACGTCTTCGCCGATCTGCCAGTCGGGCCGGCGGGCATCTTCACGGCGCAGGTCAACGTGGTGCACATGACGGGCGGGACGTTCATCGCCCTCGCCAAGCAGACCGCGCTCATGAGCGAGATCGGCTTCAACTTCGCAGGGGTCAACCTCTCTCCGATTTTCCGCTTCGAGCACCTGTGGGGCGGGACGTCGTCTGGCGGGACGACCAGCAACGATCAGACGCACGTCGGCGGCGGCCTGGCTTTCTGGCCGTACGGACACAACTCGAACATCAAGGCGTTCTATCTGCGGAACAGCGAGACCGGACAGCCGCACGGCGACAACCAGTTCAACGTGCAGTGGCAGCTCTTCTTCCTCTAGAGTAGCGACAGAAGAACGAAGGGGGCGAGCGCCATGACCACGGGTTCAACGGGAACGACACCGGGCGGAGTGCTGAGCGGGGCGGAGATCCGAAAGGTCATCTTCGCTTCCTCGCTCGGCACCGTCTTCGAGTGGTACGACTTCTACATCTACGCCACGCTGGCGCCGTTCTTCGCGACGCTGTTCTTCCCGAAGGGGAACGCGACTGCGGCGCTGCTGGCCAGCTTCGCCACCTATGCGGCCGGATTCTTGGTGCGGCCGTTCGGCGCGCTGGTGTTCGGTCGCATCGGCGACCTGGTGGGAAGGAAGTACACCTTCCTGGTCACCATCATGGTCATGGGCCTCGCCACCGCGGCGGTCGGCGTTCTGCCGACCTACGCGAGCGTGGGGATGTTGTCGCCGACGATCCTGGTGCTGCTGCGGCTGGCGCAGGGGCTGGCGCTCGGCGGCGAGTACGGCGGGGCCGCGACCTACGTGGCGGAGCACGCGCCCGACAACAAGCGTGGGCTGCACACCAGCTGGATCCAGACCACCGCCACGCTGGGATTCTTCATCTCGCTGGTGGTGATCGGGCTCTGCCGCTCGAACATGTCGGAGGACGCCTTCAAGTCGTGGGGCTGGCGGATCCCGTTCTTGCTGTCGCTGGTCCTGCTGGTGGTCTCGATCTACATCCGGCTGAAGCTGGACGAGTCGCCGGTCTTCCTGCAGATGAAGGCGCTCGGCAAGGGGAGCAAGGCCCCGCTGCGCGACAGCTTCACCAACTGGGCGAACCTCAAGATCGTGCTCATCGCCCTCTTCGGCGCGGCGGCCGGGCAGGGGGTCATCTGGTACACGGGGCAGTTCTACGCGCTTTTCTTCTTGACCGGCACGCTGAAGGTCAATTGGAAGACGGCCTACCTGATCCTGGCGGTGGCGCTGGCGATGGGCACCGGGCTCTTCGTCTTCTTCGGGTGGCTCTCCGACAAGATCGGCCGCAAGAAGATCATGCTGGCCGGCTGCCTGCTGGGGGCGATCACCTACTTCCCCATCT
>Ga0210387_10002101_pt1 | contig 15130 bp, 12 predicted proteins | sample IncBWC7OmetaG_FD_160108 | JGI IMG/M metagenome (GOLD analysis project Ga0210387, IMG submission 160108) | Forest soil microbial communities from Barre Woods Harvard Forest LTER site, Petersham, Massachusetts, United States - Inc-BW-C-7-O ...
TGCCGGATGCGCACCCTGCACATTCTCTGTGCCGCCCTCGGCTTCATCGGCTACGCCGTCGCGTCCACCGCGCCGCCGCACGTCTCAGAGTACTTGCACACCTCGTTCAACCGCGCGCAGGGATCCCCCGCCACGGCAGGGGTTTTGGCGCAGACCTCCGATGGGTTCCTGTGGCTGGCGACTAGGGCAGGACTCTACCGGTTCGACGGGGTCCGATTTGAGCGAATCTCGGCCGTGGGGGGCGTTCCGCTGCTGCACGAATTCATTACGGCACTCGAGGTCACCAAGTCCGGTGGCCTGTGGATTGGCTACCAATATGGGGGAGCCAGCTTCTTCGATGGCCGAGTACTCACGAACTATCCGCCGGAAGACGGCGGCTTGTCCAATGGAACGCTTGAGGCCTTTGCCATCGACCCCGACGGAGTGGTCTGGGCCGGCAGTACTCGCGGACTGGCGCGACTCGAGGGGCAGCGCTGGATTGACGTCTCACAGGCCGTGGGATTGCCGGCACCGAATGCGGGCAATCTCATGGTCGACAAGTCAGGCGACCTGTGGATCGGGTCGGCCGACAAGCTTGCGCTGCTACGCCGGGGCGAAAGCCGCGTGCATGTCTATAGTCTGCCGACTTATCAGGGATTCGTGCGGGATCCTGACGGTGGCGTTTGGATCATGGTGAGCGATACAAAGTGCCTCTATCGACTCGATCCCACCCGCGACGATATCCCTCCCTGCCGCCGATTACGCCGCCCGCATACCGATTTCTGGCTCATCGATCGCAGCGGAAACTTCTGGGTTTCAGACGGGGCGGGCCGCTTGGACGTCCTACCGGAACCTTCCGTGGGCGGTACCCTCGCGTCGGCGGCGGCAGCCGAAAGCAAGTCCGAATTGGACTCGCGACTTTTGACATTCACCGACGCCGCCCAACTGGCCTCCGCGTTTCAGGACCGTGAAGGAAATTTTTGGTTTGGAACCACCGGTGGTCTGGAGCAGCTTCGATTGCCGCGCTTGCGAAGGCATGGCCCATTTCCGGAGTTTGTCGTTCTGGGTGCCGGCAATCACAACTCACTTTGGGTCGCGACCACCCACTACACGCCTGTCCCGGGCGATGACTTCTTTCAGCTGAAGGCGGGACGCATGGTGCCCTATCGAGGGGGGCCCACGCAGGTTACGTCATCGTATCGCGATGCGACGGGAGTCCTCTGGGTTGGCGGATACGGCCGGCTATGGAGGCTCAATGACAGCAAATGGGAAGAGATTGCCGCGCCCAGTCGTGAGTTGGCCAATGCCACCAGCGACACCATGCGCCGCACGCAAGCCATTGCGCGGGATGACCGAGGAGACCTGTGGCTCTCCATCGTTCGAGCGGGGTTGTTCAGATTGCGGGGTCACGAGTGGGAGCGTGTGGTAGTCCCAGGCATTGCCGCATCCGACTATCCCCTTGCGATACACCCAGAGGGCGATGGCTCCGTGTGGCTGGGATACGGGCGGGCCCGTGTTGCAGCGTTTAAGTCTGACACCTGGCGCCTGTACACGGAAAAAGAAGGCATCAACGTTGGGGCGGTTCTGGTCTTCGGCAGGATCAACGATGAATTATGGATTGGCGGCGAGCGGGGCTTGCAACGCCTTCACACCGGCCGCTTCGAATCGATATCGGGCCTGAGCGCACTTGACGCCGTGACGGCGCTGCTGCAGGCCAAGAACGGCGACCTATGGTTGAACACGTCGATAGGTGGCGTGCACATCCTTAAGCAGGAGATCACGCGTTCCGACGTAGCGTCTGGGGAGACGCTTGCGTATGAAAAGTTTGACACCCTCGACGGGCTGCCAGGCGAGGCGAGCGGATTCCGTCCGGTGCCCACCGTCCTTGAGAGCGATGATGGTCGCATATGGTTCGAGGCGGACGATCGGTTTTCTTCGATTGATCCCAACGAGCATTTGAAAAACTCGATCACTCCTGACGTCATCATCGGCAGCATCACGGATGACGGGCGTCACCGTGAGCCGGCAGACTCGTTGACGTTGTTTCCGAACGTGCGCAATGTTGCGATCGACTATACGGCCACCAGCCTTTCCATCCCCAGCCGTGTTCGCTTCAAATATCGCCTGGAGAATTTCGACGAGAGCTGGCAAGAGGTCGGCCCGCGGCGCACCGCGTACTACAACAACCTGTCTCCGGGCAGTTATGTATTTCGCGTCATCGCCGCCAATGACGATGGCGTATGGAATTCTCAAGGTGCCGCAGTCTCTCTGACTGTACCGCCGCTTTTCTACCAGACCTTATCGTTTCGCATCGCGGTCCTGGCGCTTGGGATACTGCTTCTCGCCGCGATGTTTTTCGTTCGATTGCGGCAAGTCACCGCCAGGGAACGCACGCGTCTGGAACAGCGTATGGAGGACCGCCTCAACGAGCGGACGCGAATCGCCCGCGAGTTGCACGACTCGCTCTTGCAAGGCTTTCAAGGATTGATGTTCCGGCTGCAAGCCGTGAAGCAACTGCTGCCGGGACGCGCCGCAGACGCCGCTCAGCAACTGGATTCCGCGCTGCAAATCGGAGATCAAGCGATCGTTGAGGGGCGCGATGCCGTCGAGAACCTGCGCGCGACATCGTTCGACGATCGCGATCTGGCCACGTCGTTGCGAACATTGGGAGAGGAACTTGCTGTTGACATCGAACGAGAATCGCAGCCTCAGTACGGACTGGTAGTTGAGGGCAGCGCGCGGCAGCTCACGCCCGCAGTTCGTGACGAGGCTTATCGAATCGTGCGCGAAGCCGCGCGCAACGCCTACCAGCACGCGCAGGCCCGGCATATTGAAATCGAAGTTGCATTTGGCGACGCGGTATTCAGCATTCGGGTACGGGACGATGGAGTAGGCATCGATCCACAGATCCTCGAGCGTGGACGCAGGCCCGGGCACTGGGGACTGCCCGGGATGCGCGAGCGAATCGAGAGTCTGGGCGGTCAGCTCAATGTGTGGAGTGAGAGAAACGCGGGAACCGAGCTTGAACTTCGCATATCGGCGGACATTGCCTACTCGGAGCCTCGACGATCCGCACTCAACCGGCTCAAAAATCTGCTGCGCGCCTCTAGATAATGCGTTTGCGGCCGAACAGGCGCGCATCGATGGACCAAGCGCCCGGTCCCAGCATGGCCAGAGATAGGCCCGCGGCCGCGAAGATCAACAACGTCAGATTGAATTGGCGTCCCAGTATGATCATCGCGATTTGAATCAGCGCGCCGGCGACCGCTGCCAGCGGCGTCCACAATCCGATCCAGATCAACACTGCTACGCCGCCCACCCCTAAGCGAGCGAGCAAGCTTACCGTGTCCGCCAGATCGCCCACCGCATGCGCCACGGTGGCTAACGAGAGTCCGGCGGCAAATCGAAGAATGAACAGCCCGAGTCCGGGCCACGAATTGGGAAACGTGGAAAAGAGTCTTTGCACGCCCCAGTATGGGGCGGGAACCCGTTTTCGCGATAACCCTCAAAAGGGTGAGATCGCAGTTGCCCCGCAGGCCGGTTATACCTGGATGATCCCCCGCTTCAGGCCCAGGGATACTGCATGGGTTCGGTCTCTGGCGCCCAATTTCGCCAGCACATTCTTGATGTGCGTTTTCGTAGTTTCCTCATGGATGTGCAAATGAGCGGAAATCGTCTTATTGGCGTATCCGGCGGCAATCAACTTGAGAACCTCGAGCTCCCGGGCAGTTAGCAGAGCGTGGGCTGCGTGCTTCGCGATCTCTGCCGCGACGTCGGCTTGGACCTGCTTTTCGCCGCCATAAACAACGCGAATGGTATTGAGAATCTCGGTTCGAACCAGGCTCTTTAGCACGTAAGCCTGTGCGCCGGCCTTCAATGCCCGCTGCGCGAGTACATCGCCCGCATAGGTGGTCAGAACGATGATGCGTGCGGCGGGTTGCTGTGCTCTGATGGAGGTGATGGCATCCAGGCCGCTCATATCAGGCATTTGAAGATCCATCAGCGTCACATCAGGATTGAGTTGCCGGTGAAGTTGCACCGCCTCATTGCCGTTCGCCGCCTCTCCCACCATGCGCATGTCGGTTTGGGTGTCGATGAGCGCCGCAATTCCCGAGCGCAGCAACGGATGATCATCCACTGCAAGAATGCGGATGAGGGGAGGGTCGTGGGTCATACCGGCACCGGGCGGCAAAACTGCACCATAAATGTTACGCCAGCCTGCGCGGAACTGCACGTCCCAGCAAGTTCCCGCCACGTCCGCAGGATTCCACCATTCGGCGCTGTCTATCTACAAGCGTTGCGCGATGAGCGAGGTCTAGGCTTACGGGCCTGTACTCGAACGCGCGTACATTTTTCGCCATAAGGGGTTTGCCATGTTCGACCGTTATAGGGTGCATGTGTTGGGGCACTTTCGACTCACTCTGGGGGACACCCCAGTCACCATCCCGCCTCGCTTGCGCAAGCCGCGGGAGCTGCTGCAGGCCCTGATCGCGTTTGGCGGAGCCGAAGTGAGCGCGGGCGTGTTGATTGACGCGCTGTGGCCGGATTCCGAGGGCGATGCCGCATATCACGCACTCGAAAGTGCGCTGTATAGGCTGCGCCAGTTGCTCGGTACACGCGACGCCATACGCATGGAAGGAGGCAAGCTCAGCCTCAACCGGGAGCAGTTGTGGGTCGACATGTGGGAGTTCGAGCAAGAGCTGCAGCGCCTGCATCATCCAGGGGATGACATGGACCGGATCGGGCGTCTGCGGGGCCTCTATCAGGGGCATTTCCTGCAGCACGATACCGAGAAGCCCTGGGTCCTGAGGGCGCGCCAGGAGTTGCGCGATCGGTTGCTACGCGCCATCCGCGATGCGGCGCGGCAGTGCGAACACGCGCACCGCTGGGAAGATGCCGCCACCTTGTACCGATCCGGCATCGAACTCGACTCGCTCAACGAAAGCCTCTATCGGGGCTTGATGCTCTGCCACCAGGAACTCGGAGATCACAGCGAGGCACTGCACGCCTACAGACGCTGCCGCGAGTTGCTGACCCGCTTCCTTGGCATTCCACCCAATGCCAAGACGCAAGCGCTTTATCACAGCGTGCGCGAGCGCGCAGCCTACGCCACGGCCGCAAGCGAGCTGTGAGCGCGGGCAGCGTCATGCATTGTCCATGAGGACCGGCATCGTGGTCTCCGGATAGTCGACCTCGGTCACGCGTTCCTCGAGGGCGCCATGTCGCGTCAGCCGCCAGGAAGAGGGCGCTTCGCCGACGATTCGCCGAAACGAACGAGTGAAATGCGACTGATCGCTCATGCCGCAGCTCAAGGCAATCTCACTGAGCGAAGCGCCCGTCGTGAGCATAAGACCTTGGGCGAACTCGATGCGCCGCTGCCTTATCCAGATGCGAGCAGGCATGCCGAAGCTGCGCTTGAACGCGCGACAGAAATGACCGACGCTGATGCCGAGTAAGGCGGCCAGGTCTTTGATAACGATCTTGCCGGCGAGGTTGGCATCGACATGCGCCGCGAGCCGTCGCGACTGCCAGGCCGCGAAACCGCCGCGCGGAATTTGCCTCGTGCCCTGGTCGTAGTAGGATTGCCTCGACACTCTCGGTCCCGGATAACCATCCAGAAGCGCGACGGCACGGGCAATATGTGCTCTCGTAGCGTCGCTGTCACCGTCCTTTGCGTGACACGCGGCTTCGATGAGCTGAGCGGTCACCGCCAATAGACTGCGCGAGCGCGGCTGCAGCGGTGCAGCGCAGCTATTGCGCTGAGGCTGCAACATGCCCGCTCTCGATTCTCAATTCTGAAACCGCCGCTTGCGCGACCGTCTGCGAGGCAGCGGTCGCAGGCACGGGCGCCACCGACGGCAGCGCGTTGCCCTCGGCCGTTGCCCGAGCGGCCCGATCTGACCAATCGCCGAGCAGCGCCACCGCCTGTGGGTCGACGTCGCGCCTGAGCGGCGCGCTCGTGGCGACGAAAGCGGCGCCGGCCAAGCGCTCGACGCCGTGCAGATCCGGCAGATGCGCCTGTCGGGGCAGCATTCGCATCTCGAACAGGCTCAGTGTTTTAAAGTTGTCCGCCCGCGCCAAAGCCTCGACCGTGTGCTGTATGTTCGTGGCAGCGTCCTGCGGCGATTTCAGCAGCGCAGCAATGCTGCGCAATGCGTCCGCCAAGGAGCTGCGAAGTCTCGTGATCGCCGATTCGGGCCACAGCACGCTGAAGACCAGTGTCATCACGATATCGCCCAGGAGAATGCCAACCACGCGGTCGCGCAATACGGTCAAATCCGTGGCAGGCGAATAGGTTTGCAGCATGCCCATGAAGAAGGCTAGCGCGATCTGCATCCCCGCGTAGGACAGACGCTCACTGCTGGTGCTCACCCAAGCCGCAAACAGCGCGACCACTGCAATGAGCGCGCACAACTGTCCGATGTCGGTGAAGTGAGGCAGAACGAACACGATCGAGAGTCCCGCCAGCAATCCACCGATGATCGCTCCCGAGATGCGCAGCGTGAGCTTGTGTACCGTTTCGCCCACGCTGCCAAGCGCGACGAAGAATACCGTCACGATCGAAGTGAGCAGGCCGGGCCATGCGAGCATGGTGTACACGCTGTACACGATCATGATGGCGATGGTCGTTTTCAGCGCGAACTGCCAGTGCGCGGGATTGCTCAACGCATCGGGCACGAACAACTGCCGCGCCTTGTGCGCAGCGTGGGCTGCCTGCTTCGCCGGTGTGCCGGATAGCTCGCGCTGCAGCTCGGCGAAGGCATGAGTCGCTGCAAGCATCTGCGGCGTCGACTCGGCCTCAGGAAGCGTTTCGGCAACGAGGCTCTGCCGGTCCAATGCACGAAGACAGCTTCGAACCAGGTAGGAAAGACGTGTTGCATCGCGCGCCGGCACAGGCTCCGGATAAGCCTCGAGAATGACCAATGCATCCAGCAAGCGCCGGATCGCAGCTGGATTTCGCGATTTTTCGGCCAGCGGCACGAGGGTTGCCCGCCATGGCGCGAGTAATCCGGCGATATCGCCGCGGCTCAGCGCGGCCTCGAGATCGGTGAGGACCTCCTTAAGGCCGGTCTCTGCCACCGCTGATGCCGCCGGCCCAAAGAGCAGATTGATGAGTGCCATCGTGACGGCGGGAACGACAACCACCACCCATAGCCACAGAGTGGTTCGCGTGAAGACCTCGGGATTTGGCACTTGATCGACCACCGACTGCATCGTGACGACGATAAAGCCGGCAAGGAAGGAGATGGGCCCCAGCGCAAATACACGCACGCTAAACATTGCCAAGAAGGTCGTGAGGGCCATCGCGGGCAAGCGGATTGCCGGGTCACCAAAGGAAATCTGCGCAAGACCCAACGAAAAAATGACGGCGAGGGTGATGGCGACCGCCGCGGCCGCAGCCATCGTCAGAGTCGCGGCACTGTCGTCCTTGCTGGTCAGGAAAACCATATAGGCCATGTACGCGGCGAGCGGAATGCGGAACACCATGGCAATCGCAACCGTGATCGTGCAGGCCGCCGCGATACGCGCGACGGCAAGTCCGCGGCCCTCTTTGGGTGCGAGTTCTTGCGCAAGGAACGCGAGAAACGGCGCGCGCTGCCATGACGGCATCTCGTGATTCATCGCGCCCAAGCTTGTGTGGGGGCGGTTGCCCGACATATCCCCTCAATGGGGGACGACGATTTCGGCGCGGGTCTCGGCGGTGCTAGGCCCCCCATTGGGGGGATTGGGAAGGGCGCCGGCTTTCCACAGAATCCCCGGCGTATGTCCATCCCCGCCCGTGAATACCGAGGGAGTCCGTGATGCACGTCGCCAGCCCCGATCGGATGTCTGCGGAGGTCGCTGGAACAGCGGGCACCTCGCCATGCTGGCGGCGCGCCGTTTCGATCGCGAGCGCCGCAATGTTGCTGGCGTCCTGTAGCGAGGGTGTGCTCGACCCGCAGGGCCCGGTGGGCAAGGCCGAACGAGTGATTCTCTACGATGCGACCACCATCATGCTGGCCGTCGTCATCCCGGTGATTGTGTTCACACTGCTATTTGCATGGTGGTTTCGCGCCCGCAACACTCGGGCGCGCTACCGGCCGGAGTGGGAATATTCCGGCCGCATCGAAATGATCATCTGGTCCATTCCAGCCCTCATCATCCTGTTTCTCGGCGGCATTGCGTGGATCGGGTCGCATGATCTGGATCCCCCGCGGCCGCTCGCAGAATCCACGGCCACGCTCGATATCGAAGTCGTCTCCCTCGACTGGCGCTGGCTTTTTATCTACCCGCATGAGGGGATCGCGAGCTTGAACCGTCTGGTTGTCCCGGCGGGCGTGCCGCTGCGATTTCGCCTGACCTCGACGACGGTCATGAACAGCTTTTTCGTTCCGCAGCTGGGCAGCCAGATTTATACGATGCCGAACATGGTCACGCGGCTCAATTTGCAGGCCGACCATCCCGGTACTTTCGAAGGTCTCTCGGCGCAGTTCAGCGGCGATGGCTTCTCCGACATGCGCTTCGATGTTGTGTCGACTGAAGAGGGGGCCTTCAAGGAGTGGGTCAACACGGCGAAATCCCAGGGCGGCGTGCTTGATGCGAGCACATTTAAAGAACTGGATAAGCCCGCCAAGGCCGACGGAACGCAGACCTTCGGGCAGGTGAGCGAGGGACTGTTCGATACGATCTCGTCGGGTCACAAGGCGGCCGTCGCGTCGCAACGAGGGCAGTAATATGGGCAGACTCAGCTGGGCGGCAATTCCGTTCGATGTACCGGTCGTAATGATCGCCGCCGGAAGTGTGGGGTTCATCATCTTTTGCGTGCTGGCACTGGTGACGGTCAAAGGCTGGTGGCCCTACTTGTGGCGCGAATGGATCACCAGCGTCGACCACAAGCGCATCGGCGTGATGTACATAGGGTTGGCGCTGTTGATGCTGGTGCGCGGCTTCTCCGACGCCATGTTGATGCGCAGCCAACTGGCCCTTGCCGCCGGTCACGCACAGGGGTATCTGCCGCCCGAACATTACGATCAGATCTTCTCGGCGCACGGCACCATCATGATCTTTTTCGTGGCGATGCCATTCGTCATCGGCCTCATGAACTTCGTCTTGCCGCTGCAGCTTGGTGTGCGCGATGTCGCCTTTCCCGTACTTAACTCCATCGGCTTCTGGCTGTCCGCGGCGGGAGTGCTGTTGGTCAACGTATCGCTGGTGGTCGGCGAGTTTGCCCGCACCGGCTGGCTTGCCTATCCGCCATTGAGCGAAGTTGCCTACTCACCAGGGGTGGGCGTCGACTATTACCTGTGGTCTTTGCAGATTTCGGGATTGGGAACGCTGATATCAGGCATCAACCTGACCACCACCATCTTGAAGCTGCGGGCGCCGGGTATGGGTTACCGCCAAATGCCCATCTTTTGTTGGACCGCGCTCGCGTCGAATCTCCTGATCGTCGCGGCCTTTCCCATCTTGACGGCGACGTTTGCCATGCTGCTGCTCGATCGGTACTGCGGCTTTCATTTCTTCACCAACGATCTCGGCGGCAATCCGATGATGTACGTCAACCTGATTTGGTGCTGGGGGCACCCGGAGGTGTATATCTTGATTCTGCCCGCGTTCGGGGTGTTCTCGGAGGTGGTCGCGACATTTTCGGGCAAGCCTTTGTTCGGTCGCCGCTCGATGGTGGTCGCAACGATGGCGATCTGCGTGCTGTCCTTCCTGGTTTGGCTGCATCATTTCTTCACCATGGGTGCCGGTGCGGACGTGAACGCGTTTTTCGGCATCATGACGATGCTGATCGCGGTACCGACGGGTGTGAAGGTCTTTAATTGGCTCTTTACGTTCTACGGCGGGCGCATCCGCTTCACGGTGCCTGTTTATTGGACGGTCGGGTTCATGGTGACGTTCGTCATCGGGGGTATGACGGGTGTGCTCATGGCGATTCCGCCGGCCGACTTTGTTCTGCACAACAGCCTATTTCTCATTGCGCACTTTCATAACGTGATCATCGGCGGCGTCGTGTTCGGTGTCATGGCGGGCATCACTTATTGGTTTCCCAAAGCCTTTGGCTTCACGCTGAATGAGCGGCTGGGTAAAGCCGTGTTCTGGTGCTGGTTCTTCGGCTTCTACCTTGCCTTCATGCCGCTCTACGTGCTGGGGCTCATGGGAGCGACGCGGCGCATGCAGCATTATTCGAACCTGCATTGGCAGCCGCTCATGCTCGTCGCCCTCGCGGGCGCACTGCTGATTCTTCTCGGCATAGTGCTCACCGGCGTGCAGCTCGGCGTGAGCATTCGCCGGCGCGAGCTCAATCGCGATGTAACCGGGGATCCGTGGAACGCTCGTACGCTCGAGTGGTCAACCCCGTCCCCGCCGCCGGTGTGGAATTTCTCGCATGTGCCGCCGGTGGACCGCCCGGACGCGTTCTGGGCCATGAAGCATAAGCGAGGAACTGCGCGGCAGGATGGCACGCTCAAGCGAACCTATGAAACCATCCGCATTCCGCGCAATACCCCGACGGGCTTCTTTCTGGCCTTCTTTGCGGTGCTGCTGGGTTTCTCTCTCATCTGGCACATCTGGTGGGGTGCCGGACTAGGTCTTTTGGGCGCACTTGTGGTTTGTCTCAGGCAGGCATGGCGCACCGACGGCGAGATCGAAGTGCCCGCGGAGAAGATCGCCGCGTTCGAGCGGCTACATGGGCCGCAGGAGAGCGCGATATGAGCGCTACGGAAGAGGCACTGTCGAGCGCCGATGTAGTGCCGCTCTCGCTGCGGGGCCCGGCGCCCACGCGCGTGGTGGCGGGCTACGGTTTTTGGCTGTTTTTGCTGTCCGACATCATTATCTTCGCTGCGCTGTTTGCGGCGTACGCCGTACTGTGCGGCGAAACCGCCGGCGGTCCGACGGCCGCCGACCTATTCGACAAGAAGCACGTGCTCATCGAGACCGCTTGCCTGCTGGCCTCGAGCGTCACCTGCGGTTTTGGTTCGCTCGCGGTGCAGGGCGGCGATAGAAATTCGACTTATTTTTGGATGGCGATCACCTTTGTTTTAGGGGTGTCGTTTCTGAGCCTCGAAGTCAGCGAATTCAGTCACATGCTGAGCATCGGCGCGGGACCGTCGCGTAGTGCCTTTCTCTCGGCCTTCTTTACCCTGGTAGGCACTCATGGACTGCATGTGACCCTCGGCCTGTGCTGGCTAATCGTCATGCTCTTGCAGGTGGCAACGCTCGGCTTCCAGCCCATGGTGAGCCGCCGCTTCTTCTGTTTTGGGCTTTTCTGGCACGCGCTCGACATCGTTTGGATCGGCGTATTCACCATCGTGTACCTGGGAGCTCATCTATGAGTACGGAAATCGACGCTCAAGAGGCTCAAGGCATGGGTCCGGGTGCCAATGTGCGTACCGACGGCACGCGCCGCAGTTACCTCATCGGGTTAGGCTATGCGGTCATTTTGACACTGGCTTCCTTTTGGGCTTCGTCAAGTGATCTGATCTATTCACCGGGCATCCCCATTCTGTTGGGAGTTCTCGCGATTGCGCAGATGGGAGTTCACTTGGTGTTCTTCCTGCACATTTCGAGCGCACCGGACCAAACCAACAATGTTCTCGCGCTCGCCTTCGGCATTTTCGTGGTGGGCCTCCTGGTATTCGGATCGATGATCATCATGGCTCATTTGAACCACAACATGATGCCCATGGATCGCTTGATGCAGATGCAGCGCTAGCATTGGCCCCGACAGCCATCACCTACCCATGGCAATCGCCCCCCATGATTCGTTGCTGATCGCGCTGTCCCGGCCGGGATGGCGCGAGTACCTCGCGCTCACCAAACCCAAAGTGAGCTTGTTGATCGTGTTCACGGCCATCGTCGGGATGGTTCTGGCCTCGCCCGGGATGGTTCCGCTATCGGCCTTGCTGTTCGGCACGCTGGGCATCGCCATGGCATCCGGCTCCGCGGCGACGCTCAATCACATCCTCGATCGGCGCATCGACAGGGAGATGGCGCGCACCCGGCGGCGGCCCCTGGCGACGGGGACCTTAAGGACAAGCCAGGCCCTCGCCTTCGCGGGCACCTTATGTTTGGGCTCCATGACGGTGCTATGGCTTTCGGTTGGAAGGCTCTGCGCGCTGCTGACGTTGGGCTCGCTCATCGGTTATGCGGTCATCTATACCGGCTGGCTCAAACACGCGACACCCCAAAACATCGTGATCGGCGGCGCCGCCGGCGCAGCACCGCCGGTGCTCGGGTGGGTGGCCGTGACACATTCCATCGAGACGCCGGCATTGGTGTTGTTCCTGATCATTTTTACTTGGACACCGCCGCACTTCTGGTCGCTTGCGATTGCGCGGCGCGACGAGTATGCGAAGGTGGGCATACCCATGCTGCCGGTGACGCACGGCATTCCATACACGCGCCGGCAGATCTTGCTCTATACGATCTTGCTCATTCTGTGCACGCTGATTCCTGCATTCATCGGTATGAGCGGTTTGATCTATCTCGCGGCTGCCCTCGTGCTCGATGCGCGATTTCTTTACCTGGCTTCGGCGCTTCACCGCGGTGCCCGGCCCGATATGCCCATTCGAACTTTTCGCTTCTCCATCACTTACTTGATGGCCCTTTTCGCTGCGTTCATCGCCGATCACTACTGCAGGCTTTCCCTGTAAGAGCGCAGTTGCCTTTCACCCATTAGGGGGATGGGACTGCGCCATTGTGCGCGACAAGCTCAACATCGAGAGCCGGCCAATTGTCCCTTCCTAATGCGACGGAGACCCCAGTGAGTAAGAAAGTAGCCCAAGTCGTCGTCGAGACCTTGCAATCTGCGGGTGTCAAGCATTGCTACGGCATCGTGGGGGACACGTTGAACCAGTTTGCCGCCAGCTTGAGCCGCAGCGACATTAAGTTCGTGCACATGCGCCATGAGGAAGCGGGTGCCTATGCGGCGCAGAGCGAAGCGCTTTTAATGGACCGCCTCACGGCCGTGGCCGGCAGTTGTGGGCCCGGCAGTTTGCATTTCATCAACGGATTGTATGAGGCGAATAGGAATCGCGCGCCGGTCATCCTCATCGCGAGCCAAGTGGTGCGACGCGAGCTGGGCTTCAATTTTATTCAAGAAGTGAATTTCGAAGAAGTCTATCGGGGCTGCAGCGTATTTTGCGAAATGATTTTGACGCCGGAGCAAGCGCTGCGCAAGACCGTCACGGCGTGTCAGGCTGCGATCACCAAGCGGGGGGTCGCAGTCCTTATTCTTCCCGTCGACATCGCGGATTCGACGGCGGTGAGCGAGCCGCCGTTTCGCGTGCATGTCAACACGCCGGTGATACGGCCGACTGACGCGGATTTGGACCGAATCGCCGCCATGTTGGCGGAAGGCACCAACATCACGATATACGCGGGTTCCGGTTGCGTGAATGCCCACGACGAGGTGGTCGAACTTGCGAAACGCCTGCAAGCGCCGGTCGCGCACACCTCGCGCGGCAAGGACCAGATCGAATACGACAATCCGAACAATGTGGGCATGACGGGCGTGATTGGCACCGAGTCCGGATATCACGCCATCTTGAATTGCGACACCCTGCTGCTTCTGGGTACCGATTTTGCGTGGCGGCAATTCTATCCGGACCATGCCAAGATCATCCAAGTCGATATTGATTCGACCCACGTCGGCCGCCGCCATCCGGTGGATCTTGGCGTGGTGGGAAATATCAAGGACACGCTGCAGGCGCTGCTCCCGCGCGTGGCCCAGCGCAAGGATGCCGCATTCCTCAATTCGTATGTGGAGCGCCACCAGAAGGCGCTCAAAGCGCAGGCGGGGAGGGCCACACCGGGCCCTCGCGGCAAAATTCCCGGCCAATATTTGACCTCGATCATCAACCGGCTCGCCAATCAAGATGCCCTGTTCACCGCCGATGACGGGACGCCGCTGGTGTGGATGTTGCGAGTGTTGCAGGCGAACGGCAAACGACGCATGTTCGGCAGCCTGCTGCATGGGACTATGGCGACCTCGATCGGCAATGCCATCGGATTGCAATCCGCGCAACCGGGTCGCCAGGTCATCGCCCTGGCGGGCGACGGCGGCTTCACCATGTTGCTCGGCGATGTGCTTACCACGATTCAAGAGAAGCTGCCGATCAAGATTGCCGTTTACGACAACGGCAAATTGGGATTCGTCGAGCTCGAGCAAAAGGGCGAAGGCTTGTTGCCGGTCTATACGGATCTTGTTAATCCGGATTTCGGCAAGGTCGCGCAAGCCATGGGCCTTTGGGGCAAGACGGTCAGCAAGGCGGAAGAACTCGAAGGCGCTGTGGCCGAGTGGCTCGGGCAGCCAGGACCTGCGCTGCTCAATGTCAAGGTCGAGCCGATGGAGCTCGTGATGCCGCCGCACGCGGCACCTGAGAACGTCTATGGAATGGCCATGTATTCGATCAAGGCCGTGATGCACGGTCAGGCGGCCGATGTCTTCCAAATGATCGGCGAGAATCTCTAGCGAGGTCCCATCGGTGCCGCGGCCGTGAACCCGATACTCATTTGCCGCGATTGCGACACCGTGTATCGGGCAATCCCGTTGCAGCGGGGCGAGGTGGCCCTGTGTCGACGCTGTGATGCGGTTTTGGCACGCTATTTTGGCGCGAACGCGGAGACCGGGCTGGCACTGGTCTGCGCGGCCGCAATCTTTTTCGCCATCGCCAATCTCACGCCCATCCTAAGCATCGACATCGCCGGGATCGAGACCAAGGCCAATATCTGGTTTGCGGTACGATCGTTGCAGCAGGGCTGGATTTCAGTCGCTGCCTTAGGGCTTGCCGTCACCACCTTCCTTGTTCCGGCGGTGCAAATCGTGCTGCTCTTCTGGGTGCTGCTGTTCGCGCGCGCCGGGCACCGGCCGCCCGGCTTTGGTCGGATCATGAAGCTGCTGCACCGGGTGCGCCCGTGGAGCATGACGGAAGTTTTCTTACTGGGCGCCCTGGTCGCAATCGTGAAGCTCGCGAATTGGGTGCCCATTACGGCGGGTGCCGGCATTTGGGCCATCGCGGCTCTAACCGCGGTACTCGCCTTGCTCGGGCGCTGTGACCCCGCGTCTTGGTGGTCGATTGCCCCCGCGGTGAAGACATGACGCCGTTGAAGCAATCGCTCGAACTCGGACTCATCCTTTGCCGAACCTGCGGACTTGCAGTCTCGC
>Ga0210387_10002102_pt1 | contig 15126 bp, 9 predicted proteins | sample IncBWC7OmetaG_FD_160108 | JGI IMG/M metagenome (GOLD analysis project Ga0210387, IMG submission 160108) | Forest soil microbial communities from Barre Woods Harvard Forest LTER site, Petersham, Massachusetts, United States - Inc-BW-C-7-O ...
CACTGCAGAGGCGCACACGTTTCTCGGATGGACGTATCACTTCCAGGGAAAAATTGAAGAGGCGATCGCCGAGTGCAAGCGCGCAATCGAAGTGGATCCTGACTTCGGCAATCCCTACAACGACATCGGCGCTTACTTGATCGATTTGAAGCGTTACGACGAAGCGATCGCATGGCTTGAACGGGCGATTGAAGCGCCGCGTTACGAACCTCGTCATTACCCCTACTTCAATTTGGGCCGCGTCTACTATTCGAAAGGGATGATCAATCGCGCGCGCGAATATTTTCAGAAGGCTTTGAACATCGAGCCCGAGTACACACTCGCGCGGCAAGCCGTCGAAAATATCCGCCGCATGGTGAACTGAAGTAGTCTGCGGATCGTTCAGGCTTCCGTTGTGGTCGCTTTACCAGCCCCCGGCTTTACGATACGGTCATAGAGAATCATCAGTAGAGTGGTGAAAACTCCCACGGCAACAATCACCCACCACATCTGTTGCGGTTGATGTGGCACTTTGCCATAGTGATCAACCAGATGTCCGCCGAGCGGCCCTGCGATGAAGTATCCGATTCCAATGGGCAAAAACGCGTAACCCATATAGAGGCCTTGCTGGCCCGCAGGCGCGAGCCTCGAAATATACTCGTAGTATCGCGACACCTGGGTGATTTCGCCGACCGCAACGAACACCAGCGCCACAACGAACATCGGAACCGTTGGATGGAGCGCGGGAATCATCCAGGCAAGGCTCGTGATAAGAAAGCCGAGCGTCATCGCGGTGAAAGCAGGCAGTTTCCGAGTTAGAAATGTTACCGCGATTTGAAAACAGATAACGACGATTGCATCCACGGAAAGAAGCAGGTCCACGTCCGCGTTCGGATTCACATATTTGCGGATAAAAAGCGGTACAGAAATATATTGTTGCCAGAAGATTACGAAAAAGCCCGAAAAAATAATCAGGAACACCACAAATCGCAAATTCCCAAGAACGACGAACATGTTCTTGATCGCCGTAAGCACGCTCGTCACCTTCTCTTCGCCCGAACGCTGGGGCTCGCGGTAAAAGAAAAGCGTCGTCCAGAACATCAGGAAAACGCTGAGTGACGCCACTCGAAACACGCTTTCGATGCCCCAACCCATTTGCTTGCGAACAACGAACGCCATGGCCGGCCCAATCGCGCCGCCGATATTCACGAGCGTGTAGTAAATCGAGTAGCCAATCGAGCGAACATTTTCGTTCGAAGCGCGGGCGGTGGTTCCTGCGACGCATGGTTTTACCACGCCCGGACCGAGCGCCGGAATCATCAGGATTGCCAGCACCAGCCATTTGTCGGTGAGCGCCTGGCCAAGCCGCTGCATCCACGGAGCGGCAAGAGAACCGAGCAGGAAATAACCAATCGCCATGATCAGGTAGGCGAACATGAGCGAACGGCGGAAGCCAAATCTGTCCGCGAGCGTGCCGCCGAGGATCGGCAAGAACCATACGACCAGTCCGAACGTACCGACGAGCCAGCCTGTCAATTGACTTGAAAAATGGAGCTGCTCGCTCAGGTAAATCGCGAGGACGGCGGTGGTGCCGTAATACGCCACGCGTTCGAAAATTTCTGTGAAATTGGCAACCCAGAAAGCAGGCTCAAAACCTTCGCGAATTTCTTTCAGCCGTTGGGAAAAACCCAAAGGATTCTCCTCGGAGCGGACGGCTCGATTTCATGCCGCGTCTGGGCGCGATTGTATCGGAATCCTTGCAGGCGTCTTCAGATTTCTTTCTGCGGGGCTCGTTCTCAGCGTGATGGCGGGCTTCTCGTGGGGCCAAGCGGAGCGCAGGAAGCGCTCCGCTGAAATTTAGTTAAGCATGCCGAGTCGACCGAATCGGCAGACCAAATTACGAAGCGACTCGCCCATCGTTTCCAGTCCTAACGGGGTTCGCACCGGTGAGAACCGAATTATTCAGTGCACGCTTGCTGTAGAAATCGTACGTCTCGGCCGTATTTTCGAGTTCGGTGAGAACTTTGTCGATGTCAGCCCAGAGTTTTTCACGAACGTGGCCATCGGAATGTGAAGTCGTACGAATGATCCAGCGCAATGCAGCTTCCTTCACTACAAGTTCTCCGAGTAATTCGCGCAGCATACTATTTTCGACTTCTAATACGTTGATTGTGGAATTTGCGAATTCTTCCACAAGGCGCGTCAATCGCCACATGCGCGCTTTAATCAAATCTTCCGTGAGCGATCGCTCTTCCACCTGCGGAAATTCCAGGATTTTTGCCGATCTACTTGCTGGCTCTTTCTTCATGTCCGCGCTCCTCCGATTCGTCGAGATCGGACAACATGCAGTACTCGCTGTAGCCGCAAATTGGCTGCGCGGCCCAATCGAGTGCGCACGTGTTTGATAAGTGCATCCGTCTGGCCAATGGAGGGTTGTTTAGCGTAACTGTCAGATACTACAGTTCTTACATGCGGAAGGGAGCCTGGAATACTTGTACTTAGCTAGTACCAGGACCAGGGAGTTCTTACAGCAGCTTACTCGGCACGGAGAGCGTCAATCGGATCTACCGTGGCGGCGCGGCGCGATGGCAGGTAGCAGGCGACATAAGCAGTGAAAATGACGCCGATCGTCACCGCGACGTATGTGATCGGGTCGGTTGGATTGACGTTGAACAGAAGCGACGACATCAAGCGCATTACCGCAAAAGCGCCGATGAGGCCGCACGCAACGCCGATCCCCGTGAGCCATAATCCTTGGCGCACGAACATCCCGGTAAGCGCTTTTTGCTGCGCGCCAAGCGCCATGCGAATGCCGATCTCGCGAGTGCGTTGAGAGACGGAGTATGCGATGACGCCGTAAATTCCCACGATCCCGAGCAGCAGCGCCATCGATCCCGCCACGCTGAGCATCACGAGGGTAAACGACGTGCGCGCCATCGATTGCGTGTAGAAATATCCGAGCGTGTGGACGTCGGCCACAGGAATGGATGAATTCACCAACCACACCGCTTGCCGGACTTCCTGAAGAAACGCTTCGGATCCGGCACGCGGCGTGCGAATTGCAAAAACAACATTGCGCCGGACGGTTTGTTTTTCGCCTTCGAAGCGGTCCATCATCACTGGCCAGTACACACAAGTTCGAGCGGGCATATTCACGCCGTCGTCGTAGGTGTTGGCGACGACGCCGATAATTTCTCGCCAATCATCATTTGTGCCGACGCGAATTCGTTTGCCAATCGCGTTAGCCGCGTCGTGCCAATACTCACGTGCAAAATTTTCCGAGATGATTGCGACGGGGAGCTTTTGGTACGTTTCCGTCCACGTGAGATCGCGCCCTGCGATCAGCGAAGTGCCAATCGTCGAAAAGAATCCGGGCGCAATATTCTTGAACCGCCGCAACGGAGGCATTTCGCCCTCGGCATAGGCGCGGTCCTGCGCGAAGACGGGATCGAATGAGTCGTATCCGTCCATCGGAACCATGCTTGCGAAGCTAACCTGGGAAACTCCGGGAATCGCAGCGAGCTTGTCGGCGACTTGCTGTTCCGTGCGGACGACGCGCTCAGCATCGGTGTCCGGCACTTCCGTCTCCGGCAAATAAAAACGGAATGTTTGCACAGAGTCCGGACCTGTGAATCCGGGCTGAACATGCATCAGCGCGCGGAACGTGCGAATCATCAGGCCGGAGCAGATCAGTAGAACCAACGCGAGCGCGACTTGTACCACCACGAGCACATTGCGTGCCCGATGTTGCTGGCGGCTCTGGCTCAGCGCGCGTCCGCCTTCGCGAAGTCCGGTGTTCAATTGCGAGCCGGCATACTTGAAGACGGGAATCAAACCGATGAGCAAACTTGAGACGAGTGCAATTCCGAGAGTGAAGAGCAGCACCGGGACGTCGATATTGATTTCGTGGAGGCGCGGCAACCCCGCAGGCGCCATTGCGATCAGGGCGCGCAGCGCGCCGAAAGCGAGCGCCAATCCAAGCAAACTGCCGAGAAAACCCAAAACGAGGCTTTCGAACAGCAGTTCGCCCGCGATTCGTTTCCAGCCGGCTCCTAGGGCAGCGCGAATTGCCAACTCCTGGCGGCGTCCGTCCACGCGCACGAGCAACAAGTTCGCCACATTCGCGCACGCAATCAGAAGTACGAGTCCGATCGATCCCATCAGCACCCACAGCACATTGCCAATGTCTCCGATTACGTCCTGTTTGAGCGGCCGCAGGTTTGGCGCTAATTGAGCTTTCTCAAAGAGAGTGATACTGAAACCTTCCGGTGCCGGGAAACTTCGAATGCCGATTGGCAGCATGCGGGCGGCGTCCGCGCTGGCCTGCGGGATCGTGACGCCGGGCTTGAGCCGCGCGAGAGAGCGATAGCTGAAATTGCCGAGTTTGAGTTTGTTGCGGTCCCACTTGAACGGAACGATCAGTGAAATCTTGCTTTCGTCGAGAAATTGAAAATCCTGCGGCAAGACCCCGATGATTTCGCGCGGCTTTCCGTCGACGGTGATCGAGCGGCCAATCACGGAAGTTGCGCCGCCGAATTTCTGCCGCCAGTAGCCGTAGGAGAGCAGCACCGTTTGAGGCGTGCCCGGTGAATCATCTTCGTGAGTAAACAGCCGGCCCAGCGCTGGCTTTACTCCGAGCAGAGGGAGTGTGCCATCGGTGACGTCAAGGCCACGCACCTGTTCGGGTTCGCCTACACCCGTGACGCTGAGCGAATCGTTAGTATACACGCCGATATCCCGAAACGAGGTGTTCTGCTCCCGATCGATGAAATAAAGGAATGGCGCCATGTTGAGATCCTTAACGCCGATTCCCGGAGCAGTGTGCCAGACGCCGATCAGTTCCTCGGGATGCGGATACGGGAGGGGCTTCAGCAGCACGCCTTCAATTACGCTGAAGATAACGGTGTTCGCGCCGATGCCGGCGGCGAGGGTGATCAGCGTGACGGCAGTGAAGAGCGGGGCTCGGCCAAGCCTTCGGAAAACCTGTCTGAGTTGATCGCTGAACGTCGAAGACATTGGTGGCTATCCGGGCGAGAACCCCGGCCTCCGGCGAAATTTGTTTCGCGGCTGAATTTGCGCGTGCGCGGACAATCGGCAGAGAGCCCCGTCCAGCGCGATATTGCCCCGCATCGTCCTGCAATGGTTAGTACGTCACCGAGGCAGGAAATGTTCCGGGGCTGATGAATCGACTTCGACCTCTTGATGACAGCTATTCGTCATCTTCCGGGTTCCAGACAGAGACTTCGCGCGAGTGCGATGCTCTGGAATCCCCAGAGAAGAAAAAGCGAAGAAAATTGAATGCAACTGCAGCAAGGTGTTTGCACCAAAATGCCGCTTTTTTACCTGTTGTTTTCCCAAAGGGAGTGTGTCATCCTTCCTGTTGGAAACCCAAATGGCGGTGCCATGAAACAAAAAATGGAAGTTCAACAAGGAACGCTGGCGTTGATGGTCCTGAAGACACTTGATGTGCTGGGATCGCTGCACGGGTATGGAATCGCCCGGCGCATCGAGCAGATCAGCGGAGACCTGCTGGCAGTAAACCAGGGAACTCTGTATCCCGTGCTGTTGAGACTGGAGCAGGAAGGCGCGATCGCGTCCGAGTGGGGCGCGTCAGAAAATAATCGCAGAGCGCGCTTCTACCGGCTGACAAAGGAAGGGCGCAAGCAGTTGCAGGCCGAGACCCAGGATTGGGAGCAAACAGCGGCGATCATCGGGCGGTTCTTCGAGGCCAAGGCGGAGGATCTATCATGAATTCCCTTAGACGATTTTTCGCGCGGCTTTCCAGCTACGGGGCACAGCGGGAACAGGACGAACGATTGAGGGAAGAGATTGAGGGACACATCGCTTTGCAGACATCCGAAAATGTTCGCGCCGGTTTGTCCCCCGTTGAGGCGCGACGCCGAGCCATTCTGAAATTTGGCGGAGTGGAAGGAATCAAACAAGAGTATCGAGCCAAAAGAGGGCTGCCGTTGGTCGAAAATTTCGTTCAGGATGTGCGCTTCGCTCTCCGCAGTCTTCGGCGCACGCCAGGTCTCACTGCGTTCGTGGTAATCACGCTCGCGCTAGGGATCGGGATGACGTCGGCAACATTCAGCATGGTCGATGCGCTGATATTCAGACCTTATCCCGTGCCGCGCCCGGGCAGCGTCGTCAGTTTGGCGAGCACAACGCACGATAGTCCCTTCGACGATTTCTCCTATCGAGAATACCTCGAGATACGAGACAAAACGACGAGCTACGATGGTGTGATCGCCAACGCGAGCATGGAAGCGGTCGGATTCAGCGCCGAAGCCGGAACCACACCGCGCATCAAGGGCGGAATGATGGTTTCCGGAAACTACTTTCATGTGCTGGGCGTGGAGCCGCGGCTGGGCCGCGGGTTTCGCGAGGACGAAGACCAGGTTTCCGGCCGGAATCCTGTGGTGGTGCTCGGGCCGGATTTCTGGAGACACGAATTCGCGAGCGACCCGTCCGTCCTTGGCAAAACGGTCCTCCTGAATGGCACGAAGTTCACCGTGATTGGCGTGGCCCCGGATTCTTTTCCAGGGATGTTGACGTTCGGCCATCCTGACTTTTATATGCCGCTGGCCATGGCGCACGTATTTTCCACCAACATCCAGAAGAATTTCTTTGAGGACCGCGACGATCGCGAGTTGCACTTAAAGGCGCGCTTGAAACCGGGCGCGACACTCGATCAAGCTCGCAATGAACTCGCAGTCATCGCAAAAGATTTCGAGCGCGAATACCCCGACACCAATCGCAGCCGCGGCGCCGCCGTCTACACTCATTTTCAAGCGCGGACCATCGAAGACCAGAACTGGAAGTTTGGCGTGATCTTTGTGATTCTGGCGCTCGCGGTTCTGCTCGTGGCTTGCACCAACGTTGCCGGACTTCTTCTCAGCCGCGCCCGAGCCCGAGCGCGCGAAATTGCCGTGCGGTTGGCGCTTGGCGCCGGGCGACTCCGGCTCATCCGGCTGCTTTTAACTGAAAGCCTGATACTTGCGTCCCTGGGCGGAGTGGCCGGGATCGCCATCGGCTACGGGGTGATCGAGTGGTTCCACTCAAAAGACAGTATCGTTTTTGCGACTGAGTTGCCGGTGGCGGTGCCATTTCAGATGGACACGCGCGTACTGCTCGCTTGCGTCGCCCTGTCCGTGTTCAGCGCACTGCTGTGCGGCTTGGCCCCGGCGCTACAGAGCACGCGTGTGGATCTGGTGAACGCACTCAAGTCCGCCGATGTGGATGTGCCCGGACGCAAGCGCCTGTGGGGCCGCAATATGTTGGTGGTGGCACAGGTTTCCATGTCGCTGATGCTGCTCACCGCGTCTTTCCTGATGGCCCGGGGTTTCCAACGATCGTTATTGGAGGATACCGGTTTTTCGAAAGACCATCTGCTGATGACCAGCTTCGATCCGCGCCTCATTCAGTACAACGCAGCCAAGACGCAGCAGTTCTATAAATTGCTTGTTGAACGAATGCGGGAAATTCCCGGAGTGCAAAGCGTGGCTCTCACGCAGAACATTCCAGTGGGAGTGGACGATTTTGACGGCGTGGCATTCGTTCCCGACGGTTTCCAGATGCCGCCGGATCGCGCTAATTTCAATTCGACGATGGATACGGTGGACGAAGGGTACTTCGAGACCATGGGGGTTCCGATCTTGCGGGGACGTGCCTTCCAGGCGTCCGACACTGCCGATACGCCGCGAGTCGCCATCGTGAATGAACATCTTGCGAAACACTATTGGCCGGCAGGCAATGCCGTGGGGAAGTACATCCGGCTCGACAGCGGCGCCGGGACGCCGGTGGAGATTGTGGGCGTCGCGCAGACCATCAAATCTCAATCCATGCAAAGCCCAATGGACTTCGTGTACATGCCGCTCGCTCAGCATCCTGTCGCGCGAATGGTTTTGATGTTGCACTCGAGCGGCGATCCATTGGAATTGGTTCAGCCTGTAAAAGAGGTTGTTCGTTCACTGGATCCGAATCTGCCGATGTTGCTGACGAGGTCGTACGAGGAGTTCTATCTGAATCAAGTCGTGAGAGGGCCGCGAATCGCGATCGACCTGGTCGGAAGCATGGGTTTGGTGGGACTTTTGCTCGCAGTCGCTGGTTTGTATGGACTCGTGGCCTACAACGTGAGCTGCAGAACACGCGAGATCGGCATACGCATCGCCCTCGGTGCAGCAAGCTCAGACGTGTTGCGGCTGGTGATCGGCAAAGGCCTTGTGCTTGTCGGATTCGGAACAGCGATCGGTTTGGCGATGGGTTTCGCTCTCGAGCAGCTCATGAATTCCATGCTGTTCGACTCGGGTGGCGTAGACATTTTGGCGTATGTCACCGTTGTACCGGCGATGTTTCTTGTGACGATGCTCGCGGCATACCTGCCGGCGCGAAGGGCAGCGCAAATTGCACCGACGCAGGCGCTGCGGTACGAGTAGGAAGATGCGCTTCTCCAAATTGACAGCGGAGGATCTGCGATGACATCGCTGAGGCGGTTCCTCAGGCGCCTGAGCAACGCAGCGACGGCGGGGCGGCGTGACGATCGATTGAATGAGTTGAACGAAGAGATCGAGGAGCATCTCGCTTTGCAGGCGGCCGAGAATCTTCGCGCGGGTATGTCTCCAGCAGAGGCAAGGCGCCAGGCAGTGCTGAAATTCGGCGCAGCGGAAGCGATGAAAGAAGACTATCGGGCAGAGCGAAGACCGCTGTTTATCGAAAATTTGCTGCAGGACCTCCGGTACGGCTTGCGCATGATGCGCAAAAACCCCGGGTTCACGGCGATCGCGATTCTCACGTTAGCTCTTGGCATCGGCGCATCCACGGCAATTTTTTCCGTCGTGGATGCCGTTCTACTTCGCGCGCTTCCTTATCCGAATCCGCAGGAACTCGTGCGGGTCTGGGAACAGGCCCCTGACGGGCGCCGAATGAATCTGGCGGATCCAAATTTCGACGATTTTGTTGCGCAGAACAAGACCTTCGCGGAACTGGCTGCATACGAATACTGGTTGGCATCCGTTTCCGGCGGCAGCGAGCCTGTGCGCGTCAACATCGCTTCCGTTTCCAGTGGGTTTTTCAAAACTCTTGGCGTCGAACCATTTCGCGGCCGTTCATTTGCAGCCGATGAGCAGCTACTGCACGGATCGCCGGCAGCGATCGTCAGCTATGGCTATTGGCAACGATCTCTCGGTGGTGCCGCGGATCTCTCCGGATTCCATTTGAAGATGGAGGGAGCGGTCTACTCGGTGGTGGGGGTGATGCCGGAAGGATTCGAGTATCCGCCCGGCGTTGCCGTCTGGATTCCACGCGAACTCTATCCGGAACTTCCCGGCCGCACTGCGCACAACTGGCGAGGCATTGGCCGCGTTCGCGATGGTGTGAGCATTGCGCAGGCCCGAGCGAATTTGAGCGCGATTGCCCGCAATATACGGGAGCAGCACGGCAGAGAAGTGGATCTCAACGACGTTGCGGTAGTGCCTCTCGCCGAGGCAATGGTAGGAGATGTGCGGACGGCCCTTCTGACGCTGCTGGGAGCCGTCGGCCTCTTGCTGCTGGTCGCGTGCGCCAACGTCGCAGGTTTGCTTGTAGCGCGTACTTCAGCTCGCCAAAAGGAATTGGCTGTCCGCGTAGCGCTCGGGGCTGGACGCAGCCGTCTAATTCAGCAGTTCCTTGCTGAAGGTTTTTCACTCTCGGTCGCCGGAGGCGCGCTGGGCGTTCTAATAGCAGCTGTGGCGGTGCGAGCGCTTCCTTTGATTCTCCCGACAAATCTGCCGCGGCAGCAAGGCGTGGCGATCAACACTTCGGTTCTGCTTTTCGCGTTGGCCGCAGTTGTGGGTGTCGCCATTTCGCTCGGGCTCTTCGCTGCGGGGCGCGCCGTTGCGGGAGATCTCCAGGAAGGATTAGCTGCCGGCTCGCGCAGTTCCGCCGGCGGGGGAGCCAGCCAGCGGTTTCGCGGATTTCTGGTGATCGGCGAAATTGCTACGACGCTTGTGATTCTGGTCGGAGCGGGGCTTCTTGGCCGCAGCTTTCTGCGGCTGATTTCGACGAGTCCTGGATTCAGCCCACAAGATCTGATCACCATGGAGTTCGCGCTTCCAATTCCGCAATGGCAAGTCGGGATGGAACAGTCAGAGGTGGTGCAGCAGATCCATCTTGTGGACGACATATTGGCCCGGCTTCGCGCAATTCCCGGCGCGGAGACCGTGGGTTTGGCCGGCGCACTTCCCGTTGCGGCCGGCGACAATCTCGCAGACGGAACGTTCCTGATACTCAATGGCCAAAAGCCGCCGGCTGATTTCGACGAATTTGGCCGTATCGCTCAGAATCCTTCCCAAGTGGGACATGCAGATTATTGCGTTGCCGGCGAAGCGTACTTCCGTGCGATGGGCATTCCGCTCATCCGCGGACGGATGTTCGGCGAACAGGATGATTTGAATTCGCCGAATGTTGCAGTGATTAGCGACTCGTTGGCTCGCCAGCGCTGGCCGACTCAGGACCCCATCGGCCAGACAATCGAATTCGGCAATATGGACGACAACCTGAAACCGCTCACGATCGTTGGCATCGTTGGGGATGTTCGAGCGGGCGGCCTCGATCTGCCGCCGAGTTCTATTATTTACGTCGATTACCGCCAGCGCGGAATGAAAGCGAATTCGTCGCCTACGATCGTCTTTCGCAGCGCCGCACCTCCAGGGCAGATCATTCCTGTGGCGCGCGGCATCTTTCACGAACTGGCCCCGGATGTTCCCGTGAAATTCTCTACCTTCGCGGACGAACTGAGAGGCTGGCTCGCGGATCGCCGTTTTCTACTTCTTGTTGTGGGATTTTTCGCCGCCGCCGCTCTAGCACTCGCTGTGGTCGGCATCTACGGAGTTGTGTCTTTTTCGGTTGCGCGTCGCGCCCGGGAGATCGGTATTCGCATGGCGCTGGGCGCGCAGCGAAGCAGCGTGCTGCGTCTGGTGGTGGGCGAAGGCGTTCGCCTTGCGGTGGTAGGCGTGGCCATCGGCATGGCTGCATCGTTTGCCATCATGCGGCTTATCTCCAGTCTCCTTTTTGGGATTAGCGCCACCGACCCACTAACATTTGTGAGCCTGTCGGCGCTGCTTTCGCTGGCTGCGGTTCTGGCGTCGTACATCCCGGCGCGCCGGGCGATGCGAGTGGATCCGATGGTCGCCTTGCGAGATGAGTGAACAGGGCTCGTCCATCTGAAGTAGTAATGTCTTCCGAGGTCTGCCTGTTCGCGGATGGTGGGTCAGTTTCCGATCACGCGACTTGTCAGGACTTAGGACTCGGCATTAGGGTTCTGGTACTGTGAGAATGCGAACAAACTTGACTCCGTTCCACTGCCACAGTCGGTCGATTTCAAAACTACGCTTACCAGTAATTCTATCAATCGCATCAACATAGCGTTTTATCCAAGTGCCTTTCCCCAAAGCTCTCGCTTTCGAACGAGCTTTGGTAACAACGCGGCAGGTCCACAAACATCCCCGTTGATAGAAATCTGGTGGATAGACAGCGTAGTTAATTGTTTTAACCCGGCGAGCCACGAAGCAAGTTTATACTCTTCTCCACGTGTCAGGTAACCCACAAGGCGATCTTAACTGATAGGAGCTGGCTCGGAGTCTTGCGTGATGATTGATGACAAGGCACAGCAACTCGGGCAACTCGTGACTTCTGGAAAGACTAAGGGTTATGTCCTCTATGACGAAATCGACGAACTTGTGCCCGCAGGCGGTAGGCGTAAGGGCGGACCTGTGCTCGACGAGATTTTGTCACAGCTGGCCACGAACGGCATCGAAGTCCTCGAAGAGCCTCGGGCCGAGCAAGAGCCTCGCAAAGATGACAAATCGCTCGACGACCAAGAACTTCAGGAACTCAGCGAACAAGCTGGCGATGCACGTGTGAGGATGTATCTGTGCGAGGTGCTGACCACTACACACTTAGTCCAGGAACAAGAAATCGAACTCGCTAAACGCATCAGTGGCGGCGGACAAGACGCCGAAGAGGCCGAGAAGCAACTTATCGAACCTAATTTGCGGTTAGTTGTGAAAGTCGCCCAGAGCTACCGCAACCAAGGTCTGGGCCTGCTCGACCTGTTTCAGGAGGGCAACATCGGCCTGATGGAGGCAGTCAAGCAGTTCAACTACACGCGGGGATACAAGTTTTCAACGTGTGCCATCTTTTGGATCCGGCGGGCCATACGCCGCTCCCTATCCTGATGGAACGGCCGAACGTGATTTACACCGAAGCGGGCGGACTGAGTGCCCGATGAACGCATTTATCGGAAACTGACCCACTACAGTTCGCTGGACGCGCTTTCGAGGCTTCGGGGCGTGTGCTAACATCGACAATTTGGCGGGACGTAATTTGTCGCGCTGAATACCCGAATGCCTACTGCAACGATGAAGGCTTTACGCAAGATGCGCCCGCAGCGGGGCGCGCAGTTAGAATCCATCGCTGTTCCCAAAATCGGCCCAACCGATGTACTTGTGCGCGTGCGCGCAGCCTCAATTTGCGGTACCGATCTTCACATTTACGGCTGGGACCGCTGGTCGGCGTCGCGGATCCATCCGCCGCTCACTTTCGGGCATGAATTCTGCGGCGTTGTGGAAAAAGTGGGCGAGGACGTAACGACGATTCGCGCCGGCGATTTCGTCAGCGCGGAAATGCACGTGAACTGCGGCCATTGCAGGCCGTGCAGGATGGGGCAGCCGCACGTTTGCCAGAACGTCAAGATTCTCGGCATTGACGATGAAGGGTGCTTCGCTGAATTCGTGCGCATTCCGGTGCGCAACGTGTGGAAAGTCGATCCAGCGATTCCTGAACATTACGCCGCAATCATGGACCCGCTGGGAAACGCGGTACACACCGTGCTAGCGGGTGAAATTGCGGGGCTGAATGTGGTGGTCACCGGCGCTGGTCCTATCGGACTGATGGCGATTGCCGTCGCCCGCGCTTCAGGCGCCGCCACGATTTTTGCTACGGAGATCAATCCTCACCGGCGCGAGCTTGCGCTCGAAATGGGCGCGGATGAAGCGCTCGATCCGTCTTCCGGCGATGTGGTGAAGCACGTCCTCGAGGTCACGGACGGCGCGGGTGTCGACGTGATGCTTGAAATGAGCGGACATCCTGACGCAATTCACAAGGGATTTCAGATGCTCAGGCCGGGCGGGCGCGCGTCGCTGCTGGGAATTCCGAAGGATCCGGTGACGCTTGATCTGGTGAACGACGTGATATTCAAAGGCGCGACGGTGCAGGGAATTTACGGCCGCCGAATGTTTGAGACGTGGGTGCAGATGACGGAAATGCTGAAGCACGGCCGGCTGAAATTGGAGCCGCTGTTCAAAGAGCGAATGCCGCTCGAAAAATTTGACGACGCGTTTGCGCTTCTGGAATCCGGCCAGGCAGGCAAGATCCTGTTCTATCCCAACGGTTCTGCGAAGTAACGCGCCACGACATATTCTGACTTATTCAAAATTGGGGGATTCATGACGACTACTACCTCGCGTCCGCAACTTCAATATCTACACGACGCGCTCGAAGACTTGAAATCAAAACATCAGTATTTTCATTTGAAGATTTTGGAAGGCGAGCAGAAGCCCGTCGCCACGTTCGACGGCAAGGAAGTGATCAACCTCAGCTCGAATAATTATCTGGGACTTACCACGCATCCCAAGTTGCGCCGCGCCGCGATTGATGCTACTCGGAAATACGGCGTCGGTTCTGGCGCCGTCCGCACGATCACCGGCACGATGAAAATTCATATGGAGCTTGAACAGCAGATCGCTCGATTCAAACAGTCAGAAGCGTGCGTGGTGTTTCAGTCGGGCTTTGCGGCGAACGCCGGGACCGTGTCTGCGATTCTTGGCAAAGAGGATCTGATCGTCTCAGACGAGCTGAATCACGCGTCGATCATTGATGGAGCTCGCCTGTCGCGCGCCACAATCAAAGTCTTCAAACACAAAGATGTGGCCGACTGCGAGCGCATTCTCAAGGAAATCGAAAACTGGCCCGGAAAAAAGCTGCTGATCACGGATGGCGTATTTTCGATGGAAGGCGATATAGCTGATTTGCCCGCGCTGTGCGATCTGGCAGAGCGCTTCAACTGCATCATGATGGTGGACGATGCACACGCTTCGGGAGTGCTTGGTAGCCGCGGGCGTGGAACCATCGATCATCGCGGAGTCCATGGGCGGGTGGATATTCAGGTGGGAACGCTCAGCAAAGCAATCGGGTCGATTGGTGGATACGTTTGCGGGTCGAAGGATCTGATCGAATTCTTGTATCATCGCGCGCGGCCTTTCTTGTTTTCTACTTCGCATCCGCCGTCTGTCACGGCTACTTGCCAGGCCGCATTCGAGCTACTCGATTCCGAAGCTGGCGAAAAGCTGATCAAGAAGCTCTGGTCCAACACGAAATTCTTCAAGCGCCAGCTGAAGAAGCTCGGATTCAACACGGGGAAGAGCGAGACTCCCATCACTCCGATTATGGTGGGTGATGCAGCGAAGGCGTTCGAATTCTCGCGCGAACTTTTTTCGGAAGGCGTGCTGGCGATGGCGATTGGATTTCCCACCGTGCCGGAAGGGAAGGCGCGGCTTCGCACGATCGTCACAGCCACTCACAAGCGAGCCGACCTCGAACGCGCTGCGGAGATCATCGGGCGCGTTGGTAAAAAGATCGGCGTCGCTTAGTTGAGGTTCAGGCTGCCGCTGGCGCGTAGTGCGGGCGCATATACCGATAGAGCGTGAGAACCAGCGCGCCCAATCCCCACACGACTACAATCGAACCGAGCAACGCACCCAAGTAAGGAATGATGCGCACCGCGCGAATGATGGCGAGTCCCAGCGCGAGCCGCCCGAGCGTAGGCGCGATACCGACGGCCGCGCCCAAAATCTTTTCGCCTAGCCACGTCCCAACAAACACCTGCGCCGAGTAGATCGCGATTATGTAGAGCAGCACGGCTGCGATCCCTACAGGAATTCCGACCACCGTGAAGCAAATCAGAATCGCAGCAATCGGCGTGGCGAGAAGAAACAGCACGCCGAGTCCGGATGTAGGAGCGACGCGCTTGCACGCATTTGCAACGTCATAGAAAAATCCTGGCGCCAGAAGCAGCAGTGCCATGCCGAAGATGAAGCTTGCGCCCCACAT
>Ga0210387_10002103_pt1 | contig 15123 bp, 22 predicted proteins | sample IncBWC7OmetaG_FD_160108 | JGI IMG/M metagenome (GOLD analysis project Ga0210387, IMG submission 160108) | Forest soil microbial communities from Barre Woods Harvard Forest LTER site, Petersham, Massachusetts, United States - Inc-BW-C-7-O ...
TGACCCGACTAAGCGGCATGCTCGGACAAATCGGGCTGTAGCGGTTCACATCACGTCGAAGAAGAATTTTCGGTAAGAACGCGAACAAAGAGTGCGGAAGAAGGGAGTCGGAACAACTATCCGCTAACACACTGACTCTTCTGCGTTTACTGATACGACGAGCGTACTGTTGACAGTGTTGTTGCCAATGAGATAGCGTCACGGGCAGCGAGGTCAACATGCTGCCCAGAGTCGTATTGATTGCGCGAGTGAAAGCCGCCAACGGAAAGTTCCTCTTCGCGCCCGTTGAGATTAAGCGTGGTCGGCCCGTCAAGCCGCAAGACGCGACCAGATATTATTTGCGATACAGCGAGAACGGCAAGCGCCGTGTTGAACCTGTCGGCGCGAATCTGAACGCAGCGTTCGTAGAGTTTCAGAACCGCGAAACGCAGTTCACGCGGCAACGCGCAGGACTCCTGCCGATTCCAGAATTGGAACGCGCCGATGATGACGATGAAGAATCGGTGGTATCGCTCGCCGACGCAATCGCGTCATATTTATCGGACGGCAGGGCGACCGGATGGAGCAACGCGACCATTTCGGCGTACGACTTGACGCTCAGAAACTTCCTCGCTGTGTGCGAAGCAGAAAGCGTTCGCACCGTTGAGCAACTGCAAGACCCGGCGAAGGGACGAGCCGCGCTAATCGCTTTCCTTGCGTGGATGCGGAAGAACACGCAACGGCGAGACGTTAAAGGCACGTCGCAGGACACCACGTTCGCCAAGCGCATGACCTACCTGTCCGCGTTTCTCACCACGCTAAACATCAAATTGCGGAAGGGTCGCAATCCTCGGCCCGATGACCCCGGACTGTTGCGTCACAACGAAGTGCCGAAGGCTCCGAAGAAAACCCCTGTGAAGTACGGGCAGAAGAAAATCCAAGCCTTGCTTGCGGCTGCGAACGTTGACGAAGCCGACCTGATTCATTTTTTTATTGCGACCGGATTCCGCGACGAGGAAGTGGCCTATTGCGAGTGGTCTGACATCAACTTTTCCGCTGGCACGATTAACGTACATGAGAAGCCACACACAGCGTCTCGCCCGTGGTCGTGGAAGCCGAAGGATAAGGAATCTCGTCCGCGTGCAATTCCACTATCAAAGCCGTTTCTCGCTCGGATGCGTGAGCGTCGTGCTCGGATGACCGACAAGAAGTGTGCTCTGATTTTTCCGTCTGGCGTCTGCAAGCCCGACATGCACCTAATTAAGATTGTTCGCCGGGTCGCCGACCGCGCAAAGGTTGAGGGCCGCGTTACGCTTCATGCCTTCCGACGCACGTTTGGTTCAATGATTGCGAAGCGATTCGGAATAGAAGTTGCCCGCCAATTGCTCGGGCACTCCGACATTGCAACGACACAGTTGTATCTCGCCGCCGACGATGACGAACACGGCGAGTTGAAGGCTAGCATCGGCGACGTGATGGCCGAACTTGTTGGGACAGAATAGGACAAGAAAGGTCTTGACGTACTAGTACTTCGGGTGTAGAATGAACTTATCTGGGTTGTGTACCAGACGCACTCATCGGCGCGATAGACGGTGAAACGCAAAGGGACCGAGAGGGTTCCTGCTCTTCACAGTAGAGCGTACAGGCAATGAGGTGCTTGCACCTTAGCCGACGCCCCGCCCCGTTATCTTAGGGCATGGCAACTGATACCGAAAGGTGTCAGACCATGCACTCTCACAAGAAAGCCGCAGTAGCCGTTCCATCTTTATCAGTCTCGTCCGCGTCGCTGTTGACCCCCGCACAAGTCTGTTCGTTTCTCCAAGTCTCTCCGAAAACCCTTCAACGTCTGCGACTGCGTAAGAGCCTATCGTACGTGCGTGTACAGGGTCAGATTCGTTTTCGCCAATCCTCGCTTGAACGATACCTAGACAAGTTCACGGTGCGAGGTGCAGCGTGAGCAGGCTCCTGCCAGTCAAGATTCACGAATGCGCCTCGCCTGACGGCTCTCTGCGCGCAGGATGCCACTGTCGCGGGCGCACCGACGAGGCTGGTGCGACGGCTCTGCTCGCCACGGGCGCGTACCGCTGGCACAGCGGCCCGGGTGTGCCTCGGCGCAGGACGCTCGTATCTATGAAAAATGGAATTCCCTCTAGCGGGAAACGCTCTGGCTATATGGGAGAGGGAACCACGGCTCCCGACCAGTCTACTAAGGAGATTTTCCAGTCTCCTTCTTGCACAGCCGACGACATTCTCGGGCCAGAGTACGACATGGCTCGGGGATATTTGCCGACGCGGTCGCCGAGGCAACACATAGAACAGGCGCGGCCAGTTCGGGCGCGAGATGGTCACAAAGATTTCACGGTTGACTTCTTGCTCTCGGCGTCGGTTTCAGACGGCGTGAAGTACCGCGACGTGCAAGTCAAGTTGTTCTGCCTCGGTTGTTATCAAGCAAAACGCGAGCCGACGAGCACCGTGACGCTTCGTGTTCCTGCGGACGTAGACGCGTCGTGGAAACAGTTCTGGACTTGCCGACATTGTTGCGGCGTCGGCGTGAATCCAGAATTCAAGAAATGGTACGACACGCACAACTACATTTTCGGAATGACAGGTCGGAAGCAGCAACTCGCGTATCCCGACAATGAAACGTTCACGTCGGAAGATTTCGCCGACGAGTTGAAACGCGAAGCAGCATTGCGAAATCACTTTGAGGGAATCCTGCAAGACAAGTTTATCCGCAGTCTCATGACTGCCGAGGGAGATACAGATGCAAACGATACCCGTTCGTGAAGACGGCGTCACACCGCGATTCGTGATTCCGAAGCCTGCCGATGAGCAGGAAACGCAAGAGTACGTACTGCGCACACTCGCCGATTTGATGCGAGCCGAAGAACAGGCGCGACTCAGCATAGGGTTGATGTTGCCGAATAATCCTGCGTGGGTTTCGGCGAGCGCGCTGTTCTTACGTGTCGGCTACACAACGTTTGCGATGTACTGCGACTTCATGGCGCTGCTACAAGGTCTGGCAGTTGAGGAACGCGTGTTCCTTGACGACGACCCTGAACACATGGAGACGCTCGTACGCGTTCGCAACGTCGGCGAACAAGATTTGCAGTTGTGTGCGAGACAGGTGCGCCAGTGAAGATACCAACGAACGGCAACGGACAACCCGACTTCAACAAGATGGTTGAAGAGTTGAAGGCTGCTAAGTTCTGGGGCGCTGTAGAAATAATCTTCAAGGACGGCGTGCCCGGCATCATCAAGAAAACCGAAACGCAATCGCTGAATGCACAGGAGACTTACCGTGCGAGCACCTACGAACGACGTTGAGATGACTTTAGAGCCGCCGCAGGAGACAGCGGTGTTCTGCCACTACTATCGGCACATCGCAAAGTTGTCGCAGAAGTCTCCGTTGCCGCTGGCACTCTACTGTTTGATTTCTACCGTCTCAAACAAGTCGGATAGATTCGGCGTTTCGTTGCGTGACGTTGCTGACTATTTCGGTGTTGACTTTAAGAACTTGCACACGGCGAAAGACAAACTCGTTGAGGCTGGCTGGCTCGTCAAGTTGACTCAGGAAGATGTTCTCGGCAAGCCGACCCTGTTCCGAGCCGTCACGCATGACGAGTGGATTAAAAATCCGAAGAACGCGCTGACATGTTGCGCCAAGCGTTCATTCAACCCCAGTGTCGGCGACGCGCTCGGAAACAAACTCAAAAAGATTCTCGGCGTCACGCTGTTCCCGAAAGTACTCGCGCAATGGCGCGGACTGGGATTCACTGACGACGAGTTGTACATTTTCGCTCACTGGCGCATTCATCAAGAACGTGAGGAAGGCTGGAAGAGGCCGGGGCGCGTCAAGCGCATCACCGGAATGATGGAAGCGTACGGCGTGGACTACAAGGGCCGACCGACAGAGCGCACGGCGTTCGTTGAGATGCTCCGAAAGCAAATGGTCAAGGCTGGCGTGACCCTGTGACGCGGCGTTTCGCGGCGTTGCGCAGCGTAGGTTCAACGCACGTTCGTATGGCGATATCGCCATACGGTGATGGTCTTATCGCCATCAGTGGTGATGGTCTTATCGCCATACGGGTGATGGCGATATCGCCCCCCTAAGTAGTTGAATTAGATTTTGACTTAGATTTTGAATCAGATTTGAAAGAAACACGCTCGCAAAAATCGCTCGCGTCGTCGCGGGGTGCTTTCCCCCAAAGGCAACCCCAAAGGCGCGGGCCTACATGCCAGCAAGACCAAAGGCGGCAAGAGGGAAGGCAGATGGAAAATATTTTCAATCAACTAGCGCGTAAGCACGGCATACCCGAGGAAGTAGTGCGCGCTACTGCCCGGGCGATGTTCGGCGATAAGGAAGTGCTGGAAGCCGACGAAGCGATTTCGCTGTCGCGGCGAATCAGGCGCGAGAAGGATGGACAGCCGTGAACACATTAATCGCGGTCGCTGGATGCTGGCATCGCGGCGACCGAACGCAGTCACAGCGCGATACGTGGGCCAGAGATTGCGGCGCGTGGTTTTTCGTCGGTCGCAAGCCTACCGATGGATGGATAGCGCCATCGCAGACGTTTGAGTTAGACGTTGACGACTCCTACGCCGGGCTACCCGAGAAGGTTCGCGGCATCTGCCGATGGGGATTAGAAAACGGTTTTGATTCGCTGTGCAAACTGGACGACGACGTACTGTTGTTGCCTGAACGTCTGGATGGCGTTCTCGGCGATGCCGACTATGTCGGCAGATTCCGTGCGGGATACGATGGATTTCCGCCGTACAGTTCAGGCTTCACGTACATGCTGTCGCGCAAGGCGATGCAGATTGTCGCCGACGCTGAATTGACGAACGACTGGGCAGAGGACAGGTGGGTCGGCACGATACTCAGCGAAGCGGGTGTGACCACGCGAGACGAGAAGCGATTCTGTTGCCCGTTCAATGGTGGACTGGAACCCTGTGGCGAGCGAATCTTTCAACACGCTCTCGGTCGCAACGGAATCTCGTTTGCGCAACTATCGCCAGAGAACATTCGTGATTGCTGGAAGTGGAAGCAAATAATTAAACCCCCGTGGCCGTTGCCAGCGAGACGAAGGAGACGTTTCAGATGACCGCGAAAGATTGGCATCGGCGCGGGATGTTGTTCCTTGAACGTCAAGGCGCGGCATCACGACGAGAACAGCATCTCGGCAAGTGCGTCGCGTACTGCATGCGCCGAGCGTTGAAGGCTCTCAAGTCTGGCGAGACGATGCCTGACCGCACCCGAATTCCGAACGACTGAACGAGTTAGTTACGCGGCGATGCTCACGCATTGTCGCGCAATTCTCCCGACTTCATCTTCCCACGCTCTACGGAGCAGCATTGATTGATGAAGTCGGGTTCATATTTTGAGGTCAGGCTACCGCGTAGGATTCACACAGTAAGCACAGGAACGCGCGAGACGAACGCAATGACACTACCACGGCAGAATACCGCCGCAAATCGCCTTCTAACGCGATTGCGCGAACGACAGACGATGGAAGTACGCGACGTTGTGCACATGTTCACTGACGCCACGTACAGCACTGACCGAGCAGCCTATAAGCGCGGATACGTGAAAGCATGGCGCGTGGTGAACAGACTGCTTGAACTGGAACTGATTGAGTACGAGTGGATACACCGCGACCAGTTCGCAAGAGGTCGGGTGAAACTAAAAACGAACGAGGTGACGGCATGAAGAGGCGAGCGTCGTGTAATCGCAGACGCAAAAGTGATAACTGTCAAGCCTTGCGCCGAAGTCGTACTGGGTTCTTCGGTGACCTTCGCTTTCGGTATTCTCTTAGGGTCTGCTTGACGACCTTCAACGGAACCTGCTGGTAATGGGTCTTCGCTTTGGGTGTCACAGTCCCTCTGTGTCGCAGACCGAAACCGTAGCAGGCTCAAATTCATACGGGTCATATCTTTTAAAATCCGAACTTGGATTAGTTACGTTACGTTAGTTTAACGACTGTGTACGAACAAGAATCGGATTAGCGCGACACGAGGGCAGGGCGAGCATATGGAGGCTGCGCGGGGCGTAGCGACCCACATCTAACACCGTGAACTGACCACATCTAACGGGTGCATGATGGTCGTGCGAGGCACATCTAACGTGCTGTGCGGGATGTCTTGAGGCACATCTAACACTTCCGCAAAAAGATGGTAAGCCAGCGGGTTCGGCGCGCAAATCCATTGTTTACACTCACCGCCGCCGCTACTTCCCGCCACAGCCGCGAATTTCGGGGTTCGTTTTTCTTGGCTGACCCGCGAAATTGTTTTTCAGATTTTCTAAGGAGATTTTCATGTTCAACAGGATTTTGCAGGGATTCATCCGCAAACTCGCAGCGGCTATCGTTGAAGGCGAGCAGGCGGCGCGTCACGCGTCGCCAAAGGTTCCAGACATCCGAGCACGTCGGCGCGTGGCGGGTAAGGTCATCTCACTTGGCAGTGCCGATTTCTCTACCGACTACAGCCGCGACAACTGCCCATCGTCAGTGCGATGGGTTGAGCCGCCAGCCAGCGGAAAATAAATTCGGGCTGTGGGAAATCCTTGACGACGCCGAGCCGTTCATGGACATGGACCACGGCAGACTTCACAAACGCCGAGCCGTACTTGCCCGCTGCGAATGCGGAACAGTTCGTCGCGTGCGCTTGCAGTTGATTGAATGTGGCACAAGTCGCAGTTGCGGCTGCACTCGCGGCAAGCAACTCGGAGAGTGGATAACAAAATTCAGGAAGGGGAAACGAAAATGACGAAGAAAGAACTAAGAGTCTTAGAAATCGCTGTACAAGGTCTGCGCATCGTCGTCAAGGATTCGCTCAAGGAAAATCGTCTTGAGAAGGCGGCTGACGCAAACGAACGGCTCATCTTGATGGAACGGCAACTCTCCGTTGAGAAGATGCTGCGCCAACCTGCGAGTGGTTTCGCTGGTCAGGCTTTCTAACGAATTTGTCCGCGTACACAAACGTACGTGGAGTGATACGGCACACGGGCACGCGGAGTGTCCCACTTGCCAGCGGCACGCAGTAGAAGCAAACCGCAGCACCGAAATATCACGACAGGCTCTAAGCCTGCTTCTCGCGCACTCCTGAACTGACGAAGTACATCCAGTAACGGAAGCACATGCTATTCGTGTGCCAACGAGAGCAGACCATCGCAGGCGCGGCGGACGCGTCGGGCGAAAATCATTTGCAGGTGAACACGATGTCACTCAGAGAAAAGTTAGAAAAGCGCAAGAACCTCGCTGAACAGGCGAACGTCATCTTGCGGCAACAGTCCGTGACCAAAGAAGACCGCATCAAGGTTGATGCGATGTTCGTGGACATAGACAAACTCACGGGCGAAATTGAATCCGAGGAACGCGAGAAGGCTACGTCCGAAGTTGAATACGTCGCCAAGTATCGCGGCCTTGAATCGCCGAGTGAGCGCAACTATCGGATGGCCTACACGCAGTACATCCGTGGTGGCGAGTCTGCATTGACTGCCGAACATCGTCGGCTCTTGACCGAACGTCGGCGTGCCGCTGAGTTGCGCGACACGGTGAACGGTCTTGAGGCGGGTACTCAGTCCATCACCTATTCTGCGGGCACTGCAGGCGGCTTCCTCGTTCCCGCTGGCTTCGTCGCAGAAGTGGCGCAGCGGCTCAAGTATTTCGCTCCGTTGATGAACGGCGACAGCGTGGACGTGATTGACACCGAGACGGGTTCGGTACTGCCGTTCCCCGTGGGCGATGACACTTCAAACGTGGCGACGCTAATTGGTGAGAACACGCAGGTATCCGAAGAGGACGTTACGCTGCAACAGGTGACGCTCGGCAGTTATAAATACACGAGCGGCGTAATCAGAGTCTCTATGGAACTGTTGCAAGACAGCGCCATTGACCTTGATTCCTACCTTGCGGCTCGCTTCGGCGAACGCTTTGGCCGTGCGTATGAAGCGGCCTTCACGACTGGCACGGGTTCCAATCAGCCGACTGGAATCTTGCAGGCGATGATTAACCGCAACTGCCCGATTCTTGTCGGCGCGGGTTCTTCCGCGAACGACGGGAGCGGCGCGGCTGCGACCACCATCGGCTCAAACGACCTGATTAACTTGGAACACCAAGTTGACCCGGCCTACCGTGCGAACGGCAAGTTCATGTTGAGCGATAACGCGCTCAAAGTTGTCCGCAACTTGCTGGACAAGTACGGCCATCCAATCTGGCAACCGAGCATGTCGCAGGGCGTGCCGAGCACCATCAACGGCTATCCCTACGTCATCAATCAGAGCCTCGCGTCCGTCGCGGCTTCCGCAAACTCCGTCATCTTCGGCGACTTGAAAGCATTCAAGATTCGCCGAGTGAAAGACATGAGCATCCTGCGGCTGTCCGAACGCTATGCCGATTACGGGCAGACTGGCTTCGTGGCATTCAGCCGCGTGGACAGCAACCTCGTACTCGCAAGCGGAGCGAACGCGCTGGCGATTCTGCAACAGCACTCCTAAGACGAGCGTTGTTGAAACGAGTTGGAAATCGGGAGCGGCTTCGGTCGCTCCCGTTTTCATTTACAAATCTTTTTGAGGTGAACGTCATGGAAGTCTTTCGTGGAGCAGTAGTGTACTGGAACAAAGAAAAGTGGTTTGGGCTGGTGCGTCTCTACGACGACGTGAGTGTCAGTCGCCACGCCAGTCAGCAGAATGAGTCGTTCTTCGTACGCGGCGCAAACATCGTGCCCGACGAGTATGGCTCGCGGTACTTGCAGGTCGGCGAGTACGTGGAATTCGTTGAGGATACCGAACCTTTCGTCAGCAAGAACCCGAGGAAAGACCTTGCGACGAAGCGTTCGGCGAAAGATGTGAAGGCCGTTGAACGCGCACCGCGACCAGATGACTACACGGAAGACTGTGTCGTCTCTGTCATCAAGGTCAGATGGAACACGGAACCCGTCTGTGGATTTGCGAAGCGGCCAGAAGGCGACACGATTTTCTGGCACAAGAACGACATCGTGACGGAAGGCGCGATTCATATCGGCGCAAAGTTTAACTGCGTGCCACAGCCGAATCGTCTCGGCTCAACATGCGCACGGGCATCGCAGATAGAAATCTACAACACGGAAGGAGACAACACCGATGGACACGAACATGATTGAGAAGCGCGGCTCGCTGGAAAATCCAGTAACGCCGTTGTCGTACCCTGCCGAATGGTTGATGGATATTTTCAACGGCGGCAGAACGGATTCGGGGATACGTGTCTCCGAACTGACGGCGCTGCAAGCGAGCGCCGTGTTCGCCGCTGTGAACATCATCTCGTCAGCCATCGCAATGTTGCCTCTCGGCGTGTACTCGCAGAAATTGAACGAGAACGGTCGGCTGTGGAAGGAAGAAAATCTTGAGCACGAAGTCTACGACCTGTTGCACAGCGAGCCGAACATTGAGATGACTTCGTTCACTTGGCGTCGGACGATGATGGCGCACGCTCTGCTCTGGGGAAACGGTTACAGCGAGTTGCAGCGCAACAAACGCGGCGACGTGATGGCAATCTGGCCGCGCAATCCTGCGCGCACGCGTCCGATACGTCTCAGTCTGCCGACCGTTGTGCAAGGTCAGAAATGCCACAAAGGTCAACTCATCTACATGACCGCCGAGACGATGACGGGCGTTCAGATTGAAACGACGGACGCTGCAAACGACGACGTTCACGAAATGGTGGAAGGAAAATATCGCTTCATCCTGCCGCAGAACATGCTGCATCTACACGGACTGTCTCTTGACGGTCGGCTCGGTGCGGACATCGTTGAACTGGCTCGGCAGAATCTCGGCCTTGCGCTTGCGATGGAGAAATATGGCGCGAAGTTCTTCGGCAACGGCGCTGTGCCTCAAGGCATTCTCACTACGCCGCAGTCAATGGACGACCCCGAACTTGAAACGTTGCGTCGGTCGTGGCACGAATCGCAGGGCGGCGAAAACGCGAGGAAGGTTGCGATTCTTGAACGCGGCATGACGTATCAGCCAATCGCATCGGACAACAAAGCGGGTCAGTTGCTTGAGGCTCGTCAGTTCCAAACGTCAGAGATTGCGGCGATATTCTGTCTTCCCGCGCATATGCTGACGGGCAAGACCGAGCGCATGTCGTCGGATACAGCCGAGCAAATGGCGGCAGCGTTTCTAAACTACTGCTTGCGTCCGTGGATAGTTGCGTTTGAGCAGGAACTTGACCGCAGGCTCGTTGAGCCGCGGACGGCTGGTCACGGAATGCGCGACAACGCCATTCACTTTGACATCCATGACCTAGTGTATCCCGATGCAAAATCCCGGGCGACGCTCTACGACGGCGGCAGACTGTGGGGATACATGTCTGGCAACGACGTGCGGGCGCTTGAGGGAATGAATCCCGCCGAGGTGCCAGACTTGAAAGACCCGAGCATTAATGCGATGGACAGGTACTACATCGGGACGAACATGGCACCGATTGAAGCAGTGACGAGCCTGACCGATGTGTCTCCGAACAACAAGACACCAGACGGCGCGCCACACGCGGGCGGCTCTGGCTCCGTTAGCGGCGGCTCTGCGGTCGGGCAGGGGAAGTGAATCCTAAAAAGAAAACGGCGAGCAGGCCATAACGCTGCTCGCCCCACTTCCTCGCATCTTGGGGGAACACGAAGGATTATTTTCCGTCTTCGAGATGCACCTCGCCAACGGTGTAGACGATGGTCGAGGGCCTTTTCTCACTCAATCCTGCATTCGCTGCTCGCGCAAGTGCCATCGCCTTTTCTTTTGAATCGTACATCGTCTCGCCCTTGCAAGCCGTCACGCCGTTTTCTTCCCGCACTAGTATCCATTTGACCGTCATTTTTTTAACCTCGCTTGTCGGATTTGCTCATGCATTGACGGCGAGACGCGAATTCACCATCACTCTTTGTTCGGTGCGGCTAGCGCAATTGGCTTGTGAATTTCCAACAGTTCACCGAGTATCGCATCGGCGTATGACTTGAAGTTGAGTACTTCCTCTCGCGTCCTTCCAGTGTGAACGTCGATTGCTCCACGCGTATACACCGCACGCCCAAGCGACGGTAGATTTTCATCCAGATGCTTGATGCTGTCTTCCGCCGTCTGTAGCGCTCCATGCGACGCTTTACGAGCATTTAGAATGAATCTCACCTTCTGTTTCATGCTTGGCCCTTTCAAATCGGCCTCTAGTTTAAATCCCGTTGATTTCGTCACATCTGCGTCGGGTGCAAGATGGTCAAGAACTTCTCGCACGACTTCGCGGAGTTCCGCAGCCGTTCCCCGATAAGAACTCCGCCCTTGAATCTGAAAATCCAGCAGTACCTGCTTATATGACGCCCCAGCGGTGGGAATCATTCTCTCAAGAGTAGAAAGGATAGCGCCTTCGCTCCCGCTGGTAGTCGCCGAAGCCGCACTCTCCGCTCCGATGAGGAACTCTAGTCCAGTTTCCAGATTCTTGCGTTGCCGCTTCATGCCCCGAACTAAGCGTTGGTAGGAAGTCTTGCTGTTCTTTCCGATTGACAGTCCGATTAGGCGTTGCAAGTCGGCGTCAAGGTCTTTCATAGTGTTATGAGTTACACCGAGACCTCGGAGTGCTGGCTTTACTTCACGGAAATATCCTTCCACTAGCGTCCGCGCTTGGTGCCGCAGTCCTGAGGCGTTTACGTTGCGGGCCTTATATCGGGAAAGAGCGCTCGCGAAACTGTCAACGAGACTCCAGAATGTTTCCCATGTTTTCAGGTGGGCTTCGCGACTGGACATTGCAGGGACCTCTAATCGCCCTTGCGCAAAGCCCTTTTCTTTTTCTTCTTTTTCTTCTTTGTATTTTTCGGACTGCCTTGTTTTCCAGACGTGTCAGCAGGGAGAGCATGTACTACGAGATTGTATCCGACTGGGTTTAGCCGATATTGTCCTGTGCCCGCAGACTCAAGATAACCCGCGTTCTTGGCGTTCACCAGAGTCATCTTGGCGCTCGACGGCAGGCGATATGGAGCCTGCTTGAAGTACGTCTTGATGTCGTCGGCATTGATGTTCTGTTTGCGGTACGGCTCAGGCGCAACTTCAGCAACGTAGTACGCGACAAGAGCGGCCATCTCGTTCGCGCTGCGAGGTGCTTTCTCCTTTGTCAGGGTGCGAATATCGCTCGCTTGCCCACGCGATTCTGTTGTCGGTGATGAGACTAATACTTCCACCGAGTCCTTGAGTCCCGCACTCGCGCTTGAAGAGGGAAGTGGCTCACCTATCAAACCTAGTCGCTTCAAAACGTAATCGAGTACTCGCGTGCGCCCTTCACGCTTCAATGGAACCAGCGCACCTAGAACTGCTCGGATGGCCTGAAGTTCGATGTCGCTGTCTATGGCCGCTGAGACAAGTTCGCCTGACTTCTCGCTAGAACTAGGTTCACTCATGTGCATCTCCATTCGTTCCGCGCGGGAATTGTAGCAGGAACGACAACAAGCGGCTGGCTTTTCTACATTTGGTCACGGTACTCTCTAGCCGACGTTGCTGTGTGACTCGATATGCCAGCATTGTATCTAGGTCTGAGGTAAACAATTGAGTGACGAAAAAGAAACTGGCAAGCCTGATGAAGAGAAGAAGAACTCCGCTCCTGAGAAGGGATTCGGAGATGAAATCGAACTTTTCGTCAAACAAATTGATGCATTGGCAGAGACCCTTCCGCTTGCAATGATTGCAATTGGCAGAGTTCGCGTTACATCGCAGGAGCAGTTACACAAATTCTTGAGAGAAGAATGCAAGCCCGTAAGTCACAAAGACGGGATGACCACCTACAGGTTTGAAGGCGGTCAGTATCTGAAACACCAGCGATTCCTGAGACGAAGGCAGAAGGCCGAATTAGCGATGATGTTGGTACCGCGCGGACTGCTCGTTGCGCTTGTCAGTCAATTCGATGCGTATGTCGGTGCGCTGATTAGACAACTCTTTAAGTCTCGGCCTGAGATTCTTGACTCGTCGCAAAAGCCTCTGACGCTATCTCAGTTGATTGAATGCGGGTCAGTCGAAGCGGCCAAAGAATTCGTAATCGACAAAGAAATTGAATCTGTACTTCGCGAAAGTCACAACGACCAGTTCAACTGGTTGGAGTCGAAGTTGGGGATTACCCTGCGAAAGGGGCTTTCTGTCTGGCCTGCTTTCATCGAACTTACGGAGAGAAGAAACTTGTTTGTTCACACAAATGGAGTCGTGTCGCGACAATACCTAGAAGTGTGCCGCAGACACTCTTGTCAAATTCCCGCCGATATCGGGCTTGGAGATTCATTGCCGATTACTCGCGAGTACTTTGGGGCGGCTTGTGACTGCCTTCTAGAAATTGGTGTCAAGTTGGGACAGGTCATATGGCGCAAGATTCAGCCTGCCGAAATGAAAAAGGCTGACGAGAACCTCGTAGTTACCACATACACCATGCTATCCGAAGGCCGCTACCAACTGGCGCTTCCTCTTTTGGATTTCGCTACGGAGACCTTGCCGAGACTTTCGAGCGAGGATGCTCGTTTGAGTTGCGTTGTGAATAGGGCGCAAACCTACAAGTGGACGGGCAATGAGGCGAAATGTAGGGAAATTCTGGATGACGAGGATTGGAGCGCAACGGACATCAAATTTAGATTGGCGTGCGCTGTCCTTCGAGATGACTTCAAACATGCCATCGAACTTGTAAAGCAAATCGGGGCGACCGACCGCCACGTCGAAAAACATGCCTATAGAGAGTGGCCTCTTTTCAGAGAGTTTCGCAAGTCTGCTGAGTTCGCCGCCGTATTTCAGGAAGTCTTCGGTGAACAGTTGAATACGCTTGTCGTAAAATCTAAAGCGGAAGGTGATTTGAGTACGGAACGCCCGAACTAGTTATCGTCTGTGATTGAGCCTACTCTCCATCGGAGGCTCGTTTCGTCGTACACAACGATGCCCGTGGAGACTTCGGATTCAACGAACGGGAAATTTTCCTTGCAGTGCGAGCACGCGAGTTGCTTCGTCAATCGGCCAGCGACAGGGTCGCCGCATTTCGGGCACACAACGTACCGCATAACCCCGCCTCTGCTCGCAGCACCGCGTTGTGGCTGTCGCCTTCGCACAGATGGATTCTACCACGGGCCGACACGGTAAGTTGACCAGCGAACCAGACTCGCAGTAGGCTCGCGCCGAACGGAGCGACCAATGGGCATTGACGGTTGGCTGGTTCTGAACATCGCGCTCGGCATTGTTGTCGGCAGTCTGCTGACGAGGATGTTGAGAGGATGGTGGAACAAACGACGGGCGACTCCAAGCAAGCCCGTTGACGAGAAGGTTGCTAGCGAGCACGCTGCTACGGAGCGTAGGGCTGCTGACGAAAAGACTGCTGCCGCGAAGGTTGCTGACAAGAAGGCCGTGGAAGATTGGAATTTCCTGTGGGACAACGCACCTGAGTCGGCAAAGGAACAAATACGCAAATTTGTTGAGGACGAACAATTGCGGAAGCAGGCAGAAGAATTAGACCTCTTCCACTTCCTGTGGTATTCCTCTTCGGAAGAGACAAGAGGCCAACTCCGCTTCCGCTGGAAATTGGAGAAAATTCCGCCGAGAATCCGCGAGTACTCCGACGACAACTCAACGCTGTGACTGCTTCTTGCGAGCCTTCGCTGCGGCTTCATTATCAGGGTGCTTTCGGCGGAGTAGTTCTTCTAGTTCGGCGGGGAACAAGTCTAGTTCTATGGCGTAACGCTGCAAGACTAACTTCTGTGATGTCGGGTCGCTGTTAACGGGTCGGTCAAGCGCGGCTTGGCATTGCCGAATGACACGTACGCCTGCGGAAGACGCTGCTATCTTCGCCGTGATGCGCTCGCGCAAGATATGCTTGCCGACTTGTGCTCCACGAAAAGGGTGCGCTTTCATCTTGTAGACCGCCTGCGCCGCGCTGTGTTGCCAGTGTTCACAGTGATGCACTTTTTCCGACCTTCGCCGACTTTCGTTGACCTTTCTTGACCATCTCAGATTTTCCTATCTCGTTAAACATCAACGAAACCCGCATAAACATTGATGTTTGTGAAAAGGTCTGCGGAAGAAGGGACTCGAACCCCTACGGCCTTTCGGCCACCAGCTCCTAAGGCTGGCGCGTCTGCCAATTCCGCCACTTCCGCAGTGGAAGCCAGAGTATAACATTT
>Ga0210387_10002105_pt1 | contig 15117 bp, 11 predicted proteins | sample IncBWC7OmetaG_FD_160108 | JGI IMG/M metagenome (GOLD analysis project Ga0210387, IMG submission 160108) | Forest soil microbial communities from Barre Woods Harvard Forest LTER site, Petersham, Massachusetts, United States - Inc-BW-C-7-O ...
TCGACGTCCTCGTAGGCCATCGGGTAGCGCTCGTCGAGCATGCCCACGCGCTCGATGACCTCGCGGCGCACGTACATGCACGCGCCGGTCACCGCCAGCGCGGAGCTGGTCTGCGTGGCCGGCCCCCAGTGGCCGGGCTTGAAGCGGTAGCGATGGTCGAACCACTCGGGCGCGTCGCGGTTGCGGACGGTGCCGCCGAACTGGATACGGCCATCCGGGTAGAGCAGCTGAGCGCCGACGATCCCCACGTCGGCGTCGCGGTAGGCGGCGTACTGCAACCCCTCGAGCCAGCCGTCGAGCGCCTCGACGTCGGAGTTCAGCACGACCACGTCGCGCTCGCCTCGCGTGGCTCGCAGGCCGCGGTTGACGTTCGCGGCGAAGCCGCTGTTGCGCTCGGACTCGACGAGCAGGTCGATCCCGTCGATCGCCCGCAGCGCAGCCAGATGCTCGGGTCCGCTTGCGTCGTCGGCGACGATCACGCGGGTCATCCCGCGCGCGGTGGTGCGATGGATCGAGCGCACGAGCTTGCGCACGTGGGCCGCGTCGCGGTAGCTGGGGATGACGACGTCGACGGGCGTCCCGTGCTCGCGGTACCAGGTGGCGGCGCGGCGGCGTTCCTGGTCGCGTGCGTGCGTGCGCAGGCGCATCCGTCGATGCAGCGGGGTGAAGCGCAGCGGGAAGGTGATCAGACGCCACAGGATCGTGCGCAGACCGAAGTGCGTGTAGGTCAGGTAGATGCGCCGGCGCAGGTTCGAGAAGGCGCCTTCGGGGCGGCCCTGGATGGGGTCGTGGCTCATCGTGGCGGGCGTCTGTTCACGTGCGCTGGTCGGAGATCGGGTGTGCGTCGAGGTCGAGCGGCTCGAACGAGGAGCGCCCCTCCAGCGAGAGCCTGCCTCGCACCGCGGCCGGCAGCCGATCGGCGCGCGATCCGAGCAGCGATCCGGCGAGGCGCACGACATGGTGACGCGTGAGCGCCGCGAGCGTCGCGCGGCGCTCGGACGCGGAGGCCCCGCAGCGATCGAGCTCGTGCCGCGCCCACCCCAGCTCGCCTCGCAGCCGACGCGAGAGGTGCACCGGCGAGAGCGGCTCGCGCCAGCCGTAGATCTCACGCAGGCCACGCCACTCGTCGAAGCAGCGGCGAAGCTCGTCCGCGGGCGAGTACGCATGGGAGTGCAGGACGGCCGCGTCGGGGACATATGCCCGGGTGTACCCGACGCGCAGCATGTCGATCGCGAGCAGCCGATCCTCGGCATAGGGGACCTGGCGAAACGGCGCGCGCTGCCAGGCGGTGCGGGCGATGCAGGCGTTGGCGTCGGTGAAGAACCCGCGCGCACCGATCAGAGCGAGCACCGGCAGGGTCTCGCGCTCGTGCGCGTCCAAGCGATCCACACGCGGGCGAGCGTCGGGGGCGAGCAAGCGAAACCAGCGCTCCAGTTCCATGCGTACCGCCGGCGATGCATCCGGCCGTGGCAGGTACGGGCCACAGACGAGACCCACATCCGATGCGACGTCGAAGCCCGCGAGCAGGCGCTCGAGCCAGCGGGCGTCGGCGGGCTCGGCGTCCTGCGTCAGCAGCGCGACGTGCGTGCCCTCGGCCTCGTTCATCAGCAGGTTGCGCGTGCCGCCGTGGCTGAAGTTGCCCGGATCGATCTCGATCACGCGCGCACCGTGTGCACGAGCCAGCTCGGCGGAGTCGTCGTGGGAGCGGGAATCGCACACGAGCAGCTCATGGGCGACGGTCTGCGCGGCCAGCGCCCGGAGGGTGCCCGCGAACAGCTCGCCGCCATCGCGGACCGGGATCGCGACGGTCACCTCAGACATGGGCATTCGTTCTACGCCGCGCCGCATGACTAGAGGGAAGCTGATGGGGTGAGCCGCGTCGCATGCGACGCGGCTGGCAGGGTCGCATGCGACCCTGCCTTGGGGGCGTGCATGCACGCCCCCACCGAGCGGTGCATGCACCGCTCGGCCGGTCGGCGCATGCGCCGACCGGGACAACATCAGCTTTTCTACAAGTCATGCGCCGATCCGCTTTGCAGTATGGAAAGCGCTCACGCATAGAACCCCGTCAACGTCACCAACTGGCCGGCATAGCTGAGCGCGGCCATCGCCACGAGCAGCACCACGCCCACCTGCAACACCCACCGCCGCCCGAACGCGTGCAGGCTCGCCACGACCAGCACGGCCAGGGGCGCGATCGCCGGAAACGCATAGCGACCGAATTCGGCGATGAACGGACGCGCGGCGGGGGTGTAGAAGGCGGCCTCGAACCCCGCGACGACCGCCAGCGCCATCAGCACGAGCAGCGTGAACTCGACCGCGTTGCGGCGCACGAACGGCCACTCCCGCCGCAGGGCGATCAGGCCGAGGAACGGGACGGCGATCATCGCGGCGAGGATCACCTCGTAGATCCGGTGCGGGAAGAGCACGTCATACCAGCCGAACGCCCCCCAGCCGCGTTCGACGAAGATGACCATCGCGGGGAAGTGGTTGGGGAAGTGATCGGTCATGAACGGCAGCCGCGGCAAGAGCGACTGCCACAGGTAGCTCAGGTAGTCCAGCGGATGCGCGAGCGCTTCCCTGGTCGAGGCCCCGACCGAGCCGGCTTCGGGGGGAGCGGCGCTCGCCCCGGCGCCGGCTGCGGCGACGGGGTGGAACACGTGCGCGAGTCGCAGCGACAGCCCGCGGGCGGCGAGCGCCGCGAGCACGAGCGCCACCCACCCGCGCAGGTCGGACCGGCGATGGTGGCGGTACAGCGTCGCGGCCAGCGCGATGGCGAAGACCGGATACAGCGCGTACGCCGTCTCCTTGACGATCGGCAGCACGAGCAGCAACCCCCCCGTGAGCAGCCCCAGCCAGAGCTTGACGCCGCGACGCAGCATCAAGATCACGAGCAGCTCGAGCGCCGCGGCGCCCGCGTTGACGCCGACGTCGTTGTTGACCGCCCCCGAGATGAACCCGTACATCGGCTGATACGCGACGAGCAGCGCCGCGAGCACCCCCAGCCACGGACGGCCGGGCGCCAGCTCGCGCGCGAGCAGGAACGCGAACACGACCGTCAGCGCCCCGATCAACGCCGAGGTCAGGCGCATCAGCGTCAGCTGACCGAAGGGCGAGCTGGACGCCAGCCAGTAGGCGGGTGCGAGCGCCGCGTAGTAGATCGCACCGTGCGTCGCGGCGGTCTCGTTGCCACCGCCGTCAGACGACCTCGGGTGCGTGGCGGCGACCTGCCGCCGATACACGGTCTGCGCGCGCGCAGACCACGGCGCGCGCGTGTCGCCGACCTGGTGATCGCTGAAGAAGCTCTCGCCTTCCAGCGCCAGCGTCTCGGCGCTCGACCAGCGCGCCAGCGGCGCCGCGGGGCTCTGCGAGGGCGCCTGCCCGCGCTCCACCAGCGACTGCGTGTAGGCGAAGTGATCGACCTCGTCGGGCGCCTGAAACGGCGGTGTGATCAACGCCCAGCAGGCGAAGTTCAGAGCCGCGATCACGAACAGCCAGGCGGCCGTGCGCCGTGCGCTCGTGCTCCTGCCCCGCCCCACGGCGACCGCCAGGCAGCGCACCGCCGCGAGCGCCAGGCCGGGGAGCACGATCAGCAGGATCAGCACGTACAGCCAAGGTCCGACCGGGCTCGGGCGAAACAGCGAGGCGCGCCGCAGGATCGCACCCGCGCGGGAGAGGTAGCTGCGCTCGGCGCCCGCAGGCGGCAGATACCAGACCGCGATCCGCCCCGACACCGGCGCCCCGCCGGCGCTCGGCGCGTTCGTGCTGAGAGGCGCGGGCAGCGGTGTGCCGCCCCAGTTGACCAGACCGCCCGCGGTCAGGCACAGCGAGGCCGGACGTTCCCCGGTCTCGCTGGAGAGCCCGGGCAGCGTGAACACGGCCGCGCTGACGCGGTTGGGCGGGACCCTCATGGGCGAGAGGGCGCTCTCGATTGTGTCCGCGGTGGGCACGTTCATCGGCCTGGGAGCACTCCCGTTCGCACCCCGATCCGTAGCGCGCGACTCGGTCGACGCGTCCAGGCGCAGCGCCATGCGCAGCGCGGGGCGGGTGCGGGTGCGGGAGACCAGCTGCAGACGGATGCGCCCCGTGCCGGCGGGGATCTCGAGGCCGGGTACGCACACCGGCTCACCGGCTCCGACTTCGGCGATGTAGGTGTAGGCCTCGACCGAGTTCGTGCCCGTGTAGTACTCGCGCGGGCGCAGACAGTAGAACGCGATCAGCGCCACCAGCGGGATCGCGGCGATCGCAGCGAGACGCCATACGCGGGCCTCGCCGGCGAGCACGACCGCCGGAATCCGGCGCAACGGCCGCACCCTAGCGGCGGCGCAGTCCGAGAATGCTGAGCAGGAACGACGAGAAGAAGATCTGAATCCCGACGATCAGCAGCGCGGCGGCGATCACCGCCAGGTGTTCGTCGGCCAGCGAGCCGAAGCCGTGCGAGATCCATGTCGCCAGGATGATCCCGCCCATCACGACCCCGATCAGCATGAACACGCTGCCCAGCAGCAGTCCGTGCTCGAGGCGAAAGCGAGCGCGCATACGGTCGAACCACGGGTCCTGCTCGCCCATGAAGTACGTCCCGTAGGCATGCGCGCACAGCCCGAGCGCGAGCACCTGCGTGCCGACGATCATCAGCAGCGCGCCGCCGATCAGCGCGTGCACCCCCCAGGCCCGCCCGAAGAAGTCCAGGCCCGCGCCGACCAGCACGACGATCAGCGCGCCCAGACCGGCGAGCACGGCGCCGGGGAAGATGAACAGGTGGTTGGGCGAGTGCACGAGCAGGAACCGCAGGTGGCGCCAGCCGTCGCGGAAGCTCGACAGCTTGGACTCGCCCCCACGCGGGTGGTATTCGATTGGGAACTCGGCGATCCGCAGCTTCTCCTTCGAGGCCCGGATGACCATCTCCGAGGCGAACTCCATGCCGGTCGTGCGCAGATCCAGACGGGGCAGCACATCGCGGCGCAGCGCGCGCATGCCGCAATGCGCGTCGCTGATGCCGGTGCGGAAGAACAGGTTGAGCAGACCGGTGAGGATCGGATTGCCGATGTAGCGGTGCAGCCACGGCATCGCGCCGGGCTGGATGTTGTCCATGCGGTCGCCCATCACCAGCTCGGCCCCGGCCTGCAACTCCTCCACGAAGTGCGGGATCTCGTCGAAGTCGTAAGTCAGGTCGGCGTCGGCCATGACGATGTAGCGACCCTTGGAGGCCGCGAACCCCGCCAGGTAGGCGCTGCCGTAGCCGCGCCGGCGTTCGATCACCACGTTGGCGCCCGCCTCTTTGGCCAGGCGCGCGGAGTCGTCCTCGGAGTTGTTGTCCGCTACGACCACCTCGCCCGGCACCCCCATGCGCTCGATCGCCCCCAGAGCGGCCTTCACGCAGGACTCGATGTTCTCGGCCTCGTTCAGGCACGGAATCACGACCGACACCAGCGGCGCGTCGGGATCATGGGCGTCGGGCGCGACAGGGGGGGCGCTTGTCGGGGCGAGCGTGTTCATCGGCTGAGGATCTTTTGGAGTCCTGATTCGAAGAGTCGGGCAGCCAGCGTTGCGTTTATAACGCCTGAGAAGGCGGAAAGTGGCGCAGTAGGTGCGTGCTGCGAAGAGATGATGCTAGCGCGAAGCGCTTCAGAGCTCGCGTGCTGTGCCCTGCGGGGCGCTCGCCCGCACCGGTATGTCGTCAGGAGCGTGCGGGCAGGGCGCGAGCGTAGCCGGCGAGCGTCGCGCGGGCCGTGTGCTCCCAGGTGAACCGGTCCGCACGCTCCAGTCCACGGGCGCGCAGACGCTCGGCCTCCGGACTATCTGCCAGCAGACGCTCCAGTGCGCCCGCTATCGCCGCCTCCTCCCGAGGATCGAACAGCAGGGCGGCGTCGCCGGCCACCTCCGGCAGCGAGGAGGTGTTCGAGCAGGCCACCGGAACGCCCCGAGCCATCGCCTCGAGCACCGGCAGCCCGAAGCCCTCGTACAGCGATGGGTAGACGAATGCGTCGGCCACCTGCCACAGCCCCTCGATCTCCTCGCCCGGAAGCCAGCCGAGAAAGCGCACGTCCCGCTCGACGCCGAGGGCTCGGGCACGCTCGCGCAACCGCGCCTCGTGGTCGGTCGCATAGCCGGGCAGCACGAGCAGGGGGCGCCGTTCCGCAGGGATCAGTGCCACGGCGCCGATCAGGGCCAGGAGGTTCTTGTGGGGACGCTTGGCCGACAGGCTCAGTACGATGCGGCGCTCGCCAAGCTGCAGACGGCGGCGAAGCTCGGGCTCGCTCAGGGGGTCGCTGCGCTTGAGGGCACCGAGTCCAAGCGGCGCCACATCGATCCGCTCGGCGCCGACGTGCAGCAGCTCGACGAGATCGCGCTGGGTGCTCTGCGAGTCCGCGATCACCCGATCCGAGCGTCGTACCGCCAGCGGCACGAGCACGCGCATGCCGAGGTCGCGGATGCCCTTGTGCGCCTCGGGGAAGCGCGCGTAGATCAGATCGTGGACCGTGACCACGCGCCGGAAGCGCCCGCGTGCGGGCCCGGTGCTCGCCAGGCTGTGCACGAGGTCCACACCCGCTCGCGCGGCCAAACGCGGCAGCAGCAGCTGCTCGCCGTACACCCACTGAACCCGGTTGCGGGCGTTTACGGGGACCTTTGCAACTGGCAGCAGATCTCCCCACGGGGAACCGTCGGCGAGCCCCTCGCGACTCATGAAAGCGGTGAAGCTCATCCCCGGTGGCGCCTGGTCGATCAGCGCCGGGATCAGCTCGCGCGCATACACCTCCATGCCGCCGGTCTCGCCCGGGATGAGGAAGATGAGGTTCAGACCGACGTGAATGGGCTTGCCGGGAGCCACGAGCGTGCAAGATTAGAGGCTAGGATGGGTCGCCTGCCGCTCACTATCGACATCGTGATCCCGACCTCGGGGCGGTATGACCTGACAGGCAACTGCCTGTCACATCTGGCACGACAAACCCGCGCGCACACGGTGATCGTGTCCGACAACGGCGACAGCGATGAGACAGCCGAACGCATGCACAGCGAGTGGAGCGCGGTCCGGCTGATCCGCTCGGCGCAGGCACTGAGCTTCGCCGCCGCGTGCAACCACGGTGTGGACGCCGGCGACGGCGAGGTGGTGGTGCTGCTCAACAACGACGTGTACGCCCGCCCCGATTGGCTCGAGCTCCTGTTGGCGCCGCTGGAATCCGATCCCCAGGTCGGCTCGGTCGCGTGCCTGCTGGTGCAGCCCGACGAACTGCTGATCGACAGCGTGGGGTTGTGCGCCGATCCGACCCTCGCCGGATTCCCGCGACTGGCCGGCCTGCCGGTCGCGCAGGCGGGCGATCCGCATCCCGCGCTCGTGGGCCCGTCGGGCGCCGCGGCCGCCTACCGGCGTACGGCCTGGACCCAGGTTGGAGGACTCGACGAGGCGATCTTCGCCTATGCGGAGGACCTTGACCTCGCCCTGCGCCTGCGTGGCGCCGGCTGGCGTGCGTCGGTTGTGCCCGATGCAGTGGGCATGCATATCGGCGGGGCTACGCACGGGCGTGGCACAGCCTGGCAACGACGCCATGCGGGCTTCGCGCGCGGCTACCTACTGCACCGTTACGGCGTACTGCGAGGGCCCCACGCCCTGCGGGCGTTGGCCACCGAGAGCGCTGTTGCTCTCGGCGACGCGATCCTCTCGCGCGACCTCGCCGCACTGTCGGGACGGGTCGCCGGCTGGCGCTCAGCGAGGGGCATGGCGCGACGCAGTGCACCGGCCGATGCGCTCGATGCCCAGATCGGAATGCGCGACTCCTTCGCGTTGCGCCGGCGCATCTACGCGCGCAGCTGACGAGCATCGATAACGACCTGCGGCGCGTGCTCGACGACGCCGCCCACAGGACCCAGCTCAGCCACGAAGGACTCGACCGGCGCGAGCATAATATGTGGCGATGGAGGTCCTCCCGATCACGCTGTGCATCAGTACGCGGAATGCTGCATCGGTCCTGGACGGATGCATCGACAGCGCTCGCGAGTGGGTTAGCGAGATCGTCGTGGTCGACATGGAGAGCAGCGATGCGACCCTCGACATTGCACGCTCCCACGGCGCCACGATCGTGCAGGTTCCGGCCGCCGGCTGGGCCGAGCCGGGCCGGCAGTCGGGTATCGATGCCGCCACCCAGCCGTGGATCCTGGTGCTGGACGCAGACGAGCGGGCAACGCGCACGCTCCGGGACCTCGCAGCGACATATGTCGCTCGCGAGGACATCGGCGGCGTGCGCCTACCGCGACAGAACTTCCAGTTTGGCTGGTGGGTGCCCGGGGCGGGCATCTGGCCTGACCGGCAATTGCGGCTGTTTCGGCGCACCCGCACCAAGTGGCGGGGACTGCGAACACACGAAGGCCCGGCCGTCGCCGGCCGGGTCGAGGACGCGCCTGCAATTGTCGAGAATGCGATCGTCCACCACAACTACGCCAGCATTCATGACTGGGTGGACCGAACGAATCGCTACACCGACCTGGAGGCAGACCGTCTGAGCGACTCCCGTCGCCGGGCAAGCCTGCCGCGACTGGTCGGAATCCCATTCGCGCGCTTTGTAGAGGAATATGTCGTAAGGCGCGGCTATCGTGGCGGTCGTTACGGCTTGGCCGTCGCACTGATGGCATGGTGCTACTGGCTGTTGGCCGAGCTCAAGGCGTGGGAGCGCCATCTCGCCACCGAGCCCCCCACGCGCGACGCGGTTGCGGAGCCCAAGCTCGGGACGCTCCCGCAAACTGAGTAGCTTGCGCCTGTGCGCATATGCGTCGTCTATGACTGCCTGTACCCGCATACGGTGGGCGGCGCCGAGCGCTGGTACCGCAACTTGGCCGAACGCCTGGCCGCGGATGGGCACGAGGTCACATACCTGACCTTGCGCCAGTGGGATCGCGGCGAAACACCGGAACCGGCCGACGGTCGGGTCAAGGTTCTGAGCGCGGGTCCGCGAATGAGCCTGTACACCCGCGAGGGCCGGCGACGGATCTCGCCGCCGCTCGTCTTCGGAATCGGAGTGCTGTGGCACATGCTTCGCCGCGGACGACGCTACGACGCGGTGCACGCCTGCTCGTTCCCGTATTTCTCGCTGCTGGCGGCCGCGAGCGCCCGCCCGATCGGCCGCTACCGGCTGACCGTCGACTGGTTCGAGGTCTGGAGCGAGTCCTACTGGCGCGAGTACCTCGGCGGCCTTGGCGGCCGCGTGGGTGCACTCGTGCAGCGGCTGTGCGCGCGCGTACGTCAGCGGGCGTTCTGCTACTCGGACCTACACGCCCAGCGGTTGCGCGAAGAGGGTCTGCGGGGCGAGGTGACGGTGCTGCGCGGGCTGTACGCGGGACCCGCCGAACCGGTGACCGCAGAGCCGGCGGAGCGCGTGGTGCTGTTCGCCGGGAGGCTGATCCCGGAGAAGCGGGCGCCGCTTGCGGTCGAGGCGATTGCGCTGGCCGCGGAGCGGATCGAGGGGCTCCGGGGAGAGATCCTGGGTGACGGACCGGAGCGGGAGGCGGTACGTGAGGCGATCGCAGAGCACGGGCCGCAGATCGTCTCGGCACGTGGATTCACGAGCGCGGAGAGGGTCGCAAGGGAGATGCGCCGGGCGTTGTGCCTGCTGCTGCCCACGGTACGCGAGGGTTACGGTCTAGTCGTCGTGGAGACGGCCGTGCACGGGACGCCCAGCATCGTGATCGCGGGCCCCGACAATGCGGCGGTCGAGCTGATCGAGCCCGGCGTCAATGGATTCGTGTGTCCGAGCTCAGACCCGCGGACGATCGCAGAGGCGATCGTCCAGGCCTACGAAGCCGGTACGCGTTTGCGCGAGAGCACGGCGCGCTGGTACGAGCACCACGCGCACGAGCTGTCGCTGGAGAGCTCGCTGCAGAAGGTGCTGGCGAGCTATGGCAGCAGGCCCGCCTCGCAAAATCCCTAGCATTGCGCCGGTGGCCGCCTCGATCGACGTCGTCGTTCCTACGCACAACCGCTATGAGCTGACGCGCGACTGTCTCGCCCACCTGGCGCGTCAGACGGTCGCGCACCGCACGATCGTGGTCGACGACGGGTCCAGCGACGACACGCCTGCACTCGTGCGCCGCGACTGGCCAGACGCCACGATCGTGGAGCTTGGCGCCAACCGCGGCTACACCCATGCGGTGAACCGTGGGGTGAGCGCCGGCGATGGCGAGTACGTGGTGCTACTCAACAACGACGTGCAGTTGCGCCCGGACTGCCTGGAGCGCCTGGTGGCGCCGCTGGCGGACGATCCGAAGCTCGGTTCGGTCGCTGCGACGATGCTGGCCCGCGACGAACGGACGATCGACAGCGTCGGCGTGACGGCCGACGTAACGCTCGCGGGGTTCGCGCGCCTGCAGGGACGGCCGCTCGCCGAGGCGATGCTGAGCACGCCGGTCCTCGCCGGACCAGAGGGCGCGGCCGGGGCGTACCGGCGCCTGGCCTGGGAACAGGCGGACGGCCTGGACGAGACGATCGTCGCGTATATGGAGATCCTCGATCTGGCACTGCGACTGCGCACTGCCGGATGGACCACGACGAGCGCTCCCGAGGCCTGCGGGGTGCACCTGGGCTCGAGCACTTACGGCAAACGCTCTGCCGGGCAGCGGCGTCTGGCGGGCTTCAGCAGGGGCTACCTACTGCGTCGCTACGGCGTGCTGCGCAGCAGCGAGAGCGCGCGAACGTTGTTCACCGAGACGGCGGTCGTTGCGGGCGACATCGCGCTCTGTCGCGATATCGAGGCGCTGCGCGGTCGTGTGCAGGGCTGGCGCGCGGCCGCCGGCATGCCCCGCCACCCGCGACCGCCACGGGACGCGATCGCGGAGTCGATCTCGATGTGGGAGTCCTTGAGGCTGCGTCGAGCGACCTTGCGTACGATGTAGGCCGGATGTAGAGCACCATGATCGAACGGGCCAGTCCTTTTGCTGGCCCCGTGATCGCGGCTCCGTCAGAGGCCCTCCGGGCCCTCGATACCGGCAGCCCCCACGTAGTGCTCCCCCCACGCATCGCGCGAGAGCCGCCGGCGCAGACGCGACGAAGCGCGAGCCCAATCCTCGGTACGACGATCGGAGACCAGCAGGTTCTCCTGCTGGCCGCTGCGATAGGTGCGCGCGGCGGCCCAGTCCTTGACGCCGTAGACGCGCCCGTCGCGGCCGACGACGACCGCTCGCAGATCGCGCTCGAGGATCTGGCGGGTGATGCTGCGACGGCCGCTCTCCAGCAGATAGGTGTCGCGCTTGTCCCGCGCGTCCTGGAGGTTCATCGCGAGCAGGTTGGCGCGGTCGATCGCGAAGGCGGTGCTGCGGATGTGCGGATTGGGAAAGCGCGGATAGTCGCGCCGCGAGCCTCGCAGGCGCAGCAGCTGGAAGGGCCAGTAGCGGGCACGGCCGCGAATCCAGCGCGACTGACTCTCCCAGCTGGCAGTGGCTCCGACGAGCCCCGTATGGGGATCCTCGAGCGCTTGTAAGAGGATCGCGAGCCAGCCGTCGACGAGGATGGAGCTGTAGGAATTCAGGAAGCACAGTCGGGTGTGGGTCAGGGAGTGTGCGGCCAGACCGTAGGCCGCGAGGTCGGGCACGGGGCGATCGAGCACGATCAGACGGTGCTCGATCCCGGTGAGCTCGATCTCGAGGTCTCCCCGGGTGAGCGTCTTGCCGTCACGCGATCCTTTCTGGCCGGTGGTCGCGTCCGTGTCCTCGATGGGCGCCCCGTTGAGGACGATCACGAGCTCGTGGGCGACCCCAGGGGAATGGGCGTTGTATGAGCGCAGAAACGAGCGCACGGGCTCGGGTCCAAGCGGCGCCCACACGAGGTGGACGACGCCGAGTGCTCCGGGCTTGGCCCGGTTGAGCGCGGCACTGCGGGCGTGAGCATCGAGGTCCAGCATCAGCCAGCGAGAGCTTCATCGCCGGTGGGTAGGGACGTGGGCGGACTGGGGTCCGACTCGGGTCCCCAGGCGAATGCCGAGAGCAGTCGACGACGATCGTAGGAGCCGTTGGCGTACGAGCGAGTCTGGTTGTCGGCGACCAGCAGGCCCCGCTGCCGGCCCTGCCAGAAGGTCTCGGCGGCGTACCAGTCGGGATGGTCGTAGAAGCTGCCGTCGCGGTCGACCACGAGCGTGCGCAGACCCATGCCCTGGACCTGGCTGGTAAAGCTCGCGCGCCCGCTCTCCAGCAGGTAGGCGTCCATCTTCCTGACCAGCAGTCGTAGGCGAAACCTCGCAAACGTCGCGCGGTCGAGCATGAACGCGTTCGTGCGCACGTGATAGGCCGGAAACGGGGCGAAGCGCAGCAGCTGCTCGGGCATCGGGCGAAACGAGCGCAGCGTCGAGAGCACCGAGCCCGAGAGAGTGCGGGGGGGCGGCTTGGCATCAGGATCAGCGGTGCCCTCGGGCGCACGTGTCACCTCGAGTTCGAGTTCGATCTCGCGCATCTGTTCGCGCGCGATGCGCCGGGCGGGTACCACCCGACGGTAGGGGTTGGGCAGCAGGAACGCGTTGAGCACGGCCGAGTGCAGGCTCGCCCACGACCCGGTGGCTCCCACGAGACCCGCCCGGGGCTGGTCGAGCGCCTGATCGAGCTTGGCCAGCCAGCCGGGCGCGAGGATCTCGGCGTAGGAGTTCAGAAAGCACAGCCGCCGATGCTCGAGGTGGGCGGCCGCGTGAGCGTACGCGGCGAGATCCAGAACCGGTTCGGGAGTGCGGAGCAGGCGGTGCTCGACGCTCTCGAGCGCAGCTTCGAACTCGGCCGGCAGCGGCTCGGGGACGTTGTTGAGGAGCAACACCAACTCGTGCTCGGCGCCGGCGGGGTGTCGCCTGTAGGAGGCCAGGAACTCCCGCAGCGGTCCGGCCCCGAGGGGTCCCCAGACGAGGTGCACGACCGCGATCACTGCGAAGACACTAACGGGGAGCCGAGGGTTCGGACCGTGACGACAATCGCCGTCATGCTCTCCCAGCGCGGGGGCCGGGGAGCAGATCGAGCAACTCGGGCGGATAGGCGCGCGTGAGCAACAGAGCGCCCGCGAACAGGGCCGTGGAGATCACGAGCCGCACGATCACGGGGACCGGGGTCAGCGCGAGCGGGGCGAGACCGAGCGCCGCCGCAAGCGCGACGCCGGGGAGGATCCGCAGGGATGGACGCAGCTGGGGGCGGCGGCGCACGACCATCGTGCACTGCACGACCGCAAGCACGATCTCCCCAATGGCGGTTCCGATGGCGGCGCCCTGGGCACCGTCAACCGGGACCAGCGCCGCAACCAGGACCGCCGTGAGGATCAGGCCGCCGATGCTGCTCATGAGTATCTGCCGGTAAAGGCCGAGACCGAGCAGGCCGTTGGCCCAGACGAGGCTCACACACATGGCGCCGAGAGCGATGCCCTGCACCGCGAGCACGGGCGCCGCGGGCGCAAAGCGCGGACCCCCGACGATCTGAAGCGCGAGCGGGGCGCCGATTGCGATCGAGACCGCGACCCAAGTACCCATAATCAGCGAAACCTCGAACACCCGCCCGAGCGCATATCCGAGCCGCTCGTGATCGTCGGCGCGTACGCTGTGCGCAAAAATCGGCAGGGCCGAGCCAGCCAAAAGCGCCGGTACGGGCGTGAGAACTTCGACGATTCGAAACGACAAGCTGAAGTAGCCCAGCTGGATGGCGGTGCCGAGCACCGATACGAGAATGATCGACACGCGCAGGTAGACAGACGAGGCGGCGACCGCGGCGGAGTAGGGGAGCATCGGCCTGACGAACCGTCGCCAGCGCGCGAGGCTGAACGTGGGCGTGAGCGCGCGCGTGTTGCGCACGAGCATCACGGTCGCGACAAGCGCGATCAGGCCGACCGGGATCGAGACGCCCAGGAACGGGACCAGCGCGGCGCCGGCGAACACGAGCGCGATCGTGAACATTGTCGTGAGCAGTTGGCGAGAGAGTTCCAGCGCGGCGACGGCGCCGAGTCGCAGGCCGATCAGCAGCGGCAACGCGAAGTTGTCCTGGGTCACCTGCAGCAGCAGCCCTACACAGGCAAGCGCGACACCGGCGGCGAGCGTCGGCGAGTAGGCAAACCAGGCGAGCGCCACGATCACGACGCTGCCGATGAACGTGAGCGTGATCCGCAGTCCGAGCAGGTCGCGCGCCAGCGACCAGCGCTCGGCGGGCGGGCGCATCGAGAGCTCGCGCACGCCGACGGCGGTCAACCCCAGATCCGACAGCGCACCGACGAGCGCCACGAGCGAAAGTGCGGTGACGTATTCGCCGAACCGCACCACGCCGAGATGCCGTGTCAGCAGCGACGCGGAGATGACGCTGGACAGGGCACCAACGATGTAGCCGCCGACGCGCAGTCCACCACCCCGCGCCGCGGCCGGTCCCGCGGCGCTCGTGGAGAGGATGTCGGCAGATTCGGCGTCCGCACCTGCCGAGGCGCCGGCGACGGGTGTGTCCCCGGTCAACCCTCAGGCCTCCTTGCGCATCACGATCGTCACTGCCGACCCGCGGTCGCCCGTGCGCTCGATTGGCGCCAGCGTTCGTTCGATCGCTCGCGCGCAGTGACTGACCAGGTCCGGTGTCCGGCCGATGGCGGGGTGACGCCTGAGCGCGCCGACCCAGCCGAAGAAGTTGCACTCCAGGCCGTCGGGATCGTTCGTGCTGAGCACGACCTCCGTGAGGCCAAGGTCCCTCCCCCGGTCGATCAGGGCCGACGGCGGCATCAAGCACAGGTGCCGAGGAGCGTCGAGATGCACCCAGCGGGTTCTCAGCACGCGAAACTGCAGCGAGCGGGGGTTTGGAACCGCGATCGCCAGCAGACCGCCCGGCTCCACCTTCTCGGCGGCCCGCGCGAGCACCTCGGTCGGGTTGGGGAGATGCTCGAGCACGTGCCACAGCGCGACCACGCGAGCCGGGGGGAGCTGGGCGATGGCCTCCAGCGGGCGGTTGCTGCAGATGGCGTCGATCCCCTCGTGCTCGCTCAGATAGCGACAGCAACGCTCGCTCATCTCGATCGCGCTGACCTGAAAGCCGGCCGCCTGAGCGCTCACCGCAAACGCTCCGGTACCGGCGCCGATCTCGATCAGGCGGCCCGGCTCGGTGTGGGTGCGCAGCAGGTCGACGCGATACGAAGCGGCACGTTGC
>Ga0210387_10002106_pt1 | contig 15116 bp, 17 predicted proteins | sample IncBWC7OmetaG_FD_160108 | JGI IMG/M metagenome (GOLD analysis project Ga0210387, IMG submission 160108) | Forest soil microbial communities from Barre Woods Harvard Forest LTER site, Petersham, Massachusetts, United States - Inc-BW-C-7-O ...
GCTAGTGGCTCGCCATTCGCCTGCGACGTAAATTTCCAGCGGGATGTCCAGACCAATCCGCGTGCTGGTAGCGAAGCCGGGACTCGACGGCCACGATCGCGGCGCCAAGGTCGTCGCCGCGGCGCTGCGCGATGCCGGCATGGAGGTGATCTACACGGGCCTGCACCAGACGCCCGAGATGATCGCCACGGCCGCGGTCCAGGAGGACGTCGATGTGGTCGGCCTATCCATTTTGAGTGGCGCGCACATGACGCTCTTCCCTCGCGTGTTGGAGTTGCTCAAGGCCGACGGACGCGAGGACATTCTGCTCACGGGCGGCGGGATTATCCCCAAGGACGACATGGAGTCGCTGCACAAGCTCGGTGTCGGCCGCTTGTTCGGCCCCGGGACGACGACCGGGGAGCTCGTGAAGTACATCAAGGAATGGTTCGCCGAACGGCAGCGGCAAGAGGTGTGACCAGCCGCCTCCGTCAGCTCAGCGACGAGATCCGATCGCTCGACGCGCGCATTGAATCCGGCGGTGGGCCGGACAAGATCGAGCGCCAGCATACACAGGGGAAGATGACGGCGCGCGAACGCGTGGCCGGTCTCACCGACCCCGGCACGCGCTTCGTCGAGATCGGATTGCTGGTCGCGTACGACCAGTACGAGGGCCAAGCCCCGGCGGCCGGTGTGATCACGGGTATCGGGATCATACACAACCGGGAAGTGGTTATCGTCGCCAACGACGCGACGGTCAAAGCCGGTTCGTGGTGGCCCGAAACGATCAAGAAGATCCTCCGCGCGCAGGAGATCGCCATGCGCTGCCGTGTCCCGATCGTCTACTTGGTCGATTCCGCAGGCGTGAACCTCCCCTATCAAGGTGGCGTCTTCCCGGGCCAGTACGGTGCGGCGCGCATTTTCTACTACAACTCGATCATGCGGCACTATCTCCGCGTGCCGCAGTTCGCCGCCGTCATGGGCCCATGCATCGCCGGCGGCGCGTACCTCCCGGCGTTGTCCGACGTGATCATCATGGTGAAGGGCACATCCTTCATGGGACTCGGCGGCCCGAACCTCGTCGAGGGCGCAACGGGCCAATTGGTCGACTCCGAGAGCCTCGGCGGCGCGACGATGCACACGTCAGTCAGTGGCGTAGCCCACTATATAGCCGATAACGACGCGGCGTGCCTGACACACTTGCGTGCGCTGATCGACCGCCTCCCGCCGTCTGTTGTGTCAGCCGGCAGCGTGGCGCAGCCGCGCGACGCCGGGATCCTGTACGATCTGCTGCCAACCGATCATCGGATGTCGTACGACATGATCCCGGTCCTCAAGGCGATCGTCGACGATGGCCAGCTGGATGAGTTCCAAGCCGATCGCGCGCGCGAGCTGATCTGCGCTGACGCCCGCCTCGGTGGCATGCCGATTGGCGTCATTGCGAACAGACGGGGCCTGATCAAAGGCCGCGAAGGCGAGAAGCCGAGGTTCGGCGGCATTATCTACGCCGAGAGCGCCGAGAAGGCGGCGTACTATATCGACCGCTGCGACCGCGAGGGGATGCCCCTCCTGTTCGTGCAGGACGTCTCCGGCTTCATGGTCGGCCAGGAAGCCGAGGAAGAGGGAATCATTCGCGCGGGCGCCCGCTTCGTCGAAGCGATGGCCACAGCGCGCGTCCCGAAGCTCGTTCTCACCGTCAACCACGCCTCCGGCGCTGGCTACTACGCGATGGCAGGGCAGGGCTTCGACCCGGATTTCATCTTCTCCTGGCCCACGGGTCGGATGGGAGTCATGGAGGGCGAGTCTGCCGTTCGCGCCGTCCACGGCCCTGCGCTCGCTTCCGCGAAAGCCGCGGGCCGCGCACCCGCACCGGCCGTCACCACGGCGATCGAGGCGATGCGCGAGGAATACGACACGCAACTCGACGCCCGCTACGCCGCCGCGCGTGGATTCGTCGACGCGATCGTGTTCCCCGAGGACACGCGCGACGTGCTCATCCTCGCGCTGCGTACCTCACGGCACAACCCGGGTCCACACCTCGGTCCTTTTCTGTTATGAAAGTCGTACGCGTAGGAGGCGGTCAGGGATTCTGGGGCGACGACCCGGACGCGCCACGCCGGCTGGTCGAAGGTGGTCCGATCGACTACCTGATGCTCGATTATCTGGCCGAGGTCACGATGTCGATTCTGCAAAAGCAGAAAGAGCGTGATCCGAAAGCCGGGTATGCACGCGATTTCGTGGGCGCAGTCCAAAGCGTCCTGCCGTTCGTCGGGCGCGGTCTCAAGATCGTCGCCAATGCGGGCGGAGTAAATCCGAGAGGCTGCGCGGACGCCGTTCGCGCAGTCGCTCCGGATGTGCGCATTGGCGTCGTCACCGGCGATGACCTGCTGGGCCGCCTCGACGAGTTAGTCGCCCAAGGCCACCAGCTGGCCAACATGGACACGGGTCAACCGTTATCGACGGTCCGCGACCGAGTGCTCTCAGCGAACGCGTACATAGGATCGGCCCCGATCGTAGAGGCGCTACACAAGGGCGCCCAGATAGTCGTCACCGGCCGCTCAACCGACACGGCATTGACCATGGCGCCGCTCCGCCACGAATTCGGCTGGACCGCAACCGACTACGACAAGCTGGCGGCTGGAATCGTCGCGGGCCACATCATCGAGTGCGGCGCCCAATGCTCCGGTGGCAACTGCCTGTACGAGTGGCGCGAGATCCCGGATCTCGCCAACGTCGGATATCCAGTCATCGAAGGCTCGCCGGATGGCACATTCGTCGTCACCAAGCACCCGGGCACGGGCGGGCGCGTATCGATCCACACGGTAACCGAGCAGCTGGTCTACGAGATGGGCGACCCGCACTCGTATATCACCCCGGATGTCGTCGCGGATTTCACCACAATCCGCCTGTCATCCGACGGCGAAAACCGCGTTCGCGTGTCCGGCATTCACGGAGCGCAGGCGACCGACAAGTTGAAGGTCTCTATAGCGTATCGCGCGGGATACAAAGCCGTGGGCACGTTGGTCTATGTATGGCCCGATGCACTTGAGAAGGCCCGTGCGGCAGACCGCGTGCTGCGCGAGCGGTTGGATCGCCTCGGCCTCAAGTTCGACAAGATCCTGACGGAGTTCGTCGGCGTCTCGGCCGCGCACGGCCCGTTGACGCCGCCGACGGATGCGCCCGAGGTGCAGATGCGCGTTGGAGTACGAGCCGAAAGCAAGGCGGCCGTCGAGGGATACAGCCGACAGATCGCTCCACTAGTCCTGAACGGCCCGCCAAGCGTCACGGGCTTTGCGGGGGGCCGCCCGAAGGTCGAGGAGATCGTCGCCTACTGGCCAGCGCTGATCGACAAGCGCGTCGTCCAAACCACGGTGACGATCGTCTGATGCGCATTCCTCTCCTCGACATCGCGCACGCGCGCTCGGGCGACAAGGGCGACACCGCCAATGTCGGCGTGATCGCTCTCGATCCGAAATGGTACCCGGTGCTGGCGAAGTACCTGACGCGCGACCGCGTCGCCCAGCATTTCGCGGGGGTGATCACCGGCGGCGTCGATCGTTACGAACTGCCGAACCTCGGCGCGCTTAATTTCTTGTTGCACGGCGCACTCGACGGTGGCGGCACTTTGTCGCTCAAGACCGACGCGCAGGGTAAAGTCTTCTCGACAGCGTTGCTCCGCCTGGTCCTCGATATCCCGGATGCGGAGGTCCCATGATACATGTCCGTGTGGAGCGACGGAGTGACGGGACGATCGGCGTACTGACGCTGGCCCGTCCGGAAAAGAAGAACGCGCTCGACCGCGCGATGGCCGATGCGCTCGTCGCGGGTCTGGCGGAGTTCAAGTCGGACCAGACCATCCGCGTCGTCCTCCTCGCCGCCGACGGTGCCGACTTCTGCGCCGGCGCCGACCTGGCCGCGCTCGGCGCCATGATCGATCTGGGCCCGGAGGCGCACGTCGCCGACGCCGAGTCGCTCGTGCGCGTATTCATCGCCCTGCGCGACTTGCCGCAGCCCGTTATTGCGGCCGTCCAAGGACACGCCCTCGCGGCCGGTGCGGGACTCGCGACCGCTGCCGACATCATCCTCGCTCGCGAGGACGCGCGTATCGGGTACCCGGAGGTCCGCATCGGATTCGTTCCGGCGATGACGCTCCCCATGCTGCGCCTCGCCGTCGGCGAAAAGATCGCGGCCGAGCTGGTGCTCACCGGTCGCACGCTGATGCCGGCCGAGGCGCTCGCGTTGGGCCTCGTGAGCCGCGTCATCCCGACCGCCTCGTGGGAGGAAGGGATTCGCACGACGCTCGACCGTATCGCCTCGTCGCCCACCGGCCCCATGCGCATCACGAAGCATCTGCTCTACGCGCTCGACGATCTCACGTTCGACGACGGACTGCAACTCGGTGTTCAAGCCAACGCCGCGGCGCGGTCGACCGAGGAGTTCAGGGCTGGCATTCGCGCGTTTATGACACGACGGCCGTGACGCCACTCGCGACCTGGCGGGTCACGATCGCGATCGCCGGGATCGTTGTGTTCATGTGGGGCGCCAAAACCCAGAACGAGGCCGCGCGCTGGGTCGGCATCGCCTGCCTCGTCGTGGCCTTGGCCCTTCGATTCCTCGGACCGAGACGGCCGCGTTAGCTTTCGGTCGTCATGAAGGTCTTTAAGTGAAAGTTCCTAAGCGAGACAGCGGTACCGTCGAGCGAGTTCAACCGACGAGCTCAGGCAGCGTAGTTCGCTGCCCTGAGCTCCTCGCGCCAGCGGGGTCACTGGACGCGGTGCGAGCCGCGGTTGCCAACGGCGCCAACGCCGTCTATCTCGGCGCGGAACGTTTCAACGCCCGCGACGAGGGCGCGCAGCTCACCCTCGACGAGCTTGCCGATGCCTGTCGCCTGGCTCATGCGCGCAACGTTCGCATTTACCTGACACTCAACGTGCTGGTCAAGCCGGGCGAACTCGCCGATGCGCTCGACTTGCTCGGTGCCGCCATCGATGCGGGCATCGATGCGGTGATCGTCCAAGACGTTGGCTTGATCCGCCTGATCCATACCGTCTATCCGTCATTAGAGATCCACGGCTCTACGCAGATGACGGTTCATGACCCGGCCGGCGCAGCCGTTCTGCGCGACCTGGGCGTTCATCGCGTCGTGCTGGCGCGCGAGAACACGCTGGCCGATGTGCAGGCGATCCATTGCGCCGTCCCAGAGCTCGGCCTCGAGACATTCATCCACGGCGCCCTCTGCATTTCGTACTCGGGCCAGTGCTTCATGTCGGGCATGATCTCGGAGCGCAGCGCCAACCGTGGGTCCTGCGCCCAATCGTGTCGCAAGGATTACGTCCTCAACGATGCCCTGACCGGCGAGACCCTGGACACCGGCTACCTGATCTCGGCCCGCGATCTCGCTGCACCGGATTCGTTGGCCGATGTCGCTCGCGCCGGGATCATCTGCCTGAAGGTCGAGGGCCGCAAGAAACGCCCCGAATACGTCGCCGCGGTGACGTCGGCCTATCGCACATTCCTCGACCGCATAGCCCGCGGCGAGACGGCCCCGGTGCACGCGGGCGACACGCAACCGCTGGTACAGATCTTCAGTCGCGGATTCACACCCGGGATGCTCGGCGACGGCGACCGTGCCGGCCGCGATTACGTGACCCGCACGCACCCCGATCACCGTGGTGTTGTCCTCGGCACGGTAGTCTCCGCGAGCGCGACTGAGCTCGTGATCGCGCTCGCCGCTGCCGTCGGCCCGATCGCTCCGGGCGATGGCCTCGCGTTCGGGCCGCCCCCGGGCACATCCGGCGAGTCCCTGGGTTTCGCAGTCGATGGCGTCCGCACGATCGGCTCGGGCCGCGTGGGAATCGCGACCCGCAAACGTGTCCCTGTCGGCTGGATCGCCTATCGCACCGCGCAAGCGTCGCTATTGGAGCGCGGCCGCCAAAGCGTCGCGCGCACGGCCATCCCCGCAGCCCCCAAAGTCCGACTCGACGTTCGTCTGTTCGGCCAAGCAGGTACGCCGCTCAAGGCGATCTTCACGGCGGGCTCCGACACCGTCACCGTACGCACTGACGCAACCCTTCGCCCCGCCGAGCGGCGCGCGCTCGACGAAACACAACTCCGCGCACAACTCGGCCGGCTCGGCGAAACGCCCTTTGCGCTCGGCGCTCTAGACGTCGCAGGTCTTTCCGCCGGCCTGTTCCTGCCGGTCAGCGAGCTGAATCACCTGCGGCAACAAGCGACAGAGCAACTCGCCGCGATGCGCGCCTGGGGCGCCGAGTCCGTCCACGCCGAGCGCGGCGCGGTAATCGCAGCCGCAGTCGGCGCTGTTCAAACGCAGGCGCCGCAGGCGCCGAGCGCACACGTGCTCTCGGCCACGGTCTATCGCATCGAAGACGCCCGTGCCGCCGCCGCCGCTGGCGCAACCGAGATCGTCTTCGACCCGTTCCTGCGCAACCCACCGCCGCCCGCCGCGCGAATCCGCGCGCTCGCCGAGGAGCTGGGCGTCCCGTTCGCGATTCGCACGCCGACGATCATTCGCCCGCCCGAACGCAAGACACTCGACAAGTGGCTGGCCCTCGGATTTCCGATAGTGACGGGCCACCTCGGCCTGGCTCGCGAGCTCGGCGACCGTGCGATCTTGGACTACGCCACAAATTGCTTCAACCAACACACCGCAGCCGAGTACTTCAGTTACGCCCCAAAGCGGATCGTGCTCTCGATCGAGCTGACAACCGACGAGATGGCGGCCGTCGTCGCCCCATGGTCCGGCGTGGGCTTCGCCGCCGTGATCTATGGCCGACCCGAAGGCATGACCATCGAGCACTGCGTGCTCTCGGCCGCATTCAATCGCGAGCCAACGACATGCCGCGACCTGTGCGTGCAAAAGCACCCAGAGGTCTCACTGACGGACCCCACGGGCTACACGTTCGCCGTGGCGACGGACAGCGCCTGCCGCAATCGCCTCCTGCACTCGCGCCCAATTGAAGCGTCCGAATTCCTGCCCCGACTCTGGTCAGCCGGCATTCGTTCGTACCACGCCGTATTCAACGTGCCGAACGATCCCGTCGCCGAGCTGATCGCGGGCTACGCCAAGGCGCTCTCGGCCCTCGCCGGGGGAGTTGCCCCAGACACGACCGCGCCCCGCCGCGCAGTCGGTAACTCATTCACCCGCGGCCACTTCGCCCGCGCCGTCTGACAATTGTCGATCCGATCCACCTCCGTCCGTCGCTAGGACAACAGGAGGAACTATGACTTGGACGGGACGGATACTCAGCGCGCTCGCGATCGCATTCATGTTGTTCGACAGCATCGGCCATCTACTGATGCCAGCACCTGTCGCCCAAGCTTTCACGACACTCGGCTTCCCAACGAACACCGCATTCGGCATCGGGCTCCTAGAGCTCGCGCTCGTCGCGCTCTACGCCATTCCGCGCACCTCTATCGCCGGCGCGATCCTGCTCACCGGCTATCTCGGCGGCGCGATCGCCGTCACGGTGCGCGTATCCGCAGCGCCGTTCGACACCATGTTCCCGCTCATCATCGCCACGATGATCTGGGGCGGCATTTTCTTGCGCGACCCCCGCGTTCGCACGATCTGGGTCGGCCGTCCATGAAGCGCTTCGTGATGATGCACAAGGCCGATGCCCAGGTCGAGGCAGGCGTCGCGCCCAGCCAAGAGCTCATGGCCCGGATGGGTGACCTCATAGGGGAGATGTTCGCCACTGGTGCGTTCGTGGCCGGCGAGGGTCTCGCACCTACCGCCGAGGGCGTTCGGCTCCACGTATCAAAGGGCCGGCGCACCGTGACGCGAGGCCCGTTCGTCGGCTCCAATGAACTCGTGGCAAGCTTCGCGATGGTGCGCGTGCGATCCCTGAACGAGGCGATCGACTGGGCCTCGCGCATCGCAAAGGTCCTCGGCGACGTGGACCTGTATATCGGTCGGGTGAAAGAGGAGTGGGACCTCGGTCTTGCGCCGAAACCAAAGGGCGCACCATTGCGGTATCTCATCATCCGTAAGAGCGACGCCGAGACCGAGGCGAATGTCGCACCTGGGCCGGACATTCAGGTTAGCATGCGCCAGTTGCTCAGCGAAATGACAAAGGAAGGCGTGCTCCTCGCCGCCGAGCGCCTACTGCCGAGCGCCGTCGCTGTGCGCCTCACGGTGTCCGACGGCAAGCACCAGGTAATCGACGGCCCATTCGCGGAATCCAAGGAGCTGATCGCCGGCTACTGCATCGTATCAGTCGCCGCTCGCGATGACGCGGTCACCTGGGCGACGCGCTTCGGCGAGCTACTGTGCCGCTACGCTCCCGCCGACTCCGTCGAGGTAGATGTGCGCGAGTTGGCGGAAGAAACCGGCTTCGTGTGAGTGATGACACTCGCGCGCCGCCCCTTACCCCTCGAGCTCCGATCCCTTGACCACAGGGGCTTCCACGAGCTGACGAAGGACACCCAGCAAAACCTCGCGCTCGCGGGCGGCCAGATCCATCATGGCCCCGTGCAGCAGTACCGAGCCTACCACTGCGATACCAAGAAAGAGGATGGCTCCTGCGACAGGGATCCCGTGCGATACGCCTATAAAGAAAACGACCACGAGCCATGCCAGGAATACACACCAGCTGATGATCGTCTTTAATGAGGGTCCAGCCTCGACTCGCAGCCGGCTGCTGCCAGACAAGGAGAGCCCGGCTCGACCGTTCCGCGCCACGCGGGTCGATACGATGCGCGGCGGGCGCCCTCCGTGTCGCAATGCGCTCAGACGATTCAAGAGTGCGTCGGGCGGCAGCGCAGATGTGAGTTCTACACTAAGCTGAGGCAGCGCTAGCGATTTCGCGGTTAGCTCGCGAGCATTGTGTAGGAAATATAAGCGGACGCGAAATGCTCAGCATTAGAGCCCTCACCCCAATGCGGTTCGCAGCTGTAATGGTTGCGGCGATGATTTTGGTTGTGGCGCTCGCCGCCGGACAACATCGCATCCGGCGCACCGCCACACGCATTGAGGCGCGTCGCTCTCAACTCATGCCACCTGGAACGTTTTACTTCGGACCCGCAACCAGCCCTACTGCTCGCGCCATCAAGGATGTGTTTCGAACGCAGATCACCTTAGTCGTCATACAACGCGTGCTACAGATTGCCGTGTTGCTGATCCTCGGTACTGCGCTTGTGATTGCGTTTGCATGGTTTGATCCAAACTGAATGAGCGCGAGGACCTACCTGGCGCTGCGGGGCGCGCGCATGAAGCAGGAGGATCGACGATCACAGCACACATGACAGTGGCGATGGTCGGCCTTGCTCTCGGTGCCATGGCGTTCGTACCTCGCACCCAGGCGACGTGTGCGCACTATGGCCCGGAGGTGGTGCGGCTGACCGGTCATCTCTCGATCGACAAGGAGTACGGGCCGCCAGGCTATGGAGAGACGCCGGCGAAAGATGAGAAGTTGCACGTCGCGATCCTGCACTTGACGCATCCCCTCGACGTGTGTGGCGATTCGAGAGACATAATGACCAGCGACTCATTCAAGGGACTTCGGGTCGTGCAGTTGAGCTTTTCGAGCGCGCGCGCCGATCCGAAGCACTATGCAGGTAAGGGCGTTGCTGTAAAGGGAACCCTGCATCGCGGGATTACCGGAGAGGAGTTCACAGATGTGCTAATGACCGTCGACAGCGTGGCACTGCTTCCCTAGCAAGACCAGCCAGCGCGATCAAGTTGATGGAGGGAACCTTGGACGCGGCACGCAAGAAACAACTTCGGCAACGCATTGACGAACTCCTCGAAGAGCGGGCGGCCGATCCTGGCTTTGATGAGCGTGCTCGACGGCGCTGGCTTGTCGATCATCTCGCGGACTATGTCCCCTGCTGGCGTGGGTTCGCTGAGCTTCCGATGGCATCGCGAACGCCGCTGACGGACCTGCCTGGGTTTGATGTTGTATCCGCGGGCATCGACGCGACCTCACTAGTGTTCGAGAATCTCAGCGCACCCGATGCGTTGTCAGCAGGTTGGACCGCCGTCCGCGCTGCGATGGATGAAGCGGTTGCGCATGGAGGCAAGGGTGCGACGGCGCGGTTGCATGACAGGGTAGTTCAGCTCCAAGCGCTCCTCCAGTCGGGGCGGCACTCAGATGCGTGAAGGCTTGGGTGGCCAAGTCTGAATCGGACGTATCGAGGGTTCAGTGTTGCGCTCAACGCGTAGAGGCGTGATGACTTGGTCGAGCGGTTTACCATCGACCTGGCCGACAATTACCATCGTGTGCTGACCGGAATCGACGAGTGGTGGGGCAAGGTTGCCACCGAGAACGCCGATGGGTCGGGATTACTCTACCGCCGTCACCGGTACTATGAACAGCGGGCAGTTTACGCAGGAAGATCCCATTGGTCTGGCCGGGGGGCTAAACGCATACGGATTCGCCGCGGGTGATCGTGTCAACTACTCGGACCCGTTTGGTCTGCAAGGGTGCAAGAACGGCGACGTCTGGTGCGTCATTGGCCGCACCGGCTGGCAGCTGCTCGGTGGACTCACGGGATGCGGCGGATACAGACAATCGACCAGGCACTCAACCCACCGCAGTGAGGACTGAGGTTGCGGAAGCAGCCCATCTTCGCGGCTGATTCCGCAACAGCGGTTCACACTCGACCAATTTATGGATGAAAAGGCTCCACATCCGCCCTGGCTCATTGTGATACTCACATCGCCGCTCGGCCTGGCTTGGAATGGTTATGACATCGGTGCTGGCTTTACCGCTGACTCTGATCTTTTCGAGCAAGTGGCTGATACTAACATCAGTGCCTTCTACGATCGCCTCTATGGTCCGGACGGCGCATTCGTCGGCGTGCAGGTCGGTCCGGTTGCCTGGCCGACGTTGGCGAAAGAGTTACCCGAGTTGGAGCACGTCCGAGCTGTGAGTGAGGACAAGCAATTGCAAGTGTTTTTCGGCGCCGTGCCAACGGATCTGACCATTGTGTACGATCAAGGCTTCGGTGGTCGCATCTACAAGTCATATAGTGGGACATTCGCGTTCTCATTCGACACGTTCTTTCTGAGCGACGATGAGCGCGACATTATCGCCGCATTGCCTGCAACATGGATTACGGCTGAGTCAATCGAAGGTTGATACATCGGAACAGTGGGATCGACTTGCTAGAATCCTTCAGACGCCGCAGTGGGTTGGGTGTAAATTCGGGCCTTAGGGGCATTCCGGATCGCTGAACCTCACATGCACACTTGACTGCAGAACGTTGTGGACGGGCCGCGTGTCCTGACAGAGCTCGGGGCTCGCGGTATGGGCAGAGCCTCGTCCACAAGTATGCGCCAGATCGCGGAACCGGAGCCGGTCACCTTCGAGGTTTACGGGTAGACGGCCTATCGGCGCGGTGGCGGATGGTAGCCCAGCGCTCTTCGACCGCGATGCGAAGTGAGGGGTACTCGATCCGCACGATCCAGCGCTGCATGTCCGCGTCTGAGATTGCGCCTCGGATCGCCAGCTCGGGCAGGTGACTGAATCGACGGCCGCGGCGTACTGAGAGGTACAGCGTGTCGAAGAGTGCCTTGGCTGGCGTCGCCAGCTCGAAGCGGCCGTAGGCATCGCCGGGCCTGTAGCCGTCGAGGAGGTCCGGTTGGATCTGGTGGAACTCGAAGTCGCCGACGGGCGTGTGCACCGTCTCGTGTTGCTCGGCGACGGCGACCTGGATCGCCAGCGGGATCTGAGACAGGATCCCGTGCAGGTGCAGGGCCGACAGGAACGACACGTACCCGGCTGACGGCTGTCCCTCTTGCGACGGGGATCGCGCGAGCAGGAACGGCACGACGGCGTATGGCGAGAAGTCCGGGTGACGGGTATCGGCCCACAGTCCCCGCACGAGTCGCGTGATCAGACCTTGTTCCTGAAGGCGAGCCAGACCACGAGACGCTGTATCCGGTGACACGTCCGCGGCCGCCGCGGCGGTGGCGGTCGTGAAGATCGGCGCCCGTGGGGTGACGTCGCGCAAGACGATCGGGCCGACCTGGGTCATGGGCGTGCTCCTCGCGACTGTCCATTCGACTTGGGCTGTTGCTCCAGTCGTTCGATGAAGCTCGCGACGCGCACTTGCATGGCGTCCCACTGCGCACCGTAGCGGGCGCGCGCGTCAGAGCGGAACGCGGCGACCTGGTCCTCGAACTGGTCATGCGAGATGTCGAGGGCTCGTGTGGCGGCCTCATGGAGGACCTGGTTGGACAGGTGACCACGCAACAGGGCAAGGTCGACGTGCGGCAGCCGCGCGTCGAGCTCCTCGCCGAGCAGGACGTTCAAATCGAACACGTCGCGCGCCTGGACCTCGCTGCGCAGCGCCAGCGCCGCGATCTTCTGCCATACGGCCGGCGTGCGACCATAGTGGCCGACTTGAGGGTAGGTCGTACCGACCGAGATGTACAAATCCACGACCTCGGACAGCGGGCGGGAGAGGGTGGCCCAGGATGCGGGCGCCTCGCCGCGATACGAGACCTCGATCTTGGTTGGGTATCGCACGCCGCCGGCGATGAGGCCGAGCTTGTAGCGCAGGACCGTTTCGGTGTCCTTGGCCGGTCGCTCGCTCGGGCAAGTCCACGTCGCGTATCCCGAGCGCGAGGAGGTCGCGGCGCAGCGCTGGTGCATGCAGGGTCTTCCGGAGAAGCGCCTTGAGTCGTTGGCGGAGTCGGGGATCCGCGTCGAGGTCCATGTCCTCCGAATACCGCTCGCTGCCGTAGAAGAAGCGGAGATTGACACCGCCCTGGATCGGGTCGAGTGGCATGAGAATCAATATACTGCCGAACTCGCCCAAATAGCTAGTTAGGCAGTATAATGACATACAACCCAGCGCACTCCATAAGTGAGTGGAGGGAGTCAATCCTAGCTTGCGGCAGTTCGGCTTTGCCACGTAAAGTTCACTATGAACGACATGGCCGAGAAGGGCGCCGGTCTGCCCCCGACGCGTGCTTCGCGAGTCATTCGAGCACTCAAAGTGATTGCCACGGTCATCGCCTCGCTGTGCGCCGTCGCGGCGGTCATTGTCGTTGGCGTGGTGGTCGGGATAGGGGCACTGTCAGGGTATTTCAGCCACCACGCGAATGACGCCGAGCTGATGCGGATCTTCGCTCAGCATGAAGCGACGTTCAATCGGCTCGTCGCCATGTCGGATTCCGACTCCGCTTTCGTCCGTATTGCCCCGAAGTTCAGCCAACCTGACATGCCAACTGATCGGTGGAACAGGTATCGGGCGGTCTTCGACACGCTGCATCTCGGCGGCGGCCTTTCGCGTTACACCGCGGGCGATACCGTGTTCGTCAGCCTCTTGGCCTGGTGCGAGGGGTTTGTGTCTGCCGGGTCGTGCAAGGGATACGGATTCTCCACTGTCCCGCGAGCACCATTGGCCCCAACGCTCGACGATTCTTCGGCGCTGCTGCGATCCTTCCACGGGATAGCATATCGGGCAATCGCGCCGCGGTGGTACCTGTTCTACCATTGGTAAATCGCCGTGGCTCGATGCCGACCGATGGCTGCCGCTCGACCGTCAGATTTCTAACGATGCGAAAAATCCCGCCCTAGCGGGGGGGGGCGCCTCCGGTCTCTAGGGCGCCCGTCTTACCGCCGTCACAGTAACGCTTGTCCCACTGTTACCTCACCATTCGCTTGGTATGGAATGAGACTCGATCCTCTTCGGCTGCGTGGGTGTATGCTGTACTGGGTCATAGCAAGAGTTGCGTGGCCATCCAGTATGCAACCACCCACACCTCTCCGAGCGTTACCCTGGCGCGAGGGACGGACCATGCCCTCGACGGCCACGGACAGCTTGCAGCCCGTGATCTCGGTCCTCGATTCAATCTTCGGTACGGTGCATGGACGGCCGACTATCGAGCAGTTCGCGTCTGTGCGTCTCGGCAACGTTCCACTCGTGATTTTTCGCGTGGAGACGGGCGGCGGTACGGGGGGCTACCTCACCGGATACGCAGTCTTCGTGACTTCCAATAGCACTGCACCGCACCTGGTATGGAGCGCATTCGCGTCCGAGACGTTTGCGGGTGAGCCTGTGACGCACAGCGCGCCTTATCGGGTGAGCGGTTGCCTCTTCCTCGCGGGTGATTCCGCGTTCGGCTACGACGTGGCCGCGAGCAACGCGGCTGGCCTCCGGGCACTTGCATATGACAAACAGAACCCTGAGATATCGACTCACGCGCCAGTGCGGTCGAGTGGCTACTATGCGTTGTCGGTAGACGATTTGACTATGCGCTACGCGGCTCCGCGGGACTCAGTGCTCGGCCGCACGTGCAGGAGTTCAGCGGCAGATGTCGGTCGAGCACGATGAGTTGGCGTCTCAATGTTGCGCCCAGTTCCTAGACTCGACCGTTGAGCACCGCGGGGTGCCCTCGCGGAGGCGATCCGACGGCCGGGGGCACGAGTTGCCGCGCTGTCGAGTGATCGATCGCTAGCCAGTTGAGCTATCGGCCTCGGGCCCAGCCGGCTGCCGCGGTGGTATCGCGACGGCCGCCAGGGCGGCTCGAGCCTCTGCTTGGCCCGCAAGCGCACGTCGCCGCCGATCGAGCGCGAGGATCGCTCCGCCAGGCATCGAGAGAAAGATCCACCACTGACCGTACAACCCGAATCGTGCGATGCCCGCTCCGAACAGCTCGACCGCCATCCACTGTTGTGTCACACTGCCTGTGTTCCATGAGACGCCGAACTTCCCGAATCCAATCAGTGCAATGATGACCCATAGCCAGCGCCGCTTGAGGGGAGAACGCACGACTTGAACGGCCGCGTAGACCGAAATGGCGAGTATCACTATTGCGAGGAGCGCGGCGATGAGCCCGCTGGCTGTCGAACGTTGGAGCGTAAAGGCATTGAGGGTCTGCAATGACGCGGCCAACGCCCACACGTGAAGTTCGGCCACGCGGGGCTCAGCGCCGATGTCCGCCTCCTCGAGGACAAGTTCGATGACGGCCCACTTGCCGCTCGCGTGCATCTGGTAGTCGATCGTCCGTCGCTTTGAGCCGTTCCAGCGGTTGAGAACATGGACGTTGACAATCTGCAAAGAATCCGGACGCCCCGAGGGCATGACGCGCTGGAGCGCCCGAATACTGTCGACGACCGCGTCGTTCACCGCGAGTTCCGGAACGAGGAAGGCCTTCGACGCCT
>Ga0210387_10002107_pt1 | contig 15112 bp, 13 predicted proteins | sample IncBWC7OmetaG_FD_160108 | JGI IMG/M metagenome (GOLD analysis project Ga0210387, IMG submission 160108) | Forest soil microbial communities from Barre Woods Harvard Forest LTER site, Petersham, Massachusetts, United States - Inc-BW-C-7-O ...
CTTTTTGGCGGCACGATGCACAATAAGGTGGTGTTTCAAGCGGCGAAGGCGCTTCACCGCCGTGCGATTCCCGTGCTGCGATTTAATTTCCGCGGTGCGGGGCAGAGCGAGGGCGAGCACGATAAAGGTCTCGGCGAACGGGACGATGTCCGCACGGCGCTCGATTTTCTCGCGGCAGAGTTTCCCGACCTGCCGATTCTGCTCGCGGGGTTCAGCTTCGGTGCGTGGGTTGGACTTCGAGTAGGTTGCGAGGATGAGCGCGTGTCCGACGTGATCGGGCTGGGAATTCCGGCGAACTCGTTTGATCTTTCGTACCTGCGCGAATGTGCGAAGCCGAAATTATTTATACAGGGTGGAAACGATCAATTCGCATCGCGCGAGAAAGTGGAAACGCTTTTTGCCGCGCTGCCGGAACCGAAGAAGCTCGTGTTCGTTGAGAATGCCGATCACTTTTTTACCGGCAAACTCGATCAGATGACTGCCGCGCTTGGCGCCTGGGTTGACGAGCGCTATCCCGATCGCATCACGGCGCTTGAGTCGACGCAGCCCTAAAAGCTTGCCCGCAAGCTGAATCGCCTGCTACGCTCTCGCGCTACCCTCTCGACTCAAATAATTTCAAAAATTGTTCGCGGGAAGCGGGCTCTACACCGACAAGCGCCAGATTCGATCGCACGTGTTCAATGCGGCTCATTCCTACGAGGGCGGTCGTAAGCCCCGGCACAGAGCGCGCGAATTGCAACGCCAGTTCGGACTCTGTCGTCAGATTCAGAGCGGAGTGGACGAACGGCGGAAGATTTTTTGTCAGCTGCCCCTGCAGCAGCGCTGCGCTGGTGACGAGATTGATTCCCAGATCGCGCGCCGCCTGAACCATCGGCATCGTTTTTCCTAGTACGGTCTGATTCGGGCGCGTCAGCGCCTCCGGCATCGCAAGATTAAACGGCAGCTGCACGAATCGAAAATGGTGGTGAGGGCCGCCCACGTCGATGGCGATTTCCGTCATCGCTTCAAGCGATAAATACCCCGGTGACTTCGGATCCTCGCGGAACGCGTTCCACGTGGCCATGCCATACGCGCCGATTTTGCCGCTGGCCATTGCCGATTCGAGAAATGCAAATGCTTCGCGAATTCGCTTCTGGAATTCCGGCGCGGAAACTTCCGTAAGCTGCGTTTCAGGATTGTGCAAGTAAAAGACGTCGATCGAAGCGGCGCTGAAATTCCCGAGACTACGCTCGAGTTGATCGGCTAGGTATTTCGGCGCCATACAGTGGCAGCCGGCAGCAATTTCTTCGGGACGAAATACACCGCGGTCGAGAAATTCGTGCGCGAAGTAGGCGTTGGGATCAGTTGGCATCTCTCCATCGGGCGTGAGAAAACCTGCCTTGGTACAAATCACCATTTCATCGCGCCCAAATCCTTTCGCTGCCAGCGCGTTCAATGCCGCGCCTACGGATCGCTCGCTGCGCTGGAAGCGGTAGTTGATCGCGGAATCTATCACATTGATTCCACCCTCCACAGCGGCGACGACCGCTTCCGTGTAACCTTTGTCGATCGCTTCCTCCGGCTCGCCGAGGTACGTCCCAATGCCGATCGAGGAGAGCACCAGGCCTCCGGGAACTTCTCGAAAATGTCCGGCGGCAGACCGCCCCTGAAACCGCGCCGCGTAGCGTAGGGTTCCCTGCGCGGTGGCGGAGCCGGTGATCCGGTTACGATTATTTGGTGCGGCAGACGACATTCGTTCCTCACTTCTGTGCGTCAACTTCGACTCGCGCCGAAGTATATCAGTCCCGCAACTTCCAATTTCTCCCGGCGAGCTACATCGCCGCCCGAAATCTAAGATACCGGGCGCGCCGCCATTTCGTCGGCTGGCTCGCCACCCGCCACGCCTTGCGCGATGATCAATTCGCGCGCTTCCACGCGAATTTTCGGCAAATTTCTCGCGAAGAGCGCTGCGCCGACGATCGCGCCCACGCCGCCAATCGCCAGAGTCCATGGTGCGCCGATGTGGTCGGCGAGTCCGCCAGCCAGCAGCGCGCCCATCGGCGCCATCCCCATGAACATCATGGAATACACGGCCATCGCGCGTCCGCGAAGCCGGTCGGGCACCATCGCTTGAATCAGCGTGTTCGATGACGCCATCTGCACCATCATCGCAAAACCGACCGGAACAAGCAGGATGACGGAAAGAATGTACCAGCGCGAAAATGAAAACAAGATCAACGCCACACCGAAGCTCGCGCACGCCATCGCCACCCAGCGTCCGAGCCCGCGAACTCCCGTGCGCGACGCGAGCGTCAGCGCACCCGCGAGCGCACCAACTCCCGTGGCGGCCATCAATAAGCCGAGTGTCCGGGCATCGCCATGCAATACCTTCTTGGCAAAGATCGGCATCAGAACCGAGTACGGCATCGCCACCAGGCTCACAAGCCCCAGCAGCAGCAGCAAAGCTCGAATGGGCCCCGTGTTCCACACGAAACTGAAACCTTCGACGATGTGCTCGTACGGCGAGACACGCCGCTCCTCCACGGGGGCGCGATTGACGCGCATCATCATCAGTCCGGCGATCACCGCGATGTAGCTGATCGAATTGGCAGCGAAGCACCAACCCTCGCCGATCGTCGCGACGAGTATTCCCGCGATCGAAGGGCCGATCACGCGCGCGCCGTTGAACATCGAAGAATTGAGCGCGATGGCATTCATCAAATCCTCGCGGCCCACCATATCCACCAGAAATGCCTGGCGCGCGGGAATGTCGAACGCATTCACGGCGCCCATCAACGCCGCGAGCACAATGACTTCCCACACCGTCACGCGGCCTGTGAGCGTTAGCACCGCGAGAATTCCCGCGAGAACCATCGAGCTCGCTTGCGTCGCGATCACAATTCGCTGGCGGTTCCAGCGATCCGCCACCATTCCGCCAATCGGCGCCAGCAGGAAAACCGGAATCTGTCCGGCGAATGCCACCGTCCCCAATAGCAGCGAAGAGCCGGTGAGCCGATAAACCAGCCAGGCTTCCGCAATGTTGTCCATCCAGGTGCCGACGAGCGAAATCATCTGTCCGCTGAAGAACAACTGGAAATTGCGGTGGCGCAGCGCGCGGATCATCTGCGGAATTCGGCGGGTGTCTTCGAGGTTTGTCTTCGCGATGTTTTGCTTTTTGTAGGATTTCGCCATCAGTCTTAATTGTACGACGGCGGGCAGCCGCGCCGGTTTCGATTATGTGGAAGATTGCGGAGCCGAATTGGACGGTGCCAGCAGACGCCCGCAAGCGCGGAGGATTCTGCGGTAGGGCCAATCGTCCTCACGAAAGAAAATCTCGCCGTCGCGGGGCTTGGAGTAAAACCAGCGCGCCAAAATCGAGAGGTGCTCTGACCGTTCCGGAGGAGAGTGGCGCATCCCGTACTGTGCTCGCCAGTCAGCATTGCCGGAAATATCGCGGAGAGAAGAGCCATCGAGACCTTTATCGAGCTGTCGCTCTTCACCTTTCAATCTGTGTTCAACTGTGTTCATCTGTGGTTCAAGCCCCTGCTTTAGAATCGCTTCGACGGATCGCGGTTCACTCGATAGCTCTGCGAAACGCAGAAAGATGGGCACGGCCAAAAGGCCCGCGAGAACCGGAAATACAATGACCGTTTTTTCTTCCGCAGCGCGCTGGAGAATCACGGCATCGAGCTCATCGATTCGCCGTGCCGCTTCGGGCAGGCCGCGAAGCGCCGCTGACGCTTTCTCGAGGCGCTTGTGCAGACCGGCAGCGCGCTCGAAATCGAGCGCTTCGCTTGCGGCTTCGCGATCGCGTTCGAGTTCTTGCGTCAGCGCTTCGCCCGAAGTAGCGAGCGTTGCCAACACGCGGCCTGTTTCCACCTCGTACTCTTCTTTCGTGCATCCCGCGAAGCAAGGCGCAAGACACATTTTCATTTCCGAGTAGATGCATCCAGGAAATTCGGGATCGCGTCGGATTTTGATCTGGCAGCGGCGGATCTTGAAGAGATCGAGAAACCCCTCCGAAAAAGTCTCCGCAAATTTACGCGACGGGAACGGACCAAAATAAAAGCCGCCATCGCCGGAAACGCGTCGCGTCACGTAACAGCGCGGATACTCGTTGCGAAGGTTCACCTTCAGGACGGCGGGCGGGCGCAGGCGCATCAGGTCGCGATAGCGCTTCGGAAATTTCGCGCGGGCGTTATCGTATAGCGCGATGGTCTGCTCGAATTTTGAACCCGTCACTCGATAGCGGATTCGCGCTGCAACGCTGCGAAGATTCAGGCGCTTGGTGGCCGCTTCCGGCTCGCGCAGCAATCGTTCGGCGGCGCGGCGGATATCGGCGGTGCGTGCAAGATAGGGCTGCGCGCCGGCGACGTGCATCTCCAGCAGAAATACGCCGGAGCGCGGAGGAAGCGCGGCGAAGAATTCGCCATTGCGCGCGGCGTCAAAATCAAGTCCGCAATCGAGTTCCAGCATCGGGATTAAGAATACACTCTGAATTCGATGGGCGGGAGAGTTGCCGCGCTCAGTAAGATTTCAGAACCCAGGCGGCAATTACCAGACGCTGAATTTCGCTGGTGCCTTCGTAGATTTCGGTGATGCGCGCGTCACGATAGGCGCGCTCGACGGGATATTCGCTGCTGTAACCGTTGCCACCGTGAATCTGTATGGCTTTGTGCGCGACGCGCGTGGACATTTCGCTCGCAAATAATTTTGCGATTGCAGCTTCCATCGAAAATCGCGCGCCCGAATCCTGCTTCCACGCCGCGCGGCGTGCGAGCAATCGCGCGGCATCGATTTCCGTGGCCATATCTGCGAGCATGAATTGAATCGCCTGAAATTCGGCAATAGGATGCCCGAACGCCTGCCGTTGTTGCGCGTACGCGAGCGCCGCTTCAAACGCGCCTTGCGCAATCCCTGTCGCCTGCGAAGCAATTCCAATGCGGCCGCCGTCGAGCGTTGAGAGCGCCACCTTGTAACCCTCGCCTTCGTTTCCGATGCGGTTTGACACCGGCACCACGCAATCGCTGAAAACCAACTCCGTGCACGCCGAACCGTGAATGCCGAGTTTTTTTTCTTCCTTGCCGACGCTGAAACCCGGCGTGCCTTTCTCTACCACCAGCGCCGTAATTCCCTTCTCGCCCTTTTCGGGCTGCGTGTTCACATAGACGACCGCCGCATCCGCTGCTCCGCCGTTCGTAATCCAGGCTTTCGTGCCGTTGATTATGTACGCATCTCCCTTGCGGACGGCTTTGGTCGTCAACGCCGCGGCGTTCGAGCCCGCCTGCGGCTCGGTGAGAGCGTAGCAGCCGATTTTTTCTCCGCGCGCGAACGGCACCAGAAATTTCTGTTTTTGTTCTTCGGTTCCGAAGCGGTAAATCGGATCGCAGTAGAGCGAGTTCTGCACGGAAAGAATCACGCCCGTGGACGCGCACACGCGCGAAATCTCTTCCACCACAATCGTGTAACTGATGTGGTCCATCCCCGCGCCGCCATAATTCTCCGGCAACGCCACACCCGTCAGCCCTAACTCTGCCGCTTTATTAAACGTGTCGCGCGGAAACCGGCCCGTCTCGTCGATCTCCTTCGCCAGCGGCTTCACTTCCGCCTCGGCGAATTCGCGCACGCTCTTCTGCAGCAGTTGCTGTTCGTCAGTCAGTTCCAGATTCACGCTTCCGTCCTCAACTGTTGCTCAGTGCCCCGCAACAAGAACACAAATTCTAGGCTCCGTCGCGTGATTTAGAAAGCAGAAATGAATGAAACGCTGGGAGGCGTCGGCTAGGTTGCCGCAGGAGTGGGTGCAGGTGAGGCGGACGGTGCCGTATCTTTCTGCAGAGGTAAGAGGCAAACTCGAAAATCGCCGAAATCCTCGTCAAGAATATTCGAGTAGATGACAAATAGACCGGCAGCTGCGTCAATCGCAACCGTCACGAGCGGCTGGATGAGAGCCTGCACAATCGGAAGCCTCGTGAAGACGCCAAGGAGCACGGAAAGTGGGATCGTTGCGGCCACCATGATGATGCTGCGGTACACGAGCGTTCGCCACGAATAGGTCCACCATACGCGAAGCGTGCGCCCGAAGGTTGGAGCAAGCTCCTGCGCTCCCTCCCCACCGCGATCTGTCAGCAAGCCGATGCGAAAATGACGAAATTTCTTGCGGAGGATGTATTCCATGACAAACAGAGCGACGATGTAGCCGATCAAAAAGGGAAAAAACCTCATGATTGGACGGATGAGCCTGCCGGGGATTTCAGAATGTTCGTAGATGACTTTCAATCCAAAATTCAGCAAGAACGCCAGAATTATTGAAACCAGAGTTGTCGGCCAGAAGAATGCCCACCAGATACGGAACCCATCGCGAAACGTGGGCTGAATATAGTTGGTCAGATATGACGGCAGTGACGAAGTCTGGGGAACAGAGTGAAACATTGAAGGCGGTTCGGGCATCGTCGGTTGGCGAGATACTGCCAATTTCTACAATCGGAGTCAAGTAACGCGGAGAGTACCCACGTCGGAAGACGTCATCGAATCTTGTTCAAACCTCGCTGGAAATATGCAGTGCCGCGAACCGAACTGACGGGTCAATCCAGCCCGAGGGCCTCGCGCACTTCAAGGATCTGCAGCGCATGACGCGCGGGATGCAGCGCCAGTATGATCATAAATTCCTGCCCGGTCGCCGGGCCCAGCACCGGATGCGGGCCTGAAATCGCGCGAAGATCACGATCGCAATTCTCCACATACTCGATCGATCGCGCGCGGCTTTGCTCGAAATGCGCAAGCGCCTCCGCAAGGCTCGTGAATTTCCCGGCTGGGCGCACATGTTCCGGTGCGCCGATTTTGCGATTTCGGTCGGTGGCGCCACTGATTATTTTTTGCTCGCGGCTGTGGTCCGCGGGCGGCTCAGTCGGCTCCAGCTTCGTCGTCACGGCTGAGAAAATCGTGTCCTCAACCATTCCCACGTGTTCGACGCACTCCAGAATCGACCAGCGATCTTCCGCGGGCCGTTTGTTTGCCTGCTCGTCCGTGAGATCTTCGACGGATTCGACGAGCTTCTTTCGTGACGCTTTCAGCAGCCGCAACAACTGTTCCCGATCCGCATTCTCTATCGATGTCATCCGTTTAGGGCCTTTCGAAGTTTTTCGTACGTCGTCGCCAGATCTTCCGGCTCCACGCGCGTCTCGCTCACTACCGTCATGAAATTCGTGTCGCCCACCCAACGTGGCAACACATGCAAATGCAGATGCCCGGCCACGCCCGCTCCCGCCGCTCGTCCCAGATTCATGCCCAGGTTGAATCCGTCCGGATGATAGGTCTGCTGCAGCGCTTTCTGTACCCGCTGCGCGATCCGCATCATTTCCGCCAGCGTGCCGGGATCGGCCGCTGCGAGGTCCGCAACATGAGCGTAGGGCACAATCATTACATGTCCACTCGTGTAAGGGTAGCGATTCAGAATTACAAATGAAGCAGTGCCGCGCAGGACGATTTGAGTTTTAGCGTCGTCATTCGCCGCAATCGCGTCGCAGAAGATGCAGCTGGTGTCTTTCGCCGTGTCGGCAATATATTTGTATCGCCACGGCGTCCACAAATAATCCATCCGGATTAGCTCTGCTTGCCTGGTTCGGAGGAACCCGCTGCCCGCGGGTGGTTGACGTAGTCCTTCAACTCTTTGCTGGGCTTGAAGTAAGGAATCTTCTTCGCCGGCACTTCCACTTTCTCCCCAGTCTTGGGGTTTCGCCCAGTACGCCCGCGGCGCTGCCGTGTGCGAAAGCTTCCGAAGCCCCGAATCTCGATCTTGTCATCGGCCTGCAAGGCGGCAATAATGCTCTCAAATATCGTTTCCACCACCGCTTCCGACTCTTTTCGCGGCAGTTCCGTAACGCGCGTCACCTCTTCGACGAGTTCCGCCTTCGTCATCGTATGTTCTTTGTTTTCGTGCACTCCCGCAGCTTCTGCCATGGGGACGAGAGCCTCCTCTTTCAATCTCTTTGGGCGACTGGCTACTTGCGAGCCGGGGTGGGGCGCCGCATAGCCTTGCATATCATCAAATTACGCCGAGGTAAACGATTTTCGTTTGGAATGGTCTTCCCACAGGACCATAACACGCGCCGCGAGGGCGCCCGCTTAGTTCGCTTGCCTTTTGGCCAGTATCGCGTCGCCAATCGTAGCGGTCGGGGATGATTTGGGCGATTTCGTCGCTCGAAACGACTCGATCTCCTGCTTTTCCACCTGCTTTTGCGCGGCGCGATAACTCAAGCTGATTTTGTGCTGCTCGGGCTCGAGCCGCAGCACTTTGAAGTCATATTCGCGTCCAGGTGTGAGCACGGCCGTCACTCGTGCGCCGCGCGCTGTTTTTTCCTTGTCGCGCTCGCCTTTCGGCCGGCGCTCTTCAATCTCCGAAACGTGGCACAACGCTTCGATCCCGTCCGCCAGCTCCACGAACGCTCCGAAGTCCGTGGCTCGGGCCACCTTGCCCTTCACCACTTCGCCGATCTTGTGCTCCGCGAACCAATTCGCCCAGATATCGTTCACTTGCTTGATGCCGAGTGAGAGCCGGCGGTTCTGCGAGTCAACCTTGAGAACCTTTGCCTGAACCGTGTCGCCCTTCTTGAATTTTTCGCTGGGATGCTTGATGCGTTCCGTCCAGCTCACATCGCTGATATGGATTAAGCCCTCCATGCCTTCTTCGATTTCAACGAACGCGCCGAAGTCGGCCAGGTTGCGGATGCGTCCGCTGACCATCATTCCCACTGGATATTTTTCTGCCGCTGCTTCCCACGGGTCGGCTTGCGTCTGTTTCAGTCCGAGCGAAATCCGCCGTTGGTCGGTTTTTACTTCCAGCACGACGACTTCCGCCTCGTCGCCCACCTTCACAATCTTTGAAGGGTGCTTGGCGCGCTTCGACCAGCTCATCTCGCTGACGTGCACCAGCCCCTCTACTCCCGGCTCCACCTGCACGAACGCGCCATAGTCCGTCACGCCCACGATTTTGCCTTTTACTCGCGTGCCCACCGGAAAACGCTCCGGCACCGTGGCCCATGGATCGGGCAGCAATTGCTTGCGGCCGAGCGAAATCCGCTGCTTTTCTTTGTCGAACTTCAGAATCTGTACCTGAATCTCTTCACCCGGCTGCACGATCGAGGAAGGATGCGGCACCCGCCCCCATACCAGATCGCTCACGTGCAGCAAGCCGTCGATTCCGCCCAGGTCCACGAAAACGCCGTAGTCCGTCACGTTTTTCACGCGTCCGGTGACCACCGTTCCATCCGAGAGAGTTGCCAGCAAAGCATCGCGCTTCGACTTCTGCTCCTCTTCCAAAATCGCGCGCCGGCTCACCACTACATTGCCGCGTTTGCGATTCAACTTCAGCACGCGCACTTCGATTTCGCGGTCCTTCCAAGCTTCCAGATCGTGCACGGGACGCAATTCGATCTGCGATGCCGGCAAAAACGCGCGCACTCCGATGTCCACCACCAGGCCGCCCTTGATCCGCTCGGCCACTTTTCCTTTGATGGTCGTGTGCTCGCGATACGATTTCTCGATGCGCTCCCACACCCGCCGCCGATGCGCGCGCACATGCGACAGCAGCACGTAGCCGTCTTTGTGCTCGTGCAACCGCTCCACTTCGATCGTCTGCCCCGCGCCAAACTCGATCGGCGAGCCCGAATCCAGAAATTCCTGTGCGGGGACCAATCCTTCAAATTTGCCGCCCACATCGACAATCACGCCCGCGTCCGTCACCGCCAGCACCCGCCCGTCGAAAATCTCGCCTTCCGACACCACCGTCTCCGGCGTCGAAAATTGATCGAGCAGCTGATCCATCGTCTCGTTGTTCTCGACAGATTCCGCAGCGGCAGCCGATGCGCCATCGCCGACCGCCACGCTGCTTTCGCCCGAAGCGCCAGCTTCGTTGATAACGCCAGCTTCAGCTGTCTCGGTTACCGGAGCTGCCGCGCTGTTTTCCATCTGAGGAGTCGCGCCGCCGTCGGTCGCCTCAGCTTCCGCAGACACACCACTCCCGGCAGTTTCTTCACTCGAAGGAATGCTCGCCGCCGGTTCCGGAGCGCGCGCAACCGCAGTAGCAGCGCCGCCGGATTGTGTAGCAGCAACCACTTGGGGAGTTACCGCGTGTGGAATCTCCGCCACAGGTTCCGAGATTGTCTCGGCTGCGGATGCTTCCATAGCGGGTTGAAGATTATTGTCGTGTTCGGGTGACATTGAGAGCGGCCTCCATACGGATTCGTTCCTTGCATGCCGAGACTCTGGTCTCGGTCACTCTACCCAGCAGGGGTCAGAGCTTAATGAAGGGGAACAGCGCTCGCGCTTGACGCTGTATCGCAGCGATGATACGCGTCCGGTTTGCAGCTTGTCAACCAAACCGTACATTCGCGCAATCACTCAATCGCGAACAATTTGAACGAATTATTGCGCGCCGGTTACGCCCCCGCGCGGCTTATGTTGCGGATCTCTTTGCGATAATCCGGCGCGGAAATTTCGACGGTGCGGCACATCTCGTATAGGCGCGAACGAATTCGCTTCCCCACGCGTTCGGTAAGCGAATCCTCGATCGACGGCGCCCGCATCCCCGCCACGCGAGAGGTCCCGGCTGCCGCTCCCGCACTCCCATCCGTATCGAGATAATTCGTCGTGAGCAGAGTCACGCGCTTCTCGTTGTAACGCGTGTTCAACACGTGGCCCACCGTCTCCAGCGCCCACAGCGACGGCTTGCTCGATCCCACGTCGTCGAGTACCAGCAGCTCGGTTTTGAGCACAGGCTCCAGGACGCTCATTTCAGTTGATTGGCTCTCGGCGTTGTAGCTGTCCTGAATCTGCTTCAGAAGTTCGCGATAGTCGTAGAAAAGTCCGCTGTGCCCGCGCAACACGATCTGCTTCAACGCCGCCACCGCCAGATGCGTTTTTCCCGCTCCGCACGGCCCCATCAGCAACAATCCGTTTTCGCTGCCAACGGGAAACTCCTCCGCAAATCGCTGCACCACGAGCTTCGCCTGCGTCAAACTCCGGTTCCACGCCTGAAGCTGCTCGCGCGCCACGTTCTCGATGTCATTGTCCGTTTCAAAATTCTCGAAATCGCAGTGCCGGTAACGCTTCGGAACACGTGCCCGCGCCAGCGCCCGGTCCGGACGGTCGCTCGTGGTGCAGTCACACGGCACCGCCCACACCATTTTTGGTTCGCCCGCCGCTGCTCCAGGCCGAGCCGTCTCCGCCGAAGCCAGCGCCTGCGCGCCTTCGGTCGTTCGCTCGACGATCTTCCATCCGCTACCCTGGCAATTGGGACAAGCTGCTCGCGCCATAATTCAGAAGGATAGGCGTTGCGCTCACTTCACGCAAGCACACCCGCCCCTGTGGAAGAATCCTCATCTGTGGAAAGAAAGCAGCCCAGGACTCGCGACTGCCTCACGGCTCGATGCCGATTCTCAACGCTTCTTACTTCTCGACGTGAATCGCCGGCTTCGGCGTCAACCGCACAATCGCATTCCGGAATTTCCGCTCGTCCGGCGCCGCAAATCCGCGCGCCATCTCGTTCCGCACGAATTTCATGAACGCTTCCATCTGCGACTGCATCTCGCCCATCTTGTCGCGCATGTTCAGAATGATTTCGATTCCCGCCAAATTTACGCCCAGCTCTCGCGTCAAATTCAAAATCACTTCCAGGCGCTCGAGATCTGCGTCGGTATAAAGCCGCGTGTTCCCCTGCGAACGTGAAGGCTTCAGCAGCCCCACCCGCTCGTACAGCCGCAGCGTTTGCGGATGCAGTTGGTACAACTCCGCCACCGCGCTGATCATGTATCCCGCTTTTGCTTTCTTTCTCGGCCGCCCTGCCATTTCTCTTCTCCTTGCACTCGCCCGTTAGACCGTCGCCTTCGAGAACAATTCCTTGCGCGGATCTTCCGGATCGATCTTGCTCAATTCCTTCAGCAAATTCCGCACGCGCTCGTCTTCCGGCTTCGGCACCACCACCTGCACTTCGATGATCTGGTCGCCGCGCTTCCCCGGATGCCGCGACGACGGCGCGCCTTTCTCCCGCAGCCGCAGTCTCTTCCCGCTATCCGTCCCCGGCGGAATGCGAACCTGCGAGCGGCCATCGATCGTCGGCACCTCGACCTTCGCGCCCAGCGATGCCTCCGTCACCGTGATCGGCACCACCGTGTGCAGGTCGTCGCCCCGCCGCTCGAAAAATGGATGTGGCTGCACTCGCATGACAATGTAAAGGTCGCCCGGAGGCCCGCCGTGCATCCCGGCGTTCCCGCGTCCCGCCACGCGCACCCGCGAACCGGTATGAGCCCCCGGCGGAATCCGCACGTCAAGCGTTTCCATCCGCGGCACTCGCCCTTCGCCACCGCAATTCTTGCAAATCGTATGCAACCGCCCCGAACCGCCGCACCGGGAGCACGCCACCTGAAAACGCATCTTCCCGCTCGTCTGCGTCACGTGGCCCGAACCGCCGCACGTTGGGCACACTTTCGCATCGCCCGGCTCGACGCCGCTTCCGTGGCATAAGTTGCACACGTCGAGCCGCGTGAAACTCAGCTTTTTCACCGTTCCGCGCATCGCTTCCGCAAACGTAATGTCGATCTGGTATTCCAGATCCGTTCCGGGCTCTTCTTCAGTTGCTGCCTGCGCGGCATTCTGGCCGCGGAAAAATTGGCTGAACAGATCGCGGAAACTTGTCCCGCCTCCCGCGCCTGCTCCCCCGCCTCCGCCGCCAAAATCGAATCCCCCGAAATCGAAGTGAATATCTTCGGGCGATCCGCTGCCATAGCCTCCCCCGGGAGGGGGCCCGCCTCCCTGCCCCGGCACATTGAATCCGAACTGGTCGTACATCTGCCGCTTCTTGGTGTCCGACAGTACCTCGTACGCTTCCTGGATCTGCTTGAATTTTTCTTCCGCGGATTTGTCGCCGGGATTCAGATCGGGGTGATATTTACGCGCGAGTTTGCGGTATGCCCCGCGAATATCCTTCACCGACGCTTTCCGCGGAACTCCCAGCAATTCGTAATAATCTTGTTTGGTCGTGGTAGCCATCGTAGCTTTTCTTGCTTTCGCTGTTAAATTCTCGAAACCCCAACGCCGATTATTCTGTGGCGTGCAGGTTTTCTATTTTCCAATTTCACTTTTCTAATTTCCGTTCTCTAAAGCTTCTGCCAGCGCGCATTCCACTCGGCCAGCTCCTGCGCCTCTCGCGTGGCTTCCTCTTGCTTCTGACGCTGTACCTCCGTGCGCCCGGCCATCGCCGCTTCTTTCGTGCTCGCCCGCTCCACCCACCGATCCAGAATTGCGATTTTCTGCTCCACGGTTCCGGGATCGGTCTTGAAGCGCAAGAATGTCCCCGTAATTTCAACCGACCTCGGAGCAAAATCGGGAGGCACATCCTGCCCTTGCGCGTCGTAGAATAGCCGCCGCCAATCCGCGCTCGGCGTCTCCGTGATCGATACTTGAATCAAGAAATAGTTCTCGCGGACCTTCGTCACTGCGTGTGGCGGACTCGCCCGCCGAATCCCGCTCGTCGTCAACTTGTTTCTCCTGAATTTGGCCACAAGCCAAATTCATCCTGAGGACTGGCACTGCCAGTCCTCAGGATCGTCGCCAAACGCAGCCTAAATCCCGCTCGTCTCTCTCGTATTCTCACCGCGCACAGCGAAAGGGGCGGGGCTTGCTCGCGCTAGCTCCCGCCCCAGTTCCGTTCAAAGCCCCGCTTAGTTCGGCTTCTTCGAATCGTCCACATCCACGAACTCGGCATCCACCACGTCGCCTTGTCCGCCGGTTGATCCGCTCGCGCCGCCGCTGCCGCCGTCCGCTCCCGGACTGCCCGCACCGCCCGCGGCCGATCCGGCCGCCGACGCTTGCTGCGCCTTGTACATGGTCTCCGCAATCTTGTGCGAAGCTTTCGTCAGGCTTTCCGCGGCCGCGTTCAACCGCTCGAGTCCGCCTTCGGTCAGTGAACGTCGCGCTTCCTCGATCGCTTCCTCGGCCGTCTTCACGTCCGATTCCGCCAGCTTCTCGCGGTTCTCCTTGATCAGCTTCTCCGTCTGATAGACAAGATTGTCGAGCCGGTTGCGAGCTTCCACTTCTGAAAGCCGCGCCTTGTCTTCCGAAGCGTGTGCTTCCGCCTCTTTCGCCAGCCGATCTGCTTCTTCCTTGCTGAGACCGGTGGAGGAAGTGATGGTGATTTTTTGTTCCTTGCCCGTCGCGGTGTCTTTGGCCGAAACATTCAAGATTCCGTTCGCATCGATGTCAAACGTCACTTCCACCTGCGGCATGCCGCGCGGCGCAGGAGGAATTCCAATCAACTGGAATTTACCGAGTGTCCGGTTTCCACTGGCCACCGGACGCTCCCCCTGCATCACGTGGATTTCCACCGACGTTTGATTGTCCGCGGCCGTCGAAAATACTTCCGACTTGCGCGTCGGGATCGTCGTGTTCCGCGGAATCAGCACGGTCATCACGCCGCCGAGCGTTTCAACGCCAAGCGAAAGCGGCGTCACGTCCAGCAGCAGTATGTCCTTCACTTCGCCCGCAAGCACTCCGCCCTGAATCGCGGCTCCCACTGCCACCACTTCGTCCGGATTCACGCCCTTGTGCCCTTCGCGTCCGAACAACTCTTTCACGAGCGCTTGGATCATGGGCATGCGGGTCTGGCCGCCGACGAGAACCACTTCGTTGATCTTGCTCGAGTCCACGCCCGCATCCTTCATGCACTGCTTGCAAGGCTCGATCGAGCGTTTCACGATGTCTTCCACCATCGATTCCAGACGCGCCCGCGTCAGTTTCTTCACCAGGTGCTTCGGACCGGTTGCATCCGCGGTGATGAACGGCAGGTTGATCTCCGTCTCCATCGTGGTAGAGAGTTCGATCTTGGCGCGCTCCGCCGCATCGCGAAGCCTCTGCAACGCCATCTCATTTCCTTTGGCGTGCAGGTCGAGGCCTTCCTCGCGCTTGAACTCTTCGATCAGCCAATCCACAAGTCGCTGGTCGATGTTGTCGCCGCCCAGGTGCGTGTCGCCGTTCGTGGCCTTTACTTCGATCACGCCTTCGCCCACTTCCAGAATCGAAATGTCGAAAGTACCGCCGCCGAAGTCATACACCGCGATCGTTTCTTCTTTTTTCTTGTCGAGTC
>Ga0210387_10002108_pt1 | contig 15109 bp, 17 predicted proteins | sample IncBWC7OmetaG_FD_160108 | JGI IMG/M metagenome (GOLD analysis project Ga0210387, IMG submission 160108) | Forest soil microbial communities from Barre Woods Harvard Forest LTER site, Petersham, Massachusetts, United States - Inc-BW-C-7-O ...
TCCGAGCAATCGTCCTTATCCCACTGCACGACCGTTCGCCCTTCCATTGAAGCCCGTTCGATGGGAACGATGGACGAAAGATGTCCCTGGCAGATGACCATGCCGCCGGAGTGCTGTCCGAGGTTACGTGGCAGAAGCAACACGTCGTAGGATTTACGCAGATAGTGCGCGATGCGCGGCTCCTTCATATTGAGGCCCGCGGCTTTGAAAGTGCTTTCGAGCGAGTCGCTGGGAGCCTTGTATTCCCAGGAACTCAAGAGGCCGGCGAGCTTCGAGGTCATGTCGCGGTCAAATCCCAACGCCGCGCCCACCTCACGCGATGCAGATTTGTTTCGGAAGCTGATGACGTTCGCTGTCATCGCCGCGCCTTCCGCTCCGTAGAGATTGTAGAAATACTGAATCCCTTTTTCGCGCGGTTGGTCGCTTGCCATGTCGATGTCAATATCCGGCATCACGGTTCGCTCTTCAGAAAGGAACCGCTCGAAGAGCAACTTCTGACCCACCGGATCGACGATAGTAATTTCAAGCGCGTAGCACACAACGCTGCTGGCGGCAGAGCCTCGCCCCTGCGCCATGATGCCGTTCGCTTTGCAGAACTGCACCAGATCCCAAACGATGAGGAAGTATCCGGCGAGGCCACGATTCTCAATCACGCGCAGCTCATGCTCCGCCTGGCGCTTGGCGCGTTCGTACAACGCCGCATCATGTTTGGGGAGATAGCGCAGGCGCAAGCCTTCGTCCACGCGCTTGCGCAGAAACGAATCCATCGTCTCGCCGTGCGGCACCTGATATGGCGGGAAGTCGTATCCGACAGTCCTCAGATCAAATTGCAGCCGTGCTGACAACTCGCCTGTGTTGGCGATGGCTTCGGGGTAGTCGTAGAAGAGCTGGCCCATCTCTTTCGCTGTGCGTAGATGACGTTGGGCATTCCGTTCGAGTAAACGCCCGGAGCTATCCAGCGAGGTACGATGACGGATACAGGTGAATATGTCCAATGTCTCACGTTCTTGTGGCGTGGCGTAACTGACGCCGCCCGTCGCCAGCAATGGCAGATGCAGCGATCTTGCAATGCGGACGGCTGCGCGATTGCGATGTTCTTCTTCACGGCTCGAATGGCGTTGCAACTCGACATAGACGTTGCGCTGCCCGAAGGCATACGCCAGTTGCTCCACCGTCTTGTAGGCCGCGTCATATCCGCCTTCGGCCAATGCCGCCGCTAACGGGCCTTCGTTGCCGCCCGTCAGGCATACGACGCCTTCCGTGTATGGCTCGATTTCTTTCAGCCAGCTCGCGCCTTCGGCCTTCGTCGTCTCACGCAGCTTCATCCGCGTAATGAGCCGGGAAAGGTTCCGATACCCCGTAGTGGTTTCGGCCAGCAGCGGAAGACGCGCTGGTTCAGCCAAATGCTGGTGCGGCAAGTACGACCGTGGACGCAGACGCTTTCCAAAGTCCGTCACCGCCACTTCCGTTCCGATGTGCGATCGCACCCCGAGCTTCTTTCCTTCCATGTGAAACCGCACCGCACCGTAGAACCCGTTGCGATCGAGCAGCGCCATCGCCGGCATCTCCAGATGCGCCGCTTGCTGCATGAGGTGTTCGGGCAGCGTCGCGCCTTCGAGAAAGCTGAAGGCCGACCGCGCATGAAATTCCAAGTATTCAGTCATACGTGCCCTGCACATACCAGCAACGCGACCCAGGATCGAAGGCGATACGGCACAGCCGTTCCGTTCCGTCCGCGGCCAGGCGCACGTCCCACTCGGCACGCGACCACTCCGCTTTGTCCCACCACTGTCCGCTAAGAAGCTCCGGCCCGGCCGCTTCGCGGATCGTATACGCAACCGAGTTCCAATAGACGCGCACAGGCCGTTCATTGACGAACTGCACGTTGATGACATGCGGCGGGCGGTTGACTCGCAGTGCCACCGGCACCGCCAACAGCGATGGCTCTACACGCCGGGGCGCGGGCGGTGCGAAGGGAGCCATGCGAAAAGCGTTGGGGCGATAGTCGTCCACCAATTCCGGCGAGCCTACGCGATCCTCTCCCAGCAGCTTGCGCAGCTTCGCCACCAACACCTCCGTCTGTCCAGGCTCCGGCGCCTGCGGAAGAAACAGACCGTGTTGCCCCGGTAGGGAGGGGCGGATTGCGCTCGCAGTTCGACAGCCACAATCGCGGCACTGGGCGGATGCGCTTCAAGATCGAGTTGCATGAGCTTGAGCAACGTCGGCGTGTCCTGCAACGGCAGCGCCGGACGCACGATGCGTTCATGCTGTGTGTGCCCATCGAGGAGAAGCACAACGTGCATCGAAGCGATGGCGCGGGCCTTCGCCCGCGCGCGCTCCAGCAGCGCCGTGGTCATGCGCGACAGCACGAAGAGCAGGCGTTCCAGATCGTCCACCGGACAATCTAATTCCATCCGTTCTGTCAGGCCCGATTCAAAACTCACTTCGAGCGGCATCATTAGGTGGGGCAAGGTTCCACAGGCCAGCGCGTGCAGCCTCTTGCCGACCTGTCCCAGGCGGGAAATCAAATCCGTCTCCGCAAGCGCAGCCAGTTGGCCGCAGGTGCAAATACCCCATGCCTTGAAGGTCTCAGCATGTTCCGGGTCGAGTGGCAGAACGCTGAGGGGCAAAGCGCCGATGGCCTCTGCATCGCATCCCGGAGGAACAACCGAGACGCCTGTCCGTCCCCACGCGAGACACGCGGCCACATGGAAGTTGCCAGCGGCAGCAACATTGGCGAGGAAGCCGGCAGCCATCACACTCTGCCGCAGCTTCGCGGCGAGTTGCGTGGCATCGCCAAAGATCGTATTCATGCCGCGGATGTCGAGTGCATACGTGCCGGGCCGCTCTGCAACCAGTTCCACGCGCGGCGAAAAACGGCACGCGATTTCATGCAGCCGCCCTAGTACCTTTTCTTCGCACTCCAAATCGCGACGGATCATCGTTACGTCGCAGCTCTCCGCCTGTAGGCGGGACATGCCGACCTCCACGCCTCGCATCCGCGCGGCCTTATTTATTGCGAACACGAACTCCCTGGGCGCTTGACCATCGAACACCGCAAACGCACGTTTGCGCAGCTCTGGATGTTCCAGCGCCGCAGCTTGCGCAAAGAAGTTCGGCGGATGCAGGACGGCGTACATCACCGGCACCTCGTCCACTGTGTCTCTGCCGCCCAGCTCACGCGGCCAACAGGTTTCTTCTGTAGAAATGGGAAGCCCTCGTTACGGTTGCGTTCGCGGAGAAGCTGGTACTGTTGCCGCTCGAACAGCGGCGTCTCGCCGTGGTCGCTGAACGCCTTCGTCTGTGCTGTGTCGCAACGCAGCGCCAGCGTCGCGCAACTACTCGCACAGGGAGATTGCGTGAGAAACACTAGCGCCGTCCGCGCGTGTTCTGCCGCCAGTCGGAAGCGATACCACGTTGCCAGCGGTATCCGCATGGTCTGCTGCGGCAGCACATCACTCATATCAAGCACAATCGCCGCGAAGCCTCCCGTTTGCAGCAAAAGGTCGGTGGCTTTGAGGGCTTGCTCCAGCCGTGACCACGGCTTTTCGGTGAGTTTCTGTCTGCGCTCTGCCGACATCCGCAGCCAGAGCATCCGCCGCAACTCGACGCCCGCCGCCGCCGCCGATTCCGGCGATAGGGCATCGTTCACGTCCACCCAGGCGCAGGCGTTGCCGAGCTGCGTGACGTTTGCCAGCAAGGACAGGGCAAAAGAACTCTTGCCCGTCGAAGCCGCGCCGCTCACCTCCGTAATGCTGTTGCGCGGGATGCCGCCGCCCAGCATCACATCGACTTCGGCAACGCCGGTTGAGAACAGCTCCGGGGCCTGCTTGATTTTGAGCGTCAGGGCGGCAGGCACACGCTGAGCCAGCGTTGCCTCGACCTGCATTCGGATGGCGGCGGCGGTTCCCATATTCGCTTTATATTCGCCTATCGGGTAGGGATGCCGTCAACTCGGCATGTCGCGTAAGTTGTGCGTTTTCTTGTAAGTGACGGAAGAATAAGGGCGTACTACCTGTACGCCGAACGCCGCGCGTCCCGAGGTCTCGCCATGTGTGGACGGTTTAAACGGAAGTCCGACAAAAAGAAGGTCATCAAATCCTTCGAGGTAACGGCGGGGATCGAAGAGGCTGATTTTGCGCCTGGCGACGACCTGCGTCCACAATCCCTACAGCCAGTCATCTATCTCGACGACGACGGTGAGCGCCGCATCGAGATGATGCGCTGGGGATTCAAGCTCCCTGACCGGCTGGTCTTCAATGCGCGCTCTGAGGGAATCGCCCAGGCGAACTTTTGGAAGGACGCCTTTCTGACAGGACGTGCCATTGCGCCTGGTGATGCAATCTTCGAATGGAAGAAGATGCCCGAACGTGAAAAGAAGCCCAAGTATGAAATCACCATACCGGGGCAGGAGCCCTTTGGTATGGCGGCGGTCTGGAAGCTCTGGAAGAATCCGAAGACTGGCCAGTGGGAACGCACCTTTGCCATCCTTACCGGAGACCCGAACGAACTGATCGCACCCATTCACGACCGCATGACAACCTTCGTCGAGCCACGCGACTACGGAGAATATCTCGCGTATTCCGCACGTCCCCCAACTCATCTCCTTCGCGTTCTGCCATCTGAGAAAATGAATGCACGTCTTATCGAAGGCAGCCACATAACCAATCAACAGGTCGGACTGTTCGATAGTCAGTAATCATGAGCCTATCTAACCTCACTGCCAATCAACATTTTCTATCCAGGACAGAGCAACAACTGAATGCGCTGAACCCCGACGCGCAACCAGCAAATCAGCGTATCTATTCGTTCTCTCTCTTAGATCGCGAAGCCCATCGCATTCAGCTCGACAATCCCCGTGGCAAGAGCATTTCCAATAATCTGTCTCTACGGGATCTGTTCAGCTTTTCTGTGGTCGACGGGGATAAAACTCGCCTCAATCTGGAGACACTGTTTGGACAATACGAAGCTGACATTAAGACCAACACGCTCGAATTATTGCGGAAACTCGGATCAGGAGAACAAGACATTAAGACGGAGATTCTCGAACTGTTCGTATCCAAGTTCATGAACTTCCTTCGAAACCCATACTCCATCCAAAAGGTCCTGAACACTATCGGCGGGTTGCTCCAATACCATCCGACCGACCCAGAACTCCTGGCTCAGTATCATGCAGTTCTTGCAGGGAGAAAGCCGCATCAGGAATATCTATGCCAACAGCTTGGCATCGACGCCACTACCTACCGAGATTGGCTCGCGGTGCTCTTCATGGCACTCTTTCGTCCATCGCCCGACGTGCCGAATCTGTTAGAAGGGATCATCAAAGAGGTTTTAGAGAGCCGATCTCATCATGCACAAGTGGCGGTTTTCCAATACATAGGCGAACACGCAGACAAGCGGTGTTCGCTTTGCGATCGCGGCTTCATCAATCTGCTTCAAGACTCACAAGGTCTCTCGTTCAGCTTCAATCTCAACTCCAATGCGTTCATCTGCTATACGTTCTTCGATATCGATCAGTTCGCGGTGGGCAAAGTGCATCCCAGCGTAATAGAACTTTTCAAGGCTCAGCCAAAGAACATCCAGGTACACTTGCTCACAAATAACCTCGAAGCGTTATCGACGTATAACCGTAACGTCGTCTACCAGTGTGCGCGCGGCGTGTACTGCTCAAGTAAATCCGTGTACGGTATCCCTTGACGTCTGTCGCAAGTAGAGGATCAACTAACGTGGCTTCACCTCTGCATCCCGCCTTTCTTGTCACATCGGCTCTTAGCGCCCTCTCTGCGTTCGCAGCGGCATGGTTCTGGTATCTATCGAGTCGGCCTACCCCGGAGATTACCGGGCCGCCAGAAGCCTCAGTCGACGATGATCTTGCGCTTCACATCCTCGACGCGCAAGTGAACACATATCGCATCCAGGAAGGATTGATCGAGACATCCAGGCTAAATAAACGTGCAGCGATCTGGAGTGCCGCCGCCGCATTTTGGGGAGGCGTTGCAGCGGTCATAAGTATTCTTTAGAACCGAAATGATACGCCAGCAGGCGCTATCAATCCCGACGCCACTCCGGTAAGAGGAGATCGCCTTAAGTAGGCAAATCGAAGTTCGCCGCTTTCTCCACCTGGCGGAGAAAGACCGAAGGCCGGATATCAAGCGCCGTGCAGATATCGAATATGGAACGCAGGGAAGGGTTCGTCTTGCCCCGTTCGATCAGACTGATGAAGGCCCGCTCGTACCCGGCCCGTGCAGCCAGCGCGTCCTGGCTCATCTTCTGCTGCGTGCGTCGCTTCCGCAGCAGCTCGCCAAAGGCAACAGAAGGATCAGTCTTCGGATTGTTTGTCCTTGATGTCGCCACACCCCACTGTGGCACCGCAAGTATATGACGCGCTGCGTATAATACTTGCGGAAGCGGAATCACCAGCAAAACCGGGATTCTTTAGCCAAACCTAGGGTCGATGCGAGATGCCAGCGAGCGCTCTGAGGAGATGTCCTCAGCATTGCGCGATTGAGCTGAAACCCCATTCCAATCCGGGCAATCTTGCGCGAACTTAGTTTTCGTCACGCCGAGAGGACATCCAATGATTGACTGTAGAGATCTTGCCGGGAAAGTCGTCCGGTCGGTCACGATCTTTGAAGATGGCAGCGATGCTCCCGAAGTTTCGATTGACTTCGACGATGGCTCCAATTTCAACATCTGTCTCGGGGTCAAGATGACCCTTGAAGCCAAATGGACACGAAATGAGGGTGGCCAGCCTCACGTCCTAAAGGACTACACCATGCCAGCAGTTCCCAGCTAACGCCTGCGGAGACGCTTCGCCGCAGTTTACGGTAGCGGGTTTCGCTTTAACCAGTCCCTTGTCTCGTAAGCGACCTTGCAATATTGCGGGAATAGCAAGAGAAGATTGTGTGCCTCTTCCCGCGAAATTTGACGCCCCGTGGGATGGCCGGCATCATTTCTCGTCTTGCGAATCAGATCGAACGTCCCTGAAAGTTCTGCACGCACGTCTTCTTTTTGCAAGCCGGTCGCAAGCTCATCATGTACCGGATCAAGCCGCTTCCATATCTCATCGAACGTCTGCTTAACTGGCTTGCCCTTCGTCTTCTCGGCAAACTTCGCGCGCAACCCCAGATTGGAAATCGCTGCTTCAACGCCATCTCGCAACAGGATCAGGCTGCGCTCCGCGCCCACACCAGTCATCACCGCAGACCCGAGATAGGCACCCGAACGAAATGCTACAAGGCTCTCTTGCAGATACAGGAGAATGCTGGCATCGACATGGGGTATCTCAACTTTGAGCCGGGCAAGGTACTGTCCGGCGTCGTGAGGCAGATATTCTCCGGCCTCCAGGCACTTCTTACCCCATGCGGAGACCTGGAAAAAGGGCAACTCGGCTTGATTTGTATTCGCTCCGGGGACCACGATGCCTTGGATCACCAGACCCCAAACAATCTCTCGAATCTGATTCTTATAATCGACGGGAATCTCTGTGTAGTGGCTATGCACCCCCGCATCCATCTCGCCGACCTCTTGCAACTTCGTCTTTACGTGCAGCTCGATATATGACAGTTGTGCTGCCTGAGCGTTGCGATTTTGCTCCCGATCCTTTGCGTCTTTTCGCAGGTACTCATAGACCCATGCCCGCATTTCATCAGTTGTAGCCATGCAACCTCCGGCACCAGTGCCAACCCGCTGAGCTCATATCTACATTATCCGAATCCGCACCACAAGCTTTAGAGCTTGCGGGATAGGACAGGGCTCCGTTGCAAGTTTTTGGGAATTAGGCTGGGCAGACTTTGCGGAGTTCTTCTTCTATACCCGCTAGCAGGCCGGGGATTGGCGCGGGGCTAGTGTGCGTGAGGTGCAGCGAGCCGTTAACGGTGACTGCTCCAAGGGTCTGCTCTCCTTCGATTCCACGGAGTGCACATGGTGCCCAGAGGGTCGCGAGCTTTAGGGAACCGAAAGTGCAGTCGAAAGGGAGACGCCCGAGGTTGGTGAACATGACCTGTGCGTTGAACGCGTTTCGTTTGAGTTCAGATGCCTGTTCGACGGAGAGGTTCGAGGAGACTGCTGCGGTTTGGAGATCGATCATCCTGGATATATTTTCTCCGCTCTTGACGGTAGAGAGGCCATCTTTCGCGAATCGTGCCAGTTCCCAGAACGTCATCGAGGCGCCTGGCGCGACGGAGATCTCACCGCCGCCGAAGGAGACCATGCATTGATCTTCAAGGCCGAGCATGTCGCGGATCTCAGCGGGCGACATGATGCGGAGCGGGTTATTGCGCCAGCTTTCATCGATGGCTCGGCCCGCGATGGTGAGCGCGGCGGAGATAGCGGCGTGGATGGTGACGCCTTCCTCGCGAGCGCGGCGTTGGAGTGCAGTGGTCTGCTCTGGCGCGAGTTTAATTCCTTCCACATACGGCAGGTGAGGGCGCTGAGCAGCTAAGGATGGCAGGCCGGGTTCGGCGGAGGTACGCTGTTGCGCTCCGAAGAGAATTTCGCGAGAGGGCGCCAGTGGCAGAGCTTCGAGGTCATGTCCGCTGAGAGCGAGGAGGATGTCACGCAAGAGAAAGATGCGGGAAGAGCCGTCACAGACCGCGTGATGAGAGGAGAGGATGAAGATGCAGTGCGTCTCCTGATGGAGCAGTACAGCACGGAAGAGAGGAGCCTGATCGGGAGTGAATGGGGCGTTTACTTCTTCGGCAATCTCCCGCTGCCACCGGGCATTGTGCGATGTAACTACGCGGAGGGGGATGCGCTGGCCGATAACGCGGCGAAAATGAGGAACGCGGTTGAAGGTGGTGTCGATGCAGACAGAGAGCAGCGGGTGCCGTTGTTGTACTGCATCGAGCGCGTCGCGCCACTGTGGGACGGTTGTGTGGCCGGTGATTTGGGCCGCAAGTGCACCGTTGGTAGGAAAGTCCTGGTCGAAGAGGCAGAAGAGCTCTTCAAAGGCGCCGAGAGGACGGAGTAGGTCGCCGGGCAGAAGTTCGAGAGGTTGAAGTTCAAGGGAGGTCGAAGACATGATGCGTTCCTTTTCTGTGTTTGAGGCGAGAGATGCAGTCTCGCCGCTGCACGGGGAGGCGTGCAGCGACGTTGCACGTCTGGCGTGGGGCTATGCGCCGACGGTCTCGGGGACGCACTCCTCGATGAGGCTGAGCAGTTCGACTTCGACGTCGTGGGTGGCGAACTCGAGCGAGAGCTGCTGCGCGCGCTCACGGTAACGAGGCTGCGTGAAGATCTCGTCGACTGCGTGCCTAATGGCCTCAGGGGTCGGCTGGTTGGCACGCAGATCGATCCCGGCGCCGGACCACTGGACTTGAGCGGAGACCTCTTCCTTATCTTCGGTAAGGCCAGCAGAGATAATTGGAATGCCGTGTGAGATGGCCATGTTTACGGTTCCATAGCCTCCATTGGTGATGAGCAGGTCGATCTCCGGCATGATCTGCGCATAGGGCAAGAACGAGGCGATGCGGGCGTTGGCGGGGATAGCAACAGGGATAGACTCGACTGGCCGCCCGCCGGTGGTAACGATGATGGTCACGTCTTCCCTGCCGCCGAGCGCGACGAGTGCGGGGGCGATGACCTGGCCGAAGTCGCGGTTGGCAACGGTGCCCTGCGTCACCAAGACGAGGCGCTTAGTGCGGTCGAGGTGCTGCCACCACGCGGGCAGAGTGGGTTGGCTAGCTGGCGTGGGCAACGCACCGATGTATTGCACCTTCGAGTTGGAGTCCGGATACTCGAAGCTCTCGATGCCGGGGTGCAGGTAGAGGTCGGATAACTCGGTCATGGCTTCGAGGATGGGACATGGAAGCGTGGGATAGCCAAGGCTGCCGAGGACAGCGTTGACGGCCTGTTGCGCGGGCTGAAGCATGAAGCGCTCGCGGCGTTCCAGCTCTGCTTCGCGCTGCTCCGGAGTCTCATCGGGCCGCATGGGAATGTTCTTCCCGCTACCGATATTGACGACGGAGACCCCGAGGTGCACGATGGCGGGGCGTTTGTCGCGGGGGCCGACGAGCATGGGGAACGTGCCCCAGTAGATGGAGTCAGCAAGGATGAGATCGGCGGGGAAGTCGTAGAGCGCCATCTTGAGGCTGGCGGACTGGGCGGCGATGTTGCGAGCAAAGAAGTGGACGAAATCGTAACCGGTCATCTCCATACCGGGCGACTTCTTCATACGCTCGGGATAGTTGTCGAAGTAATAGCCTCCTGATGTTTGGGCGTTGGGTATCTCTGAGAGGAAGCGATGACCGGCGGACTCGACGGCTGAACGCATGTCTTCGTTGACCTGCACGGCAACCTCGTGGCCGGACTCCACCAATAACGAGGCAATGGACAGAAGTGGATTGAGGTGTCCGGCCGCCGGTATAGAAGCGATAAGAATTTTCATAAAACCTTTCGTTGATTAGTGGGAGAAATTGAAGCACGCCTCTCGAGAGGTGGAGTCAGCGATACAGGCGGGCCCGGACGACGAGAAAGAGAACAAACAACAGAAGCTGATTCATAGGCGAAGTCCATTCAAGTTGGGGAAGCTATTTGTTATGGAAATGTCACTTGATCCATTTGCGCTCGCGAATAAACTCCTCTGCGAAGATGAACCGTTTTTGACTCTTGATCGAGGTTGGTCGTAAACACGACGCGAAGAGTGGGGAGAAGATCTCAATGATTTCCATGTAAGACTGAACACGTCGGCACGGCCTTTATTCCTGGCGCAAATAAACAGCTTCGACGTGTTTTCGAAGTCTGATTCAGGAATGAGCCGCTGCCGATGCCTTGTGCCTTCTAGCTAATGAGCTCAATGTTTCGATCATTGCCCCGCCTCATAGAAAGAATATGTCGCTGTGTAAGGAACTCTGAGTATTGCGCTCTGACTACAACTACCGTCAGGCGCATTTCCCCCGTGCGTCCCGGTACGCTGGATAAATCGTACCGTCCCAAATCTTCCCATACCGCCGACCGACTCAAGCAACAACCATGGCACTGCGGTCGCATCGGGAGCAATCTGTTTGGCGACGGCCCTACCTTTTACCCAACTACCATCATTGAGCTGCCACGTAGGACCTGCAAAGTGCCGTCCAATAACAGATCCCTCCTGATTGAGGAGCTTGGCGTCCGGGGCCGTCAATGCCCAACGGCCATTGACGCAGCCGTAAACCTGATCTCCACTTCCAACGGCCCGTAGCAGAAGTCTGGAGTGAGGAGGTGCATCGATCGACTCTTTCGCCGTTTGGGCGATAGAGTCTCGCGCCATACACGCAACGGCGAGGACCAATGCAATCATCCCCAGTCGCTTGGCATAAGGAGACAGAGGTTTGTCGGATCTTTTTCGACCATTCCCGATGTCTCGATAGAGGTTGATCTTTCCCAGACGCTGTGAAGCTTGCGTAAGAGGTATATCGATTAATACTTCAAAGAACATGGTTACACCGTCCGTGACGACTGGCCAGCAAGCGTTTGAGTGGAGAACGCGGTTGACCTCTTGAAACAAGAGCACCGTCACAACTGGTTTATTCCGCGATGTACAAATCGTCACACCTCCATCGTGGCAGTTGGATTTGAGTTCATCGAAGCAAGCGCGAACCGGGGGCCCTAAACCGACCAGCCGGAAGTTCCTTATGTCGTGCCTGGATGTGGGAATAAATCTTCTTCCGGCGTGTTATTCCGAGTGTTGCTGAGCGTTTCAAATAATAGGAGGTTATTATCCATCGTCGTTCTTTCCTGTCACTTGCGATCACGGCGGCCTCTGCTGCTGCCTGTGGTCAATCACTTAGGCCTGCCAGCCCCTCTCCAGTTCATCCGGTACTGTCTGGCGAGGACCGTCTCGATGAAGCTCACAGCCTCGGAATTACATCGATCGCCTTTAAGGTTCTAACTCGAGACACAAATGGTGAGTTGTTCATCATCGAGCACACTACCAGCCAGAAGGGCGGCCCTCCTCGTCATATTCATCCAAATCAGGATGAATGGTTCTATGTAATAGAGGGAGAGTTCCTCTTTGAAGTTGGTGGTGATCGTGTGACGCTTCGACCTGGAGGTTCCATCCTCGCGCCAAGAAACCTGCCGCATGCATGGGCATTTGTCGGGAATCATGGAGGTAAAATGCTGATCTCCTATACCCCAGCGGGAAAGATGGAGGCGTTCTTTCGAGAAGTAACCAAGGGCAACGCTATGCCACCTCAAGATAAGGCTCTGTTTGAAAAATTTGATCTGATTCTGACTGGCCCGCCTCTATTGGTCTAAACGTCGAAACGCGTCGTTGACGATCACCGCCTCATCCGTTGCGGCCGCTGCTCCCAGATTCTCTCGGCGATCGGCATTGTCAGCAGGAATATCGAAGGGCATTCGCCAGCCCACTTTACCTTTGGCACCACAATCGTCCGTCGCGACGCACTCATCTGTCAGTCGGCGCGAATGAAGAACAAGTAAGAGGAGTGTTAGGCATGAGCATGGGAAATAACTTGGAATTTGCTGGAAAGGTGGCACTCATCACCGGTGGAAACAGTGGCATTGGTGCTGCGGCTGCGAGGCGTGTAGCTGAGCTAGGAGCTCAGGTAGTTGTCACAGGAAGGCGCCAAAGCGAGGGGCGACTGCTCGTCAATGAGATCAAACGCAACGGTGGATCCGCGGCGTTCATCCAGGCAGACCTCAGCCAACCCGAACAGGTGAAGCGAATCGTACCATTCACTGTCGAAACCTTCGGACGGCTCGACTACGCATTCAACAATGCCGGGATCTCCGGTGAAAACCGGCTGCTCACAGATCAGACCGAGAAGACTTTTGACCGCGTCTTCGCTGTGAACGTAAAAGCCCTGTTTCTTCTGCTCCAGGATGAGGTCAAACAAATGATGGCGCAAGGGCATGGGGGCTCAATCGTCAATACTGCCTCAGTCGGCGGCCTGCTGGCATTTCCGACCGCCGGCCCCTATGTGGCCAGCAAACACGCTGTGCTTGGCTTGACCAAAACTGCTGCGATCGAATGCGGGCGATATGGTATTCGGGTGAACGCAGTGAGTCCTGGTGCGGTTAGGACTGAGATGTTGCTCAACGTATTTGGTACCCAAGAGGCGCTCGATGAAATGAGTGCGGTGCATCCCATTGGCCGGATTGGACGCCCGGAGGAGATCGCCGATGCAGTTGCATGGCTGTTTTCGGACAGATCCTCTTATTACTCGGGACAGTCCTTGACCCTTGACGGCGGTCTCACCGCGCAGCGCCCATACGCGACTCAACCCGCACGCGATGAGAAATGGCGAGTGGATCTTGAAAATCTCGAAATCTCAGCACACCAAAACTAATCTGGGGAGAAATTGTCCAGGCGACCTCAGCAAATCGTTTGTACGCACTGCTTTATCCAAACGTACGAATTTATTCCCACATAATCCAAATTGCTTCTTGCGTCATCCAATGGAAACACGGATGCGTTGGAAAATTCCGTTGGATTGCTTGTAGCGAGATTTACGACCGAACCAACCAGTTCCCCTGCATAGGAATAAATCTCGTAACTGCGTGTTTAAACAGAGTGAACAACTATGTCATGGAACCACGATGGGGCAGGCCAAGCGGACGCGACGGGCATCGAGCATCTCGACGGATTGTACAGCTACGCGATGGTTTTGAGTCGGAACCATGCGGAAGCAGAGGACTTGGTACAGGAAACTTACGTTCGCGCCATCCAGGCATTGGGAAGGCTGCGAGCGGATAGCAACATGAAGAGCTGGCTATTCACTATCCTAAGAAATCTCTGGCTCAACCAGTTGAGAAAGCGTCGAAATGGTCCTCAGATGGTTGAGATCGAGGTTGAAGATGGCATCGCCAACAGCATCGCAGAGCCATCCAAGAACTCACACGATCTGTACGTGAGCAGGATAGAGGCCGAGCAGGTACGAGCGGCGATTCAGGAGCTACCGGTAGAATCTCGCGAGATTATCTTACTACGGGAATATGAAGATCTCTCCTATCAAGAGATTGCGGGTGTCTTGGACTGTCCGGTTGGAACCGTCATGTCGCGATTGGGCAGAGCGCGCGCAAAGCTTCGTGCATTGCTTTCGGAAACATTGACAGGGTCTGCTTCGCTGTCAGTGAGAGGCACAAAATGAAAGATTGTGGTGGCGACTACGGTGCAACCATCGAGCTCTATCTAGACAAGGAACTGATCGGTCCGGACCTGGAAGAATTTCGAGCTCATTTAGAAGCGTGCGCAGCCTGCCGGGTTGAGCTTGAAGTGCGAGAAGAGTTTTTCCGCCTTCTGCATCGGTCACGGCCGTTGTACTCCGCTCCGGATGCTCTTCGCGATCGAGTGATGCGAACAACGGAGCTGTTGCCTTCTCCAGCCCCTTACACACCGCCCCGCCTCAGAAGGCGTATCTTGAGGATTTTAACGCTGCCAGTGCAATCCGCCGAGCGTGGCGTTCGCCATTGGCCGATGTTGGTAGCTGCAATTCTTCTCGTTGCTGCAGGACTTCTGCCAATACCAGGCATTCTGCGGCAGGTGAACGCTAACAGTTACATCGAAGCGGCAGTTGCGGCCCACCGCAGTTCTTTGAACGGCAGTCTTCCACTTGAGATCAAGTCCGAATCGCCCAGCGCAGTCACCTCATGGTTTGCGGGTAAAGTGCCTTTCAACTTTCGGCTTCCCGAGGCCCCGGAGGAAGTGGGACATGAGCAAGTCTACCGGTTAACCGGAGGACGCCTGGTCAACTACAAAGGCGGGTATGCTGCTCTGGTTTCTTATCAGATGCAGCAGCAAACGATCAGCCTTCTAGTCGCTTCAAGCAAATCTGCTCTGACTGCCGGGGGAGAAGAGGTCCCTTCCGGCAAGATAGTGTTTCACTACAGCAAGCAAGCGAGTTTCACAGTCATTACCTGGAGCACTCACGGACTCACGTATGCACTCGTCTCGTCTTTACCTGGCTCTGGAAGGCAGTCCTGCATGGTGTGCCACCAAAATATGGCGAATGGCGACCACTTTTAGCGCGCATATAGATGCGCCCAGCTGCGGCAGGGAGATAGCCGCATTTCTCTAACAAGCAGTATCGTCATACGAATAGAAACATCATGATGAGGGCATGGAGAACCTTGCTCACACGGGTTCACATAGACTAGGCGAGGAACC
>Ga0210387_10002109_pt1 | contig 15106 bp, 21 predicted proteins | sample IncBWC7OmetaG_FD_160108 | JGI IMG/M metagenome (GOLD analysis project Ga0210387, IMG submission 160108) | Forest soil microbial communities from Barre Woods Harvard Forest LTER site, Petersham, Massachusetts, United States - Inc-BW-C-7-O ...
ATTATTTAGACGTTTGGTCGAGTTACTTTTTGTTTGTTCGTATATAGGTGAGTTGAAACTCAGATAGGTCTCAGGTACGCTACACCTATAAATCAACTGCCGCATTTATTGACGGCAAGTTACAGTAATGAAAGGATCATGTAAAACACCAACCTGACTTGTCCCGGATAGAGGGCGGACTAAATGGGTGCCGATCAATTCAGATGAAGGGTCCTCGAACCATCTTCCTCTCTGCTCATAGAAACCGTCCGCTTACCCCACAATGCGATCAAATTCTCTTCCCCTTGTTCCCCACAGTGCACTGGCTCCATTTTCAGCTGAGAAACCTGCGCAGGGATAATCGGTCTCTCCAAGATTTGAACACCGCCACTTCACTTGATAGCCTGCCGGGGACATATACCGTCCCAAGCACACCGGACATATATTCGTCACGTATGCGGCTGTACCATTGGACACCGGGACCGAACTAAATGTAGTCAACCTAACACTCCAAACCTGCTCCGTCCCAAAAATCATTCCAATCTGCGCTTCCCAATCCAAATATACGGTACGCAGGTCCGGACTTGTCTTTGAGTATCCAGTGAAGTCGACTTGACCAGGGTGGGGGAAGCATGATAATCCGCTTAAGGAACCAATTTACTTGGTAGCACGGATGCTCAAGTTAATTCCAAGTCGGAAGTGGAGTGATTGCGGCGCCTGGGTCCAGTGCACCTACTGTCATTTTGGGTTTCATTGGGTCGAATGACGGGACGCGGCATCTCGTAAGCGTTAGGATTGCTGCAATGCGTGTTGATGATTTCTGCGACACCGTTTATTTTCAGTGGAGACGGTCTTGTCCGACAGCAGCCTCATGGCTTTCGCGGTTGGGGCAGTTATACCTGACTCTATTGTCAAGTCGGTTTACATCGCATTGTCGATAATTTATTGTTCTTCGTTTTCGCAATGTAACTGATAGGTTCATTGCCTTCGCCCTTACTTCCTCCTGCAATGACGGATAACAACAAGGTTGTCTCGGTTGCCTGGGCTGAGACAGCTCTAGGCGTGTAGTATTCTTTCAGATCGCATATTATAAAGGAGCTCCCCTCCATCTGGACTTCATAAACGCAGTCAAAATTGATGGTATCAAGGGATAATAACGGATCCCTCCTACCATTTGGGGACGATCTTGTCGCACAACTCAGTACACGTAAGTTTAATTGTCGATTATCCTCGTCCTCGCTGATTTCAAGTGTGGTTACTCAAAATATTGCGGTCCCAACGGACAATCTCTACGCGTTGAACGAAAATTATACATTGATTTTATTAACCTCAATCAAAATGGAGGTTTCATGTACCAGCGCAACGGCACGTCCAAGCCATATGTTGCGTTTACCGTGAGCATCAACGGTATCAACTGCCAAATCGATTCCAATGCCAGTATGATCCATGACCACACGCTGGCTGCGGCAGCTGGGTAATGTAATATGGCATAAACCAATACGACCGCAGGGATAGAGTGAGATGTCATTCCCGGGCAACCGCTCTTGCAGAGCGTATATCCAACGTATATCCGTGAATGTAAATCTCGAGTTGTTTAAAAGGGATAACAATATACACCAGTGCTTACCATTTCCAGACTCATGACTGTCCTGAGTACTACAGTTTTGTGTTTCCATCCGGGGCACCCCGACACTCAGGAGTCAGTGTCTCTTTCTTGAGAAGCCGATATTTACCCCGACAGCAGTTGCGAAAATTAGAGAGGGACTGTTGACAAGCGGTTCGTATGTGGTCTACGGAAGACCTTGGGACGGACGGGTAGCGCTTATGGCTGGTGATGAGTTGCCGAAGATCTTGTGGAACACAACGATAGGACTCATAGGAGGTAGAAAACCTTGAGTGAAAATTCTACGACACACTTGTGCAGGATTGACTCGAAGTTACGCAGGAATGTTGTGATAGAGAGCAAACCATGTTGAACTTCAGTTTCGCATTATGTGCCGTAGGGCCATCAGCAAATCTACAAAAAACTTCTTGCCTTTTTGGGCTTTTCCGGTTGCCGACAAAGTTGACAAATCAGCCGAAATTTGAGAATCTTTCATATAGACATTCATAGTCACATGTTCTACATATTTTGGAGTTACAATCCTTTTCACACCAGTTACTTTAGTTAGAATATGTAAAAGTAAATTTTATTTGTAGTAAAATTTCGCTCAGAAATGGTTTATGTCGTCGTCACCGTCTGTGACAATGACGGCCATCAAAAAGCAATATGTACCCAAATCGGGGTATCGGCAAGTGCTACTTGTGCCTTTTGGTGTATATTGAATGCGATAAGATTAGTTTAATCACCCTTCCTTCACTTCGGCAAGAATCTTCAGATATCACTTGTGAAATTTTTCGACCTGGCTTCAACCTGGCTTTCACTCTTGCGAATTTCCCAACTTTTCGGGCTTGTACAAGCTGGTACAAGCTCCGAAAAGTTTTTTGTAGGTTTGCTGATAGTATTTGGCAGTTCCTTGTCCACTATGTAAATTGGCAAGTGATAATCACATGCAGCAGGTAGTATCACCCAAGTTATTCTGCAGACTTGCCGCAGACATGGTGATTTTACCCCATGGACCCAACGTTAGGAAAGGAAGGTGTACAAGGTGTCCCAGGTAAATTAATCAATTTTAATGCCATGTCCTGGGACTAGATAATGAAGCAACAACAGTTAGGAACGAAACCGAATCATATCAGATTGGAGCACCTACCCAAAGAACTCGCCCTCGGCAACCTTAAGTAATGGTGTTCCATCAGCATCAGCTGTATTTGCGAACACTGATGAGAATAAGGTTCCAAGCACGTCAGAAATACGACATCCCAAACTGAAGCAGAAGACTCGCCAGTGTTCCCCCACCATACCTGCACAGTGTCTGAGCCAATGGTACCGTTTCTGGGATATTGCAACCTGGGAGGAGACCTGCAGTGAGGGAACTATTTTAGGGCATGAACAAACTAAACACGCACATGAAAAAGATCAGAATGGCAGAAATAGCAACGCCAGAATCCAACGCAGCGGAGAGTACGTAGTTGTACTTCGTCCACCACGAGAAATGACGTTTCCGGATAACGTATTGGAAGATGAAGCCAATGATCGCCCAAGGAACGAAATTGACTGCACTGGCGGGGGGGATATTTCTAGTCCCAGAAAAGATGACGGGGAAACTGTGGGATGATACTAAGATCATCTGCGTGATGAGCAATGTTATCACAAGTACTTACTTGACTGAACGGAGGAAACTGTTGGGGAACTTCTTGTTCAAGAAGTAGACGATGACGGGGCAAATGGCACCGACAAGAAAGAAGAACATGAGGGCTGAAAGTTTGGAAGTTAGTTGTATACAGCAATAGCTATGACGCCGAGTATACCAAAATACATTTGACCATAGGAGAACTGACGGGCCGGTCCAATGACACCCCAGATGATACTTGAAGTTCCGAAGACCTGAGTGTCTGGACAAACGAAGCCATCTTTTTGGTCAAGACTACACATGTCGGGAATATTGGTGAACATCCAAGCCTGCACGCCGAGCTGGACAGTTCCAGCAATAACAGTGGCGACAACCTGCGAGAGAAACATGGCCCGGGGGGGGATTTTCATGTAGTAACCCAATTTGAAGTCGGAAGTAAATGTTAAAGCTGAGGTAGGATCAAGTAAGTTTCAAATGCGCAACGTCAAGTCAAGAACATACCCTGAATCATTGTGGTGAAGCCCCAGGTCTTGAACATCATCATTGCAACGGGGCGGCCAGGGAGAGCGTAGCCAATGATTAACTCGGTAATGACATTAAGCCCGACTTGTTGATTAGTGATGGCTTGGATCATGCCGATAGGGATAACAAAGAAGAACGCTGAATACGAAGATCAGCGGCCGAGGTAACTCGGCGTTACGTGGACTCACCAACGACCAAAGCAAAGATGACTGAAAGAATATACGAGGTCAGAAATTAGGCAGTCCATCAAAATGTGGTGAGATACGTACAGTATTGGACCGGAAATTGGACCGGCCATACTTCAATCGCGATGACACCGAAGGCGAACATGGTGACTGTTATCATGTCAGGAAAAGAACTTTCAGCGTGAAACTAGATATCACCCACCGAAGATGATGGCATACCACCATTCAGGCACTGTGATTAACTGATCAGCTACCTGTGAAGTTAAACTGAAGTAATATTTACCTTGAGGGTATCTGGCCATGAGTCTGGCGTGGATATCGGGCTGCTCCTTCATGGCACGGCGAGACTGGGTCCAAATTTGTTTGCGGAAGTAAAGGAGTGCATGCGTGAGGGTCGCTGTGATAGATGCGAAAGACAATCCAAATGAAATGGCGGTAGTGCTGGACAAGAATAATGGACTGTAGGCTTCGTATGCTGGTTGGTTGAATGAGGAGTCATCGTTAATGATCTTGCTGACACGATAAGGATGCCCAGTATTGTCGAAAGATACCCGGGACGAGATCGGGAAGTATTTGCTATTCCAAGTGTTGGTGTAGTGGAGCAATGGCGTGAGGAACCAGAAGAAGAACATGAATCCAGCAGTGACGTTTGCCTCAGCCCACCACGGACTGGCAAGGGGACTGCCAATGTAGGCGATCTGAGCCCAGTCGAATGTAATCAAGCTCATGCCCAATCCATGTTGATAACCGAACAACTCGTTGATGACGATGTTTTCAGGCGCAATCCAGCAGACCCAGGAAAAGTAACTGAGGGCCTGGAAAAGGTAGCCAGGGAGGAAGTACCAGCAAGTTGATGCGAGGAAGCAGAGGAGGAAGAAGCGTTCACGGCCCATTCCTCCGCGATTACCAATACCAACGTAAGTCGTCGAGTGGAGAGTGTTGAACAGGGTACACGTAACGAGATTGGTAGGCCAGATCATGGATGGTGGTTGGACAAGGAAGCGACGAGCAATGCCTCCAATGGAGAAACCGATAAGCTGAGTGGACATGACAACCATCCATTGATAGATAAATGGATATGTCTGGTTGTAGAACACCCGCTGGACTGCAACGAGATCCGTGGCATAGGCGGACAAATAACCAACAGAAGCCTGATAAATAGTTAGCCATAGTCCCTCAGTTGGAACGACGGGGCTGTACCATGATGGTGATCATGACATGCTCCTTGATGGAGAAAGGTCCCGGGTTGAGTGAAATGCCGAAGATTTTCACGTTGGGAAGGAATTTTGCCCAAGCTCTGCCGACGGGGAACGACAGAAGTTGGGCTACGATCTAAATAAAATATCAGTTTACGAATAATCCGACATGGGGTCCGGGTACATACTCCGCCGACAGTAATGGACGGGTACCGGAAAAAGAAGAATTGGTTCAAGCCCTAGATTTTTACATGGATAAGTATCGCATTGACAGACGGAGCTGAAGAGGAGATCCTGTACTGGAATGAGAATCGCCCAGATCAAGCCTTACAGTGGAAGATTAGTACGAAACGCTAAGTAGCAGAGAATGGAATAATTCACCAATAACCCAAGCACGAAGTGTTGAAACAGGAATTTCTGGGTCATCGATGTTGGATACTGCAGACCGAACTTCAGGGTAAGGGGAGTCATCCTCTTAAATTCAGAACTTGGTCAGCGCCCGGTATGGGCGTGATGATGATGGGAAGATGGCGGACCAAGTACGGCTACAATGGCCTCGTCTCTGTCGAGATTGGGATCATCAAATTCCTCGACCGCAATAACTTCGTTGATGACTGTAAAGAGAAGAAATTCGTTCAGGCAGTTCGTCTTGCCACGTGGAGGAGACTCACCTAGTGTGCCCTTTTCACTATCCTTCTCGATGGTGTCGGAGCTGTGCTGCTCTTCCCGATAATATGTAGACATACAGACACAGTGAGGATAACCTCGAAGTACTTAGCCTTTTGTATAAGATCAGAAGTTATTCGTCATTGGAGGTGGACATCCTCCATGATTCTTGTACCACGTTGGTTTTACCTCGAGCAACATTATCTCCCTGGAATGAGTGTGACCAAATCGCAAGATACACCGATGAAGTTCAAGTTCACGGTAGAGATTGTGACCAATGACACGAATCCGACCACATGGACTTGTGTATCACGGTGACCGTGCTGTCTACGGACCTGGAGCCGTCCTTATCAGTAGCAACCGACGCTGCTTGCCGAGCGCCATCATACCGTCACCAGTGGTGTGGCGTTTTCACCTGTTATTTGACTATCTACGGCACAATTCTTCGAAGTATGCGTCGTATGAGGGTAGCCCTTTCCTTCACAGACCCGTATATGAACTGTGCCCTGTGATCCCTGGAATGATAATAAGTATCGCGGCATCGATTCGCATGGTACGAGTTTCTGCAGTCATGAAAGTTAACGATTCTATAGTCAGAGACATAGCAAACTGGCAAACGGTGGTCCTAAGCTTGCGAGAAGGTATACATATATAGTGTCAGGAGATGTAAAATAGAGAAGCGCATGCATATGGCAATGCCTTATTTTACCGTTTTCGCCCTGTTTTTCACCCGGGATCTCCGAGCATTGACGGCCTATAAAAAGTAAGTCACGGTATGTAGCTTTGTATAGCAGTAGAACGGAACGAAGAAAGAACGTATTCTGAATTGTCTTTCGATCTGATGGAGATAACATGACCTTGTATGATACCTCAACTACTAGGGGTATGAACAGCCAATTGATCAGGCGTCAGAATTGAATATAGGGCAGAGCTTCTTCCATGCAACTGCGAAGACGTGTGAGTTGTTGGTGGGAGCATGAATAGATTATCACTCACGGGGGGTTGGGTTTCGAGCTTTTGTATCTTTGACGTCTTCAGCAAAGACCACAGCAAGGCCTCTGCACAAATCAGTCAGCAGTATTCCACACCGCTCAATATATGTACCAGTCGCGTACATATTCAAATGCCAGTCAATGTGACTGTTCGTAGTCAGCGATCCACTAAAGGTGCTAGGGTAAGGTTACTTACCAGTGCAAGATCCAAGGACCAGGGTTATCTGTCTTGAAACGAAAAGTGACGTTGTCACCGGCGTCGCCAATACTAACTACGTCGCGTCGCACTGGGTTCGCGTAATTGTAAGTAGTACTGCCTGCACTTCTTATAACATCGAATGCATGCTGGAAAGAGGTCAGGGCAAGGATTAAAAAGTGACGTGAATTCTTACTCCATGCAAATGGAAGGGGTGCTGTCGGTGGATAGTTTGTATTATTGTGAGAATATACAGTAAATTGAGACGTTCATCACGCACCGGACCACCATTGATACCGCCTGGAATTGTAACTTCAACAACCTTGTTCAGTGGTAATGTGAATACGCTTCCATGGGGAAGTAGTTCCTGAGCCGTCTGAGCTCCACTGAGGATTTGAAGAAGCACAGGAACCGTGGGGGGAAAGAAGGTAACTCCGTTGATACTAAATAGCAGAGAAGTGACATTATAGTCGAGGTTCAAATTGATCCGAACGTCCGCGCCGCCAACATTTGGTTCACCAGGGGCCCCGGGATTCGTCAGCGGATGAAGGTCTGTCTCTTTGAGAGGTTTAACGTTCGGTACTTGGTTGGTAATAGGTTCCGTCGCCGAAGCACCGTAATAACGAAGGATGGCAGAGTTTACGCCATTGGCAAACCCAGGACTCCTGCCGTTGTTCGGGAGGGTACGGATCCAGTAATTATCAACAGGCTGATTTGCTTTAAGAACGAAAGAATAACGCTGGCCTGTGAGGGATGGTCAGCAAATAGTTCTTAAATAGACTGGTGGGGTTATTAATACCGGCGAATATTTGGATGCTGTCCACCACCAACAGCTGTGTGTTTTGACCATCGGCCTCGATGACGGTAAAATTGTGGCCATCAATGGAGAAGACAAAATTGGAATCACAGGAAATCGATATGAGCCGGAAACGATATCGTTTGTCCTGCTGAACATTGATCACTGTCAATGGAACACGTGGTCCAGCAGCAAAGCGACCTTTGCCATTAATCAGAGAGGAGTCTGCCACCGGCGGTATCCCGACTTGGGAGGATGGAACATGATACCTAAGTGATCATCAGCTGTAAGCATAACGAGAAGGACAAAGGAGTGATACCAATCTCCAACAGTGATGACGGTTGACTCTGAAGTAAAGATTGAGCGTTCATTAACAATAATTGGATGTATTTTCACCAACCGTCATCTACATCGTACCGGTGTCGGTGAGGGTCCAAAGGGTCATATATAACCAGAGGTCCCCTCAGGCCATCACAGTATTGGTTCGACAAATGCGAATGGTACCAGAATGTGCCGGCCTGATGGGGCACAACGAAATCGTACAAGAACGAGTGGTTGGATACAATGGGGCATTGCGTAACCCAAGTTGCTCCGTCCGCCCAGTTCGTTCCCTTCATAAAGAGACCATGCCAGTGCTAACAAGCAATCTATCAGAATGGGATTTATGCAAGTCGAACGGAATGCACGCACAATACTAGTGCTTCTTTCCATTGTATTGTCAGTCAAAGAGTCGATGACATTCAGCAGGAATCTATTTCCCTGCAGCCATCGGTGAACACGAGAATGAAGACCATTTTGAAATAATAATAAAGCACTTTGTTTCCTCGTATGAGTGGTCCTGGATATGTGCCCCCAGCTAGGACCGTCCTGTATGGTGGAATAAATTCACATATTTCACGGGAAAAGTGGAGGACGCACGAGCGATTAAAGCCATCTGGCGAAATTACCTTGTTCACAATCTCCAGGTCAGCAACAGGACCGATCGCAGCACCAGTCCTCGGAAACAAGGAGAGTACAAAGATTGTGAAGGTCAACTCAAGCATGACTGAGGGCCTATGCACGAGCGTGCAGGTGAGGTCAATTCATTTTTTTTCAATTTAAAGCTTTCCACGGAGTCCATGGCATGTGCTTGATAAGCATGCCACCAGTGGGTTCAAGTTGAGTAATTCTGCGGTTGCCGGTAGAAGGAAAGAAGAGGATGCATCCCCACAGCTGCCTGCGGAATCGAATATTCGCTGACTGTGAGGCGTATCGAGAAAGAACGCTTTGGTAGACACATTGAGCTTTGCGTTATAAGGATTCGCGTCTGACAGTACTCTCGAATGCATTATCATAGTTGGCTGCAATATTGATATGCATATTTGATGTTGGCCAGAGTGCTCGAGTTAGCTGGAGTGATGACAGTATTGGAGTACTTGCGGTCGGCTGAATGCATATGGGATCTGAATGGGCTAATACTGAAGAACAGAGGCGGTTCAACTTGGTCCCCCACTCCCACGTTAGTGGAGGGTTCTGTTGGATCTAGTAGTACTTGCGTAAGTTCTGGATCATCGTGTGAATTTTTGACCCTGTCAGCTGTACAGCACCCTGGCCGCCTTCTTTCTGACTCAGACTCGTGACGCCGTAACGTTCCGTTCTAGAAGCTCTCAAAGAGTCAAAGAGCTTGCCGAAGGAATGGTTATGAGTCTAGCTCAGGCTAATCATGTAGTTACGACTTTGCTTTGCTCCCATCTGGCCTCCCCAAATCCCTTTCCCCAGCCTGTCCTCGCACTCTGTTATTATCGTCAACTTATTTTTGATCAGTAGCACGCAATGCATTTTATTGGAGACTTGTGATTGTCTTTGCTCTATGCAAAAGTTCACCTGGAGTCAGGGGCTGGCGCCACAACGCCGCCACGGGATTTTGCTTTGTTTGTGCCAAACGTGAACAGTGGTGACGGAACATTTCCGTGTGGTTCCGTGAAGCTTAAAGCTTAATGGTTGCCACATGACATGCAGTCTGGAACCAAGTCACGGGTCTTTGGCACCTGAAGGGTGTTTATGTAACTTGGGCCTATCGATTATCTCAATTCTCTGGAATTTCTATCAGCCTCCGAAGCAGGATAAGTAACGCCTGTCAAGTCTACCGATTTGTTAAAACTGTACTACCCATTTATGGCCTTAAGCTTATCTCCCGGGCGTTCTTTTTCCTTTATGGTCGATTCTCGCCTTTGATCTTGACGCCGATCTCTCTTCAAGTACTACCAGAATGGCCACCTTCGACGTTACCAAAGCACGCTCGAACTTCCCTGCCTTGGACTCTGGGTTCATCTTCGCGGATAACGCAGGAGGGTCCCAAGTAACGAAGGTCGTCGTCGATAGGATCTTGGACTATCTCCTCAACACCAACGCTCAACTTGGGGCTGATTATTCCGTCTCTGTGCAGAGCACGCAGCGAGTGCTAGATGAGAGTCCCGTTTCGGCGGCCTCAATATTGAATGCGGCTTCCCCGAACGAGGTTGTGTTCGGGGGGAGCGCGACGATGAATGTGGAGAATCTCGCTAGGTCCTTGGAGAACGATATTCAACCTGGGGACGAGTTTATCATCACAGGCGAACACGAAGGTGCATACTTTTCACTCGTTATCTCTACCAGTTATGTGTTTCCGCTTGACGCACTTGAGTAGCTAACAGCGGGCCGTGGAAGAGACTCGCGGCCCGTCGCGGTGCTATTGTCAAATACTGGCATCCCACTCCAACATCTCCCAATAATCCGTACTCCGTTAGCCTCAAGATCGAAGACCTGCGTCTACTCATTTCTTCTAAGACACGTCTCGTCGCATTCCCGGCATGTTCAAATATCCTCGGATCCATCATACCCATCAAGGAGACAGTTAAAACCATCAGAACAGAGGCACATGCAAAAGGCGCCAAGAAGGTGGAGGTTTCTCTTGATTGTGTTGCCTACGCTCCTCATCGACGCATGGACGTCCAAGATTGGGACATCGATTTTTGCATTTTCTCGTTCTACAAGGTTTGTACAGATCTGTGTCGAGAATCGATCAACTCATCTCATTGTTGGATCTTTAGCTCTATGGGCCTCACACTGCAGTTCTCTACATCCGCTCTGCAGTCCTCCAATCATCTGTCACCTCAATTGCTCACCATTTCCTTGACGTGGATTCTAAACCTGGCAAAGTTCAGCCCGGAGGGCCGGGATATGAACTCGTCTACGGATCCACTGGAGTCCTCCCATACCTCCTCTCACTGACCCCATCGAACGATCTCACAGCCACCTTCGAAGCCATTGCCGCACACGAGCAGACACTTATCGAACCGTTGCTTTCGTATCTCACTGACCCAGCCCAAGAAGCCAAAGGTGTGAGAGTAGTTGGGGAGGAGAAGGCGGGCCTGTCGAGAGTGCCTACTATTAGTTTTGTCGTCGTAGGGGAGAAACCTATCAAGAGCAAGGATATTGTGAAGGTGTTTGATCTGAAAGACGGAGTGAGTTTGTGGGTTTGAGATGACTGATTTGATATTGACCATGGCCGGTTGGTAGATTGGCATCCGCTGGGGTCATTTTTACGCTTACACACTTGTCGACGAACTCTCGCCTAAGCTGGATACGGACGATGGCGTTGTTCGTATCTCGCTTGTGCATTATAATACCGTTGGAGAGGTAGAGAAGATCATCGAAATCCTCAAGGAAATTCTCGGATAACGCTGGAGCTTTCAATGGAACAAAGATGGGTTACTGATCTGTATTTCCTGTGTACTTTTAGGATCCATTTCTGGTCGTAGGTAAATGTGGGGAACATTGGAAGTAGATTTCGTTTCATTTGGAGCGATGAGTGATTTGTTTCTTACTTCATAAGGTCTTCTCGAAAGTCGGGTGGGGCCTAGGGTGTGTGACTCTGTTACATCTGAAATCGCCGGACGCATGAAAGAACTAACTGGAAAATCTTATCATAATTTACTTTCTGTCGAACGATTGCCATGCCTACGAGTATTTCCGATTTGTTGTGCCTAACTAAAAGAGATGGCCGGCTACAAACGGGCAGCGTACAAGCTATCTCCAAGTCTTATACAGGTATAGTGGAACAATAAGCAAAACCTGATTCAGCCTTTGTCACCCCATGATCAAGCGCCAGCGCTGGCGCTGTGTCGTCTGCAGGGTGATTTGTCACAAAGGTAAATGGTGGCCGTAAACAAAATTCTAGACAGAGGTTTGAATCAAATTGAATTTGTTTTGGGATTTATTTGCCAACAGGCTTTCCTTAAGCTTAAGTGCGCGTGTTTGCACCGAGTGTTGCCATGACACATGTTCAAACACTGCAAGTCTAAATGAAACAGCGTAGATAGGTAAACTTAAAACTGACTAACTGGTAATTTCCGTTTTAACTGGGTATGACGAACGATTGGTGTGAAGTCTCGGACTGTATCAGGTGGTGTCAGTGACTGAGCCAGCGTTGCATCATAAGGCCTCAATAAGGGGGCCAATTCGTCCTTAAGCCTTAAAGGCATCAATAAGGGCTTATTAAGGGGGGGATCGGTGGTCGACTCGGAGCACCCATTGTTGGGTACTAGTACTTTTTGATCCTGAAGGATGGTCGTGCAGGTGGACGTAGAAAAACTCTCACGACAGTCGTGGCACCACTTCCATCTTGAGCTTGATGCTCCAACTTGAGCATTTGATCAAGATCGAAAATATATAGTTGAAGTCTGACTCAGCAGAATCTCCGGTTTCCACTGAGAACTCCGAACCACCCAACACACAGATTCTCTCCCTCGCGGCGCTTTGGCACAGAACGTAAGATGGTTACGAGTCTAGTGTTGTATAATTAATATCGACCCGCTGATGACTCAGACCCCTTTGCGCACTTCTTCAATCATTACTAGGCAAAAATCATGATGGATAATATTTCTCAATAGCCCATGGGGTGCACTCGCAAGTGTGCTCTCGTTATTCCTAATTCCCGTCGGTTCCCCAGACGTCTTAAACTCTATTCCAGTAAGCATCTGAGCGACTCGCCAGGTCACACAGTTTGAAGGGTTTCTTCTCGAAAATTTGCGCCTGGACATATGATTTACCTCCGAGGCTCTGCCTCACGGTACCACGTGTATTGTTGAAGCCTGGGCATTCAGCCCACTTGGCGATTCTGCAATGACGAATGCAAAGACATGTAGCATGTGGGTGCCAACTTGAATAGGGACAGGTCCGACAGGATTGACACTTAATTAAAGCAGACTACATCGCAATAGTATTTGCAATATGCATTACCCCATAGCTTCCCTCCAGCTTCAAGATGAATTTCATATAGATTTTGCATTGTCTGAATGTGAGCCAGGACGAAAGAATTGCAAAATTCGGTTCCTTCAGAACTTTTTACCCATTATCCCCCGTGGTCATAATTCTGCGTTTCAATTTCATACTCTTGACTTCATCTGGATTGAGAGCTTCAAATCCCAACACCTCACGATATTTTGCTGACACGTAGCAGCCTGAGGATGAGAGCGACATGCCTCCATAGCCAACTTCTTTTGCCTTATCCTGTGCGAACTTCGAAATTGTGGGATAAGCAAAATCAGGCGTTTGTTGTTATTTGTTGTCCGGGAACTGTAGAGTCCGAGTCCGAGTCGATGAGTCTCAGGCTGTTTCTGCACAGATCCATGGGACTTGGTTTCGCTGATGTATTCAAGTTTGGTTAGCCATCAGACATCATCACACATGAAAAGTCTGGTGCTCGCCGTCCCACTGACCGAATTTTGATCTTCACCTCGGTCTGAATTAGAGTTGATGTATCATGATGACATTCAATCCTGCAGATTTCCGAGTCGGTCTCGTGACATCTAATATATGTCATGCGAGGACCCTTGATAACCCCGAAAAGGAAGACAGTTGTACAGATATATAACTCCAGGCGAGGTAACCTATGGCTTCCATCTCTCCGCAAAATGGCTGGCGTCGAACTACTGTTTGTTTTTCTCCCTCTCTTACACCCCGGAAATTAATTTCTTGACGTGCCACATGCAGTTTCGGACCCCTGCTCATTGGTGTGTTTCTGAACACCATTCTGTACGGAGTGAGCCATTTCTCTTTGACTCAACCCGGCTGTGGCCTGACGAGGACATACAGATTCTTCTCCTGCAGGTTCGGAAGCTTTTTTTACATCATATGATTTCCCTCACCTTCGTTCAAATATATAGATGTTCATTTATTATCAGTCGTACAAGAGGCACGTCCGGTTCTCTGTTCGCACCATCGTCGTACTCATATCCTGCATTGACAACCAGAGAAGCTTCATGGATCAGATACTTCGTATGTCATTCCGCTTTGATTGGAATATTCACATTTGTGACCTTCTCCAGGTGCTGTACCTGTTCATTGTCGAGACCCTGAACACCTGTTTCGACATCATGCTGGTTTATGAGCCCCTTATAACTCGTTACGGTGTGTCTTGCGTATTATGCAGTTCCATTTTCACTTGATTGCTCACAAAATCGGCCTCCTCAGCCACTGCTCGTGCAACCACTATTGCTCCAATGAGTAAGTTCCCTGTCGTACTTTCCTTGAAGTCCATTACTGGATACGTTATGGCTATTCAGTGCTTAAAGCCGGTGAGTCTCAAATCAAATAATGGGAATATAAGTTGATCGTTCATGCTCGTGTGCTAGATGGTGTTGTCACCGTAAGTTCATCCGAACTGCCGTGTGTACTAGTCCCTGACCCATTTTTTCAGGTGGCTATATCTACCCCGGTGCAGATGTTCATTGCTTGGCGGATCAAGATTATCAGTAAATCCACACTCCTTGCCGCACTAATATCTTTCTTCGCAATTTGTTCCTTTGGTAAGCCTCCCTGTGTTTTTCAGCGCTTGATCTCATAAAAAAATTTGACATCAGTTGGCGGTGTTGCAACCACGGTCTCAGTCAGTCTCGTTCCTGAATTTGCCAGATTCAAAGAATTTCAGTGGGCGATCATCACCTGGTTGGTATCCTCCGCTGTTGCAGATGTTTTCATCACTGGCAGTCTCGTGTGGTCTTTGGTAAGTGGTCAGGCCAAGATAGTATTGTGACAGGATTTTTAGTTTTGGCGTAGTATAACCGTAAAACGGGTGTAGCTGTCTCCGATGACGCCATCAACAAAATCATTCGACGTGGGTTCAGCATTCGCCTGCCAGTTCTTTGCTTCATTTGATCATATCCCGCCTTTCAGTGTCCGTCCAGACCGGTGCAGTAACAACTATCGCAGCAATCGCAGACCTTATACTCTTCCTCCTACTTCCTGTGAGAGCTTTACCACTGTTCCTCGGCCGATTGTGACTCATTATTCGGGCTTCTAGCACACAACATTGTGAGATTT
>Ga0210387_10002113_pt1 | contig 15089 bp, 17 predicted proteins | sample IncBWC7OmetaG_FD_160108 | JGI IMG/M metagenome (GOLD analysis project Ga0210387, IMG submission 160108) | Forest soil microbial communities from Barre Woods Harvard Forest LTER site, Petersham, Massachusetts, United States - Inc-BW-C-7-O ...
AAGCTAAGATTGATCGTCGGCACAGTTTACAATGTGGCAGTTTAGAGAATGACCGTGGATGAACGCATTGGCGTCACCAGTCACAAGGGGAAACAAATCCTCGTTGTAGACCTATCAAACTGTTCCGCCGCCGAAGTAGAAAAGACCGTCCGCGCACTTCTTGAAGTTGTGACCGCACAGGCGTTGAATTCGGTCTTGATGCTTGCGGATTTCACCGACGCGGCGTTCGACCGCGAAGTCCTTCGCACCATGAAGGAAGCCGCGGTCTTCAATAAGCCATACATCAAGAAGACGGCATGGGTGGGCGCGCAGAGTTTCCCCGAGGTTTTCCGCGAGAACCTGCAAAGCTTTTCCCGGCGCGATTTCCCTACCTTTAAGAGTCGGCAGGAGGCCTTGGAATGGCTGGTAGCAGACTGAAAGAAGATCTTCGCGTGTCGCCCATTGTGTTTGAATCGTGGCACTTGCCGGCACCAGGAAAAGTGGGTTCGCCGTACCGCCGGAAACGCCGATTACTGAGGGTTACCATCGATTAGCCGGAGCAGACCATTTGTTGCATTCCCTATATTCTTGGTCACGAAACCTGCCCTTATTCTCCAGAGAAGAAAGGTTCGCCTGAATAGGTTCGAAGGAAGGCGGCATCACCGCAGGGGGAAGTGAGGGAGAGTATGGGGTCACCGAAGCTCTTGGTAGTGGATGAAGACCCTGTGAGCCTGAGTTTGATGAATGAGGTATTCGGATCGCTAAAGAGCAATGTCTGCAGGGTTAGCGACGGTCTGAAGGCGGCCGCGTTAGTAAGCGAGGAACGATTCGATGGAATCTTCTTAGACATCGAACTCGCCGATTTGGACGGTTTTAAGCTGCCGCAACTGGTGCGGCAGTCCTCATGGAATAAATGCACACCGATCATCGTGTTAACCGGGCACGAAAAATGCGACACCATGTATAAATCCTTCGCCATGGGAGTCAATTTCGTTCTTGCAAAGCCGATCGATAGACAAAAGCTGGCCAGTTTGTATAACGCGTTACAGGGCCGTTTGCGCGAGAATCGTCGCCAGTACAACCGTGTTCCGTTGCAAACCGAAGTTGTGTGCACGGTTGGCTCGAAGCGGTTGACGGGGACGGCCTGGAACCTTGGTCAGGGCGGAGTACAGTTGGAAGTTGCCGGTTTATCGTGCGGCGACACCGTGCAATTATCTCTTAGGCTATCCCAACCACCAATCGGCGTCGAGGCCACCGGCGTGGTGGTCTGGGCCAGAGACGACCGGCAAGGTATTAACTTCACAAGGATGAGTATCGAACACCAGGAAATCGTGCGGGAATTCATCACCCAAATAGGGTTGTCGCCCAAATAGAAAGCTCTTCGCCGGAATGCTGCGCAATCGCGGGGTTCGTAGAGCACCTGGTGCAAACCCAGGTGACCGAGCCACACTGGCGTCTACAGAAGGTACTGATTTTGAGTAAGTTGCGGAAATGAAGATGCGAGATTGTAGTCGAGTGTAGTCGAAATTGTGTCGGTGACTTCCTCTCGCTTCAACAAGCGGACGATCAAGTCAAAACGTAAGTAGATGATCTTACAGGAGTTACAGCAAGGAGTTCCAGGCAGAGCACCTGGTCCCGAACCAGATTTTGCACGTTATGGAAATCGATTGAAATTGATAGTTCTTAACTGAATGATATTGAACCTGTTGCACGCTGCTTGTTGCAGAGCGTTGATCGGTATTGAACTTGGAGGCTCTGACCGTCACAAAATCGTCTACAGTCAAAGCGGCGGAGATCACTTCCCACAAATCGACTTCTGGGTACTGATCCATAGGTTCTTGTCGAGATGTCGAACTTTCCCTTGACGCGCAGTGGTGCCTGACTTCGTCATTGCCTACACAAGCTGCTCATCCTTAATTAAGGGCTTTTGGGGGCAGGCAGTTCAGAGTATGAAATGGGGTTTTCTTTCACAGCCGTTTTCGCGCAAGGGTCAAGCTGACGACATTTTGCACAGAAGTAACTGGTGGGACCGAAAAGAGTGGATCGACAGTCAAATTCAAAGCTAGAACTGCCAGCCGTTATAAAAGCTGGCGTCGTGGAAGCTAGTGCCGAAGGGGATTCCGAACAGGGTATTGCTGACTGCGTTCTGATAGTCCGCATTTGGGCTCGATAAACTGTTGATGCAGCCGGTCGTGGTGGTCGTGCCAAATGCGAAATCAACGTCGCACTCATACACCTCTACGCTGGTCGCTTTTTGCTGAGTTGCAAAAGGCATGATGATTGGCCAATAATCCGGTGCCCATATGGTTCCGCTGTTGTAGGTGCAGGTGCCGCTACATGGCGGCGGCGTCGGCGGTTGAAATATTACCGTACTAGTTGATATAGCCGTGCAGTTGCTGCCAGACTCGGTCTTGAAAATACCGTTGAGGAGCGGGCTCTCGTTGCCGGTTATATATGCGAAGCCTGAGCAAAATATTGCACACGTAGCGCCCGAACTGCACGTCACCGTCGCCGTATTCGCAGAAGCAGAGTACGCAATATGGTCGATGTTAAAGCCCGCCGCAAACATTCCCGAGCCTCCAGGGCTGTGCGTCTGTAGGTGATGAACGGGAGCGTAGGGATAATTCTTGAAGTTTGCCACCCAGTTGTCGACGCTGGGGGTCCCAGCGGCGGCCAATACCGTGTCGTAAATGTTCAGAACTTGGTTTCCGAAGCCAACATTATTTTGTGTCGCCAACCGAGCTTCCAAATCGGCATAGAATTGGGTCTGTTTGCCCGGTGGACCGTAGGACGAAGCTATTGTGACGGGGAAAGTTGCGTAAGAATTGAGGAACTGCATCATTGCGGTTGTATATCCAGCGCCGTCCCCAGAACTGGGCTGCCACTGAGTCAAATATCCCCCATCGGAATAAGCAAACTGAGTCTGCCATGGCTCGCCGCCGAGCGCCGTAATAAATTGACCTTGAGGCCCGGGCCAGGTTGAATTCGTTCCCCCAACGCTGCAGGGCTGATTGTTACAAGAAAGCATTGTGCCCCGCGTTCCGCATATTGGGTAATTCTCGCCGCCGTGGGACAAGCCTATCCTCGCGTAAAGGATGTACGGTGCAATCTGCTGTCCGGTTGCGCTGCCCTGTGCAGAGTAGTGCTTAAACAGCGCTTTCAAGAAATTCTGATACGATTTCATTATCGGCATTTCATATACCACCGGGAAGCCGCTAAAATCCGTGAAGTTGCAAACCATGGGGGGGCTACATGTGCACATCAAGTCCGTTGATGAAGGGAGGACTGCGCAGCTCTTTTGGTTCCAGATTCCGAAATCGTTGGTCATGCTAGAGAAGGAGCCCTGTACCGGAGACGTGCTAGCCTTGCCAGGCCAGCCTGAGCACACTGTTACATCTTGAGGGTTCCAGTTGTTATTTGCTGCATAAGTACTGTCAAATACGTATGAGGGCGTGACCTGGTTGACGCCTCCTGCATCACTCTCCGGTTGAACTATCAAAACGATATGTTTAGATATAAAGGATGTGACGGGCGAGTAGGTATTGTTGATGTAGTCCAGCAGATCATTATCCAGGTAAGACCACGGGAAGCAGTTTTCCCACCCACCACCTGTGCACGGGGGTGAGGCCGGGGTTGCACATGGTGCGTCCAGCGAGGTGCAGCTGTCGATGCAATTCCAGTAGACCACGACCCCTATGCCAGATATATTCGGTAAGGCCCCGGCAAGAAATCCTTCGTTCGCGTGACCTGTTGGGCCATAGAAGTAGTCTGAGTTGTAAGGGGAAAGGCATCCGGCCGGCATTCCGCTTCCATAGCTCGGTCCGCTTGGCGCTTCCCATGCGATTACTTTTGGTCCGTTTTGGGCGGCAAGCGTCGTCATGGCGATAGCAAATACCAGTGATAGTACAATTACATTGCGGGTTTCCACCATACCCAGTTATCCCTCCTTCCCCCACGATGGTTGTTCGCGCTAGGCCCTTCCCCGAAATGTGGTGAAAGTTCGACTAAAAGAACAACTCGAATACAGGGTAAACCGTGTAGGTTGGGTTCGTAGTGCACCCGCTTCCCAAGTTGTACCCTGTAGTGCTATAACTGACCGCGGTTCCGCTCTTTATTCCAATCGGATAGGTCCCGTTCGAAACAAAATTCCCCGGAGCACCGTTTCCGCTCGATGCAATCGTGAGTGTTCCCAATGACTGGGTCAGTGCGCTTGCCTTACTAGGAGGGTTATAGATCACGTTCAGCACGACGGTCGTATTCCCGGTGCACGTGGATCCAGCTCCTGTTTGTTCCACGTACCAAGAGAACTTGCCCATGTGAGTGCCACCGCCGACGCCCGCCCAAAGTTGAGTCGAAGTGATGTTCCCGCTCGACGCCGCCGACGGCGTATCATAGGTCATGCCGGCGACACCGACGGTTGTGGTGTTGCTCATTTTCGTGATAATGCCAGAGGAGTTGACGGAGAACTTCGCAGCGTAGGTTAGCGCCGTTCCACTGTCGACCAACAAGGTATCGTCTATCAACGTGCCTGCCGAACCCCACACCGCCATGTCGTTCGCGTTCGGCGTCCCCGTAAACGATGGGCAGTTGTTGCCGTTGCATTCGTCCGCGTTGACGTGTCCCGTCCCCAACTTCGCCAGGATCCCGCCTGCGCTTAGTTGGACTCCGTTCGCGGTACCGCCCGCACTTGCCGTGAAGGGGGACATTCCTGACCCGCTGGTCGTGAACACGTTCAGCAAGCTTCCTGTTCCACTGTTTGTTGTCGTATCCGTAATGTCAAAAAAATTCTTTGAACCGGTAGCGTTTCCCGCCTGCCACAGGACATAGTCAGTTGTGTCCGCACCATTGCCGCCTTGGAAGCTAAACTCGGGGTTAGATTGACTTCCGCTCCATGTCCATGTTGTTGTCTTCGATCCCATCGCCAGAGACTGATTCGCTGATAGAGGGCTGCCGATAGCGTCCCACGGAATCTTCAAAGGACCGGTAGATAGGTTAATTCCAGTATCTGCGAGGTTAACTTGGCCTGCGCTAATAGAGGCGTAAACCAAGTCATTACTAGAGAAGCTGCTGCCATTCGCGGTTACCACTACCGGAGTGGTGCTACTGGAATCCGTGAATGTGCCAACGCTAAGGTTGGATGTGTACAGCGTCGAACTGGAACCGGTTGCCTGCCCCACAATTAGAGGGCCCTCGGCGGTGGTATTTGCGCTCGAAGGTGCAGTCCATCCAAAAGATGTCAAAATACTGCTATTGGGTGCATCGAGGAAGAAGGCATTGGTGCTCGGAATACATGGCTGAGGCTGAGTAACGGGATTGCCGCAACCCGACAACGGCCCTCCCTGCATCCAGACGCTGGTTCCTGCGCTCATTCCCCCTGCGGTGAAACTGAAAGCACCGACATTCCCGCTTGCACTGATCGATCCTGTCGTGTTTATCGACGCGGTGCCCGGGCCGATCACAACCTGTCCGACGTCGAAAAAGGGCCAGCCGCAAAGCACGTTTCCAATTTTCCCGAGGTTCGAGCCGCCTGGAGTCGCTGTTCTATAGATGATGCAACTCACAGCTCCCGCGACCGGCTGAGTAGTGAATGTGAAATAATTGCTATTAGTGAGGGATAGACAAGAGCCTGTAGTCGTAGGGCCGAATGAGGTTGCTGTCGTTGTTCCACCCGCCCCGTCCACGGCGGCTACAGCGTATCCCCAAGTATTTGTGCCAGCGCCTGAACAAGTGCCGTAGCCTGTGACCGATAGGGGTGCTGCGGGCGGGTTCAGCGAACTTGTCGACAGGCCACTAAGACTGAGGGAACTGGCTGTCTGCCCGGTAGCGTAGGAGGTAAATGTGCAGCACAATGCAATTACAACCGGTAACCAACGTCTCTCTTTTAATTCCGGTGGCATAATCGGAGTATTGCGAGGTGGTTTCTCGCCGACAAGTCACTACCTAGGTTCGCAGCTGCCATGAACGCGAGTCGTCAACCACGCTGTTCTAGGGCCATAAGGCCTGAGCCGGATTTCTCTATCTTGCACGTGGGCTAGGTTGAGTAATATGGTGTATATTGATCGCCGAGGCGACGTTCGGTAATAATCGCCCGATTGGAGAGTTCTTATGGGATTTTCTCCATGCAGAACAACTTGCCACCGGATTTACTTGGCCCTTGGAGTATTCGTGATTACGCTAGGCGTTGCGAGCCGTGCGCTCGGACAAGCGCAGGAGAAGGTGTTATACAGCTTTTGTTCAGCTGCCAACTGCACCGACGGCTTGGCTCCGCACGGCAAGCTCGTCTTTGACAAAGCTGGAAATCTCTATGGCACGACGGCCGGGGGAGGAAGCAACTGCCAGAATGGTGTAGGAGGGTGCGGCATTGTTTTTGAGTTGAGCCTCTCCGACGGCAGTTGGGCTGAGAGCGTCCTCTACAGCTTTGGTGCCAATTCGAGTGACGGCGCTTTCCCAGAGGCTGGCCCAACTTTTGACAATGCGGGCAACTTGTATGGCACAACGCAGGGTGGCGGGGCGTATGGGCTAGGGACGGTTTTCGAGCTATCTCCGTCCCCCCGCAAGGACGGCTCGTGGACCGAAACAGTGCTTTGGAGTTTTGGCGCACCCGGTGACGGCAAGGTTCCCCTATCGCACTTGGTTTTCGATACCTCTGGGAAACTGTACGGCACGGCCGCCGGCGGCGGTACTTATGGCGGGGGCATCGTGTTCCAGCTCGTCCCCACTTCTGGTGGGCAATGGTCGGAAAATATTATTTTTTCTTTCGGGCCCGACCCATATAACGGATATGAGCCTGAGGCGGCGGTAACTTTTGACAAGTCCGGTAATTTGTACGGTACAACATACGAAGGCGGCTTCGATGGCGGTAGCGGCGTGGGGGTGGCCTACAAACTCTCGCCAAATTCCCAACTTCCCTGGACGGAGACAGTACTTGTCCGGTTCACCAGAGCGAAAGGCGGCAACCCTCTCTCGGCCCTAAGTTTCGATAAGCTCGGCAATCTCTACGGAACGCTGTCCTCCTGGGGATTTAATGGCGCGGGTGGTGTTTTCAAGTTGAGTCCGGGACACGAAAATACCATCACGTTCCCTGGCGCACCTTATCCCGCCAGTCCGTTAGCTGGGGCGCTTATCGATGGAAATACTCTTTATGGGACCACCACGGTGGGCGGCAGCCAAAACAGTGGTACGATTTTCAAGGTTCAGGGGAAGACTGACACTGTGGTTTACAGTTTTTGCTCGCAAACTGGTTGCACAGATGGCAAATTTCCGGCTGCTGCACTGATCGGCCTTGGGAAGAGTCTTTTTGGTACGACCACAAATGGCGGCGCCAACGGCATCGGAGGCGTCGTGTTTCAGATTTCCGAGACAGCGCCGAGTCGGGCCAAGACCTCATCCGCAAAAGGCACTCACGCTGCCAAGGTTCGCCAGGCCGCTTCCAGTTCGCGCTAGAGGAGGGGGTTTACCTTCCAACTGACGGAGCGGCGGTATCATCCTTCGCCAAGCTTCGCTTTCGCTGAGGTCAGCCTGATTAGATAACCGTGTCGGCTCCCAGCCGCCGAGTAAACTTGGTGCGCTCAAGCAACCAGGGCTCGGAGGAAAGGAGCCGAGCACATGAAGATTGTAGGTTGTGATTTGCATACGCGCTACCAGCAGGTTGCGATGCTGGATCAGGAGACCGGCGAGTTAATCGAGCGCCGGTTAGAGCACCAGAGCGGAGAGGCGCTGGCGTTTTATGCAGCGCTGTTGGGTCCGGTGCGAGTGGGGATCGAAGCGACCGGGCACACCCGCTGGTTCGAGCGGATGCTGGCCGAGTTGGGGCAGGAGCTCTGGATCGGGGATGCGGCGCAGATCCGGGCATCGGTGGTACGCAAGCAGAAGACGGATGCGCGCGACGCGGCTCACTTACTGGATTTGCTGCTGAGTGAACGCTTTCCTCGCATCTGGCGGCCGACGATGGCGGAACGCGATCTGCGACAGTTAGTTTGGCATCGGCAGAAGCTGGTGTGGATGCGCAACGCGGTCGGCAATCAACTGCACGCTCTGGCGATGGGCGAGGGCGTGTGTCGGAAGAAGAAGTTGTTCACCAAGAAAGGCCGCGTCGAGTTGGAAGGGTTGGGGCTGGGAGTCTGGGCCAGCTATCGCCGGCAGGAGTTGCTGACGATGCTCGATCAGTTCGACGGTTCACTGCGCGAGTTGGATCGCGCGGTGGCGGAACAAGCAGAACAGAATGCTGCAGCGGTTCTACTGATGACGCATCCGGGAGTAGGGCCGGTGACTTCGTTGGCATTCGTGCTGACGCTGGGACCCGTGGAGCGGTTCGAGCGCAGCAAACAGGTGGCGAGTTACCTGGGGCTGAATCCGCGCGAGCATTCTTCGGGAGGGCGGCAGCGGTTAGGCGCGATCTCGAAACAAGGCAATCCCATGATGCGCTCGTTGCTGGTCGAGGCCGGACACACCGCGGCGCGGTTGGATGGCGAGTTGCGGCAAGACTATCAGCGGCTGAAACTGCGCCGGGGCAGTGGTGTAGCGAAGGTCGCGATCGCCAGGAAGCTGGCGGTACGGATGTACTGGATGCTGCGCGGCCCGGCGAATTATGCGCAGCTGGTTCGCACGCAAGGCAGCCCGAGGGGCACCCTGGTGGGCCAGTAAGACATCGTTGGCCTGATTGGGCGTCTTGCCTCCCCGAAAAGCCGGGGAGTCTGAACAACGAATCATGGTCGGAAGTCAGTGACCGGATAGATGGTTGGTGGAACCAAACTTCCACCGCAGGATTCTAAAAGCGGGCCGTGGTCGCATGAGCAAAAAGCAACACCAAGAGCAACACCAAAACCTTCCACGAAAGGGAAAGTCAAAACCTTTCGCCGGTCCACGTGTCTCTTGACAACGCCGACACGGTTATAGAGGGTGCCCCATTCATTCGCGTTCTTTGCGAATGAGTGGGCGCCGCGTACCGCTCCCATCATTTAAACTTCTCGCACACCCCCATGCGCATCCTCCTCACTCCCGCAAAAACCCTCTCCTTCCACGGTCCCGCCGACATCACCAAAGAAACTACCGACGCCATCGTCAACGCCGCTAACTCCTCTCTCCTCGGCGGCGGAGGCGTGGACGGCGCCATTCACCGCGCCGGCGGCCCATCCATCCTCGCCGAATGTAAAACCATCGTCACAAAAATCGGCCACCTCGCCCCCGGCAAAGCCGTCATCACCAACAGCGGACGCCTCCCCGCCAAATTCATCATCCATACCGTCGGCCCCATCTACCGCGACGGTAAACGTGGAGAAGCAGAAACCCTCGCCAGCAGCCATCGCGAATCTATCCTCCTCGCCGACGACCATGCACTCCAATCGCTTTCCTTCCCAGCCATTTCAACCGGAGCCTACGGATACCCCATCGCCGAAGCCGCCCAAATCGCTGTCTCTACCGCAGCCGAGTTCCTGGTCGCAACCATCCATCTGAACGCCATTCGTTTCGTCCTCTTCGACGCCGCCACCTTCCGTGCCTACGAAAACGCCGCCCAGAAGCTGCACAATTCCGGTTTTCCATGCAAAATAGAAGAAGGACGCGAGTAAAAGGGTCTTTCCAGCAGATGATGACCAAGAAGGTTTACCCTGTGTCCTCTGTGCCCTCTGTGGTAAAGAAGTTTTTCAAAGGACTGACCCATGCCCCGCATAAAACTAATCGCCGGCAACTGGAAGATGTACAAAACTCCCGACCAGACTCGCGACTTCTTCCACGCCTTTCTCCCCCTGGTCGCCAATCACGACCGCGACCAAATCGTCGTCTGTCCTTCCTTCGTCGATCTGCACGCCGCCATCGAATCCGCCAAAGGTTCCAATGTCGCCATCGGATCCCAAAACGTTCACTGGGCCGACGAAGGCGCATTCACCGGTGAAACTTCGCCGCTCGTCTTGCAAGCCATCGGCGTCACTCACGCCATCATTGGACACTCCGAGCGCCGCCAATACTTCGGCGAAACCGACGACACCGTCAACCTCCGCCTGAAGACTGCTCTCGAAGCCGGCTTCACTCCCATCGTCTGTGTCGGAGAAGTTCTCGAAGAACGCGAAGCCGGCCTCACCGAAGATGTTCTCCGTCGCCAATGCACTCGCGCCTTTCACAAAGTCTCAACCAAGAAAGCCGACAAACTGGTCGTTGCCTACGAACCCGTCTGGGCCATCGGAACCGGCAAGACCGCCACACCGCAAATCGCTTCTGACGCTCACGCTGTGATTCGAGATGAAGCCTCCGAAACCTTCGGCCACGAATTCGCCGACCAGCTTCGCATCCTCTACGGAGGCTCCGTCAAACCCGAAAACGCCAAAGCTCTGATGTCCGAACCCGAAATCGACGGAGCCTTGGTGGGCGGAGCTAGCCTCGACCCCAAATCCTTTGCCGCCATAGTCAAATACTGACGTTCAAGCAGCCACGGTGGCCCCACCCACTGCGCCAGTGGAATCCACCCGCGGAGGCCGCCGGAAGCGTCGGCTTCCGCCGCCGCTTAAGCCTTGTTATAATCATTGGGTTTTCACGGGAACCGAAGTCGTTGATCAATGCGAAAGAAGCAGTTTTTCGCTTCAAGCAGTAGGTTCGCTTCGCGCTCCCGGCAGCGTTGTTTGCTTCGAGCAGCGTTTCCGCTCCAAGCGGTTTTTTCGCTCCAAGCAGCTTTTTCGCTCCAAGCAGCTTTGTCGCTCCAAGCAGCTTTGTCGCGCCAGGCAGCTTTGTCGCTCCAGGCAGTTTTGTCACTTAAGCGGTTTTTTCACTTCGTGCGGAAGTGGTGGAATTGGCAGACACACCACCTTGAGGGGGTGGCGCCGTGAGGCATGGGGGTTCAAATCCCCCCTTCCGCACCATTCAATTGTTTGGAAAAAATTGTTCTTGGGGGCCACCGGGGAGGGTCGCGTGTGGACCTATGTACAGAAGACCGGCGAATTGTTGCGGGACGGATTGCATCTCGCTGTCGGATATTCTGGTTTTGAGGCCGGCAAGAACAATCCGGAGCTGGCAAGAGTTGAAGAGGTCGGTCCGATTCCGGTAGGGAAATATTTTATCGGAACTCCGCATGACACGCTCACCCATGGGCCGTTCGTGTTGCCATTGACGCCTGATCCTGCGAATGAGATGTTTGGACGCTCGGCGTTTCTGATGCACGGGGATTCGGTGGTTGATCCCGGGACGGCTTCCCGCGGGTGCATCATCATGAGCCGGGCGGTGCGCAAGGAGGTTGCAGCTTCGGGAGACAGGGTGTTGCAGGTGATTTCGGGTTTGGCTGAGGATGCGCGGGTGGCGTGAGGCCAGGATCTTCGATATTGAAGCGAGCTAAACGCGCGATTTATCGGGTCGCAAAAGACGCGACCCGTTCGCGCAGCTCGCCCAGGTCCTTCGCCGAGCAAAGAACGCTCGCTCAGGATGACAATCTAGTTGTGGGCTTGACGCTAATTGGCTGTGCCCATAGCATGGTAACCGAGGGTATTACTGGAAATTAGCCATGATTATCTTAATCACGATCGTTCATATTATTGTTTGCCTGTTTCTTATCATTGTTGTGCTCTTGCAGAGTGGTAAGAGCGGCGACATTACTGCGGCGTTTGGCGGTATGGGCAGCCAGACGGCGTTTGGACCGCGGGGTGCGGCTACGGCTTTGTCGCGGGCAACCACCTGGTCGGCGATTATCTTTATGGTGACCTCGGTGACGCTTTCGGTGTACGCATCGCGGCGGGCCAACGTTTCGAAATCGGTGCTGCAGGGTATTCCGGCGCAGACGACATCGCAGCCGGCAGTGCCAGCGCCGCCGAAGAAATAGCCATCAGCATTCAGCGCTCAGCCCTTGCGTGGGTCGCTATTCTCAGTGGATCGTGTCGGACATTTCTGGGCTGAATGCTGACGGCTGAGTGCCTTCTTTATGATCCACGAAATCCTTCCTGTCGGGCCACTTCAGTGCAACTGCTCCGTCATTGGAGATGAGACCACGCATGAGGCGATGGTCATCGATCCTGGGGACGAGATCGACAACGTCATTGCCATCCTCCGCAGGCATAAGCTGGTTGTGAAGCAGATTGTCATCACGCACGCCCACATCGATCATGTGGGCGGAGCCACCAAGCTGCGGGCGGCCACGGGCGCGCCCATTCTGCTCAATCAGAATGATCAGGATCTGCTCAGCATGCTCGATGCGCAAGCGGCTTGGTGCCGGATGGCACCTCCGGGGAAGGTGGAGATTGACCAGAGCATCGGGACGGCGGACACGGTGCGCGCTGGATCGCTCGCGGCTGATGTGATTCACACGCCCGGCCACACCGAGGGCAGCGTTTGTCTTTACTTCCCTGCCGAGAAAAAGTTGATTGCCGGCGACACCCTGTTTGCCGGCAGCATTGGCCGCACCGATCTGCCCGGCGGATCGATGGCGAAAATCATCTCGTCGTTACATGAGAAGGTGCTGGCGCTGCCGGATGAGACCGTCGTAGTTCCCGGCCACGGCCCGTTGACGACTATTGGCGAGGAGCGGGAGAGTAATCCGTTCTTACAGAAGTAACGTTGCTTATTAAATAAGCCCCGACAAACGGCCCACTCCCTTAGATATGGCGTTGGCCTCGGAACACAGGTAAGCTATGGGCAGAGGCAGGTCGAAATGACGATTGAGGTCGAAGTCACTGCGGAAATAGAGGCGAAACTGGCAGCCGAAGCTCGCACCCAAGGTATACCTTTGGCCAAGGTGGCGGAGCGGCTTTTGCAAGAGGCTCTGGCTGCTCGCTCTGTGCTTGACGGTAACCTGTCGGTGGACGAGTTCCACGCCATGCTCAAATCGCTGGCCTCGGGATCCGAGCAATTGCCGAATCTGCCGACCAAGAGCTTTACCCGGGAAAGTTTCTACGAGGGCCGCTAGATGGCGGGTACGCCCTACCTGGTTGACAGCAACGTCCTGCTGCGCTGGGTAAAACCAGATGATCACGATTACCCGCTCGTAGTATCCGCGATTGATACCGTTCTTCAGCGGGGCGCGGTGCTCTGTTACACCTCACAGAACGTTGCGGAATTCTGGAACACCTGCACACGTCCTCTTGACCGTAATGGATACGGACTCACTTCCTCGGAAGCTGACCGTCGCGCCAAGCTCTTCGAGAGCAAGCTGCGACTGTTGCCGGATAGTTTGGCGGTTCATCAGGAATGGCGGAAGCTGCTCGTCGCGTACAGCATCTCCGGCGTTCAAGTTCATGACGCCCGATTGATAGCCGCCATGCGAGTGCACGGCGTAAAGCGAATTCTTACGTTCAACGCGACGGATTTTGTCCGTTATGCTGACGTCGAGGTTGTTCATCCTCGAAACGTCTCGGCGGAGCGCTGAGCGAAGGTGCTGGCGCTGCCGGATGAAACGGTCGTGGTTCCCGGCCACGGGCCGCTGTCGACGATTGGTGAGGAGCGGGAGAGTAATCCGTGGTTGCAGAGGTAAGTTTCGCCGCAGATTAACGCAGATCACGCTGATCGGAAAACCAAGCCAAGAGCTGCCACGGATTTTAACGGATCACGGCGATCACGGGAACTGCTCTACTCGAGACAAAGCCGGCTTGAATGGAGTGTTTGAACTTCAGTCGTCCGCCAACGGGTCGTCATCGGATTTCCCGGCGCTTCGTCGTTCCATCGCTTTTTGAAAGGCGGTAACAGCCCGCTGATCCTCATCGCTTAAAGTGTCTGGTGAGAATTTCTGAACTCTCGCGTCTAGCGTGTCCATGGGCATCAGGGATTCGACATCATTGCGGCGAATGTAATGTCGTTCTGTCCCAATATAGTCGTTTATCCCTTGACGAAGAGAACGCTGCACCAGCGACTTAAGAAGCTGCAAGGTGCCTGTCTTAGTCTCCGTCAGCGCTTCGATGTACCTTGCTACGTCTTCGTTCTTCCCCCATTGCCTCCACAGGCTAAGCAACACAGCGACTTTGGGATGCTTCGCTAAGGCTCCTGAAGAGGCGGCTTCCTCTATCTTGCGAACGGCTGCACCCCGTAGTGTTGCAAGCCCTGCCTCCGCAAGAATACGTTTGTTATCGCCATCAGCAGGCGTGCCGACCAAAGCAACCAGATCCACCGCCATAAATAAACCGTTGGTATTGGCGACAGCGTTGCTAAGCACTTCCAAGCGGGCACCGTTGTCGCTCAGCTTCTCGACAGCCTTTTTAACGAGAAACCCGACCCGCCAGTGAACAGGGACCTCCGCGATGCCCCGGTTTTCATCGGAAAGCAAGTCGGCGACGTCGAGAATAGCTGTAATAAATGCATCAACCTGCCCCGGCTCAATCGTATCCAAGTGAACTCCCAGCTCTTCTACAGCGGTAGCGAGGAGCCCCCTCGAATTCAACGTTTCTAGTTCCGAGCGTAAGACGTCGCGCTGTCCACGGGCCCGTAGGAGTTTCCCAATGGACCCTTGGGACAGCTCTTTGTCCGACAGCGCCAAGCGGAAATATCGGTCAAACACTTTCGAGGAGCAGACCCGCAGATCACGGTACCAGCTACCTCCTTCGTAGTCTTGAACGTACTGCGGCCCACCGAGGGCCCACTGGACAGTCGGGAATAGCTGCCCTATCAGCTTTCTAAGTTCGTCTCTGCGACCTTCAGATCCCATGTCAATGATAGAAGCGAGAGCACGTTCTACGATCTCCGCTCTCGGCTTCTCTGGCTTGCTTGAGCTCGTGAGCATTTCTTTGCTGGACTGCAATGCCTTGTATACCTCCGGCTCAAACAAACGGATTACCTCGAGACCGATGAGATCGATAGGATTTACTTCGAAGGCGCCGTCTACCGAAAAAGAGGAGATCTGAAAGGCCAGAGTCGATATGAATCGCTTAACATCGCGCAGTGTCTCAAAGTACGGATGTAGGCTAGACAGGAACATGTTGCCCCAGCGCTTTTCCGAAAATCGTGCCGCGACAGCTTCGGCAGACATCAGCGAATCGAGGCTCTTCAAGAGCATCAGGTGGACGCGTGCAACGTCTATCATCGGAGCATCGAACGCTACCTGAACGATCTTCTCCAGATAGTCTCGCCCTGGCACGCTGAGCGCCTTGGTAATATTGTTTTCCACAACGGCACGCTCGCAGAGGACCAGGTATGTGAGATTGGGGAAATCT
>Ga0210387_10002114_pt1 | contig 15085 bp, 15 predicted proteins | sample IncBWC7OmetaG_FD_160108 | JGI IMG/M metagenome (GOLD analysis project Ga0210387, IMG submission 160108) | Forest soil microbial communities from Barre Woods Harvard Forest LTER site, Petersham, Massachusetts, United States - Inc-BW-C-7-O ...
GCGCACCGCACCGACACCATCGTCCGTGCGCTCTCGGACGGCGCCAAGGAGATCGAAAGCGTCGCCGAGCTGATTTCCAGCATCGCGGCCCAGACCAATTTGCTCGCGCTCAACGCCACCATCGAAGCGGCACGCGCCGGCGACGCCGGCCGCGGCTTCGCCGTCGTGGCCTCCGAGGTCAAAAGCCTGGCGAGCCAGACCGCGGACGCCACCAAGGAGATCGGCAACCGCATCGCGCAGATCCAGGGCGCCACCGGCGAGGCCGTCGAGGCCATCCGCGGCATCACCGCCACGATCGAGGAAGTCTCGACCATCGCGACCGCGATTGGTGCCGCGATCGAGCAGCAGGGCTCGGCCACCGCGGAGATCGCCCGCAACGTCACCCAGACCGCGGAAGCAACCCAGGAAGTCACCAAGAACATCGGCGCGGTCAGCACCGCCGCCAACGAAACCGGTAACGCTGCCAGCAAACTGCTCACCGCGGCGTCCAATCTCTCCCAGCAGGCCGAGCAGCTCGCGGGCGAAGTGAACTCGTTCCTGTCGAGCGTGCGCGCGGCTTGAGCCGGCGCGCTTCATTCGGGGCGCGCGGCGGCGGGACTACTGGAACGCGACTTCGGCAAAACTCCGGAGCTTGCGCGAATGCAGCCGCTCCAACTGCTGTTCCCGCAATCGCTCGAGCGCCCGCAGCCCGATCTCGAGATGCTGGCCGACGCGCTGGCGGTAGAAGTCGCTCGCCATGCCGGCAAGCTTGATCTCGCCATGCAGCGGCTTGTCGGAGACGCACAACAGCGTGCCGTAGGGAACGCGGAAGCGGAACCCGTTGGCGGCGATCGCCGCCGATTCCATGTCGAGCGCGATCGCACGCGATTGCGACAGGCGGCGGATCACGCTGGGATCGCCGATCTCCCAATTGCGGTTGTCGACGCTGGCGACCGTACCTGTGCGCATCAGGCGCTTCAGCTCAAAACCCTCGAGCCCGGTCACCTCGCCGACCGCCTCTTCGAGCGCGACCTGCACCTCGGCCAGTGCCGGGATCGGCACCCAGAGCGGCAGCTCATGGTCCAGCACATGGTCCTCGCGGACATAGGCATGGGCGAGCACGTAATCGCCGAGCCGCTGCGTGTTGCGCAGACCCGCGCAGTGGCCGAGCATCAGCCAGGCATGCGGCCGCAACACCGCGATATGATCGGTGATGTTGCGCGCGTTGGAAGGACCGACGCCGACATTGACGAGGCTGATGCCGCGATAGAGCGGGTCGACCATATGATAGGCCGGCATTTGCGGCATGCGTTCAGGCGCGATCCCCGTCGTGCCGCCGCCGAGCCGGGCATTTTTCGTGATCACATTGCCCGGGCCGACAAACGCCTCCGGCCCGATCTCGCCCGCGGCGAGACGCTTGCGGGCAAGCTCGGCGAAGGCATCGATATAGAACTGGTAGTTGGTGAAGATCACGAAATTCTGGAAGTGCTCGGGATCGGTGCCGGTGTAGTGATAGAGCCGCCGCAACGAGTAATCGACGCGCGCGGCACGGAACAGCGCGAGCGGCTCGGGCTCGCCGGGCGCAAGCTGCAGCGTATCGTTGGCGATCGCGTCATCCATGGTGGCGAGATCGGGCACGTCGAAATAATCGCGCAGCGATCGCACCACGCCCGATTTGTCGCCCGGCGAGAGCGTGGCCTCGATATTGATGTCGCGGCGATAGGCGAAATGAATCGGGATCGCCTCCTTCGACTCGCCGATTTCGACCGGCACGTCGTGGTTTTCGATCAGCCGCCGGATCTGGTGGGTAAGATAGGCCTGGAACAGATCGGGCCGCGTCACCGTGGTCTCGTACACACCGGGCCGCGCGACGAAACCATAGGCAAGGCGCGAGTCCAGCCGGACGTGGGTCGACGTCGTCAGGCGGACGAAGGGATAGTTGGCGCGTACCCGGGCCGAAAGCGGCTCGCCATTGACATAGGCCTCGAAACGGTCGCGCAGGAATTGGGTGTTGCGCTGGTAGATCTCGTTGAGGCGCGCGACGGCCGCCGCGGCGTCGGTGAACGCTTCGGTGGCAATCGGCGGCGGGGTCAATATGGCGCGCGCGGAGCTCATGGTTTCAAAATCAAGCCGTTCCGCCCAGCACGAAAGAGCGCATCGAGATCGAGGCCATGTCGATGCCGGTATTGAAGAAGCCGAGTTCGTCCTTCTCGTCGGCGACGCCAAGCGGGAACAGCACGGGCAGATAATGCTCCAGCGTCGGATGGGCCAGCGGCAAGGAGCGCGCCAGCGAGAGCGGTTCGGCAAGCGCGCCAAAATCGCGCCGGCTGATCGCGTCCGCGGCGCGCGTATCAAAGTCCTCGGCCCAATCGTAGGCGGCGGTGGCGCCGCGGACCAGCGCCATCAGATTATGGACCAGATTGCCGCTGCCCACGATCAACACGCCCTTCTCCCGCAGCGGCTTCAGTTCCTGCGCCAGTGCATAGTGATCGGACGGCGGCCTGCTCAGGTCGAGCGAAAGCTGGAACACCGGTATGTCCGCCTTCGGAAACATTTTTATAAGCACCGACCAGGCGCCGTGATCGAGCCCCCATTCCGTGTCGCCCTTCAGATGGCTGGAGCGGACGAGTTCGATTGCCGCTTCGGCGAAATCGGGCGCGCCGGGTGCCGGATATTGCTGATCGAACAAGGCCTGCGGGAAGCCGCCGAAATCATGGATCGTCTTGGGATGCGAGCCGATATGGACCAGCGTGGTGCCGCGGGTCATCCAATGCGCGCTGACGCAGAGAATGGCCGAGGGCGTCGGCAGCGCTTCGCCGACCTTGTGCCATTCGCGGCTATAGGCATTGTCGGTGATCGCGTTCATCGGGCTGCCATGACCGACAAACAGCGTCGGCATCCGCGGCGTCGCCGGCAGGTCGGCGAAGGCCGCGTTGGCCGTTGTTGACGTCACTGATCCCGTGTTCACTGGACTTCACGCCTTTCGCCGGTCTTAGCTGAGGAAAGCGAGAATCACATATTCCATCCAACCTGCCAAGCGCTCGAGACATTGCCATGGGGATGAAAAGCCGCACCGCTGCTGCATTCTTGCTCGGCTTACTGGTTTTCGCAGGCTCGCCTGCGATGGCCCAGTCCGACGCGCTCGCCACGTACAACCAGGCGGTCAGCGAGTTTAAATCGGTCCTGGCGCAGCGGCGCGCGCAGATCAATTCGCGTCAGGGGCTCCCGGACCTCCCCGGACAGGCACTCTACCTTGCGCGCAACAAGATGATGAGCGCCTACAAGGACCTCACCGACGAAGTTCCGTCGAGGATTGGACGACCGAACAAGTTCAAGATCCCGCCGGCCTATTTTGACGCCGATACCGAGCCGCTTCTCGACGAATATTACGCCCTGTTCGATCTCCTGGACGCGCCGCCCGCCAATGCACAGAAATCAGGTACGCCCTTCAAGGACGCCGCCGATCTCGGAACCGCGATCGCGCGGGCGAAAGGCCTCGATGCGGCAAGCGCGGAGGCGGCCGGCCGCATCAGCGTCGGCATCTTCTTTGCCGAAACCAGCGGCAAGCAGAACATCGGCAATGCCCGCTCCAACAAATACAAGGGCAGCTTCCAGACCGGCACGTCCGAGGACGAGAACGGCCGCCGGAAATGGGCCGCGATCAGGGGCACGATCGCCGCCTTTGATCCGGCGCTGATCGCCCGTGACGACAAGGAGGAAGCGCGCGCCGGCAATCTCGATCGGCGGTTCAACCACTGGACCGCCGTGCGGGATGGGTTGATGAACGCGCATGCGGATATTTTCGTCCAGGTGCCGGCGATCGTGAAGACGCTGCCGGACCCGATCGACCAGATGAAGCTGTTCGAGCTGATCCAGATCGTTCCCTCGCCGACCATGTCGGCGATGCGATCCGGCAATCTCCTGGGCTATCGCATCTCGGATCCGCGGATCATGGGCTATCTGCGCAACAACAGCATGTTCGCCTATGGCAAGGCCGATCGGGCGAAAGCGTCGGCAACCTTCCGCGAGATCATGGATGCGATGTGGCTGTTCAACGACAAGTTCGAGCAGGCGCTGGCGGAGTACAGGAAGATCAGGGGGAAATAAGTTCGTCATTCCGGGGCGACGCGAAGCGACGAGCTTTGATGTGCAATTGCACATCAGAGAGAATCCATTCCTCCACCTGCCCTGCTGCCCAATGGATTCCGGGTTCGCGCTTGCGCGCGCCCCGGAATGACGACGGTGTGTATCTACACCGCCTTCATCCGGTAATGGCTGACGCCCCATTCATCGCCGTCGGCGTAGCCGAACAGGCCTGCGGTGGCGAGGAAGAACCAGCGCCAGCGCCGCATCCACAAATGCGTCTCGTTGCCATAGACCGTGCGCAGCACCGCTTCGATCTCGCTTGCATGGGCGTCGAAATCGGCGAGCCAGTCCTTCGCCGTGCGCTGATAATGCGTGCCGCTCCAGCGCCATTCCTTCTCGATCGAGAACAGGTCGGCATATTGCCGGATCAGGTGATGGCTCGGCATCACGCCGCCGGTGAAGAAATGCTGCGCGATCCAGTCCTCGCGGTCGGCGCGGTCGAACAGATAAGTGCCGGAGCGATGGGTGAAGATGTGCATGAAGAAGCGCCCGTCCGGCCTCAGCCAAGATTTCACGCGCGTCAGCAATTGCCGCCAGTTCATCATATGCTCGAACATCTCGACCGAGACGATACGGTCGAACTGCTCGGCAGGATCGAACGCGTTCATATCGGCGGTGATGACACGCAGATTGGTGAGGTCGCGCTTTGCCGCTTCGCTTTCGATATATTCCCGCTGCGAACTGGAATTGGACACCGCGACGATATTCGCGTGCGGGAATTGCCGCGCCATGAACAGCGACAGCGAGCCCCAGCCGCAGCCGAGTTCGAGGATGGATTGCCCGTCGGCAAGATCGGCATGCGCTTCGGTCTGGCGCAGCGCTTCCTCCTCGGCCTCCTGCAGGGTGGATGCCTCGCTGTTGTAGAAGCATGAGGAATATTTGCGATTGGGTCCGAGCACATTGGCAAAGAACGCCGCCGGCACTTCGCAGTGCTGGGTGTTGGCGGCATCCGCATACTCGGCGATGGCCCGCGCCGCCATCTCGCGGGCAAAAGCCGCATCGTTCTCCGCGCTGCCGCTCGCAAGCCGGACCGCGGTGCGAGAGCAGAGCCGGTGAATCGCGGCGCGGATGATGACATCAGGCAGCGGCACGCGCTCGGCCGTGTCAATGATCGCAGACATGAAGCTCATGCAGTCACTTCCTCGCTGGCAGGTAGGAATTTTTTTGGAATATTTCTTCCTTTTGGAGATCACGCATACGGCGGCAGCGGGAAGAACTTGCTGGTACGCAACTGATAGGCGCGATAGCGCTCGCCACGGGAGCGCAGCATCTGCTCTTCGAGCGGAGGAATGCCGGTGACGTAAACCAGGATCCAGTACATAAAGACCGGCGCCAGCAGCGTCGCGAGACTCCAAGGATAAGACGAAGCATAGGAGGGCGAGAGGCCGATGACGGGATAGGCGAGCCAGCAAAACCATTCGAAGAAATAGTTCGGATGACGCGACCAACGCCACAGTCCGACATCGCAGACCCGGCCCTGGTTGGCGGGATCCTCGCGGAAACGTTTCAACTGCGCGTCGGCCAGCCCCTCGCCCGCGATGCCGACGAGCAGGATCAACGCGCCCAGCATATCCTGCCAGCGCAGCTCGCTTGAGGGGAATCGCGCTGCAACAAAGATCGCAAACACCAGCGGGATGGAGCCAAGGGCCTGGTTTTGCAGGAAGACAAACATCCGCCGCGATGCGTTGGCGCCCCACTCTTTCGCAAACGCGGCATAGCGCGGATCGTCCGATATCCGCAGCGTGCGGATCGCAATGTGGAGCCCAAGCCGCAGCGACCAGACCGTAACCAGCGCTGCCACCAGCCATTGCCTGATATTGGGAGCCTCGCCCCCAACCGGCGACAGCGCGCTGCCGGCGCCGACCAGCCCGACCGCGAAGGTCCAGATGGTATCGACCCAGCCCGAATTGCCGGTGCGCTCCCGCACCACCCAGGCAAAAGCCATCAGGATCGACAGCGCCAATGCGATCGCAATCAGCGCCTCGAGATAAAAAATGGTCATACGGAGTCCCACCCAATCCCGCTAGATTCGGACCTCCTGACAACTACGCGCTCAATCTAAAGTCGGTTTCAGCCAAAGGTTCCGCGGTGACGCCGCAATTTGGGTGGAGATGAGCTTTTTTCCCGCCGCCGCTGTGCCATAGTGAGGCTCAAGATCGGCTCCCTGCAACGGATGACAGAATGCCCGCCGGCCCCGCACCCCGCTCCGCGATGGAGATCGAACTGAACAAATTGGCCACGCCCCGCATCTTCCTGGTGCGGATGCTGGTGTTTCTGGTGGCGTGCGGCCTGGTCGCGGTCGTGCTGTACAAGCAGATCGTGCTGGCCTTCTTCGCCAATCCCGGCCTCAACGCCTTGATCGGCGTCGTGCTGCTGATCGGCATCCTGCTTTCCTTCCGCCAGGTGATCCGGCTCTATCCGGAAATCTCCTGGGTCAATAATTTCCGCATCGCCGATCCGGGGCTGGCGCTCGACCGCCATCCCACCTTGCTGGCGCCCATGGCCGCCATTCTCGGCGGCGAGCGCACCGGGCGGATGACGATCACACAAGCGACCATGCGACACCTGCTCGACTCCATCGCAACCCGCCTCGACGAGGCCCGCGACATTTCCCGCTACATGACCGGGCTCCTGGTCTTCCTCGGCCTGCTCGGCACTTTCTGGGGCCTGATCGAAACGGTGGGCTCGGTCGGCAAGGTGATCGACGGCCTGAAAGTCGGGGGCGATGCGGGCGCGCTATTCGACACGCTGAAGGAAGGCCTTGCCGCCCCGCTCGGCGGCATGGGCATTTCGTTCTCGTCCTCGCTGTTCGGCCTCGCGGGCTCCCTGATCCTCGGCTTCCTCGACCTGCAATCAAGCCAGGCGCAAAACCGCTTCTACACCGACCTCGAAGACTGGCTCGCCACCACTGTGCGCCATTATGGCGACGACGGCGCGCCCTCCGGCGACCTCTCCGCCGCGCTCGACAAGCTGCGCGCCACGGTCGAGGAAGCCGGCGGCAGCCGCACCACCACCACGGCGATGTCCAACCTCGCCGAAGCCATTCAGGGGCTGGTCGCGCATATGCGCACCGAGCAGCAGATGATCCGGGAATGGGCCGACGGCCAGGGCGAGCAGAACCGCGAGATCAAGCGGCTGTTGGAGCGGATCGCCCGTCAGCCCGAGAAGAGTTGAGATGCTGGACCACGTCACCATCGGCGTCAGCGACTTCAAGCGGTCGAGACATTTTTACGACCAGGCGCTGCGCCCGCTCGACATCACCAGACTCTATGCCGAGGGCGAAAGCTTCGCCGGCTATGGCATCCATCCGAAGGCGTTTTTCTGGATCGGAGGCCGTGACGCGCCGCAGACCGGTGCCCATATTGCGTTTGCCGCGAAGGATCGCGACACCGTCGAACGGTTTTATGAGGCGGCCATCAGGGCCGGCGGCCGGGACAATGGCGGCCCCGGAATCCGCGAGCACTATCACCCGAACTATTTTGGCGCGTTCGTCCTCGACCCCGACGGCCACAATATCGAGGCGGTTTGCCACCTGCCGCTGATATGACCGCAGCAACAGGACTGAGAGGATATTGAATGGCCCTCGCCCGTTCCCGCCGGAGCGAATCCGGTTTCAACTACTGGCCCGGCTTTGTCGACGCGCTGTCGACGCTGGTGCTGTCGATCGTGTTCCTGCTCTCGGTATTCCTGGTGGTGCAGTTCTTCCTGTCGCAGGAAGTCACCGGCAAGGACAAGGCGCTGGAGGAACTCAACGCCAAGATCGCGCAATTGAACGACCTGCTCTCGCTGGAGAAGCTCTCCGGGCTCAATCTCGACGACCAGGTCGCGCAACTCAAGGCCGGTCTCGCCACCGCCGAGAGCGAGCGCGACCGCGTCAAGGGGCTTTATGAAGGTCTGGCCAACGCCGGCAATGATGCCGCAGGCCGCAACAGCGAACTCGGCAAGGCGCTGGAATCGGAGAAAGGCGTGTCGGCGCGGGCGTTGGCGCAGATCGAGGTGTTGAACCAGCAGATCAGCGCGCTGCGACGCCAGCTCGCCGCGCTGGAGGAGGCGCTCGACGCCTCGGAGAAGCGCGACAAGGAATCGCAGGGGCGGATCGCCGACCTCGGCCAGCGGTTGAACGTCGCCCTGGCGCAGCGGGTGCAGGAATTGTCGCGCTATCGCTCGGAGTTCTTCGGCCGCCTGCGCGCCATCCTCGGCAACCGGCCGGACATCCGCATCGTCGGCGACCGCTTCGTGTTCCAATCCGAAGTATTCTTCGACACCGGACAGGCGACGCTGCTGCCCGAAGGCATTGCCGAGCTCGACACGGTGGCAAGCGCGCTCGCCGAGCTCGACAAGAAGATCCCGCCTGAAATCGCCTGGGTGCTGCGCGTCGACGGCCATACCGACGTGCGGCCGGTCAGCGGGCTGACCTTCAAGTCGAACTGGGAGCTGTCGTCGGCGCGCGCGATCTCGGTGGTGCAATACCTGATCTCGCGCGGCGTGCCGGCGCAGCGCCTGGTCGCCGCCGGCTTTGCGGAATTCCAGCCGCTCGACACCGGCAATACCGAAGACGCCTACAAGAAGAACCGCCGCATCGAGCTGAAGCTAACGGAGCGGTAGGGAATATCCCTCGTCATTGCCGGGCTTGACCCGGCAATCCATCAAAAGGACTCTTGCGAAGATGATGGATACCCGGGCCTTCGCCGCGCCGAAGGGGCTTCGACCCCGCAGGCGGGTCAAGCCCGGACAGGACGATTGCGCGTTGGCGCGGCTATATCCCCTTGAACAGCACCCCCACCAACATCACGACATAGGCAACCATCAGCACATCAAACACGTGTGCCGCGCCGATGACCGGGATCGAGACATGGGCGTAGTGAATCAACACTGCGAGCAGCGCCAGGATCACCGAGATGACGAAGACGATGAATGAAGGCGGTGTCAGTTCAAATCCGCGGCGTGCCATGTTCTCTCCCCTGCATGCGGCTTCCGGTGATGCGGCTTCGTGGCCGGCAACCAACATGGCAGGCTAGACAAAACTTGCAACAACGCCGCGAGCTTATACCCGGCGGAAGAGCACGCCGATCGTCAGCACGACATAGGCGATCGCCAGCAGATCGAACACATGCGAGGTGTTGATGATCGGCATCGGCGTATGTGCGTAGTACACGAGCATGGCAACCGCGGCCAATGCCAACGAAATCAGAAAGATGAAGACTGATGGCGGCGTAAGCGCGAAACCGCCGCGACGATAGGGCATAACAGCCTCCGTTGCTGTCCGGACATGGCGAACCTGAATGTTCCGGCAAGCAACGTGCAAGGCTCAACAAAGGTTGCACCTGCGATGCAACATTTGTTGGGAATCAGGTGCCCTGAAATCAGGTGCCCTGAAATTGCAGCCGTGCCAGGCGGGCGTAGAGCCCGCCGGCGGCGACCAGCGAGGCATGCGTGCCCTGCTCGACGATGTGGCCCTGGTCCAGCACCAGAATGCGGTCGCAGGACAGCACGGTCGCGAGCCGATGCGCGATCACCAGCGTGGTGCGATGCCGCATCAATTCTTCCAGCGCGGTCTGCACCAGCGTCTCGGACTCCGCATCGAGCGAGGAGGTGGCCTCATCGAGCAGCAGCAGCGGCGCATCGCGCAGGATCGCGCGCGCGATCGCGATGCGTTGGCGCTGGCCGCCCGACAAGGTCACGCCGCGCTCGCCGAGCGCCGTCGCAAAGCCTTCAGGAAGGCGGCGGATGAACTCGCTCGCATGCGCCATATCGGCCGCACGCTCGACTTCAGCGTCGGTGGCTTGCGGCCGGCCGAAGCGGATGTTTTCGCGGGCGCTCGCGGCAAACACCGCCGACTCCTGCGGCACCAGCGCGATATGGCTGCGCACGGCCTGCGGATCGGCCTCGCGGACCGGCACGCCGTCGAAGGAAATCGTGCCGGATGACGGATCATAGAAGCGCAGCAGGAGATGAAACAGCGTGCTCTTGCCCGCTCCGGAGGGACCGACAATGGCGACCTTCTCGCCCGCCTTCACGGCGAACGAGACGCGGTCGATGGCGGGCACTTCGGGACGTGCGGGGTAGACAAAGCTGACGTCTTCGAAAGCCAAATCGCCGCGCGAGGGCTGCGGCAACGCGCGCGGTGACGCGGGCGCCGAAATCTCCGGCTTCACATGCAGGATCTCGAGCAGCCGCTCGGAGGCGCCGGACGCCGCCGAGATCTCGCCCCAGACTTCGCTGAGCTGGCCGAGGCCGGTCGCTGCGAACGCCGTATAGAGCACGAACTGGCCGAGCCGGCCCGGCGTGATCGCGCCGGTCAGGACGTCATGCGAGCCGACCCAGAGGATCGCGACCACGCTGGTGAAGACGATGAAGATGATGATCGCGGTCAGGATCGCGCGCGCCTTGGTCGAGACGCGCGCCGCCTCATAGGCCTGCTCCACGTCATTGCCGAAGCGGGCATTGGCGAGCCGCTCGCCGGTATAGGCCTGCACGGTCCGGATCGCACCGACGAGTTCAGCGGCGTAGGCGGAAGCGTCCGCCAGCGTATCCTGCGCGTTGCGCGACAGCCGCCGCACCCAGCGGCCGAACGCGACCAAGGGGATCACGACCAGCGGAATCGCGAGCAGCACGAAGCCGGACAACCGCGGGCTGGTCACCACCATCATCGCGGCTGCACCGAAGAACAGCACGATGTTGCGCAGCGCGATCGACACGGAGGCGCCGACCGCGGACTTGATCTGCGTGGTGTGGGCGGTAAGCCGCGAGATCAGTTCGCCCGAGCGCGCGGAATCGAAGAACGACGGCGACAGCGAGATCAGGTGCGCGAACACGTCGCGGCGCAGATCGGCGACGATACGCTCGCCGATGGTCATCACGAGGTAGTAGCGCGAGGCGCTGGCGAACGCGAGCACGGCGACGACCGCGATCATCACGCTGAAATAGCTGTTGATCATCGCGATACCCTTCGGCGTCATGCCGAAGTCGATCATCCGCCGCACCGCGACCGGCACCAGGAGCGTGGTCAGCGCCGCAACCGTGAGCGCGATCAAGGCGAGGAAGGCACGGACGCGGTAGCGCGCGACATAGGGCGAGAGCGCAAGCAAGGGCCGCAGCCGCGCCCGGCTCTTGACCGGCGCCGCGGCCGTTTCGCCGGCGGCGGCCGCCGCATCAATCGGGTCCGGCCGCGGGACCTCGCCGCCTTCGTCGTCCAGCCGTTCCACTGCGCTCATGTGACCACCAATCTGTCGCCCACCCCCAGATAGGCGCCGCGGCCGGAACTGGCAAATCAGCCGAGATACCAAGGTTTTGCGGCTTGTTTTGCGGGGTGGCATACGTTATAGACCCCGCCAAATCCGTCATCGCAGCGTTACTTCAGACCGGCGCGCGCCGGCTACAGGATATGCCATGAAAGCCGAAATTCACCCGAACTATCATACGATTACGGTCGTGATGACCGACGGCACCGAGTACCAGACGCGCTCGACCTGGGGCAAGGAAGGCGACAAGCTCAACCTCGATATCGACCCCAGGTCGCATCCGGCCTGGACCGGCGGCTCCCAGCAGCTTCTGGACCGCGGCGGCCGCGTCTCGCGCTTTCAGAAGAAGTTTTCGGGCTTCCTCAAGAAGGAGTAAGGCGGCGAGCCTTGCCGGTCAGTCTTGCCAGACAGCAAAACGCCCCCGGTTCGGGGGCGTTTTTGTTTTGACGAGGTCATTCCGGGATGCGCGACGCACCGCGCCGGAATGACGATGAGGCTTACTGCTCGAACGCAGCCTTGAGCCGGTTGAGATGGGGCACCAGCGGATTGCCGATGGCCATGCGTTCCGGCGGTGGCGAATGGATGGTCGTATCGAGGCGGCGGACGCGCGACTGCAGGCTCATCGAGCGGGCAATCAGGTCCTGCAATTGCTGCGGCAGCTTTTCGACCATGTCGGTGGGGCCGGGATCGGCGGCCGACAGCTTCACCTTGGTTTTCTCGCGGTTGGCCTGGGTCAGCGTCATCTCGCCTTCCTTGACCGCACGATGCAGCAGAAGCCAAGAGGCGAGCTGCATCAGGCGCGTGGTGAGCCGCATGCTCTCGGTCGCGTAGGTTAGGCTGACGGCGCGGTCGAGCGCCTTGGCCTCGCTGCGGCCGACGCCGTCGAGATAGGCCGCGGTCTCCTCGACCAGGTCCATGCCTTCACGGAAAAGATTGCCAAACGCCGCCGAATTGGTGAGCCGCTCGCTGAACTGGACCAGCGCGCCATCGCTATACAAACGGTCCGTCATGGTAAACGCCTCTTACGCAACGGTTACGACGCCCGGCTTCAAGCCGGCTTATGATGAACAAATCATTGCTCGCGCCGGACCAAGAGTCCAGTGACATCGGTTAATATGGTTTCCGCCGGATAGGACAGAACGATGACAGGCGGTTAAGGCCGTGCGCATTCTGTACAACGCGTGAGCACAAAAAAAGAGCCGCCGGAAAACCGGCGGCTTTGAAAGTTGATAACAGGGAGGCGTCAAACAGAGTGGACAGGAGCCACTCGGTGTCCAAACGAGGACAGTGATAGTCATAAACGCGAAAGCTTAATCGATCGTAAATGAGCGGATTTTTTTAAGCCTTGTTAGCCATGTCGGCCATTGGCCCAGCATGGGCGCACGATCTCTCAACGGGTCGTCCATGCGGCTTGTCCGCCGTAGCTCGACGAGCGAAGGCGGAAAGCAGGGACGACGGAGTCAGGTTTTGAAAACCGAGTTCGCTGCATCCTTCGATGCACGCTTCTTCGCAGCCGCTTCTTGCAGCCGCGCGATCTCGCTCGCGAGCAGCGCGATGCGTTCGTTCAACTCCTCGACCGAGAGCAGCGAGAGATCCTGCCCGATCTCATGCGTGATTTTCTTGCGCGGGCGGTCGTCGTCTTCCATCGGCATGTTTGCTGCTCCTCTTCTCACCGGCCTCGCTCGGCCGATTCTTTGATTTGAGCATGATCTCCGCGCAAACGCCTCGCGTTTGTCGCGAGGGAAAACCGGCGCCCACTTTTCCGGATCATGCTCCTAGTTGCCAGCGGGGCATCGGCTGGCTAATCAGATGCGGAAACCCGCCTGGCCCAAGGACAAACCATGGAAAAAGTCCCTTCGCAAATGACCGTGATCGGCATCTCCAAGCCTGGCGGGCCTGAGGTGCTCAAGCCGGAGACGCGCGCGGTGCCCGTGCCCGGCCCGGACGAAATCCTGATCAAGGTGATGGCGGCCGGCGTCAACCGTCCCGACGTGGCGCAGCGCATGGGCCATTACCCGCCGCCGCCCGGTGCGAGCGACCTGCCCGGCCTCGAGGTCGCGGGCGAAGTGGTTGCGCTTGGCAGAGGCGCGAAGAAGCACAAGCTCGGCGACAAGGTGATGTCGCTGGTCGCTGGCGGCGGCTACGCCCAATATTGCATCGCCCAGGACGCGCAGGCGATGGCGGTGCCGCCTTCCCTCACGATGGCGGAAGCCGGCGCCACGCCGGAAACGCTGATGACGGTCTGGCACAACGTGTTCGAGCGCGGCGCGCTCAAGCCCGGCGAAACGCTGCTGGTCCATGGCGGCTCCTCCGGCATCGGCACCATGGCCATCCAGATGGCGAAGGCGCTCGGTTCCAAAGTGATCGTCACCGTCGGCTCCAAGGACAAGGCGGACGCGTGTCTCAAGCTCGGCGCCGATCACGCCATCAACTACAGAAGCGAGGATTTCGTCGAAGCCACCAAGAAGGCGACCGGCGGCACAGGCGCCAATGTCATCCTCGACATGGTCGGCGGCGACTATATCGACAAGAATTACGACGCCGCCGCCGTGGACGGCCGCATCGTCCAGATCGCGTTCCTTTCTGGCACAGCCAAGGCGACCGCGAACTTTACCAAGCTGATGGTGAAGCGGCTGATCCATACCGGCTCTACCCTGCGACCCCGTAGTAATGCGGATAAGGCCGCCATGGTCGCCGCGATTGAGGCGAAGGTGATGCCGCTTCTTCGCGAAGGGCGCATAAAACCGCTGATGGACAGCACCTTTCCGCTCGAAAAGGCCTCCGACGCGCACCAACGCATGGAGACCTCTCAACATATTGGCAAAATTGTGTTGTCGCTTTAACGCTCGCGAGCGATGGGCAGCCGGAAACCCTTTGATTTGCTTCATATTCGTGGCAATGATCGCTTAACGACCGAGGGCGTCTGCGGTCGAATGCGGAGAACTGACATTGCGTCTGATCAGGTGCCTCGCGCCACTAGCGCTGGGCCTCATGATTATTGTCGCCGCTTCGTCGGCATATGCGCTTGACGCTGTCAGCGTCCGCAGCGACGCGCCTGCCATCGACCTCACCGGCGTACTCGAACACCAGCACTCCGACACCGATCGCATCCAGGTTTCCACCGCGCCCGGGACCGACGGCATCGTTCGCCGCATCGAGGTGCGCGCGCGTGAGGGCGGGCAATATTGGGTGGTGTTCGCGCTCGCCAACAACACCGACGACCAGCTCGACCGCCTGATCGTCGCACCGCATTACCGCATCGTGTCTTCGGGCCTGCTCTGGCCCGATCTCGGCCTCTCGCGCATCGCGACGATTACGCCCTCGACCGGCGATCGCCCCGACCGCGTCGAAAGTCCGACCGCCGACGTGTTCCGCGTCACGCTCGATCCCGGCTCCGTCGTCACCTATGTCGCGGAGCTGCGCACCGACAAGCTGCCGCAGCTCTATTTGTGGGAGCCCGATGCCTACAAGGACAAGGTCAATTCCTTCACGCTGTACCAAGGCATCGTGATCGGCATCTCGGGCCTTCTTGCCCTCGTGCTGACGATCCTGTTCGTCGTGAAGGGCTCGATCATGTTCCCGGCCGCGGCCGCGCTCGCCTGGGCGGTGCTGGTCTATATCGGCGTCGACTTCGGCTTCTGGGGCAAGGTGCTCGACATGTCGAACAACGCCGAGCGCGTCTGGCGCGCCTCGGGCGAGGCTATCCTTGCGGCGACGTT
>Ga0210387_10002115_pt1 | contig 15083 bp, 18 predicted proteins | sample IncBWC7OmetaG_FD_160108 | JGI IMG/M metagenome (GOLD analysis project Ga0210387, IMG submission 160108) | Forest soil microbial communities from Barre Woods Harvard Forest LTER site, Petersham, Massachusetts, United States - Inc-BW-C-7-O ...
TGATTCAGTTGCTGTGGACGATGATGAGGCGATGACTGAGGATGACGACGACGACGACGACGATCGGGGTCGGGGAAAGGCCCAAGCGGAGAAGGAGGAGGAGGAGGAGGAGGAGGAGGAGGAGGATATTCCTCTTGCCGCAGTGACTTCAAAGCGAGGGACCGGAAAGGAAGTGAGCACGACTTTCGGTAAGACTAAAGCTGTTACCAGCGCCTCTCGAGGAGTTTCGAAAATGGCCCCACCTTCTATTCCCAAGGTGCGAAAGTTTTCGCACCGCTTGGGTCAGTGCATTGCTAACGAATACAGGGAAAACAGCCAGCTCGAGGTCCTAAGCCCAAGGAAACTCCACCGAAAACTGCAGTTACGAAGGGCAAACAGAAGCAAGCATCCGCTGCTAGACCCAGTTCTGACGCCGATATGACCACCAAAGATACTCGCAAGCGTCGCGCTCCTGCTCCTGCTCAAAAGAAACCCCAGGGTCAAGGTGAATCATGGGACATGGACGAGGTACCTTCGTCTGCTCCAGATCAGGACCTCAACAATGCGCGCTCTGGACCATCGTCAAAAGCGAAATTGAAACCGTCCAAATTGGCCAAAGGCGATAAACCCCCTGCCCCAAAATCGAACGCCAGGACCAGGTCATCTTCAACCACGTCCACGGCAGCGAAGAGGCGGCGTGTTGCGGCTGGCGAGGACGATGCTGACGATGACGATGACGATGACAATCAGTTGTCTGAATCGGATGATGAGCTTCTCATTCCGAAAGCTGAGGATGACGGGGAAGAAGGAACGGAACCCGCAGATGAAGACTATATGGATCTCGATTTCCGTGGTGCGGGTCCGTCATCACGGAAGCGAAAACGTGGAGCCAAAACCACAGATTCAAAGGTCTCCAAGGCTGATTCCAGAGTATCCACTAAATCCAACAAGCCCTCATTCAATACACCGTCGACAAGACAGAACAAACGTCTTCGATCAGTGGTTTCGACCAGCGCCAGCCGGTCAGGAGTTGGTGCGGCTACCAGAGTGTTCGCGCTGTGGAAACAAGACGGGCATTATTATTCGGGCGTCGTCCACTCAATCCCGGCACGTTCGCGCTATCTTGTCGAATTTGATGATGCCACGCAGGGTACGATAAACATCGACCAGATGCGACAATGCGAACTGAGGGTGGGCGATGATGTTATCATTGCGGGGAGATCTCGCAGCGCCAAGGTCGTTAATCTTGTTTCTGACAACGTGGTGAGTGTTAATGTAGATGACGAATATTTGGAAGTGGAGATGCCCGACATCAGAATTGCGTCAAAGACTATCTCGTATGCATGGAAGGATCGGAAACTCTCCCCAGAGTCTATCGTCACTGTTGTCAAGCCAGCCAGGCCGCTAAAGTCCAGCCCTTCACCGTCGAAGCAATCCGTGCTGAGTACCGCCTCTAGTCGCCGAAAGGTTTTTGCGAAAATCGGACTCGTAGTCACCTTGAGCGCTGGCAACGAAAACTGGGAGCGGGACAAAGACAGAGTCATGCTCGCGATCAAGAACAATGGTGGGACGGTGATAGATGACTGGGCAAGTATTATTCACATGGATGGGAAGCATAGCCATTCGAATCAGCGGTGGATCGTTCACAAGGACCAGGTGCAGTGGAACGGTAAGGAAGGCATCGAGCGCGTTTTCTTGCTGGCAGACGATGCGAATCAGAAGCCCAAGTACTTGATTGCGCTTGCCTTGGGTATCCCGTGTTTGTCGGTGAATTGGCTTCATGACTCTGCTGGCGCAGTGAGTTTATTGTTTTACGCCAGTTGAGGAACCTTCTTTTGACGCACGGTCTGATTCAAGGGTGATGAAAGAGATTGGATGGGTTACATGTTGCCGCAGGGGTTTTCCGAGCATCTGAATGCCAGAGTGTCTCAACTTGTGGACTTGGATTGGGGTAACAGCATACATCATCTCACCGATATTATGTCCAACCAAGTGGCATCTAAGATATTCGCTGACCAATCAGTGCTTTGCTTCAGCGTTGATTTCGTACCTCTACCCAAGGGCAAAAAGGTGATTCAAAACAGTACCTGTCGCGCAATTAGGAGCCCATCATTGTCTCTTTCTTTTCCAATATAGATTACTGGCCCCGACGAAAAATCGAGGGAGGCCAGCAGCGCCGTACCTCGAATCATACTGTCAATGGGGGCCAGACGCGTAGAGGCTGTGACCGAGTTGAAATTTGCTTCAGATCAGCCTTCCACATTCGATTACGTCGTCATCAAGGACGTAGATCACTACGTCCAAGAATTAGAAGATTGCACGACCGTGCACTTGGCCTGGGTGAAGGACTGTCTCATCGCTGGACGGCGTTTGCCCCTTCCTGAATTGTTGTTATAATGGAACATGGCTGATAATGGATGCATATGGCCTGGAATCTCATACCTCGGAGCTTGGTTTAAACGGAGCATGGCTTTGAAGATGGATATGGATGGGGAGTTTCCAACTTCCTCTCTTACTTTCATATGTGATGTGTCTGCTTTTCTTGGCGCTTCCTACCGTCTTGCTGCTCGCTTAATCGCTATCTGTATCTATCATTATATACTAAATACTGAATGCTCGATTATAATTCGAAAGACGGATCATTCTGCAATCTTGGAATTACGATGACACATTATTTCACCTGGCCCCAAAGAAGTATGCATCTAGCAGAAAGTAACCCATTTTCCGCGCCTTGGAGAAATTCGCGGTTTGCATGTATTGAAGTTTCTCCATTTGCCATTTGGTTCCTATTTGGCTCCAATGTTGCTGCCAAACAAACTGCAGCTGAAACTGACCAACTTGAAGTTCCGAGTCGTCGCTCGTAAAACTTGAATGGTCCACTGTTTCGAAAATCAAGAACGCGCAAGCTAACAAACATTATCGATCCCCCATTCACTTGTCTACTATATACTTGACCTACTAGTAATAATACACAACCTGGATGATCACCGCGAGGTTTCTGGTGGTGAAGTTTGGGAGAAGTGCGACGGAGTGCCAACGCTGGGTTCCCAGTACACTGAGTACAGCGGGGGTGGGTGGTCCAGAATCCGCTGGATGTATTTTATGGGAAGAGGACCAGACCTCCATTTGCAGAAACCAAAGACACATGCAGGAAAGGTCGCCAAGTACATGGTGGCTCAAAGGAAGTGCTTCGGTCGTTGATGAAAATAAGCCATTATCAGCTACACCTCTACCCAATCTGACCATCATGTGTAACAAAGAGGTGTTCAAAGGCCGTCAAGGACAGCCACAAGACTGTACAACGGTTTTCTGGAGACCCTGAACAGTGCACTCACCATGGAGGACCCCGCACTTAGTTTAACTATAGACAGACTAGACTCGTAAGCATTTCTTCTATAATAAGACAAGCTCTATCAAAGAGCTTGCCTCGTCTTTTAGAATGGACGGTCACTAGTCTAATTCCTGACACCCAATACGGAGGTTACATGTTGCTGGGACGACTTCCTTGAGTTCCTTGAGTGCTATTTCAGTGTCGATTCTAATGGGGACCACCTGGTGTACAATTCAAGCTCATCGTACGAACAAATCTTTTGTGTTCATAGTATACTATCAGCGTTCGAGTTGGATTTGTGCATGCGGCTCAGGAAAGCATAACAGAAGGAGGGAGTAACGACTATAAAGTCCACGGTTGGAGTGTGTAGCTAGATGCGTCCACAGGGATCAAGACTGGCAGAGGCGGCCTGTCCATTGTTGCATCGACGTGGAAATAATAGTCTATCTCTTGTATATCATCCACGGCGACATCATGACTGTAAATCATGATCATGAGACTGTGTACACGGGATCGGAAGGAAGCTCACCTTTTCGCAATGTGATTCTTCAGGGCTAACCAATCTAACCTCACGTTGCATCGAGCACAGCAGAAATTAGAGCCCCATAAATATGGGTATTGGTCGAGTTGCTTCTTCCCTTCTAACCTCATGTAGCATCGAACACAGCAGAAATCAGAGTCCCATAAATGTGGGCAACAATCAAGCTGCTTCTTCCCTTCATCCTCAGCGATAACTTTCTGGTCATCGGTTAGAAGGACCAAGGGCGGGTGAGTAAACCCGTCGTGACCAGAACGAGTGACATGGATAATCTGTCGAAAATTAGCACACAGAAGGCCTAGGGTGATGAGAGAACGAGTCATACAGCCTTTCTCCAACCCATTATATGGCGCAGCCCACAACTGCGACAGTACAACATCGGATTAGCTTCATCCATGTCGCGTGCAGTAATGAGCTCGGGATCAAACCCACAGACTTCGACGATCCATCTTGCACACTTATGAGCATATTCATGAAACGTGACCGAGCTGCCATTGTGATTCCAAGGCCGAGTATACAAAGAGACGAACTCCCGTTGATGGGTATGGCCATATTGAGGGGGGTAGAAACTGGTCATGCAATTGTGTGCGAGAATTCGAGGGTATGAGATTGGTTCTAAGCAAAAGGAGCATTTGAAGTACGTTGTGGCCAGGTCCAGTGGTGTCAAGTCAATGTTTAATGTTCTTGCATTTCCTGCCTCGGAAGCCGTATGCTTGCGGTATGTATTGACAAGTGTCGTGAGCTTTTCGTTTTTGGATTGACGCCACTCCTCCGATAGCCTAGGAAGCTGCGCCAGAAGCGTCGTAAACGAGGTCGCGGTGACCTCCACATCGATCGGAGTCTTTTCAATGATAGTTTTGGTGTTGGCCATGAAGTAAATGTCGGCAGCTGGAGGAGTGATCTCGCAAGCAGGGCGAGAGTTTACATAGTCTGCAAGAAGACTGACGAGGAGTTTAAGACGACTGGTGAGAACTTCCATCTTTTCCCGTTCCAACCGTGCTTCCTTGACATCTTCAAAGAACTCGACCATCGCTGCCCTAATATTGGACCACACTGTATATGTCCTTCATAAATCCGAAATCCCTCAAATGGTGTTGTAAGTCTACTCACTACGATCTGTGAGATCTTTAGGTTGCTTGACTAGGGGGTGATTATGGAAACTGGCGGGATCGTCGTGCATTAATATGGTCACCTCTTCACCCCAACCTTGAAACAGATTCGGCGGGTAGAAAGAATCAAATACAAACCCAGAAACATACCTAGGGCAGTCAACTTTTGAATTATACTGCACATGGATCGGTAGCGTTTAACAACAAACTGGATGAAGAATATAATTAAACATAACGCACACTTCCTTGCGCCGGTTGCGAGCGTCACCAAGTGCATACGAGCGATTTGCCATTAATTCGTGATGCCAACTCTGGCAAAGACCTGCATGCTGTAAGTGCATCAATATTCAATGTATAAACTATTGTTCTGGGAAAAATTACTCACAGAAAGTTGCTCGTTCTTCAGTTTATTCCTATCCTTCATCCATTGATCCAAAATTTCCTTGTCATTCTTTACTTTGACGAGCTCAGCGCAGAGCGCCTTCGCTTGAGTAATACTGAAAAGCTCTCTTGTCCAACTCCCTGTGACATACTTAACCCAGAAGTAAATCCGAAGAAACTACAACTCACTATTGCGTCTTGTGACACGCTTTGTAACACAAGGCAGAATAAGAGAAAAGTCCGGAATCTGGTAGGAAAATCTGAGGTAGCTCAATTTGGTCTTGTCTACAAATCTAAATAAAATAAAATAAAATAAGTGTAAGTCCAAGAGTGGTGACTGTTCTTACTCATGAGGCTTGCACTTCTTACAGCATCTTACTCGACAAGCCCACAGAATTGTTTGAACATGAGGCGCAAAACAATACTGCGCAATACAACGAAAATTAAACGAGTAGGATGAAAAGTGCTCGACAAACTGACGTGACAATAAGGGTTGAAGGCCAGATTTGCGTATTGAGCCTCCGTTAGATCCGAGGGGCATTCTGGCAAGCCGACGTTTGAACGTGCTTGTTTCCAGATGGATATAGCAGACCGGCGCATAAGGATATATCGAAGACTTTTCGTAGTTTGGGCGAGATGGAGGACATCCAAAGGGTTGAGGTGACCAAATATCTGTTTGTGAAGGAGTTAGATCCTGTATCGCAGTAAGTACTAGTACACACCTCAAACAATATGTCTAGAGGCATCTCAGGGAGCTGTCTCAGCTTTCCCTTCCTTCCCCTAGTTTGCTTCGTTTTCAGCTGACCGTTCATGCCATCAACCTCGACTGGGACTGTCTTCAAGTCGCGGCGCTTTTTGTTCACTGGCAAGGGGTCAAGATTACCATCGTCCTCAATGAGTACAGATGCGATTGACAAATTATTTGGGTACGATTTCAAGGGAGCGGGGGGGTGTCGTTCCATGCTTGTACAATAACGTATCTCACAAAGCTGAGCGGCTCCGAGCTAGAGTCACTGGCAAATGTCGCCTAATTATAACTCATGTGACCTGATATATGTACACGAGGCGAGTGGTATGACAGAAACATTAGAACAAAGACATGAGGACGAGGTTTCTGCAATATTGATGCAATAACGAGTCTATGGATACACCATAATTGAACAAAGCAGGAACAGCTATCACAACAGAACACCACACCGTGAACACTTCTGTTTGCTGTCAAGACTGGTTGAGCAATGAGGAATTAGTAACAAATTTAAAGATGCATAGGCTCTTCAGACTTACAAGAGGAAAACCAACCCAATGGGGAAGCAAAACACGGCAGTGATAATTCCACAAATGCCATATTGTCTTTCAGGCTGATGTATTCCTTGAGCACAACGAGCGAATACTGGCAATGTTCGCGATTACTTATTCAAAGCAGTCTTGGAGTTAAGTATGGAACGAACACTGTGCCTGATAATCCTTCCCTATCTGTACATCACTCGGAGCGCTTTGCGACGGTGGTGAAACTGCGGCGGGTGGCAAGGGTATAGATGCAGGGACATATGAAGGCGGAGAGGCCTCTTGCATTGATGTCATTTCAGGGATTTTTTCGATCATCGTGGGTAGAAAGGGTAGGGAGATTGAGATGTGGAGAACTTGTGGGATTTTAAAGCAAAAAGGCAAAAGGGAGCGGAGGCGATGCGCTCGTGTTGGATGAGTATGATTCGCGTTACTACTGGTAGCTATAGTACAGCATAATGCGTGTGAACATGTGAACAACTCGAACGATACGCAAGCGCCCAAGATTGTATTAGATTTGGAATACGTAATCAACTCCGCATACTTGTTCCGAAAGGCAACTCCGATAGCTCCTCAACGTTCAACACCTCCGAGTCTGCAATGAGTGATCAGGAGAACGAGTACGAAGTTGGTGAGTATTCATTAACCAGTACGGAGCCTATAGTATGACCTCACTTGTTTTGTAGAATCTGTTGTGCGGGCTCGTGTTGAAGGAAGAAAGAGGCATCAATATTGGGTACGCAAGTTTACCTTTACAAATTTCTGACAATTGAAGATTTGTGCTACAGAAATATCGCGTCAAAGTCTGTTCTGAAGCCCCCCTGCTGTTCTATTGAATTGCTGATTTTGTTTGGTACGCATCAGTGGAAAGGCTATGGCGAGGCAGACGATACGTCAGTGCTCTGGTCCATGCCCATTTAACATAACGCATGTTTACTGACAAGTTTAGTTGGGAGCCTGTGGAGTCTTTCGAGGGTTCCGAAAATCTAATCGACCAATTCTGGGCACGTGCGGACACAGCTGGTCGGGACACTAAAGATCTTAATCTATTCAAACCTGGCGAAGAATTCTTCGCCGTTGGACCGCCGCGTATGTCCTCGAACACTCTCAGTACGGAATTGTTCACTGCATTGACCAAATTTTGCAGGTCGTAAGACGAAACGCAAATCCCTCAAGGTAGAGGACGCTGTCCCCCCTTCAGCTTCACGAGGGAGGACGTCGAACCCTGATGCTGTTATTAAACACGGGTCGAGAAAGCGAAGACGCAGTCCATCTGGCACGACTGAAATAGAAGGACGCCCAGAGAAACGAACCCGGGGACGTTTATCTGAATCAGAACCTCGGACACCCCGAAAATCCTATAAATCAACAGGATTGCCTAGCCGGTCAAACGAATACGGACTGGTGCCAGGTTCTAATAAGACCGAGTCGCGTCGCCCTGAGGGAAAGGGTGCTGGCGAACTCTCACCCGACGTCCCTCCTTCTGATCAGTCAGAAAATGAGGTCATTCAAGACTACCTTACAGGCCCCTCGAATTCCAAAACTCCTGAATATGATGATTCGATTGAAACAGAGGCCAATGGTACTGCAGAGGAGAAGGTACTCGGTGATAAAGCACTTCGGAGGGAAAAGGAGTTTTCAAGTGATCAGCGATCCACCATTGCTTCTAGCAAACACAACCATGAACTCTCGCAAGACCCAGAACAACCTATGGATGCAGCATCCCCTCTATTCGATGATTCCGACGACGAAAATGCTATGGACGAGGATCAACCCATTCCTGCTGATTTTTCGATAGCGGCCACACCTTTATTACCATCACATAGAGCCCGAGTCGCCAACCCCCTTGTTAAAATGGTCGATTCAAACTATCACGGTATCGAAGGCGCCATATCTACCAAAGCTAGATTATTAGGACGTAACACTGCTGCTTCCCAGGCTCTTTTGCCCGCTAACCTTTCTCAAAAAATTGTCAGCGATGGATTGCCGCATGCATCTGGATCGTCACGACCTGGCCCTGGTGGATCATCGAAGGGTTTGCAGAAGAACAATACCAGTTCACTATTGACATTCCAGAAGGGTAGCTTAAAGACTGTCAAGGGGAAGTACTTATCCACTACTACGGACAAGGAAGCAGGAAGCACCGAAATGATGGAAACTGGGATCGCGGGTGGCGTAGATAGCTTGGCACAAATTAGTGAGGGGATGATGGGGGGAGATGACGAGACAAACAGTGATATGATCCCAGGGCTACCAAACTACGAAATCTCTTCAGCCGTTCCCAACGCACCCACCGGGCAGGAGTTGCTGTGTTTGGCCGGTCTTGATACTGAGGACGCCGACGCACTTCCTGACTTTGAAGATGATCCTCCCGCCCCGCTTCCAGACACTAAAAACGATACTCCTGCCGTTGAACAAAATTCACTGTCGCCTAAAAGTAACTCAGTTCTACAGCAAAGGTAAGCCGAAGCGGCGGGGTTCGTAGGCGATGGCTTAATTGATTTTATGTTTATTTAGCCTTGCTCTTGCAAAGGACAAACTGTTCCCTGCAGTACTATCAACTACGTCTGTGACCAACGCCGTTAGCAATGCATGGAGGCGATCCACGATATTTGGACCGCTGTCCGTACATCCTCTATGCAAGCTCTTTATGTGAAGATACTGATGTCTTGGCTTCTTTCAGTGGCCTTGGGTCAGACATACATCTGAAGCCAGTCCCAGACGCACCTTCCGATGCGTAAGCAAATAATAATAGTGTCAAACCGTCTCTTGTTCTCATCCATTCCAATCTACAGGACGTCCTCGTCTCCGTTCTTCTTGAGCCTCGATTCTTCCGTTTCCGTCCCTGTTCTGCTAACAGCTGTATCACCCTCCCCATCCGGCGCTCCCTCCCTCGATTTCATCGTGGAGAAAACCCCTAAAGGACCCCCAGGAAAATTCTACCAAGAGCAATCTGCCCTCGCTCTCCTAGACACGCTCCGTACTGGCGGGCCTTCCGCCAGGATAGTGCCTGATTCTAGTGCTACTGATGGTCAGAAGCAGCATTTTGAGCGATTCCGCACTCGGTTGGATACTGGCGAGCTGGTAAGTAGTGCATTTTCCACTCACCAAACCGAAAGAGATCTATGCTCACGAATATATTTCGCGCAGTTCGTCGCGATGGCAGGTGTGGAGGTTCTTGCATTTTGTTCGTCCGAGAATGCTCTCATCGCTCAGAGACTTAACCTACCACTCGTGCTTCTCGGCGTTCCTGGGAGAGTCTTGGTCTCTCGTGTCACCATTGAAAACTATTCGGCATATGCAGATGCTGCCTTCCAGGCGGATAGTGTTAGGTGGTAGTTCTTCATTGTCTGAGATGTCCTTGTTATTCATAAATAATGCAAGTGCCCTAATACCCTCCGTACCGGGCGGTTATTGCCGATTACCGCCCAGCAATACCAAAGGGGGAGTCCATTGAGCAAAAGTTTGCGAACAAGTTTCTTTAGCGTGACTCAGTTTCACCATTTGTCACAAATCACGTGGTCGTTGAACTTGACTTTGAGCCGGAGACCAGTACGACTTCCGATATGTCTGTCTAGGAGACACTAGGTTTGCTTTGTTTCGATGTTGCGTCGTGTTCCGACAACAAACGACGGGAAAGTCGTCGACAGACTGCAGGAGAGTACTCGAATCAACAAACCATTCAAACCACCCAGTTTAGCTGGTTCCATCGATCGAGTCCAGCCTTCGCGCAAGCGAAAACGTGTCTCCTACAAGGGTCAACAAGCGGAAGAGTCAGATTCCGATACAGGGGGTGGGCTCAAGAAGAAAAAGAAGAAAGATAATAAAGATGGGAATTATCATAATGAAGAGGAGCTGCTTGCTGCTGTCAAGAAATATCCCGTCTACAGGCCTAAACCGTTCGAGGATGTCTTTGGATCGCGTAGATTTTCTATGCCTTCTATGACGAGTAAGGACGGAACCATGATCTCCCTTATATCTTCGAACATCTCTCTCGGCATCCGTCCACAGGCCAAAATCACGCCACGACCTTTACATGATCCAATGGAGGACCATGCCATTGTCCTATATGACCCGACTATCGATGATCGCGAAACGGATGAAGAGAGAAAGGAGAGGGAGAAGGAAGAGGCCAAAAAGAAGGCTGCGAAAGAGGCCAAAGAGAAGTCGGTCGGCATGTTCAACCCGCATAAAAGCTTGAAGGACCTTCTGGGGGAAGGGAGTGATAAGAAGAATAAAGTTGGCAAGGTTCCGGTCGTCATCGATCCGCGTCTTACCAAGGTTCTTCGACCGCATCAAGTCGAGGGAGTCAAGGTGAGAGCAGCATCTTCCTTTCACTCACTGTCTCCAGCCTCATTTCATCCAGTTTTTGTACAAATGCACTACGGGGATGCTCATGGAGAACCAATACGGGTGTATTATGGCCGACGAGATGGGCCTCGGCAAAACTCTGCAGTGTATCGCTTTGCTCTGGACCTTGCTCAAGCAGTCACCTCATCCGGGAAAACCATCCATTGAGAAGTGTATTATCGCCTGTCCTTCTAGTCTGGTCAAGAATTGGGCCAATGAACTTGGTTAGTTTGCCATTCCGCAGAGTCACAGCGTTTCATGTAATTAACGATCCGTTTCAGTCAAATGGTTAGGTAAGGATGCCATTACCGCTTTGGCTGTTGACGGAAAAGGAGGAAAGGCGGAATTGCTGGAGAAAGTTGGGCGATGGGTGGCTGCCCGGGGTAGAAATGTCACGCAGCCAGGTCTTGCTCCTTCGTTATGTCCTACGTGCGCATCAAACACTCACACAATTTACCGTACACAGTGATGATCGTGTCTTATGAAACCTTGCGCACACTCTCTGTCCACCTTTCTCACTGTAGCATAGGGCTATTACTCTGTGACGAAGGCCATAGACTAAAGAATTCAGGTCAGTCGTTCAAGGATTAGACAAGAAGTTTTGTGTTCACCGAAATATTTTGGTAGATTCCCTCACCTTCCAGGCCTTGAATGCACTAGACGTCAAACGCCGAGTTATACTCACTGGCACTCCTATTCAGGCACGAACTGTCTTCGTAAACTTTATTCACGGGTCCGGCTTAATTTCTTTTATAACGAACAGAATGACCTCTCGGAATACTTCTCATTGCTTAATTTTGCCAACCCCAACTTCCTCGGTTCTAAAAATGATTTCCGCAAGAACTTCGAGAACCACATCATCCGCGGTCGCGATGCCATGGCCAGCGATTTAATCAAAGCCGAAAGCGAGAAGAAGCTCAAGGAACTAGGAGGGCTAGTAACCAAGTTCATCATTCGGAGGACGAACGACTTATTATCCAAATATTGTTTGTTGCTTCTTTCCGTTCATTATCTTTTTGATTTTCCGATTCAGACAATTTTTGTAGTGCCCGTCAAATATGAACAAGTGGTATTCTGTGGCTTGTCAGAATTTCAGCTATCCTTATACCGTCTGTTCATCTCTTCTCCCGAGATCAAAGCGCTGCTACGAGGAGCCCAGTCCCAGCCTCTCAAAGCCATCAACATTCTCAAGAAGCTCTGCAACCACCCCGAGTTGCTCAACTTGCCGGGTGATTTACACGGGTCTGAAAAGTTGATCCCAGAAGGGTTTTCTGGGGTTGGAGGGACTGGTAGGGAGAAAGGAAAGAATCAGAGTGTTCGGTGCGATTGGGGTGGAAAGTTCCTAGTGCTTGAAAGGTGTTCATCTTCTTCCGACAATTTAATTGCCTTGCGGACTGAAATGATTATGTCGCAGATTTTTGCACCATCTACGAACGCATACAACCGACAAAATTGTCTTGATTAGCAATTACACGCAGACTCTCGATTTATTTGAGAAGCTCTGCCGGACCAAGAAGTGCATATACACATTATTGGATAGGCGCCACGCTGACCTGATCCCTCTTTCTAGATACGGTTGTTTCCGCCTCGATGGGACTATGAGCATAATCAAACGCCAGAAACTTGTTGACCAGTTCAACGATCCTGAAGGAAAAGAATTTATCTTCTTGCTCAGCAGTAAAGCTGGAGGATGTGGGATTAACCTCATTGGCGCGAATCGTCTTATTTTGTTTGATCCTGGTATGATGATTAGAGCTTTCCAGTCCTTCTCGATATATTCATTGGGGAATGGGACAGACTGGAATCCCGCCGCTGATCAGCAAGCCCTGGCTCGAGTTTGGCGTGATGGTCAGAAGAAAGAATGTGAGTCCATCCTTCCGACATCACCCTGCTAAGCTCACGAGTGCTGTTGATATAGGCTTTGTATACCGCTTCATCTCAACCGGCACGATTGAAGAGAAAATTTTCCAGCGGCAGGCCAACAAACAAGCACTCTCGTCCGCCGTAGTAGATGAAAAAGAAGACACGGAGCGGCACTTCTCCGTCGATGCCCTCCGCCAGTTGTTTTTATTTAACGAGAAGACGCTGTGTGAGACGCACGAAACATTCAAGTGTAAGCGATGTCAGAATGGGAAACAGGTCATCAAAGCACCTGCGTTGTTGTATGGGGATGCCAGCACGTAAGTATCCCGTTCCGTTGTGGCGGCCGTATTAACTTGTGTGGATACACAGATGGAATCATTTCACGAATGCTGAGCTCAAGAACAATCATGACGATTTGTTACGTGCTGAAGTTGGTTTACCGGAAGTGTCTTTCGTCTTCCAATACATTAGTCATTAGGGTGCTTCCTAATTTTGTCCGGACTTTGCATCATTAATATTATAGTCTCATATATTATCTGTTTTTATCATGAGGTATATTATATCACTGATGCACCTCATGACTCAACCAACGCAAATCGTGGTCCACCTTGACTTGTGATCATGAAAAGGTATAACTGTTGAATTACACGCGAAATATATCCAAATTGTTACAGATAATCATATCACGGCAGGACGTCGTCCCAATCTCCCCACTTCCCTCCTGCCTCCCGTACTTTCACTTTCTCACCCGTCATCCCGAAATACAAAGCCTTGAACCAAGATTTCATCTCGTCTTCAGCGAATGGCCCGAAAGCCTCCTCGGCTTGCCCCGCAGGGACGTTCCCTGGAACGTCCCATTTGTACTCATATTGCATGTCGGCGGATGGCGGAATCCATGAGGGATCGACTATGCCAGAGGATCGGACAGTACGGACAAGTTCTTCATAAGTTTTAGAATAGATGTCGGTGTCACCGAGCGACATGATATTTGAGGCGAGATGGGTAATCTGTTCAATGATCGAAGGAGCCTTAATGTCTTTGTCGACATCTATAGCGTTGTTATTGATCTCCACTTTTCCCTTGAATTTAGCACTGTATTATACGTAGTTAACAACCGCCATCCAAGGTGACAGGAAAAATCTCTCACCCTTTGCTACCCCCCTGACTTTTCTTTGCGCGAGCACCAAGTCGTTGTAGAGCTTCCAATACCGTCTCCCCTTTCTTCAGCATCCCTAGCAGCTCTTTCTCCAGGGCGCCTTTTCCACCACTCTCTTCCAATTCTCTCTCCTCTGCCATTATCCTTTCCTTCTGTTGTCGCTCCTGCTGTCGCTTCCGCCGCCTGGCTAGTCTGATTTCTTTGTCATCCAATCCCTCCATCCAACGATCGTGAACACCATGTGGATCAAATGACCGGACATAACTTCCGTCCTCGGTGAATTTCCCCTCTTCCATCTCCTCCCGCATGTTGAATGACGAAAGCTCGAACCCCATCCCAGCCTTCTTCTTCCGCTCAGCGTCGTCCTCATCCTCCGGCTCGGCATCTCCTGAATCAACATCCGACCCTGACTTGTCTCCGAATTCCTGACCTTCAATATCGCCTAGTCGCAGGTATTCCTCTTTCCTTTTCACATTCGTCTCTTGCTTCTTCTCCTTGTCTGCCACAGCAAACATATCATCTTCATCGTCCTCTCCATCACCTTCTCCTTTCTTTCTGCTCAGTACAACTCCCTCTCCATCGTCACTTGAGTCTGAATCATACCCTTCGTTTTTGACACGGCCTTTGCGCTTGGCTGATGGGTTTTCTAGAGCGGAGTCGACTTCTTCAGCAAAGTTGACAGGATCTTCTGAGGGCTCAACAAAACGTGTTTTCTTGGAAATATGGCGACTACTTTGCGATGTTGATGCTTCAGCATTCGAGCCAGCGGTACGCTTTTGACTTGTTCGTGGAGGCATGCGGGTACCCGAGTCACTGTAGTTTACCTTGTCAAGTCAAGGTCTGTGGAAACCCATAATTGCGTGGGAATGTCGTAAATGCCAAACGCTGTCCAAATAATACATGTACATCCGTGTTGTACAACCGCATAATACTAGTAGTAGCCGCTTTCTTTGCCCTGCTGCCACAAGTTGGCCAAGCCCCACGACATCATCTCGTTGGTTGTGAGCCTCAATAGATTAGTATCAATTGTCCCAGAAATCTGTAATGGAATAACATCTGGAGAATCATTCAGTCTCTGACTCTCTGTGCCAT
>Ga0210387_10002116_pt1 | contig 15078 bp, 10 predicted proteins | sample IncBWC7OmetaG_FD_160108 | JGI IMG/M metagenome (GOLD analysis project Ga0210387, IMG submission 160108) | Forest soil microbial communities from Barre Woods Harvard Forest LTER site, Petersham, Massachusetts, United States - Inc-BW-C-7-O ...
ATTGGCCTCGCATGGAACGTGGGATCAACCGATTCTCCAACTGTAATTCGCGGCGCGTGGGGTCTCTATTACGCTCAGCTTCCCACGATCTTTTTGCCGACAGCCGGCGGCGGTAGGACAACGGGCCTTTTCTGCTTCTCTGGCCCATCATGCCAACCTCCCGTAGGTTTCCCTTACTTGTTCCCGCAAACGACGTCCTTGAGCATCGGTCAACTTTGCACAACGCCTGACCCGAGCAACGGCGTCATTTACGGCTGCCCGGCGCCCAATATCGTCGATCCTAGCTTCCAGAACCCCCGCATCTCGAACTTGACCGGGAGCGTGGAGCACACATTCGCTCGTAGCTGGACGGCGACACTCACGTTTGCCTGGGCGAAGTCATCCCATCTTCGGACGGGCGGTTACGGCTCAGAAGAAGCGTGGTATCGGAACTTCACGACCAACGGAGTGGACCAGTTCGGACGAGCGATTCTGACCGGAGTACTGGATGATACGCTCGCATCGAGCACTAACATCACGGCCAGCTACGCCCGCGGCAATTACGAATCTGCCGTCTTCAACCTCACCAAGCGCTTCTCGAACCACTTCCAATTGTTCACGAACTTTATCTGGTCAGAGAACAAGGACAATGGAGCGAGCGAGCGCGACACGGACACCTATTTCGGACAACAGGATCCGTTTAACATCAACCTCGACTACGGCCGCAACGGGTTGGACATCAAGCAACAGTTCAAGGCGGGCGGCGTGTATGAGTTCCCGATGGGCTTTACAGCCAGCGCGACAGTGATCGCTCATTCCGGCGTTCCTTTCCCGCTGTATATCGATACCGACATCAACGGGGACGGCGTTGCCAATTCCGGTTTCTCCCACAACAACGACCGCCCCAGCCTGGCCCTGGCGAACGGAAGGGATATTCTGGTCGGACGCTATCCGTATAACCAGCCGGGCTTCGCGGAGTTGGATGCTCGAATCCAGAAGGATTTCAAGATCACCGACAGGTATCACGTGCTGCTATCGGGCGACTTCTTCAACCTGACGAACCGCGGCAACGTGTACTCCAACGGCGATACGAACGGCACGCTTGGCTATGATGAGGCAAGCGGAAATTGCACTCCGCGTCCTGCCGGAGAACTCGGGTTCAATTGTACGCCGCTCGCAGCGCTTCCGAGGCTCACACGGCACGGTGCGAATCCTGCTGCCCTGGGCTTCATCAACGAGATCGCCCCGGGCAGCACGCCGTTTGCGTTCCAGGCAGGAGCCAAGTTCACGTTCTAATGACCTTGGGCCCTGCTGGACGAAGGCGGTTTTTGCAAGGACTTGGAAGTTAAGTAATGCTGGCAGCAGCCGGGAGGGAAACCTTCCGGCCTGCTGCTGGCGCAACTCCCTCCGATGCAAATCACTCCAGCGTGAATCCCGACACTCCTCTGCGCTGGCCTAAACCAATCGGCAGTCCCGTGCTCGAAAGCCTTCGCCCGGTAATTGAAAATTCGCGCGACGTCCACACGCACGTGGACAAAATCGTGGAAGTAGCGGGCTGGATGGCGTACGAAGAGCTGCCCATGCCGGAATATCACCTACCAACCGGCGTGGGCGTGAACGATCCGAATGAAGCCATCGACTTCATTATGGTCGCTGATGTGATCGATACGGCCTTTACCGATTTCAAGACGCACGTGAAGTTCACCACCGAATTTGCCGGCCAGCACTGGTCGGATTCCGAAGCCGAGTTTGCCTGCATCAAGCGCGCGATGGACAAAGGCGTTCCGATCCTCGACGGCAATTTCCTAGCGAAGATCACGCGCGAGGAGCTCAATGAAATTTTCGCGGGCAACATCGAAATGCCGATGCTCGATGAAAAGCTCGCCGTGCTGCATCAGGTGGGCCCCGTGCTCGCCTCGAAGTACAACGGCAAGTTTTCGAACTTCGTTCATTCCTGCCCGCCGCGGCTTTACGACAACGGCAAAGGCATCATCGACCGCCTCGTAGTGGAGTTCCCGCGCTTCAACGATGTGAGCCCGTACGACGGCCACGAGATCAAGCTCTACAAACTGCCGCAGCTCGGCATCTGGTTTGTCTATTCGAGCCTTCACCCGGCGGGTAAATTTCAATTGGACGACATTGGCGCGATGACCGCTTTCGCGGACTATATCGTTCCCGTCGCGCTGCGGCTACTCGGTATCACGAGCTACTCCCCTGCACTCGAAAACGCAATTAACACGTATCAGATGATTCCGCGGAACAGCCCTCAGGAAGTGGAGATTCGCGCGCACTGCATCTACGCCACCGCGCTTCTGCGTGAGGAAGTAAACAAAATTCGTCCGGCCGAAAAACAGGTGATCATTCCGCAGATCGATGCCCGGCTCTGGATGCCCTACCACACCACGTTCTGGCCTCACCACTTGACGAAAACCATCATGTATTAGCTTTTGCTCGGGGGATTCTCCATGGAAACAAGCCGACGCGCGTTCGTGAAGGCAATTTCTGCGCTCTCCGTTGCAGCCACAGGCAGCCCACGGTTCCTCAGCACTGGAGGGGCCGCGACGCGAACGGCGCCCCATCCCAGGGCCGCGAGGCCGGAGACCACCCGCTGGCCCAAGCAGATTGGCAGCCCGGTGCTGGAGAGCATCGGACCTGCAATCGAAAATTCGCGCGACGTCTTCACACATGTGGACAAAATCGTCGAGGTAGCCGGATGGATGGCTTATGAAGATCTCGCGATGCCGGTGTACCCAGTGCCTACGGGCGTGAAATCTACGGACCCGAATGACGTGGTTGATCTTTTGCTCGTGGCCAATTCCATCGACACGGCGTTTACCGACTTCAAGACGCACGTGAAGTTTCAGGTGGACTATGAAGGGCAGCACACCTCGGATTCAGACGCCATGTTCGCGTGCTTAAATCGAGCCATGAACACCGGCGTGCCGATGCTCGATGGCAAGTTCCTCGCAAATGTAACGCGCCCCGAGCTGGAGAAAATATTCGCCGGCAATATTGAAATGCCAATGCTCGATGAAAAGCTGGCGGTGCTTCATCAGGTAGGTTCGGTGCTGACTGAAAAATATGACGGGCGCTTTCACAATTTCATAAAGTCGTGTCCCCCGCTGCTCTATGACAATGGGCAGGGTCTCGTGGAACGCATGGCGAAGGAATTTCCACGATTCAATGATGTGAGCCCCTATGACGGCCACGAGATCAAGTTCTACAAGCTGGCGCAGCTCGGACTGTGGTTCGCATTCGCCACGTATCCGAAGGACGGCCCGGTGCGGCTGAAAGACGTCGAGAAAATGACCACCTTCCCAGACTACATCGTACCGGTGGCTTTGCGCCTTCTGGGAATTAACAGCTATTCACCGGCACTGGAACACGCAATCGACACGTATCAATTAATTGCGCGCGATTCCACGCAGGAAGTAGAAATTCGGGCGCACAGCATTTACGCGACTGCCCTGCTTCGCGAGGAGATCAACAAGATTCGCCCTGCGGATTTGCAGGTGATCATTCCGCAAGTGAACGAACGGCTCTGGACTCACTATCACACGACCTTCTGGCCACATCATTTGACGAAGACGATCATGTATTGAGCAGCAAACGGCTCTGGAATTGATTAGGCTTGAAAGGAATGAACTCTTGAAAATACGCCCTATAACCACATGTCTCATCTTGGCGGCATTGCTTGGAGCAGTATGCATTCCAGCCGCTGCTCAAGAAAAACTCAAAGTGATTATTGACCAGGACTGCGCCGGTCCCGGCGGCACAGACATGCAAGCTGTGCTCGCGATCGTGAATTCGCCCAAGGTCGACGTGCTGGGCATCACGGTGGTCACCGGCGATGCCTGGCGCGACGAAGAAGTCCAACACACATTGCGGCTGATGGAAATCATCGGACGCACGGACATTCCTGTGGTGCCGGGAGCCGTGTTTCCTATCGTAAACAGCAAGGAATCGATGGCGCGATGGGAAAAACTGTACGGAAAAGTGGTGTATCAAGGCGCGTGGAATTATGGCAAGCCGATCCACGGCCCGTTTGAAGTGCCGCCCATGCCGGAGGGTGCCCCCACTACGAAGGCTGCGAATGAAGATGCGGCACATTTCCTGGTTCGCACCGTGCGCCAGTATCCGCATCAGGTGACGATTTATGCGGGTGGCCCGCTGATGAACTTGGCGCTAGCACAGATGATCGATCCGGAATTTGCATCGCTCACCAAGGAATTGATCATCATGGGCGGGAGCATTCATCCCGAGACGGACGATCCGGAGTTCGCCACCACCCCACGACGCGAATTCAATTTCTGGCTCGATCCCGAATCTTCCTACAAGGTGTTTCACTCGCCGTGGCCGCGCATCATCGTTACCACGGTCGATATTTCTGTGAAAACGAACATGGACAAGAATGTGATTGCGCAAATCGCGAAAGGAACCACGCCGGCCGCTCAGTACGTCGCGAAATACGCTTACACCGGCTATTTGTGGGACGAACTCGCCGCCGTCGCGTGGCTCGATCCAACAATCATCACGAAGACGACGAATCTCTACATGGACGTGTCTGTCGATCACGGGCCGAGCTACGGCGACACGCTCGTTTGGCCGGCAGGGAGCCAGCCTGGCCTTGGCGAGCAGCAGGTAGTAGTGCAGGAAAACGTCGACACGGAAAAATTCTACAAGGAATTTATCGAGTTGATGACGCGCCCAACTCCCGGATCAAAATAAGACGCGCTCTGCTGACACCGAATCATCGAGATCGCTTTCGACAGCCAGGAGCCACACGATGCCTCAAACGGCCAAGATCGCTTGTCTGCTTCTACTTTTCGCCGCTGCATTTGCTTCGGCCTCCGCGCAAACGAAACGTAAAGTAATCATCGATCAGGACGCGCGCGGCCCCGGCAGCACGGACCAGCAGGCGATCCTGCTTCTGATTCAGTCACCGCAGACAGACGTGCTAGGCATCACCATCGTCAGCGGGGATCAGTGGCGTGACGAAGAAGTAGCGCATACGCTTCGGATGCTCGAAATCGTCGGCCGCACGGATATTCCCGTCGTTCCCGGCGCGATTTTCCCGCTCGTCAATTCGCGCGAAGACGAAGCTCGCTGGGAAGCGCTCTATGGCAAGGTTGTTTATAAGGGCGCATGGAACCCCGGTTATCGACCCGATCCCTACGCGATTCCGCCGATGCCGGAAGGAAAACCCACCACCAAGCCGTCAGCGGAAGACGCCGCGCATTTCCTGATTCGCATGGTCCACAAATACCCTCACGAAGTGACAATCTATGCGGGCGGCCCGCTCACCAACCTGGCGCTCGCAATCTCTATCGATCCTGAATTCGCGAAACTCGCGCAAGAGCTTGTGTTCATGGGCCCGATTATCAATCCCGGAACGGCCGATCCCGAGTTCTATCAGGCACCGCGTCGCGGCTTCAATTGCTGGTGGGACCCGGAAGCGACTCGTATCGTGTTTCGCGCGCCGTGGCCGAAGATTACGGTGACCACAATCGACATCTCGATCAAGACGAATCTCAGCAAAACGATGTTGGACGAGCTTGCGAAAACGCAGACTCCCGTCGCGCAGTACGTCACAAAATATTCGCACGGGGGATACATGTGGGACGAACTCGCGGCCGAAGCATGGCTCGACCCGAGCATCGTCACAAAGGAGCAATTTTTATACATGGATATTTCGCTCGATCGTGGGCCAAGTTACGGCGATACGCTTGTGTGGCCCGCAGGAAGCCAGCCTGGCCTGGGCGAACAGCAAGTTCACATCTTGGAAGAGGTCAATACGGAGAAGCTCGATCGAATGTTTCTTGACTTGATGTCCGCGCCAACGCCGGCGGCGAGCCTCAAATAGCTGCGGCGGTATTTGCGTCAGGGCGAAACCGGCTTGGCACCGGATACTGACGCGAGCGCCTTCCTATAATCGGGATCGTCCGGCGAAATTTCCACGGCTTTCTTGTATGCCGCAATCGCGCGTGGGCGGTCATTGCGTTTCTGATAGATAGCGCCTATCTCAAAATATGCATCTGATTCCCTGGGGTTGATCAACGTCGTCTGCTCGAACGACGCGAGCGCCTCGTCGGACTTTCCTTGCCTCTCCAGAATTTTCCCCTGCACGTACAAAAAATCCGGATGGTGCGGCCCTCGAACGAGCGCTTCACTGATAGCTTCGCTTGCCTTTTCCAAATTGCCTGCCGAATAATAAAGCTTCGCGAGAATCGAATAGGCAGCTCCGCTATTCGGATCCTTCACCAAAGCTTGTTGAAGAAGATTTACCGCTCCCTGAAAGTCGTTCGTCAACGCCGCATCATTCGCTTGCTGAACCAAGTGGTTTGCTTGCGCTTCATTCTCTTTTGCACTTCGCTCCTTCTGCGACGCCGTTTCAAATTCGGCGGCGGTTTTTTCGGCCTGCTCTGCTTGCCCTGCGCATCGGTACGCGCGAGAAAGAAGAAAAAGCGTTTCGGAACTGGCGGTCTTAGCTTGAGCCTCCGACTCCGCAATCGGTTCAAGTGCGGCCACAGCTTCGCTGCAGCGCTTCGAAATTTCCCCCTGGCTGGCACCCTCCGGCGTTCTCAGCAAAATCTTCCCCAGTATTGTGCGCCCGCGCAAATTCTGGGGCTGAAGAGCGACTACCTTTTGCGCGTCTGGAAGCGCGAGAGCATCTTTGTTCTGATCGGAATAGATTTCGGCGCGTAGGAAATGTGCGAGCGCGTTGTCCGGATCTCGTACGAGAACCTTTTCCAGTTCCGCCAACGCACTCGGCAAATCTCCTTTTGCCTTGTACGCTGCGGCAAGGAGATTACGCGTCTCAGCATTCGCGGGCGCAAGCGCGAGCGAAGCCTTTAGGTGGCCGATGGCCGCATCATATGTTTGCTGCTGGATTTCGAACTCGCCTATCGCCGCCAGCGGCTCGGGCGATTTCGGATGTTCGCGGATCGCGCGCTCCAGCGCTCGCTTCGCTTCCTCATTGTTCCGAACGGCGCGGTATCCTTGAGCGAGCCCCAGTTCAGCGGTCAGATTGTGCGGTGCGATCCTTAGCGCTTCTTGAAACGCAGCAATTGAATCCGTGAGCTGGCCCGATTTCAAGAGAACAGCGCCCAACTCCAGGCGGAGGCTAAGATCATTCGGCGCGAGTGCGATTGCTTTCTCGTAGCTCTGAATCGCCGCATCCCACTGCCCGTTTGCAATCGATGAATGGGCGTCCTGCTTAAACTTTTCGGCCGATGCCGGCGAAGCCTGGCGCGCCTCAATGTTTGTGCAACTGAAAGCGAGGGCAAAGATCGCAGCCACCAACAATCGCGTTAAAAGAACACTCGTAAAATTGTTCCGGCCTGGAACGAACTTTCCTGCGCGCCAATTCATGCGCGAAATTATAACATTTACAATTGACGCGCCTCGTTTCGACACGCTAAAAACGCCTCCAAACTGCCCTTTTTCCTTGACTCACGCTGTGGCGCAAACTATAAACAGCGCCTGCCCACAATGAATTGTCTTAACCGTTGTACCGGCCAACATTTCCCGCACTCATACTCGACAAAACCGGTGGGGCTTCAAGGAGCATCAACAAGTATGCGTCCAAAATCCATAGTGCTCACGGCAGCCGTCCTGCTGCTTGCCTTGCCAAACTTCGCGCAAACGAAGCGCAAAGTGATCATCGATCAGGACGCGCGCGGTCCCGCAACCACCGACCAACAATCGATCCTCGTCTTTCTGCAATCGCCGGAGGTCGAAACGCTCGGCATCACAGTCGTCAGCGGCGATATGTGGCGCGACGAAGAAATGGCGCACACACTGCGAATGCTCGAACTCGTGGGCCGCACGGATGTCCCGGTAGTTCCCGGTGCCGTCTATCCCCTGATTAACCGGATGGAGATGATCGAACGGTGGGAAGGACTTTATGGCAAGGTTCGCTATCAGGGCGCCTGGAACAAAAAACCAATTGGCGATGGCCAGCGCGGAACTTTTCATGGGCCTTACGATATCCCGGAATTGAAAGAAGGCAACCCGACCACGAAGCCGATTGAGGAAGACGCCGCTCATTTCATCATTCGGATGCTTCACAAATATCCGCACGAAGTCACTCTATATGCGGGAGGTCCGCTCACCGACGTCGCGCAAGCCATCAGCATCGACCCCACGGTTCCCGACCTCGCGCAAGAGCTCGTAATCATGGGCGGCGCAATTGCCCCCGCAATTCCCTATCCCTGGGCAACAACCAATCGTCGCGAATTTAATTTCTGGTGGGACCCCGAATCCGTCCACATGACTCTCACCGCCCCCGGCTGGCACAAAATCACGATCACGACCGTGGATATCTCGATCAAGACGCGCATGAGCAAGGACATGATTGCGCAAATTGGCAAATCTCCAAACGCGGCTGCACAGTACATTGCGAAATATGCGGACGAAGAATATCGATGGGACGAGCTGGCCGCTGCGGCTTGGCTTGATCCGAGCATCATCACCAAACAGGAACAGCTTTACATGGACATGGACTACTCGCACGGTCCCGGATACGGCAACACGCTCGTGTGGGTACCCGGCACGCAGCCCGGACTAGGCGAAAATCTCGTTAACGTTCCGCAGGAACTCGATCTTGCGAAGTTCGACAAGATGTTCATAGAACTGATGTCGCGTCCCACTCCCGGGGCACAACCGGCGGCAAATGCAAAGTAACTGCACGGGAACGTATCGCTCGCTGAAAAAGCTGCTCGCCGCTCTAAAGGAGCCTCTTCAAAATATGCATTTCAGGCCCATCTTGGCTGTTGCACTCATACTCCTGCTCGCAGCAGCCGCGAACGCGCAAACGAAGCGCAAAGTAATCATCGATCAGGACGCGCGCGGCCCTGCAACCACGGACCAGCAATCGATTCTTGTCTTCTTGCAATCACCGGAAGTGGAAACGCTTGGGATCACGATCGTGAGCGGCGATATGTGGCGAGACGAAGAAGTCGCACACACACTTCGAATGCTAGAAATCGTCGGGCGCACGGATATTCCGGTGGTCCCGGGTGCGATTTTCCCACTAATCAACCGCGAGGAAATGATTCTTCGCTGGGAGCAGCTCTACGGCAAAGTCTCCTACAAAGGTGCGTGGAATAAAACGCCTCTCGGAGATGGCCAGCGCGGCGTTTATCACGGCCCGTTCGAGGTGCCGCAGATCGTGGAAGGAAATCCCACTACAAAGCCCTCCGCAGAAGACGCGGCGCATTTCATCATCCGCATCGTCCACAAATATCCGCATGAGGTGACGATCTACGCTGGCGGCCCGCTTACAAATATCGCGCAAGCACTCAGCCTTGATCCGGCGGTGAGCGATCTCGCCCAAGAACTTGTCGTCATGGGCGGAAGCATTGCTCCCGTCGTTCCCGATGATTGGGCTCCTGAAAATCGGCGCGAATTTAATTTCTGGTGGGATCCGGAAGCAGTTCACATGGTCTACACCGCGCCCTGGCACAAGATTACGGATACCACCGTCGATATCTCCGTGAAAACCTGGCTAAAGAAAGCCATGATTGCCGAGATTGCGAAATCACCCAATTCCGCGGCCCAATATCTGGCAAAATACGCGGACGAAGAATTCCGCTGGGATGAGCTAGCCGCGGCAGCGTGGCTCGATCCGAGTATTATCACAAAAGAAACACAACTCTACATGGACATGGATTACTCGCACGGCGCAGGCTACGGCAATACGATCGTGTGGGCGCCGGGGACTCAGCCCGGCCTCGGCGAGCAACTCGTTCATGTGCCTCTCGAACTCAACCTCGAGAAGTTCGACAAGATGTTTATCGACCTGATGACGCGGCCCACTCCCGGCGCACATCAAGTGGCCCACTAATCCGCAATACCGAGGTTTCGCATGTCTAAGAGCGTCGACGTCGTTGGAATCGGAAGCTGTACGGTAGACTATTTTGCAATCGTCCCTCGCCTCCTCGGTCCTGAAGAGAAAATCAACGCGACTCGAATGGAAATTCACGCTGGCGGCGTAACGGCGAATAATCTCACCCAAGTCGCCCGTCTTGGTACGAGCACTGGTTGGCTGGGCTTGATCGGTGATGACGAAGCCGGTCGCATCATTCAAAAGGCCTTCACCGATGACGGCATGGACCTCTCCGGAATCGAGGTCGTGAAAGGCGAAATGTCCTCGCTCACGTGGATTCCTGTAGACGTCCAGGGTGAGCGCTGCATCTACATGTTCCCAAACGTCACAGGGAAAATTACCTGCTTCCAGGTCGATAACCGATTCGCGCCGCACATCAAAGGTGCGAAGCATTTTCATACCGAAGCGTCGCAACTCCCGATCGTGCCTGTAAAACAGGCGATGAAACTCGCTAAGCAGGCAAATGTGCGAGTGATTTTTGATCTCGACGTTTCTCCGAGCTTTTTCGCGCAGGCAAACCTCGGCACGCAGGAAGAGCTTGTTGCGTCGCTCAAGCTTGTTGACGTGCTAAAGCCATGCAAAGCCGCGGCCCGCGAGATGACCGGCGAAGCCGATTACGCGAAGATCGCTAGTAAGCTGCTCGATCTCGGTCCCACCGTCGTCGCGGTCACGATGGGTCCCGAAGGGTGCTTGATCGCCACGCGCGAGAAAATGGTGCATGTTCCGGGCTTCAAAATTAAGCCGGTCGATACCACAGGAGCGGGCGATGCATTTATGGGCGGCCTTTCCTACGGGCTTTTGCAGGGATGGGACCCGCAGCGAGTCGGCCTTTTCGCGAATGCTTGCGCGGCACTATGCTGTTTGAAAGTGGGCGCGCGCGCGATGTCAAAACTCGGCGAAGTCGTCGCGTTCATCAAATCGAATAGTCCCGCGGGAGCGCCTGAATTCTAAGACGCATAATGCGGTCCTGAAGTCGTAGCACCAAAAGGAGCGACATGTTCACACCGCAAAACTTTGGCCTTGCTCTGGCGATGATGCTCACCGCCTCGATCTGCTGGGGATCCTGGGCCAATACCTACAAGGGCGTGAAGGGTTATCGCTTCGAACTTTTCTATTGGGACTACGCAATCGGAATTTTTCTCGCCGCGCTCATCTACGCGCTCACAATGGGAAGCGTTGGCAATAACGCGGATAGTTTTCTCAACAATGTCCATTCCGCTGACGCCGCGAATATCGGCCGAGTTCTTTTCGCAGGCTTGATTTTCAATCTCGCGAATCTTCTCCTTGTCGCTGGTATTGACATGGTCGGTCTCGCCACCGCGTTCCCAGTTGCGATCGGTATCGCTCTCGTCGTCGGCACGATCCTCAGTTACATTCTCCAGCCCAAAGGGAACGTGATCATGATCGGCGCCGGCCTCCTCTGCGGAGTGATCGCCGTCGTGCTCGACGGTAAGGCTTATGGCGAACTCAGCGCCAACAAAGTCGTGTCACGCAAAGGCCTGATTACTTGTGTCGTGTCCGGTATTCTAATGAGTACCTGGGCGCCTTTTTCAACTCACGCAATGACCCACGGCAACACGCTCGGGCCTTACAGCGTCAGCGTTTTCCTCTGTCTCGGCGCGCTACTTTCGTGTTTCATCTGGAATTTCTACTTCATGAAGCACCCGCTCGTCGGCGAACCAGTCGCGTTCAGTGGTTTCTTCCACGGCCCCGTGCACGGCCACGTTCTTGGCCTGATCGGCGGCGCAATCTGGTCTACAGGACTCGTCTTCGATCTCGTCGCTTCCGTAAAAACGGGTGTCGCCATTTCTTACTCGATCGGACAGTCCGCTCCCATGGTTGCCGCGCTCTGGGGTATTTTTGCCTGGAAGGAATTCGCCGGCGCCAACAAAAAGGCGCAGGTATATCTCGCGCTAATGTTCATTTTTTACATCGTCGCGATCCTGCTGATCGCTCACGCAACCGCGTAGTTATTTCGGTCGCGACTTACGATTGTCATTCTGTGCGGAGCGTCGGCCGAAGAATCTCTCTTCATGTAGGCGCTACCCGAAATCAGCGTGACGATTTTATCTGCGTTGATCTGTGTTCATCTGTGGTTTCAAAGCTTCCGCTCTAAACCGGCGGCCGCCGAAACCCTCCGCAAGCATCCTCAATCTTCGCTGCCACCGCGAGCACCGCTTCTTCCTCCCACGGTCGCCCAACGACCTGAACTCCAATCGGCAGTCCCTCAGGCGACGCGCCAACCGGCACGACTGCCGCCGGATTTCCAAGCAAGTTGAACCACTGCGAATACGCCATCGCTTTCAAGTATTCCACTTTGCGTCCGCCTCCAACGCTCCACTCTCGCTCTCCGTGTTTGAACGCTGGCACCGCACACGCCGGGCACAGCAGAATCGGAAACCGCTCCATCTTCGCGAGAAATGCACTGCGAAGCACATCGCGCCCCAGCAACGTGCTCAACAGTTCGGGGCCGCCGAGCGGCTTCTCTCCTGCCACCCAATGCCGAAATTCCCGCAGGAGCGGGCTAATCGCGCTGTCGTGGCCGTCGAGCATCGGCGAGAACGCCATCTGTCCTGCCCGTCCAAATAAATTCCACCAGTACTGCCAGATGCGATCCAGATTTTCCGGCCGCCACGCTTCCACCTCGAATCCTTGATTCCTCAACGTCTCGGCTGCCTTGCGCACAGCCGCTGCCGTTTCCGGCGTCACAGGAATTGTCTCGTCGTCCTCGAAATAAGCGACGCGAAGCCTTCGAACCTCGTCGTCTTTCCACCGGCGTAGCGCCACTGGCGCGGAAGCAGGATCGCCCGGATCAGGCCCTGCCATGACTTCAAACAGCCGCTCCACGTCGCGCACTGTTCGCGCCATCGGCCCTACAACTCCGAGATATGAAAACGGTCCCGCGGATCCCGGAAAATGCGCGGTGGAAGGAATCCTTCCCGGCGTGGGCTTTAGCCCGCAAATTCCTGCAAAGTGCGCGGGAATGCGAATGGACCCGCCGCCGTCGCTTCCCACGCCGCCCGCCGAACATCCCGCCGCGATAGCCGCCGCTTCCCCGCCGCTGGAGCCGCCGGGCGTGCGCGCCAGGTCCCAAGGGCTGTTCGTGCGTCCGTATAGCGAATTGTCCGTCTCGTAAGCCATCAACAATTCCGGCACATTTGTATTTCCAAGGATGATCGCGCCGGCTCCGCGCAAACGCGCCACCAGAGGCGCATCGAATTCCGGAAGATTTCCTTTTCGCAATTCGCTGCCGCACTCGCAAGGCAATCCCGCCACGTCCACCGAGCTTTTGATCGAAATCGGCACGCCATGAAGCGATCCAAGCGCATTCTTTCCGCCGGGCGCGGTCACGGCCGCCTCCGCAGCGTTCGCCCGCGCCCGGGCACGATCTGCATCCACGCTCACAAAAGCATTCAACTTCGGATTGATCTTCTCTATACGAGCCAAGTGCGCATCCACCAGTTCCACAGGCGAAATCTCGCCCGCTCGCACTTGCTCCGCCATTCCGATCAACGAGCCATACAGAACGTCGTCCACTCTGGCCTCCGCGCATTCCCAGCTATTTCGTTCGAGCGGGCCGCAGTCTATCACGCGCAGATTACATGCCAACACCAGGGCATTGCCGCTGTGTGAGCATCGAATTACTGGCGGAAGGTGAACTCAACGGCCCAACCGCGCAGCGCGGCTAGTACAAAAGCATTATTGCCGAGTCTCTCCCGCGAGCGCGAGAATGCACCCCTCCTTGCAGATAAACCGCTCAATTATTGTGCGTAATAGGATCCCCGAACGGCGAATGCTCGCATGAGGCGCGCCACATCCATCCTGCTCGCAATCCTCTTCCTGACGGCCGCATACGTCTACGCTTGGCCTACCGCGAGCGTGCCTTACTTCGCAGGCGTAATCGTTCACCTCGCCGCCGGAATCGCGCTGGTCATCACACTCGCTTTCACGCTGAACAGGATCCTTCGCGGAGCGCCAACGGCATCAAAAATCGGATGGATTCTCATCGCGCAGGGCGGAATTCTCGGCGTGGCTCTGATTTTCACAGGAACTCGCCGCACCGAATGGCCGCTTCTTTACGTTCACATCGCAGCGTGCACCGCAGGAGGAGCTTTCCTTGCGGCGGGATGGATGGGACATCATCGCCGCTATAAAGTTGGGTCGTCTCACGCCACCGAAGCAATTCTCCGCTGCGTATTTTCTCTCACCGTTGCTGCAGCGCTTTTTGCAGGCGTGCGCTGGCTTCGTAGCGTCCCCTGGGAGCGCAGCCACCGGATCGAAAATCCCGCGATCGCTCCGGCCTCGATGGATAACGAAGGAGATGGCCCCGCTGGCCCGTTCTTTCCTAGTTCCGCGCAAACGCTCCATCACGGCCAGATTCCCTCGAGTTACTTCATGGAATCGCAAAGCTGCGAACGCTGCCACGCCGATATCTACAAGCAATGGCAAAGTTCCGCGCATCACTTCTCTTCGTTCAATAACGCCTGGTATCGCAAGAGCATCGAGTACATGCAGGACGTGGTCGGCGTGAAGCCTTCGAAATGGTGCGCTGGCTGCCATGATCCTGCGCTGCTCTATAGCGGCATGTTCGATCGCCCGATTCGCGAAATCGAAAACACTCCAGCAGCCCAAGCGGGCTTGGGCTGCATGATGTGCCACTCGATCGCGCAAGTGAAGAGCACCATGGGACAGGCTGACTTCGAGCTCGAATACCCTGCGCTGCACAAACTCGCTGCTAGCAAGAATCCTTTTGTCCGCCGCGTTCACGATTACCTCACGGAACTGAATCCCGAGCCGCACCGCCGCGTATTTCTGAAGCCCTTCATGCGCACACAGACCGCAGAGTTCTGCTCTACGTGCCACAAAGTCCATCTCGACATTCCAGTGAACCACTATCGATGGACGCGCGGCTTCAACGATTACGACAACTGGCAAGCGAGCGGAGTCAGCTGGCAGGGCGCGCGTTCGTTCTACTATCCTGCGAAAGCGATGGCTTGCCCTGATTGCCACATGCCCGCGGAAAAATCATCGGATGCAGGCGCGATCGCTGGAGCCATTCACTCGCACCGCTTCCCTGCAGCTAGTACCGCGCTTCCATTTGTCAACGGCGACCCCAAACAGCTCGCCGACACCGAGAAATTCCTCACCGACAAAGAGCTGAGCGTCGACATCTTCGCGATCTCGCCGGAAGATCCTCCGAAAAAATCTGC
>Ga0210387_10002120_pt1 | contig 15063 bp, 11 predicted proteins | sample IncBWC7OmetaG_FD_160108 | JGI IMG/M metagenome (GOLD analysis project Ga0210387, IMG submission 160108) | Forest soil microbial communities from Barre Woods Harvard Forest LTER site, Petersham, Massachusetts, United States - Inc-BW-C-7-O ...
GCCAACGATACCGGATCGTCGTCGACCGACAGGATCACGTCAGACCCAACCCTGACCGGCGCCGGTGACGCCAACGCCGTCGTTCACTTCACGGTCGACGGCAGCGCCATCGCCGGCACCGCCACCGCCGACGCATCGGGCGCCTGGAGCTTCACGCCGACCGGCCTCGTCAACGGGTCGCACACCGTCGTCGCCAGCGAGACCGACGCCGCCGGCAATACCGCCAGCACGTCACTCGCCTTCACGCTCGACAACACCGCGGCCGCCATCACCGCGCGCCTGGCCAACGACACCGGATCGTCGTCGACCGATAGGATCACGTCGAACCCCACCCTGACCGGCACCGGCGCCGCCAACGCCGTCGTTCACTTCACGGTCGACGGCAGCGCCATCGCCCCGACCGCCACCGCCGACGCATCAGGCGCCTGGAGCTTCACGCCGACCGCCCTCGGCAACGGGTCGCATACCGTCGTCGCCAGCCAAACCGACGCCGCCGGCAATACCGCCAGCGCGTCACTCACCTTCACCCTCGACACGACTGCGCCCGCCATCACCGCGCGCCTGGCCAACGATACCGGATCGTCGTCGACCGACAGGATCACGTCAGACCCCACCCTGACCGGCGGCGGGGCCGCCAACGCCGTCGTTCACTTCACGATCGACGGCAGCGCCATCGCCGCGACCGCCACCGCCGACGCATCGGGCGCCTGGAGCTTCACACCGACCGGCCTCGGCAACGGGTCGCATACCGTCGTCGCCAGCGAGACCGACGCCGCCGGCAATACCGCCAGTGCGTCGCTCACCTTCACGCTCCGACAATACCAATACCGCGGCCGCCATACCGCGCGCCTGGCCAACGCCACCGGATCGTTGTCGACGGATAGTATCACATCGAACGCCACCCTCACCGGCGCTGCCAACGCCATCGCCCCGACCGCCACTGCCGACGCGTCTGGCGCCTCGATCACTGGCGCCTCCATTCTCGAGATTGGCGGCAATTCATCGGCAAACGTGAACTTTGCGGCCGCGGCGACGGGGACTTTGAGACTGGACAATTCGCAGGCTTATACGGGCCAGGTATCCGGATTCTCGCCAGGCACCAAGTTCGACCTGTCGGACATCAACTTTGCCTCAAACACCACTACGGCTACCTATTTTGGTGATACCACGCACGGCACGCTGACTGTGAAGGATGCAAGTAACCACACAGCCAACATCGCTCTCCAAGGCAATTACCTAGGGTTGGTTTGGACAACGTCGGCCGACGGCCACGGTGGCACCACAGTCATCGATCCGCGCATTGTTTCATCCGATCAAACCGCTGGAAATGCGACGATCAGCAATGCCGCTCAACTCGAACTAGCGCCAGGCACATCCGAAAATGTGCTGTTCGCTGGTGGCACTGGCATGCTGAAGTTGAATGACTCGCAACATTACGCTGGTCAGATTTCGGGGATTCGTGGCCGAGACACTCTGAATCTCGCTGATATTACCTTCTCCAGCCAACTGACCCTGGGCTATCGAGCGAATAACGACAATTCAGGAGGCACGCTCACGGTCAATGACGGGATGCATGTGGCAAACCTGGCATTGCTCGGAAGCTATATGGCCACCTCCTTCGTGGCTTCCAGCAATGGCCATGGCGGCACGTTCATTGATCCATCTCGGGAGTCGTCGAACGTTCTGTCGCCTTTGGCTCAGCCTCACGCATGGACGAAGGCATCGTCGAAATGACCACCCGATCCGACAATGCAATAGACCCAGGGCTTTCCGTTCTGGTGATGCTACTGGGTCTTCACGGTATCGGGGCAGATCCCGAGCAGATCCGGCATCGGTTTGCCGCGGGGGCAATCGGCATTCCACAGATATTGCGCTGCGCGAAGGAGCTTGGTCTCAAAGCTCGATCCCGCCGGGGAACCTGGGAACGGCTTGTCAATGCGCCATTACCGGGGATCGTTGGACTGCGTGACGGAGGCTTCCTGCTGCTCGGCAAAATCGGCGACGAAAAGGCCTTGGTCCAGTCACCGCTTTCGCCGCGGCCTACCCTGATGACGAGGGCCGAATTTGAGGCGGTGTGGGATGGACATCTTGTGCTGATGACTCGCCGCGCCGGGCTAGCAAATTTGGCGCGACGGTTCGACATAACGTGGTTCCTCGGCGCCATTCATAAGTATCGACGACTGCTCGGTGAGGTGCTCGTCGCCTCGTTCTTCCTGCAGCTATTCGCCTTGGTCTCACCGCTGTTCTTCCAGGTCGTCATAGACAAGGTGCTTGTGCATCGGTCCCTCAGCACACTCGATGTGTTGATCATCGGACTGGTGGCGATCACGATATTCGAAACCGTACTCGGAATCCTTCGAACCTATCTTTTCGCGCACACCACAAACCGGATCGATGTCGAACTTGGCGCTCGGCTGTTCCGGCATTTGGTGGCCTTGCCGATCGCCTATTTCCAGGCGAGGCGGGTCGGAGATTCCGTTGCCAGGGTGCGAGAGCTTGAAAATATCCGGAATTTTCTGACCAGCTCAGCTCTGACGATCGTCATCGATCTGTTTTTCGTATTTGTGTTCCTGGCGGTGATGTTCGTGTACTCGCCGTTTTTGACCTGGATCGTGCTTGGGGCTTTTCCATTCTATATCGCCATTTCGGCAGGCGCCGCGCCGTTGTTTCGGAGGCGGCTCGATGAGAAATTTGCACGGGGTGCCGAGAACCAGGCCTTTCTGGTAGAAAGCGTGGCCGGTGTCGAGACGCTCAAAGCCATGGCGGTTGAGCCGCAGATGCAGCGCCGCTGGGAGGAGCAGCTCGCAGGCTATGTCGCTGCGACGTTCCGGGTGCTCAGCCTCGGCAACGTTGCGAGCCAATCGGTTCAGCTCGTGAGCAAGCTGGTTACAGCAGGCGTTCTCTACTTCGGCGCCAAGCTCGTCATCGACGGCGATCTATCGGTTGGCGAACTTGTGGCTTTCAACATGTTGGCAGGACGGGCGAGCGCGCCCGTGCTCCGCCTCGCTCAGATCTGGCAAGATTTTCATCAGGCCCGCCTGTCAGTTGCCCGGCTGGGCGATATTCTCAACACTCCGGCAGAGCCGACCTTTAATCCCGGGCGCGCAGCTCTTCCAGCAATCCGCGGGGATATCTCTTTCGAGCATGTGACCTTCCGCTACCGCATCGATGGGTCTGAAGTGCTGCACGACGTCAGTTTCAGCGTGGAGGCCGGGCAGGTCATTGGAATAGTCGGCCCCTCGGGCTCCGGCAAGAGCACGCTTTCCAAACTTATCCAGCGGTTCTACGTGCCGGAAAGCGGGCGTGTGCTGATCGACGGTGCGGATCTCGCCCTGGTCGACACTTCCTGGTTGAGACGGCAATTGGGCGTCGTGCTGCAGGAAAACGTGCTGTTCAACTGCTCGGTGCGGGACAACATTGCGCTCGCCGACCCGGCCATGCCGATTGAGCAGGTTATCGAAGCAGCGAAGCTCGCTGGCGCTCACGCGTTCATCCTGGAGCTACCGGAAGGGTACGACACAATTGTCGGTGAGCGCGGCTCGAGCCTATCGGGGGGACAAAGGCAGCGAATCGCAATCGCGCGCGCGCTGGTCACCAACCCGCGAGTCCTGATCTTCGACGAAGCAACGAGCGCGCTTGACTACGAAAGCGAGCGAGTCATCCAGCAAAATATGAAGGAGATCGTCAAAGGCCGGACCGTTTTTGTAATTGCCCATCGGCTGTCGGCCGTTAGGCGTTCTGACCGGATTATCACGATTGATGCGGGACGCCTCGTCGAGGATGGGACCCATGAGGATTTGGTCAGGACTGGTGGCCGCTATGCTTCGCTCTACCGTATGCAAGCCGGAATCCATGAAGTTGTCTAGGAATCGCGCCAACAATGTCGTCGCCTTGCGTCGTGGACCGAGCCGCCGCGACAGGGGGGAGCTCGCGTTCTTGCCGGCGGCACTCGAAATCGTCGAAACACCTGCATCTCCGATTGGCCGTTCCATTGGTCTGACGATCATTGTGCTCTTTTGCCTGGCATTGATTTGGGCGTCTTTTGGGAAAATAGACATTGTCGCCTCGGCCCCTGGGAAAATCATTCCGAGCGAGCGGACCAAGGTCATCCAGCCGTTTGAGTCGGGAGTGGTGCGAGCAATTCATGTTCACGACGGCAGCAGCGTGCAGGCCGGTGAAGTCCTGATCGAACTCGATCCGACGATGAATCAGGCGGAGCTGGGGCATTTGCAGAGCGACCTCGTTGCAGCACAACTGGACGTCGCGCGATTGCGTGCTGTGCTCGCGGCGCACGCTGATCCGGGCCAAGATTTCAGCCCGCCGGAAGCAGCGAGCCCTATGCTCATTGAAATGCAACGACAGTTTTTGGAAAGTCAGGTCGCCGAGCACAACTCCAAGCTCGCCGAGATCGATCGTCAGCTACAGCAGAAGGAAGCCGAGCGCGGCACCGTGACTGCAAGCATCGGTAAGTTTGAGGCGATGATTCCACTTTTGGAGAAGCGGCTGGAAATTCGCCAATACCTGATAGACAGAGATTTGGGTTCGAAGATTACCTATCTCACAGAGCTTCAAGATCTCGTCGGCCAAAGGCACGACCTTCTCGTCCATAAGAGTCGCTACCAAGAGGCAGATGCCGCGGTCGCCGCTCTGAGAGAAACCCGGACAAAGACCGTGGCCGAGCATCGACGCGGCGTTTTTGACGAACTGGCAAAGGCCGAACAGAAAGTGGCAAGCCTGAGCGAGGACGTGGTCAAAGCTCAGCAACGGACCAAGCTTCAGCGGCTTACTGCGCCAGTGGACGGCGTTGTGCAGCAGCTCGCAGTGCACACCGTTGGGGGAGTGGTGACGCCGGGCCAAGCCTTACTTGTGATCGTGCCGATCGATAGTCATCTCGAAATTGAAGCGATGGTGTCGAACAGCGACATAGGCTTTATCCATGCCGGAGATGAGGCCGAGATCAAAGTCGACACTTTCAATTTCACGAGGTACGGGCTTCTACATGGCAATGTAATGAGCCTGTCGCGGGACGCCGTTGTTCGCGACAAGCCCCAAGACAAAACAGGCGACAAAGTCCAGGGGGCCGAAACCGGCACGAGCGAGCCCAAGGGACAGGAGCTCGTCTACACAGCGCGCATATCGCTCGATCGCGCACAGATGAAGATTGAAGACAATCTCGTCAACTTGTCTCCGGGAATGGCGTTAACTGTGGAAATCAAGACCGGTTCCCGCACCGTCATCGGCTATCTGCTCTCTCCCCTGTTGCGATACAGCCATGACAGCTTGCGGGAACGCTGAACGGCATCATTCCGTGCTCAGTGGTGACGGGCGCCCGAGCTTGTGGCCATCGTCGATTGTATAATCGTCATTATGGGCATGTTGGGTCAGCATTTTCAGACACGAGTTGGCAATGACTGAGCTGTCTGAGCAGCCAAATTGCAGTGCCGCGGGTACCATTGGATGCAACCGACAAGCTCGCAGTGCTTTTGCGAACACATTCGCGAACATCGGATGAAGGGCGAATAGTCAGATCTTTCGCCATGATTCAGAAGTTCTTTGATCGGAGATTGCTACTTGCGGCCCCATTGGTGACTGAGCCGTCGCCTTCGTCAACGTCCCTTGGGAGAGGAACTGGTAGCATCCGCCACTCGCGTCCTCCAGTAGTCCTCGGACGTGTCTGTACTGAACGGTCGTGCTCGTGCCCAGTTCCACTTGCTGGGAGTAGGGCTCCAGGAGTTTCATTTCCTCGCTGCAACTCAGGTGAATGGCACGCAGCAGGTCGTATATTTTCGAGTTTGGCGTCTCGACGTTAAGGCCGAGTTCCTTGGCCTCGCGCCGGTTGATCGTGTAGTCATGGCCACCGGAGTCTGCACATAGGAAAGAGATGATCGATTTGATCTTCTTGGCATCCTTCACCTGGCTCTTAAGCAACTTGTCGGCCAGGAAACGTATTTGAGCTCGACTGCGAAAGACCTCACCAAGGACAAGAGGATGCACCTGGGAAGACAGGTGCTGCAGAATGGACGCAAGGTGCTTTTCGCTCTTGATGTTCAGCTCTGATTTTGCGGCGTGAAGGTACCCAAGCACGTTCTCCACGCTAACGGGAACCCGCATCATCTGACCGCTAACATTTACAGATGGATTGAGCGGATTGTTAACAACACTCGGGTCAATTGGGCCGAGGGCGGCTTGCTTTGTCATGACGAGGCGATCTGCGCCGATAGATATCAGTGTGCCCGCGCTGAGTGCCTTCATGGGTATCAGGACCTCGAGTTCGTCACAGAAGGTCCGGAGGAGGTTGACAATTCGCCAAGCGGCAAGTGGCTGTCCACCGTTAGCATGCAGAATGAGCGAAATCTTTTTTGTAGGACCGATTTTGTCTAACAGGTCCACAAACAAGTCGACGCAATCCAGTGCAATCGTCGTCTCCATGCCAGCACGGTCGCTGGTTGCGTAGGCTAGCACCTTGGTAGAACGTTGCGTCTCGACGTCCTTATACAGAACGGTCCTCGTTTTGTAGTCCACCCCTCACCTCGCGACACACCCACTGTCTCACTGTCCCAAAAGGCAAGCGCCGTCCCCATACGACGCTCGCCAACTCCACAATCTGCCCTCTCTTACCTCGGTGCGCGGGCCTCGATGTGTGTCATTAGTTGGACTGATATGGCATGTGCCTATGCGGCTCAGCAGCACGAGCAAACCGATTTTCAGCCGGTGGAATCGGTTTTTGAGCGATGATGGCCGCGATTTCCACCTTGCTCCACTGACGTTGGTAGCCCGACTTCATTTTACAACCGCCCATTCCGCCTGCGCGATCGCCCGCTGTTCCAATGTCGGCGATCTCATCGACAGTCTCAGGTTCTGGCTCGACAGCCTTGGGTTTCGGCGCGCCTGGCCGAACTCAAGGCGTCGATACCTGCGACGGACAGATCCGGCACGCGCAGGCGAACCGATTTGAGGTTCGTGCAGAGCGTCCACATCTGCTCTTGGTAGTCCTCTCTATCACCTGCGTCCGGGCTTCATGCTCTGATAGCTGTCCTTGCCGCTCACACCGGATCTTCGTCTTCGATCTCGTGCTCGAGTTGCTGTTCAACATTGTAACTTGCATTGGAGCGCATGTCGTCGATAGCGTTGACGATGTCTTTGGCCGCGACGCCGTGCCTGTCCGCGAGCCCGTCGAGCGCTTCGGCAGACAATACGTCGCGCCGCAGCGCGCCCAAGGTGATGATCACGATCTGTCTCGTGTGTTGCATGCAAAAAAGATGGGGGCGAATGCACTCGATTGTTGCAATTGTATCGGGGCGGGGTATGTAATCGAACGTCAGGCCGTCGGGGCGCGAGCAATTTTATGGCGAGACCTGCGCTAAGGCCCCGGTTCATCTTGGAATTGGTGAACGGGACCAGCACACCGAAGGTGCTTGTATGCTAAGGCGGTCGTATTGGCGCGTTAGACTGCGACCTTCCGCTGTCTTGGTGTGCAGCGTTATCGCCACGGTGCAGATTGCCGCCCTTCGGCCCGCTCACGCGCAGTCCATCTGGACCGGAAACGCGTCGAGCGACTGGTTCGCCGTCGGCAATTGGCAAGGTGGTGTGCCGACATCCACTACGAACGCCTTCCTCGACACCATCGTGCCGCATCCAACGGTGGTGAACGGGCCGGGCGCTCAAGATCTCGACGGCAGCCTCGCGTTTTCGTCGGGTTCGACGGGGACAGTCACCGTCGGCGGCCCTGGCGCCACCTGGACCAACAGCGGCGACCTTTACGTCGGGCGCAACGGCACGGGCACGCTCAACATCGGCAGCGGGGGCACGGTGAGCAATGGGGTCGGCCATGTCGGTGGCTGCGCCGGCTGCAGCACCAGCGCCTTCGGTACAGTGACGGTGAGCGGGGCCGGCGCCACCTGGACGAATAGCACCGCGCTGGCCATCGGCGACTCCGGCACGGGGCAGCTCACGATTGCCGGCGGCGGGCAGGTGCTCACCGGGGCGTCGGGCGGTTTCCTCGCCAACCGTCCGGGTTCTACCGGCACGGTGACGGTCACCGATCCCGGCTCGGCCTGGAATATCAACGGCGGCCAACTTGTGGTCGGGGGATTCCTGGGCCCGAGCTCGGGCACGCTCATCGTCCAGAATGGCGGCACGGTGAGCAACACGGAGGGCAGCATCGGCTATGCGTCGGGTTCCACGGGGACAGCCACCGTGAGCGGCGCTGGCGCCACCTGGACCAACAGCGGCGACCTTTACATCGGGCGCAACGGCACGGGCACGCTCAACATCGCCAGCGGGGGCACGGTGAGCAACGTGGTCGGCCGTGTCGGTGGCTGCGAAGCCTGCGGCACCAGCGGCGTCGGTACGGTGACGGTGAGCGGCGCCGGCACCACCTGGACGAATAGCGCCGGGCTGGCCATCGGCGCCTCCGGCACGGGGCAGCTCACGATTGCCGGCGGCGGGCAGGTGCTCACCGGGCCGTCGGGCGGTTTCCTCGGCGTCCTTGCGGGCGCCACCGGCACGATGACGGTCACCGATCCTGGCTCGACCTGGAATATCAGCGACCAACTTACGGTCGGGGGTGCGGGCTCGGGCATGCTGATCGTCCAGAATGGCGGCACGGTGACCAACGCGGCCGGCACCATCGGGTCCTCGTCGGGTTCCATTGGCGCGGTATCGGTCACCGGCACAGGCTCTACATGGACAAGTTCCGGCAACGTCACCGTTGGGCTCGCCGGCACGGGCGCACTCACAGTTGCAGGTGGCGGTGCCGTGAACGTCGGCGGCGGCACCGGTACGGTTGTGGTGGCCAACCAGGTGGGCTCGATCGGGAACTTGAACATCGGTGCCGCTCCGGGCAGCACGGCGGTCGCGCCCGGCACGCTCAATGCGGCAGCCGTGCAGTTCGGTGCTGGCACGGGCGCGCTCAACTTCAACCACACGGCATCGGGCTACGTTTTTGCGCCGACGATTTCCGGCCCTGGCGCCGTCAACGTGTTTGCCGGCACGACCATCTTTACCGCTAACAACGCCTATACCGGAGGCACAACCATCAACGGCGGCACGCTGTCGATCTCGAGCGACGCCAGTCTCGGCGCCCCGAGCGGCGGCCTCGCCTTCGGCGGCGGCGCCCTGCAGACGACGGCGACCTTCACCACCGCACGCCCCGTCTCGCTGAACGCGGGTGGCGGCACCTTCATTCCCAATGCCGGCACGACGCTCACCCTGGCCGGCGCGGTCGGCGGCGCCGGCGGCCTCACCATGGCAGGCGGCGGCACGCTGGTCCTGGCCGGCGCCAGCTCCTATAGCGGCGGCACGACGGTGAATGCCGGCGCCTTGCAATTGGGCCTCGGGGCATCGCTCTTCGCGGGCGGCGCGTTGACGGTCAATGGCGGCATCTTCAACCTCAACGGCAACACCCAGACGGTGGGGACGCTGTCGGGCACGGGCGGCACGATCGCGCTGGGCGCCGGCACGCTCACGACCAACAGCAGCGCCAACACCACGCTGGCGACACAAATCACCGGCACCGGCGGCTTCGGCAAGCAGGGCCTGGGCACGCTCAACCTCACCGGCAACAATACCTACACCGGTGGCACCGCGGTGCTGGCCGGCACCCTGGCGGTGAACGGCAGCGTCTCCGGCAACGTCGCGGTGGGTCCGGCCGGGACCTTGGGTGGCAACGGCACGATCGGCGGCAACGTAGTCAACGCGGGCACCTTGGCGCCCGGCAACTCGATCGGCCTCCTGACGGTGAACGGCTCCTACGTCCAGATGGCGGGCAGCACATATCAGGTCGAGGCCAATGCGGCGGGCCAGGCCGACCGCATCAATGTCGGCGGCGCGGCTTCGATCCAGGGCGGCACCGTGCAGGTGCTGGCGCAACCCGGCAACTATGGCCGCAGCACGACCTACACGATCCTCAATGCGACGGGTGGCGTCGCCGGCAGCTACTCGGGCGTCACCAGCAACTTCGCCTTCCTGACGCCGTCGCTTTCCTACGACGCCAACGACGTGTTCCTGACACTGGTACTGAACAACTTCTCCTTTGGCGGCCAGACCTTCAACCAAAAGGCCGTTGGCCGCGTGCTCGACCAGACCTCCCCCACGGCCAGCGGCGACTTTGCCACAGTGCTGAACGCCATCGCCGGCCTCAGCACGACGCAGGGGCCGCAGATCCTCGATGCCGTCAGCGGCCAGAACTACGCCGGCTTCTCCAACGCCATGGTCCAAGGCGCCCAGCTCTTCATGAGCAACTTCGCCAACCGGGCGGGCAGCGCCAGCGGCGGCGGAGCCAGGGTCGCTCTGGCCGAAGCCTGCGATGTCGCCTGTGATACCACGACAGCCGCGCTGTGGGGCGCTTGGGGCGGCGCGGCGGGTGGCACCGGCACCATCGCCGGTAACTCCAACGCCGGCACCTTCACCTACAGCGTCGGCGGCTTCTCCGGCGGGCTGGACCGAAAGATCACCGACAACTTCCTGGCCGGCGTCACGGTGGGCTACCTGACCGGCGGCCAGTGGACCGGCGGCTTCCAGGGCCGCAGCGTCACCGACACCGTGCAGGCCGGCCTGTATGGCAGTTTTATGCAAGGCCCGGTCTACGTCGATGCGCTGGCGGCCTATGCCTATAATGCCAACCAGCTGTGGCGGCCGATCAACATCCCGGGCCTGCAGCCGCGCACCGCCTACGGCCAGGCCGGCGCCAACCAGTTCCTGGGCCAGCTCGAGGCGGGCTACAGGATCGATCTGGGCGGAACGCCCGGCTACTTCGTCACGCCATTCGCGCTGCTGCAGGGATCGGTGGCAACGCAGAACGGCTTGACCGAGACCGGGGCGCAGTCGCTCAACCTCAGCGTGGCGCAGCAGACCACCAGCTCGATCCGCACCATCTTCGGCGCGCAGCTCGGTGCGGCGATGGACATCGGCCTGCGCGACAAGATCGCGGCGCAACTTCGCCTGGGCTGGAGCCACGAGTATTCCGACACCGCGCGTCCGGTGACGGCATCGTTCGTCGGCGCGCCCGCGGTGCCGTTCACGGTGTTCGGCGCGGCGCCGACGCGCGATGGCGCGGCCATCGGCTTCTCGCTCAGCACGGCAGTGGCCGAGGCGATGTCTCTCTACGTGCGCTACGAGGGCAACATCGCCGGCCGGGACTCCAGCCACGCGCTGACCGCCGGCCTGCGCATGAGCTGGTGAAAGCCTTCATCTTTTTGCGCTGCCCAGCGGTCACGCCCCGCGGAAGTCCCGTGGGCCCTAGGATGGTAGCCGTGCTTAGTCCACCGGGAAGGCCGGAACCTTCGGAGGACCTGTTCCACATCTACGGCGAGGAAGATTGATGGCCGTTGCCACATGGCAATCGGTGCGAATGTGTTGGACGTCACATACTAGCACGCCGGCTGCAGTTACTATCTCTTCGTTACGAGAGGTAAGACGCCATGTCTTCAGAACATGTTTTCGGTCTGTTGCTCCTCGTCGTCGCCGCCCTCGCCGTCGCACTTACCGTTGCAAGCTTGCGGTCCTACTGGCACCAGATCCGGAGTGGTCCGCGCGTTACCGGTGGCGATGTCGGTGCATCTTGGTATCGACCGCTGGTGCGGAACTAGCATGCTGTCAGAAGCGATACGCTTGGAAGCGCTACGGGAAACTCCGGACACCATGCGGGAGAAACTACAAGCCTTCCGCGAGTTCGACCCCGACGCCTACCGCAGGGCGTTCCGCACGTTGCTCCCAGCGGACGCGCTGGCCAGCGACGCCCTGTCCGACCGGCAGCTTGAGGTGAATTGCAGGGCTATGCTTGCGAGCCTCTCCCGAATCGCACGCCGCGATCGAGGCTTGGCGAAGCTCCACTAGCGCGCCGTTCCTTTCCCAAATAGCGGAAAGCTGCACGGAAAGGCGGCCCCGCGTGCACGGGTTGGGTTGCATGCAGGGCCTGACCGTTCGCCGGACGCATCTCGGGGGAGACATGGGCGAGCGGCTTCCGGAAGCCTATGTTGCTTCGGCTCCGCTAACATAATGATCAACAGGAGGCGAGTGGGGCGCCAGGGACCGCCCTAGACAGCGAGCAACTCGACACTTGGGCGGCGCCCAGCGGTCCCAGCCTGCCGAGGTCACGCTGTTACCAAATGCCAAAGTCGGCGACCAAGTGCAGATAGCAAAGAGTGATACCAAGGACGTTGAGACGGGACCGCCGAACGACACCCGCCACAAATCTCCGGCTGCGCATAGCCAGCCCTCTCCACCAGCCTTCTGCCCGATCGGTGAATTCGACCACGAGATGCCTATGCTGCGCGGGCAACCAGATCCGCATTCCATGATCATTCGCCCAATCGCACGTAAGGCCGATGCCACAGCTCTGATGCGGACTAGGCCAGTTGATTCTCCCCGTCATGTGCCAGGTACTCGGGCTGGCTGGTGGCTCAAACAGAATTTTGAGGGGGCGCCGGACTGAGGATGCTAATTCACCACTTGATTGTTCTGTTGATCCGACTCGATTTACAGGTCTGCTTGATTCTCGTTTGCGAAGCACAGCCACCTCAAGTTGTTCTTGGTCGAAGAGCGGGCTGGCGCTGTCACCCCAAAGACGAAGCATCAGCCCGCGAGGTGATGAGCCTCGATCACCCTGTCGCTTCCTCAATTCATCCGAAGAAGGGACGCTCCGCCAAGGAGAGCGATGACCCAAGGCTTTAGGCCCGATGTTAGCCTCCCCAGCCTGTACAAGGTGGACCTTGCGCATATGGAGGGCTGTAACCATTTGGGTGGGAGGCAGTCAGCCAAGAGGATTAATCCGTCCGTGACGCACTAGTGTAGACCACGGACCCATGCACTCGTCGATCGAGCCATAGCACAATATTGACTCGTGCGGTCAGCAGAGCTGTCCCGCTACCGGTTGGCGATCAATGCAAAGTGGGAACCATGATTGCCGACTGGAGAACTGAGGCACAGCGTTACGAGCTGCGAGACATCGGATCCGAAAATTGGGCTTACATGCTGAAGCCGGAAGAACGTGGCAGTGAATATCCGGCATGGCTTTGTCCGACCTGCTTCGCGCGGGGCCTGAAGGGGTTTCTACAGTTCATTGCCAAGCTCCGCGACGCGGGATCGATCTACCGCTGCAGTCAATGCAAGAGCGACACGATGGTGCAGGGCGAACCGCACTGGCTTTGAGGCGAGGAATTTCGATGCCGACCTGCGCACCCGGTTGAAGTCGTTGGTCTACCGAGAGCTGGGCGGACTAAGTTGACAGGTCATCGTAAGTAATCCTTGCGATGCTTTGGCCGCGCCTTCGGAGGCACTCACACACTTGGCCTATCATCCCGTAGACGTTCACGTCGGAAACCGTTTGCGCCAACGGCGCGTTCTTTTGGGCATAACTCAAACCACACTCGGGAAGGCCGTGGGCTTAACTTTTCAGCAAGTTCAAAAGTATGAGCGGGGCAGCAACCGCATAAGCTCCAGTCGGCTCTTTAAATTCGCCAAGGTACTAAACGTTCCAGTCTCTCATTTCTTCGAGAGGATGGCTCCACGGATCGCCACAGGGCAGCGCAAGGTGGGCCGACCGAAGAGCAACATGAATGATGGGGCTGCTATCGACACCAAGCGAGAGACGCTTGAGCTAGTTCGTGCCTACTACAAGATCACAAACAATCGCGTCCGGCAGGAAATTCGCGTCATGGTCCAAGCGCTGGCAAAGAAGGGTTAGCCGCAACCTCTACCCCTCGCCGCGGGGGGTTACGCGACATCCGCAATGTTCACAGCATCGCCCTCAACGCTTCCTCGGCAGCCCTGGGGCCAAGGCTCTCGCGGACCTTTTCGTAGTAGCGGCGTTCCGGGGTTCCCCGCGGCGGTCTCTTGGCTCGCGCGCAGTGAGGAACAGCTGCTTGACGCTCGCGGTACGCCGGATCTCTCCAGCGCTCACGCATTTGCTCGCTCATCCTTTTGCGAGTCTCTTCGCTCCTGGGTTTACCAAGAGGCCAACCAACTTTGCCGCTCATGCTGTCTCCCGAGCCCGATGACCACATCGGAACCAAAGCCCGCGTTCGGTTGTGGTTAGTGTGGAACTGAGGCGATAACGGGGCGACCGCCTGGAAGCTCACGGCATACGTTAGCGAGTACGGATCAAAAATGTCCGATCGCTGCCAGCTCTGCCGCGATGATCGGCAGGCTTCCACGCGGTTGCGCGTGAGCAGCAATAGCGGCCATGCCGCAAAACTCCCACCGTGAGATAGGGGAGTGCCAGCGGCAAAATAGGGAATTCTTCCGATGCGCACGACGGTCGGCACCGGATAGGTTGCCCGATGACGCCGCTCAGCCGGCGCCGGTTGCAAACGATCCGGAGACATTTCCAAACAAGCCAATGTGAAAGGCTAGCGTCGATATGGCTCAAGCCATCACGTCATGGTTCATCTGTGATGGCAGGTTCCGCGTACATGCCATCAACGCCGTGGGCAGGCGGAGGGCCAGAATTATTGAGATCGAGGACGTTGACTCCGGTGAGCGTTTCCAGGGCTCTCCCCGAAAGCTGCAGCGCTTGTTCCAGGTGCTCGGAAGTTCCGCTGTCGGCGAACCGCGGACGCTGTCCCGCTGAGTCAAAACAAGATTTTTGGCACGTTTCAGGGCCTTTGCCAGCTTCGGCTTGTGCGCTAGTTCATCCGCACCGCATCCGGCATTAATGGCCAATGGGTCTTTTGTCGTTCCGCCGCCTTTTCCGCCAGCTTTCGCCATTGGAACGCAGCCACGGCCAACAGGGTGCGAGTAGCTCGGGTGTTCGCGAGTTTGGCAAGCCGATCGCACTCGGCCGCTTCACGCAAACAATCTTCACGGGATTCCATGTGCTTGCCCAAGTTGAGATCCAGGCGGCGGCAGTGGCACGATCCCACGTAAATCCCGCGCCATGGCCCTATCTATTTTGGCTTGCGCCAGCAGTATCTGAAGCTGGTGTAGTTCTTGATCTTGTCGAAGGCGGGGTCGCAACCACGGAACTTGTTGCGGATGCGCTTGATCGCCGATCGCACGTTCGCGCGATAGCCGTCCTCGCCGGCCCCGGCGATGAAGCCTTCGGAGCGCATGCGGTCGTAGAGA
>Ga0210387_10002121_pt1 | contig 15061 bp, 11 predicted proteins | sample IncBWC7OmetaG_FD_160108 | JGI IMG/M metagenome (GOLD analysis project Ga0210387, IMG submission 160108) | Forest soil microbial communities from Barre Woods Harvard Forest LTER site, Petersham, Massachusetts, United States - Inc-BW-C-7-O ...
CGGCCAGATGAATCACGCGGCGTTGAAATCGAAGCCGTGCAAATTCGTCGAGCTGGCGCACAGCCTCGAGATACTCGGCAAACCGCGGCGGCTGGAATTTTGGATCGATGCGCCGCAGATCGTCGCCATCGAAAGTCGTATCCGATCGCATGCGCCCGCTGAGCAAGCCGCGGCACAGCGCGCCATAGCCGAACGTGGCGATGCCATGGGCTTGGCAATAGGGCAGAAGCTGCTCCTCGACGGTGCGCTCGAAGAGGTTGTAGGGCGGCTGCAGCACATGCAGCGGAGCCACTCGGCGAAATCGCTCTATTTGCGCGACGGAGAAGTTGCTCACGCCGATGGCGCGAATCTTTCCCTGCTCATAAAGCGAGAGCATGGCGTCGGCCGTTTCCTCCACCGGCACCAGCGGGTCGGGCCAATGAACCTGGTAGATGTCGATGTAGTCGGTGCGCAGGCGCCGCAGCGAGTCATCGACTTCTTGCATGATTCGCGCGTGGGTCGCGTTGCGGTAGGCCTTGCCGTCGTGCCATTCCAGTCCGGTTTTGGTGGCAATAACGGCCTTGGAGCGCAGGCCCACGAGGGCCGCGCCGACAATCTCCTCGGAGACGCCGAACCCATACACAGGCGCGGTATCGATCAGATTGATGCCCTGCTCCAGGGCGGCGCGAAGGGTGGCGATCGATTCGCGTTGGTCGGTTCCTCCCCACATCCAACCGCCCATCGCCCAGGTGCCCAGCGCCACGCGCGACACCTTCAGCTGGGTGCCGGGGATCTGGACGAATTCAGTGTCGACGGCCGGAGTCTTTAGCAAAGTTGATGCTGACATGATGAGTGTCCTGATTGGGAGAATGGAAGCAGCATGGACGCCTTGGGATTAACGCTCATTGCAGAATTGACGGCTGCAGTTACGTCTGAAATCCGGCCGGGCGGTACCGCAACTGCGCTTACATGAAGCCGTCTGCGAGCACCCGCAGGATAAAGGCGGTAATCAAGACCCCCGCAGCGAATGCAAACATTCGAAGGGTATTCATGGGAGACGTCCTCGTAGCGATCAATGCCGAACTTCCCTCGACGCTACGCGGGGCACGTTGAGTGCATATTTCCTGGAAATGCGCCAATGTTTCAGATGAAACATGACCGCGTTGCGCGGCTGCAACGCCGGCCACGCCGGTCAATACACGATTTCGACCGCGGCGCTGAAGATATAACCCGCCCCGCGCTCCGTGACGATGAATTGCGGCTGTGCAGGATCTCGTTCGATTTTGCGGCGCAGCCTGAGTACCTGGATATCAATGGCACGATCGTAGACTTCGTTGTCATAGACGCGGCTCGCCTCGAGCAGCTGATCGCGCGTAAGTATGCGTTCAGGCGCCGCGAGCAAGGCGGCGAGCAAGTTGAATTCACCGTTCGTCAGGACAATATGAGCGCTGTCGCCGCGCTTGAGGCGCCGCGTGCGCAGATTGAGCTCGAACTCGCCGAATCGGTAGGCGCGAATCTCCCGTTGTCGTGCCGCCGCCGGCGCCGTGCTTTTTGTCCGCCGCAGCACGGTTCGTATGCGCGCCAATAATTCTCGAGGACTGAACGGCTTGGTCAAGTAGTCGTCGGCGCCGAGTTCCAATCCCATTACTCGGTCCGCTTCGTCGCGTACACCCGTGAGCATGACGATGGGGATGGCGGATTGATCGCGAAGTGAGCGCGCGATGGCCATCCCATCTTCGCCGGCGAGCCGCAGATCGAGGATTACGAGATCGATCGCTTCTTCGCTCAAGATATGCGTCATCTCATCGCCGCTTGATGCGACGCTCACCCGCAGCCCGTTCTCCACGAGATATTCCTGCAACAAGGCACGGATTTGCGGGTCATCGTCTATGACCAAGACGTGCGTATGAACGGTCTCCGGCATGACGAACTCCAAAAAATTCAATGAGGGGGCTTAAGGACGCGCGCGAGCGACTCGGCAAGGTCGCGCCGATGCAGCGGTTTTCGCAGCACCTCGTTCACGCCGATCTCGGCGGCACGCTCCGTGAGCTGTGCGCCGCCATAGCCGCTCATCAGGACGATCGGAAGGGTGGGCCGCAGCTGACGAATCTCGTGCGCAAGTTCGGTGCCGATGAGGTCCGGCATTGCTTCGTCGGTCAGCACGGCATCGAAGCGTTGAGGTGCCGCCCGAAATGCCGCCAGCGCCGCGCTGCTCGAGTGAAAGCCCACCGGCTCGTAACCGAGTTGGGCGGCGGTTTCCTCCGCGAGCGCAAGCAGCGGACGCTCGTCATCGACGATCATCACGGTTTCACCGTTTCCATGAGGCAGCGCCTGCGCGGACTCGGCGGCCGGCATGGCAGTTTCGCCCGTGACCGGCAGCCAGATCTCGAAAGTCGTGCCCTCGTTTGCCTTGCTGGCGACGTCAATGGCACCCCCGAGGTCGATCACGATGCCATGCACCAGGGATAACCCTAGACCTGTGCCCTGGCCGACACCCTTGGTGGTAAAGAAGGGGTCGAACATGCGTTCCAGCACGGCGGGCGGAATGCCGACCCCGGTATCGCTCACGATGAGCCGCACGTATTGTCCCGGGGCAAGCGAACCTCGCGACAGGGTTCGCGCTTCAGTCACCGTGGCGCGTTCCAGAATCACACGCAGAACACCGCCGCGCTCCATGGCCTGAATCGCGTTGGTGCATAGGTTCATCGCGACTTGGTGCAAATGGGTTGCATCTCCGGTCACGGCCGAATTGCCTGCGTCGATCTTGCTCTCAAGGCGTATTCCCGAGGGCAGCGACGCCTCGAGCAGTTCCAACGTCTCTTCAATGACGAATTGAACATTTACGGCAACGCGATCGCCGAGTCCGCTGCGGCTGAACCCCAAGATGCGTTCGACCAACATTTGCGCTCGCTCGGCCGCGTGCATGACATTGTCGAGGTAGCGGCGCAAAGGACTGCCCTCCGCGGATTGTTGCTGCGCCAATTCGCCGTACCCCAATATCGCTCCCAATATGTTATTGAAGTCGTGGGCAATGCCGCCCGCCAGCGTGCCGATGGCTTCCATTTTCTGCGACTGCCGCAATTGCGCTTCCAGCTGTTCTTTGTCGACTTGTGCGAGCTTCTGCGCGTTCACATCGCTGGTCGAGCCCACGAACCGGATCGGCATGCCTGCCAGGTCGCGCAAGCAACGGCCGCGCGCGCGCAGCCAGTGCCAATCGCCATTGGGTTGACGGACACGATATTCGCATTCATAGCTCGGCGTAAGTCCGTCGAAATGCTCCTTCAGGGCGGCGTCGAAGCGCGGTCTGTCATCGGGGTGAATGGCGATTTGCGACAGCCAGGCGCTGCGCGACTCGATCTCCGTTTCCGCCGCGTAGCCATACAGCATTTTCATCTTTGGCGACATGAACAACCGATCGGTCGCCATGTCCCAGTCCCAGTGGCCCTCGTTCGCGGCTTCCATGGCGAGTGCGTAGCGCTGCTCGCTATGGCGCAGTGCTTGCTCGCCGGCGGCGACCCGCCGAATCTGGCGCAATAATGCCGCGATGATGAACGCGCCGAGCAACGCGAGGATGAGCGTGCGCACGGCGACGCGGAGGGTCTCGTCGCGCCACGGCCGTAGCGCAACCGCCTCTTCGCGCGTCACCGCGATCGACATGGGCGCATTCCTCACGGGCGCAACGGCGATGAAGTCCCGCTTGCCGTCGATCGGGTTGTCGAGCCGCGGCGCGGGTGTTGACTGCTCGTTCAGCAGCACCGGGAACCTTTGCCCGACTGATTCCGGCCTGCGCGGATTGCGCGCGAGCAGTGTGCCGTCGTTGCGCAACAGCTGAATCGCACCGCCCATGCCCAACTTGACCGCGTGGTAGTACTGATTGAGATCGTCAAGGTTGACGATCGCGGTTACGACGCCCGCAAACTCGCCATTCTCATCGTCGATCCGCCGCGACAGCACCAGGGCGGGGACACCCTCGGTGCGAGTCACCAGGGGTTCGCTCGTGAACAGCCCCGCGCCATTGCCGTCTCGCTGAGCAATGAAGTACGAACGGTCCGAGACATTGTGATCCATGGCGATGGATCCGCGCGACCCATAACGTGGGCGGCCCTGCGCATCGATAATGGTGACTTGGCGCACCTGTTGCACGCCGGCGGTACGATTCTCGAGAACGGTGCTGATACGCTCGGGCGGAATTGCGCCGCTATCGCTGCGATACCATCGCGCGGTGTCGAGCAGCAACAGATCAACGGCTTGCAAGGTCCAGGCGGTTTGTTCGGCGAGGGCGTTCGCCGTGTTGACGATTTCGCGGTCGGTTGCCATGAGCGCATATCCGTAGGAGCGCCACGCGTCGTATGCGGTCGAGCCGACAAATGCCAAAATGATGAGCGCGCCGAGTACCGCCACCCCCAGCCGCAAGCGCCTGAAGCGGATCGAGCCCGTTTGGGGTGAAATAGGGTCGCTTACAGAGCTCATCAAGCTGCGCCGAGCTAGTCCGGTGCGCCTATCATACCGCGCACCGCATCCAAGAGATCCGCGCGGATGAACGGCTTCGCGATGACCTGTTGCACGCCAAGCGTCTGCGCGGTTGAGCCGGCGCCGCACAGACCGGAGCGAAACTGGGCCGAGATCGCGATGATCGGTGTATTCGGATGCGCCGCTTGAACATCGCGTACCCACAGTGCTCCGGCCTGTTTGGGCATGTAGACATTGACGATGACAAGATCCGCCGAACCATCAAGATTCGCGTCGTGCGGCCTGCCGACGCGCACCTCATAGCCCGCTTGGCCCAGCCACTCTTGCAGCAACTCGCGCGTGAGGAAGTCCTCCTCGTATACCACGATGTCCAATTTGCTTTGACCCTTCGGCATGCGACCCCCCGTGACGCCATACTGCAACCGGCACGGCGCGCGACAATGTCAGCCGGCTACGGGCTTCGTTACAGTTGAAACATCCTGCGCATCCGCTCATTTAAATTCGTGGCCAAAAAGCGCCAGGTTTGCTAATTTCGCTCCGCGGGATCGCCATTCCAATTCTGTGCCGACGGAGATTCCATGAGTCATTCGAACCGCGACCGTGCACCCTCGGATTTCAACCCATTTCGGCGCAAGATCCTCATCGGCGGCGGCGTGCTGCTCGGCGGCTTGGCGGCCGCTCAGAATAAGCCGGCCGTTGCTCCGGCTGCCTCGAGCGGCGAGTTTCCCAGCCGATTCATGCAACTATCCTCGCTGCTGATTCCGCATCGGCTTGATCGTGACGTGGGCTTAAGGTTGGCGGCCGCGCTGCGCATGAGAGACCCCGGGTTGGAGGGGCATGTCGAAGGATTGATCGCCATTGCCGAATTGAAGAACGCGACCATCGTCGAGGACTTTTTCGCCGACGTCCCCGAGGGTCCGCTGAAGGATACCGCGCTGCGCATCATTTCAGCCTGGTACCTAGGGGTGGTGGTTGATAGCTGGGACGCGGAGGTTTTCGCCTACGAACTGGCGCTCATGTATCAGCCGACGAGCGATGTGATGACGATTCCGACCTACGCGATTTCGGGACCCAACGGATGGTCGTCGCAGGCACCCCCCTTGAGTGATATGCCGAAATTCTAAAAGGGAATTGGCCGGGCCGAAGAAGGATTTCGCCGATGGCTAACGAAGAAAGTGCGGACGTGATCGTGGTGGGAACGGGCATCGTGGGTTGCCTGATCGCGGAACAGTTGCTCGATGCGGGCCTATCGGTGTTGATGCTCGAAGCCGGGCCACGCGTGGATCGCTGGCGCATCGTCGAGAATTTTCGCAACCTGCCGCCCACTCAGCCTTTGAATTTCAATGCGCCTTTCCCGCCAAAATCGTGGGCTCCGCACTTGGAGACCTACACGGACGAGACCTCCAAGGAATATCTGCAGCTGGAAGGGCCCAATGCCCGCGCGTATCGGCAGGCATACACCCGATACGCCGGTGGGGCCACGTGGCATTGGGCGGGGATCTGCTGGCGCTTGACGCCGCAGGACATGCGCTTGAAGTCCCTCTATGGCGTGGCACGCGACTGGGATCTCGACTACGCCACGCTCGAGCCGTATTACACGCGGGTGGAGTACGCGATTGGCGTCTGCGGTCCCTCCGACCCCGCCCTGCAATGGCCGCCCATACGCTCCAAACCCTATCCCATGGGTCCGCTGCCGTTTGGTCCTGGAGAGCAGCGCTTTACCGATGCCGCGGCCCGAATCGGACTGAAGAATGTTCCTTCGGCGCAGGCGCGCAACAGCCGTATCGCCTATGACGGACGGCCGCCTTGCTGCGGCAACAACAACTGCATTCCGGTCTGTCCCATCGCCGCCAAGTACGACGCGGCCACGGCATTGCCAAAAATCGAAGCAAAGGGGGGCCGGATTTTCGCCAATGCCGTCGCATACCAGGTCGAATCCGGGCAGAACAATGCAATCGATGCCGTGCATTACTTCGATCCCAATAAGCAATCGCATCGTGTCACCGGCAAGATGTTCGTGCTTGCCTGTAACGGCATCGAGACACCGAAGCTGCTGCTGTTGTCGAAAAACGAGCGCAACCCGAACGGCCTCGCCAATAGTTCCGATCAAGTCGGGCGCAACATGATGGACCAGCCAAAACTCGTGGCCGAGCTCGAGTTGGCCGAACCGATGTGGACGGGCGTCGGGCCGGTGCAGGGCAGCAGCATCATGGAGACCTCGCAAGGGGATTTCAGAGGCCGCCACGGCGGCGCGCTGTTTCGCTTCAACAATATGGCTCGCAGCCGCATCGGCGGCGTTGCAGCCATTCGCAAGGGACTCGTGGGCAAGGCACTGGATACGGAAATACGCCGGATTTCCGCCTGCACGGCCGAAATCGCAATTGAGCACGAATTGCTTCCGGATCCCAACAATCGTCTGACCCTGTCGAGCAAAAAAGACTGGCTGGGCATCAATAAGCCCAACATCTATTACGACGTCGGCGACTATGTGCGCCTTTGTGCCAAGGAATACTCGGGGCCGATCGCGCTTAAATTAGCGGCCGCGCTCGGCGCCACCAATGTGCAGGTGTCCACCGAGTTCACCAACAGCGAGCATATTATGGGGGGCACCATCATGGGGGCCAACACCTCGACGTCGGTGGTGGATCTCGATTGCCGTGCGCACGATCACGCCAACCTATTCCTGCCCGGCGGTGGCGCGATGACCACCGGAGGCTGCGGCAACAGCACCTTGACCATGGCCGCTCTCGCGCTCAAGGCCGCTGATGCGATCGCCGGCCAAATGAAGCACGGCTGATGGCCAATCCCTCCCGCCTGGTCTGCCTCCTCATCGGTGTCGCGGGCAGCCTGTGGGCCGTGGCTGTGCACGCCGACACCGGCGAGTCGCCTGAGCTGATCAAACGCGGCGAGTATTTGGCCAAGGCTGCGGACTGCGGCGCCTGCCACACGGCGCCACGCGGCAAACCCTTTGCGGGCGGCTTGGCCATCGTCTCGCCCGTGGGCACTATTTATTCGAGCAACATCACGCCGTCGACGGGTTTTGGCATCGGCCGCTATACGGAAGAGCAGTTCGCGCGCGCGGTGCGCCGCGGAATCCGCGCGGACGGCGCGAATCTGTATCCGGCGATGCCATACACCTCGTATGCCATTTTTACCGACGACGACGTGCGGGCGTTGTACCGCTATTTTTTGCAGGGCGTGGCGCCGGTTGATGCGCCCGCGACCCGCACTGATTTGCCGTTCCCTATGAACATCCGCGCTTCGATGATGGGGTGGAACCTGCTGTTTTTGAATGACAAGCCCTTCAAGCCAGATCCGCAGCAATCGGAAAGTTGGAACCGCGGAAAATATCTGGTGCAGGGCGCGGCGCATTGCAGTGCCTGTCACACGCCGCGGGGCTTTCTCATGCAGGAACGTGCCGGTCAAGCCTTCGCCGGCGGGCAGGTCGGAGCGTGGTATGCGCCGAACATCACCTCCGATGGCACCAGCGGCATCGGCAGTTGGAGCCAGGATGAGTTGGTTCAATACCTGCGCAACGGCGATGCGCGCGGCAAAGCGCAGGCGGCGGGGAATATGGGTGAAGCGGTGGAGCACAGCTTCCAGTATTTATCCGACGGCGACCTCAATGCCATGGCGACGTTTGTGCGTACCGTGCCGGCCATCCACGATGCCGCCGATCAAACCTCGCGCTTTGACTTCGGCAAGGCATCCTCCGATGTCGGGGTGCTGCGAGGCAAGTATGGAGTCCAATCCGACAACGGTAATCCCACGGGCGCCGAGTTATTCCAAGGGAACTGCGCCTCCTGCCATTCCCCACTCGGGCAAGGCAGCAAGGATGGCTACTATCCCAGCCTGTTCAGCAACTCCGCGTTGGGGTCGAGGAATCCTAATAATCTGATCGCGGCTATCTTGAATGGCGTGAATCGTACGACGGCCAAGGGTCAAGCCTATATGCCCGGATTCGCGGCTGGCCCGCGCGGCCTTGCCGCCTTGACCGATCAGGAAATCGTTCTCTTGGGAAATTATCTACTGCAGCACTATGGGCGCCCCGGCATCGTGGTCACGACGCAGCAGGTCGCCGAAGTGCGCGGCGGCGGTCCGACCTCGTCCCTCGTCACATTGGCGCGCATCGGCGTTGCGCTGGCAGTCATCGCGCTGATCCTGGTGGTTTTTTTCCTCGTCTCCCGAGCGCTACGGGGGAGGCCGTCGCTTCTCTCCGATGTTCGGAAAGAACCGCTCGATCAATAGTTTCGGCACAATCAACCCGAAGGCCATTGCCAGAAAGATCAGCATTGCGGTGAGGCCGTCCGTCACCGTGTTCGACAGCAAGTCCGGCGCCGCCTTGTCGCCCAGTACGATCAGATCGACGAGCCCACCGGCCATGCGAAACAGGAATACGCCCGGAATGAGCGACACCACGGAAGCGAAACCCAAAGCCGCGAAGGGCAGTCGCAGCCGATCGGCGATCGGTGTGATCAGGACCCCGACCACCAAACAAGCCGCCAGTGCCCCAATTTCAACGTTGCCGCCCATGGCAATAACTGCCCAGCGGCAGGCATGCGCCAACATTCCTATCAGCATGGGAACCGGGATTATGCGCCATGGCATGACAAAGAAAGTGCCGTACGCCGCGACCGCGACCCCCGCGGCCAGCACATCGTAGCCCAGCGGCACCGGGTTCGACGGTGCAGCGGCGGCCAAGCTCACGCCGCCCACTGCAAGGCCGACGAGCAGCCCGATGCAAATCATCAGGATGATCAGGCTTGCGTAGCCTAAGCGCGAAGCGCCCAACGGCAGCCGTCCGTGTGCAAGATCCAGCGCGCCACTGAGAAGATGCGGGCCCGGAACGAGCACCATGCAGGGGCACAACGCGACCAGTTGCAACGCCGAACTTAACTGCAGCCGTACGGCGAGCGCACCGATCATGCCCGCGAGTAATGCCGCGCAAAAGGGTTGCACAAAAAGATTATGGCTGATTCCCGCCACCCAACGCCGCAGGCACGCGCCCAGGCCCGCGCTCATGGCAATAAGCAGTAAGGTTTGCCAATGCGCCGCACCGAAGATCACGCCCAGCGCTGCCGCGCCGGCGCCGGCCATCAGGGCGAAGCGAACTAGGCCGATGGGCGGATATCGGACGATCGCGTCGAATGAGGCGCGCGCTTCCCGGGCATCCATACGACCCTCGCAAACGTCATCGATGACCTGCGTCGTGGTCACGACCTTGCGCATGTCGACGCCCGCAGGCACGGCCGAGATGTTTCGCTGCATGCAGCCAACCGGCGCGTCGATGCGGATGCAGAGGTCATCCCAATGTGCAAGCAAGACGCTGCGCAACCCAAGCGCGGCACCCAGCCGTGCCACGCTGCCGGTCGTCCTTTCGGTGGTCTGACCGTTCTCGAACAAAAGTTTGGCGCTCGCCAAGAGCAGATCCATATGCGCATCGTCCGCCATGGCTAACCCTCAAGCGCTGGCGACGTAGGGCTTGACCATTTTTGCAGGATCGACGATGCGATCGAACTCAGCGTCGGTGACAAAGCCGAGTTGCAGTGCGGCAGCTTTAAGGGTGAGATCATGATCCATTGCATGGTGGGCGATCTTCGATGCCTTGTCGTAACCGATCACAGGGGCGAGGGCGGTCACCAGCATCAGCGAACGCTCGACGTATTCCTTGATTTTCTTGAGATTTGGTTTGGTGCCTTCGACCAGGAATTTCCGGAAATTCGTGCAGCCGTCCGTCATGATGGTGATCGAATGCGTGACATTGAAAATCATCAGCGGTTTGTAGACATTCATTTCCAAATAGCCGCCGGCGCCGCCGAAGCCGACCGCAACATCATTCGCCATGACTTGCACTGCGATCATCGTCAAGGCCTCGGCTTGGGTGGGATTGACCTTGCCCGGCATGATGGACGAGCCGGGCTCATTCTCGGGAATCTCGAGCTCCGCGAAGCCGGCGCGCGGGCCGCAGGACATCAAACGGATATCGTTGGCAATCTTGTACAGTGATACCGCCAGAGTACGGAATGTACCGGAGAGCTGAACCAGGGCGTCATGCGCGCCCTGCACCGTAAATTTGTTAGGCGCACTGCTGAACGGTAATCCTGTAAGCGCGGCAATTTGCGTCACGGCCGCAGCGGCGAAACCCGGCGCCGCATTGATCCCGGTACCCACCGCCGTCCCGCCGAGGGCTAGCCGATACACGCCGGGTAGTGCGGCATCGAGGCGCTCGAGGTTATCGGCCAGCATGCCGGCGTAGCCGGACCACTCCTGGCCAAGCGTGATGGGGGTTGCGTCTTGCATGTGAGTGCGGCCGATTTTGATGATGTCATCCCACTCGGCGGCTTTCGCCGCGATGGCGTCATGCAATGCCTTGACGGCCGGCTTCAGCCGCTGCACGACATTCAGCGCAGCGGCGATGCACATCGCCGACGGAAACGTGTCATTCGATGACTGCGACATATTCACGTGATCGTTCGGATGCACCGGCGTCTTGCTGCCAAGCGGCGTGCCGGCGAGCTGACAACAGCGATTCGAGATCACCTCATTCACGTTCATGTTGAACTGGGTACCGCTGCCCGTCATCCACACGTGCAGCGGGAACATGTCGTGATGTTGTCCCGCAAGTATCTCGTCGCAGACTCGGACGATGAGGTCGTGGACGCGATCGTCGAGCCGCTTGCCCGAGTGATTGGCGTCGGCCGCGCCTTTTTTGAGATAGGCGTACGCGGTAATCATTTCCCGCGGCATCAAGTCCTTGCCGATGCTGAAATGCTCGAGCGAACGCTGAGTTTGCGCTCCCCAAAGTTTGTCCGCCGGTACACTGACTTCGCCGAGACTGTCGGTTTCTGTGCGCACATTGCTCATGAGATCTCTCCCGGATTGCTGGGAACACAGGTCCTATGGGCAGTCTAAAGAATATCGCGCGTTAAATCCTGTCGAGTCGACAGCGGCACGCGTGGCTTCGGCGCTACGTGTAGGATGGGGCGCTCGTATTCATATTCGGATAATCTACCCAAGGAATCCTGCCATGAAAACCATCGAGCCCGCTGCGGATGTTGCGTGCGTTCCGACACCGCATCTCGTGGTCAAGGGTGCGGCCAACGCCATCCAATTCTACGTCGATGCCTTTGGCGCGCGCGAAATCTATCGATTGGCGGAGCCCGGCGGCAAGATCGGTCACGCGGAGCTTGAAATCGGCAGTGGCAAATTGATGCTGGCCGATGAGTATCCCGATTGGGGTGCGCTGAGTCCGGTTACCATCGGCGGGTCGCCGGTTTCCATACATCTGTATGTGGACGATGTGGATGACGTCGTGAATCGCGCGGTGCGCTGCGGCGCAACCGTGCTAAGAGAAGCGAAAGACGAATTCTTCGGGGATCGCGTTGCCAGTCTCGTCGATCCTTTCGGGCATCGCTGGCAGCTTGCGACGCGCCTGGAATACTTGGCGCCTGCGGAGATGCAAAGGCGCTGGTCGGAAATGATGGGCTAGCGGCGCGCTAGGGGGAGTTGATGAGCAATAAGGCACAAGCATTCGATCATTGGATTCGCACTTCGTTCGTGCAGATGAATACTGCGCTGGAGGACATCTACTTTGCTCAAGACGACCGCGCACAAATCACGGGCAGCGGCGATTCGATCAAGGCGTCGCTTCGCGACGAGGGCCACGTGCATGTGGTCGCGTTGCTGGCGGAGGGCAATACCGGCCAAGGCTTCGACAGCGGCTTTGGCGTGCTCGGCAGCGTCGGTATGTACTTAGGCGCCATGCGGCGGCACGAACTCACCAACCCGGCTCGAGAAGAGCGATCGCCCTTTGCCGAGGCCTCATCGTTGGCCTTGCATGTCGGAGCCTCCCTGGGGATGGCGCCGCGGTTTTCGACAGGGCATCTTGCCACGTACAACAAGGCTCTTGCCGGTGTTCGCAGGAGCTTTACCTCTCTGCCCGACGAATTTCTATTCATCGATGAGAACACACGCGGAATACTCTCACTGCAGCGGGCGGCGGATGCGCTCACCAGCATCGTGCATCTCGGCGTCTCGAGCCCCGTGGCCGATGTGCTGTTCGATGCGGCAAAGCAGGCGCTTCGCGACGTCGCACTCTTCAATGAGCGGCTCATGAACACCCTGGACGTGCAGCGCTTTTTCTATTCCGTGCGCCCGTATTACAAGCCGTACCGCGTCGGCCGACAGGAGTACCGCGGCGCCAACGCCGGGGATTTCTCCGGCATCAACGAACTCGACTTATTGTTGGGCCTATGCCGCGCCAACGATCCTTACTACGCGCAGCTGCTGGTGGATAAAATGCTGTTCATGCTGCCGTCGGATCAGGCCCGCCTGCGCGATTGCATGACGCACACCAGCTTGTTGGACGAGCTGCTGGCGCTGGTGGAAGATCATGGCGGCACAGATTGGTTTCAGAGTAACGCTCGCGCCTATCTCGAAGTCTGCGATCTTTTCGGACAATCGGCGGCGCAGCATCACGACGGGCTGGTCAAGCGATTCATCGAGGAACCTGCCGCCCAGCTCGATGCCGGTGGATTGCAGGGCATCACCGCGAGCGGACCGCCGCTGGCCGTGCTATTGCGCTCGCTCGAAGTACTGCGCGACATGCGGCTCGCAGCCGATCGGCCCGGCATCGCCACGCGTCACGACGATCTGGCGAGATTGCGCCGCGCCGTTCGCGGTGCGCCGACGGTTACGCGCGCAAAATCGGATAAGTATTGAGCTCTTGATCCCACGAAGCATGGTGGCGGCAGAAAAACTCCAGCCGAGCCGCGGGGTTTGAACGAAAATTCGCATCAGCTTCGAGCTTCGCCGCAAAGGCCTCGCGCAGTTTGATGTCGGCGGCATAGATCTCGCGCGCAATTTGCTCCGCGACGTATGGTTCCAGCTGCTCTTTTTGTTCGAAGCAGGCGTTGAAGAATCCCCAGGCGGCGTATGAATCGGGCGCCTGCGGTTCCAGAAGCGCAACCAGCAACCGCGCCAAGGGCTGGGCGATGGGAACGAAAAGGCAATTCGTCGGAATTGCCCGGCCAACCACCGCCCACGCACCGCGAATCTCGGCGCGCATACGGCCCTCGAATGGTTGCGGGGAAAAGCGCACTCTGGCTGCCTGAAATTGTTCGATTATTTGGTTCCGCGGCGTATTTGGCATCGACGCAGTCGTGATTCCATGGCGTTCGAGCCGCTCTTCCAAGGTGCGCGCATACGCATGCGGTATGAAATATCCCAAGCGCGGCGCTTGCACCACCAGGGCGGCCTCGACGCGGTGACGGTAGGGTACGCGCCAGATCTGCGGAGTCGTCGGATCGTAGACGGTGGCTTTGGCGCCTGAGATATCCGAGTAAGTCCGCGTGTACGCGTAGCCGCGAAAGTCGATGAGCTCGAAGTTCCCGCCGGCGGCGCTGTCAGTGGTCTTGCCCGCGGCGGTGGGTTCCCGCCAGCCCGATTTATAGTCGAGCGTGAGAGGCGTGCCGCCGAGTGCGCGCGCCGACGTATCCGCGGCGCGAGTCTTCGCCTGCCACGCTGCACCATGCGCTGCCGTCAACTCGATCAGGCCGACGATCGAGCTTTGCATGACTTGGACGCGCTTGGCATACGGTTTCCACGAGTGCGTCTCGACCAACACGGTGAAGCGATTGCGTTGCGGAAAGTAGCCGGTGGAGAACCGCGGCGAGTACACCGTCAACACAAAGCCCGACTCCGGATTGTCGGTTTCAAACAGATCCGGATAAAACGGCAGTGGCAACGAGCCTTTTTGTTCAAGCTTTTTGATCAATTCATCGCGAAGTTGCATGCCGCTCGCCCAGAGTTCTGGATCGCCTTGATTGATGGGTTCGACTTGAATGGAGACGTCGGGCTCAAAGTCCGCGCCGTCGGTGACGTGCAGATCCGCGCAAACAAGCGGATCCCAGGCATTGATCAGCGCGAGCATGGCCTGCATTTCCGGCGCGTCCGCCTTCATATAGTCGCGATTGAGATTCAGATTTTCCGCCGTCGTGCGCCAACCGGTGATTTCCGGCCCGTTCTGATTCGGACGATTCCAGCGCGCCACTCGCTCGTGACCGTCAGTATTAAACGCGGGCACAAACAGCAGCGCCACCTGTTCGAGCGCGGCCGGTGCGAGATTGCCTAAAAGTAGTTCTCGAACAACGATGAAGCCGGCATCCTTGCCATCGCTTTCACCCGGGTGAATGCCTCCCTGAATCATCAGCACGGGCATGCCCCTTTGGCGAAGCCCCTGCGCCGATAAGTCCCCGCAGCGCGACACGATGAGCGCCCGCATCGCTCTGCCGTCGGCGGATCGTCCGTATTCGAACGCCTGTGCCGCGTCGGGCCACCTTGCCGAGATCGCCGCGCAGAGTTCATCAACCTCTTGCAGCCGTCCGGTTTGTGCGAAGCCGGTTTGCTCGGCCATGGTCATTAGTGGCGAATTCATGGCAGGGGCATGTCCTCTATTCGGGAAGGGCTACGCGCTGATTTAAGCATTTGCAGCGCGGCGTAGACCACCACGCAGAGCACCAACCATCGCAGCCACACGATGGGCAACGATTTGACGACGTAGGCGGCCGCCAGCACCCCGGGAATGCCTCCGAGCGCGAGTCCGAGCGCGGCA